>Ga0207754_100051_pt1 | contig 124017 bp, 137 predicted proteins | sample A23E1SouthBayCA_FD_187728 | JGI IMG/M metagenome (GOLD analysis project Ga0207754, IMG submission 187728) | Aerobic enrichment media microbial communities from Eden Landing Ponds, California, USA - A23 E1 (SPAdes) | ecosystem: Environmental > Aquatic > Marine > Unclassified | place: Emeryville...
CCCGAACAGAAACGGCTCTCGACGCTGTCGTTCTACAAAGAGAAACAGGACGAAGTGACGTTCTACCGCGACTGGGACGCCGATTCAGACTCGCCCGATGGTGAGCTGTTCGGCGGCTCGCTCGTGAACCTCGAACCGACGTTGGAGGAGTACGACCCGGACGACGCCGCGCCGTGGGCGTGGAATCTACCGAGTGACCTGTTTCAGGAACAGTTTGAGAGCTGGGAGGAGTTTCACGATAACCTCGAACGAATCGGTCCGTGTTAGGTGCGTTTGATTTTAACATAGCTGTAAATTTTACCAACTAATGCTACAGTGACTCCAACATTCAATATTATAAGACTGGTTCCAACAACCTCTGGTGTTTTGATTACTCCTCGTTCGATCTCTTGATATCTGAAGACTAGCCAAGCGGCGAATGGGTATGACCCGAACCAAGGAATGAACGCGATCTTAGAGAGTGAAACTAGTTCTTTCTCAATGTGTCCTGTTTCACTATCATCCATTGCCCCTATTGTAAAAATGAATGCACCGATGATTGTCGAAATAATTGCAAAGTATAGCAACTGAATCGTTCCCTGAGTAATGTATAAGTATCCAAATGATACAGAAGGGACGAAGGGAACTATATCAGCCTTCGCACTTACTATTTGAGGAGCCTCATCCAGATTACCTAAGCTCATAATCGCAGAGTATTCTCTTGGGATATAATCTCATTTCTTCATCTTTCCGACTGTCATCTGTCTTCGTGGTGAAATGCAACCCCTGAGAAAGATTCAATTAGTTACAATATTCAGTCTCAGATAGTGTACCGCTATACCCCGGACGAAATCGACTACGAACGCGCTAACCACCAAGCGAAAGTCCAGGACCGAAAGAACCTGGACGTAAAGCGAATCGGGAACCTTGGAGAACTCGCGTTCGAACAGTTCTGCCGCGAATACCTCCCTGTCGAGCTGTGGGAGTGGAAGAACGAAGAAGCGATGCGGCGATGCAACCCTGAAAGTTTCTCGTCGTACGACTTCGAAGTGTTTGGCTACGAGGTTGACGTGAAGACTTCGCGCGACGTGTCCGCGTTCCTCCCCGAAACCCTCCTCGACAACGACCCGGACGACGACATCATCGTGATGGTCTGGCACCGGGACAAGGAAGACAGTCTCATCATGCTCGGCTGGGAGCGCACCGAGACGCTGAAATCGAAAGCGGCCTCCCAAGAGAAGTATTCCGGCGAAGAACCTGAGAAACTGGATCACCTCGCGGCTCGACCGATGAACGAACTCATCGACCTCGGTCCGAACACGGCATACATGAACCAGAAGCCGAAGAATCCGTTCTCACCCGGTGACCGGGTGAAAAAGAAAGGCGACAAAGACGCGTCAGTTGCGATTGTCGTGGAGGTGCTGCCGCCGGAACAGAACACCGGTGCGTACGGTGTGGAGATGGAAGGCGAAGCGGTCAGCGTTGCGTTCCCGTCCAGCCTCGACGAAGGTCCGGGGAACTGGGAAACGATTCACCCGGCGCTGTATGCCTCGTACTGCTACGACCAGAATATCAGGCTCTACACGTACAAGCACTCAAATCTGGAGTTTGAACAAGATGCGTAGTTGAAATCTAGCAATTCGAATGAATTGTAGTTTCATTAATGATATTTAAATCAACACTGAATAGTATTTAAAAGACAGCCATTTGGTCTGTCAATCAATCAGATTTATCAGAGTATGTGTATTAATTCAGGTATGGAATCAACCAGCTCTTTTGACTATAGAATCCTGCTCGATGTGTATGACACTCCAGCAAACAGTAGCTATGAAAAAATGCCAGACAAGTACACGCTAGAACTTGGTTCAGACAGCCATCTATCTTTTATATATGTTCCAACTAAAGCGACTAGGTTGGGAACCCGTTCTGAAATCCAGACGATCAACCAAGAAGATATTCCAAGAAATATCTCTCAAACCATGCAAAAATTCATCGATGACTCAGTTCTCTCTTGGGAGACTAATCAAACTACAGATCAAGATGATGTGGGCTCTGTATCTGGTTCACTTAAAATAACTACAGAAGATAATTCCGAATATCTGGTAAAAATCCATACTGCCGACACTGCCGAAGTTTTTGAAGACGGTCAGGCTGTATTAGAGGAAGACCTACCAGGCCAAGTGCGCAACCTGGTAGAAAAATTCACGCCTGAATCGCTCAACATCGTTCCAAGAGAATAAACTCACTTCCATATATTTTCTGACCAATCGACATTAACCCACCCATCCACCCGCCCCCTTTACGGGTAAGGGTGGTGGGTGCTTACTCCTCGTCGTCAAGCGCGGACGCGTCGAAATCGCCAGAAAGGTACTCGCTTCCTCGGTCTGCGATTTCGTAGTACCCTCGCTCGACGCGTGTGACGAAATCCTGCTCTACGAGAACAGATAGTCGTCTGTTGACCTCTGATCGGGTCTTGTCGATGTTCTTCGCGATGACTGCCGGGGAGAGAATCATTCCAGATGTATCGAGAGCCTCCAAGATTCTCTCGTCGATAGGCATCTGCATCCATTCTCCCGGCTTGCGCATACCAAATGCTCAGAATCAAGCTTCTTACGCTTGCCTATGTGAGTGAATAATCAGATTAATTGATGTTGTGAACTACACTAATTAGTGAGAATATTTTTGTACTCGTACTGTGAGGTGATGGTCAACGGAAGCTACACGCGACGCTGACTGTTGTTCAGTCGGCGTCAGAAGCGGACCCAGCGCTGCCACGCTGGCCCGCGGTGGCTCCCGTAATCGAGGTACGGAAGCATGTTTGCCTACACGACTCGGGCTATTGAAGCCCCACGACGGACGGCTGTTGACAGACTGACAGAAAGCGGCTTCACTTTCGCTCAAACGTACACTTTCACTCCGCGGCCATGGCTCAGTACTTTAACTAGCCCCCTCGAATGGATTACCCGGCTGACGGTCCCCTTCGAGGGCGCTCACCCTACCAAAGTTAGCACCCCCGACCCGGACCGCGGCCTCACAATGGAAGCCATGAATCAGTTATCAGAGCGCGGTTGTAAGCATAGCGGCTGGGCCGAAAGTGAACCCGATTCGGGGGTGGTTCGATGAGCAAGAAACTCGAATCACTCGAACCTGCTCGCGCAGTCCGGATGTATCTGGAGGCCCGCCAGGACGAACTCGCGGACTGGACGTTGAAGTCTCACAAGTACCGACTCCGCGCGTTCGTCGAGTGGTGCGAAGAAGCGGGCGTCGATGACCTGACCGAGCTCGACGGCCGGGACCTCTACGAGTTCCGCGTCTGGAGGCGCGAAGGGAACTTCGGCGCGGAGGACGGCGAGACGCCGGAGGAGATCGCGCCGGTCACGCTCAAATCGCAGCTCACTACGCTTCGGGCGTTCCTCCGGTTCGCGGCGAACATCCACGCGGTTCCCGAGGACTTCTACGAGCGGGTGCCGCTGCCGAAGTTGTCCGGGACGGACGACGTGAGTGATTCGACGCTCGAACCGGACCGCGCGACGGATATCCTCGACTACCTCCACCGCTACCACTACGCTTCCCGGCGGCACGTCGAATTCGCGTTGCTGTGGGAGACGGGTGCGCGGATGGGCGCGATTCGAGGGCTCGACCTGCGTGACCTCGACCTCGACGGCCGGACGCCGGTCGTTCGTTACAAGCACCGGCCCGAACAGGGCACGCCCATCAAGAACGGCGAGAAAGGAGAGCGGTTCAACTCGGTGTCTGACCGGGTGGGTACGATGCTACAGGCGTACATCGACGGCCCCCGAATCGATACGACCGACGAGTTCGGCCGGAAGCCGCTGCTGACGACTTCGCACGGGCGCGTCTCGGCGAGTACGATTCGGCAGGACGTGTACGTGGTCACTCGCCCCTGCTGGCTGAATCAGGGTTGCCCGCACAACCGCGATATCGAGACGTGTGAGGCGGTGGAGCTGAACCACGTCAGTACGTGTCCGTCTTCTCGGTCTCCCCACGACGTTCGGAAGGGCGTGGTTACGCTCTATCGGCGGGAGGAAGTGCCGCGTCGGGTGGTGTCTGACCGCCTCGACGCGAGTGACTTGGTGCTCGATAAGCACTATGACCGCCGTGGAGAGCGTGAGCGGGCCGAACAGCGGCGGAATCACCTCCCGTGGTAGAACAATGAGTGTTCGACATATCCGAACGCGAGAGGTGGTTTATATACCCCGATTACGGAACCCCTGTAGCGCCCATTCGTTTTCGTCACGTTTTGGAACCACAGAACTACGTAGCGTCGTTTATAAAGATGCTCTACTTTCTGCGTCAGAATTCACCATTTTTCGTAGCGGTGATCGGTCCCGTAATGCGATCGGCCAGAGGCCAATCCCCGAGTCTATAATAAAAGTTCGTGTAGGAAGTGTATGTCTGGATATTCCAACATCAAACTGGAGTGGTTTACTAATCAGCAAATCTACAACTGGTCAGTTTGTCACCGAGATGGTTTCTAGGCACTGTCTAGCTAGTGACCTCTTCGACCGGCGTTCGTCCATCGAGCACTTGGTGCGGTCTTCGAAAATCACAGTACTACGAAAATCGTATCCGTCTCAAAGCATTCGCTGAGTAGGTCTTTGAGCATCTTCCCAAACTCACTCACCGACCTGCTCGTTCCTCAAACTGGCTTAACTAGACCGCGCCGATTACCGGTTCAATAAATTCCCCTGACAATTTAAATACTATCAATACAGGATTTTGGTCAAGGAGTGATGCATTGGCTACCACCCCAGATGCTGAGTCCAATGAATTCACTTCCAGACCACTTTATCATCATTCGACATGCGAACGAGTCGGGATTGAAACGCTCTCCTCCACTATCACCTGCAACCATCGCGCCGTCTACATTGGTGCCCGTGTCAGTGGGCACATCTTCAGGACAACCTTCGGTTGGTCCCGGAATGTCTTCTTCATTGCATTCCCCGTCATCGTAGTATCCGACTGCTCCTGCTACGCCGGATGCGACCGGCAAAGCAGCCAGCATGATGATGGCTAAGACTACACGGAATAAGTTTCGCGTGGACCGGTTCATGTCCATAGGGTATTATGTTGGGATTCTAATTATAATTTGTCCATGGGAATTCGGAGGGTCGCTGTATCGGATACTTGCCTTTGTGAAAAATGCTCGGTGATTCCCAAGGCCTCACTGGAGGGAAACCGTCAGGTGATTATTTGTTAATTAGCCTGCTCATCTGCTTTCTCACGGAGTCCACTCGGAGTCTGGAGAAATTCTAACTGGTCGACATCAATCTCGTCTTCCCATTTGTTCATGAACCCATTTAAATCGGATAGAATTCCGTTTCTGAATTCATGCGGTTTCTTGACTCCGGAGCCCATCTCTAGGAAGGAACCCAAACCCGCTTCAGCTTGTCCTGTAATCACTTCAAACGTCATAGACACGAAATCGTACGCATGATTCTGGATCATTGCCTCTGTTGGTGACTCAACGAAGCTCTGTTTGAGTTTGATTTCAGTGTAGAGGCAGCTGTTTCGCATATCCATTCATTCACCTGCTTTAATTTAGGGGCCGAAATTAAAAAGCCGAGAGGCGGTTCAACGCCGTCGATATCGGACAAATCGGGGTTTTTCAAAAATCGGCAAGAAAATTATTCCCGCAGCTCCCATGCAACGGGTCGCCGCAGTCGGGCGAAATTAGAAGCCAAGAGGGGTGCATGATAGATGTCTCACGTTCGTCCGAGCCGACGCCGGGCGACGTGGAACACGACGAGTCTCAACGGAGGCGCAGAAGCTCCCTGAACTCGGCGCTATCTACAAAGTCCTTTTAAATACTGACGCGTGTCGTCCACCACACGGACGGTCACCGCGTGGCTCCGAAGCGACGGCCGCGTCGCACGCGGGTCGTCGGTGGCGGGGATAAGGCCGGACCGCGTTCGGTCCCGGTCGAGCTGTCGGGTTAGTTCTCCGGGGCCGGGCCGTACTCTTCGTCGGTGACGTGTTCTAACCAGGAGACGGCCTCGCCGTCCTGTTCTTCCTGGATGGCGATGTGAGTCATCGCGTTTTCGGGCGTCGCGCCGTGCCAGTGCTTTTCGCCCGGCGGGAACCAGACCACGTCGCCGGCGCGAATCTGTTTGATCTCTCCGCCTTCGCGTTGCACGAGGCCGCACCCGCTCGTCACGATTAGTCGCTGGCCGAGGGGGTGTGTGTGCCACGCGGTGCGAGCGCCCGGCTCGAACGTGACGCTCGCCGCGGCCGCGCGGGCCTCCCCCTGGGCGTCGAACAGGGGATCGATTCGGGTGTCTCCCGTGAAGTATTCCTCGGGTCCTTCGACGGACGGGTTCGTACCGGCTTCGGTGATATCCATGATTGTCTCCACCCCTCAGTCGGGTGTCGTACGACTTGGTTTCGATGCTATCTAGAAGGGACGTTTAAATGCGGTCGTCAGTTCGGCGTTCCGGCCGTCAGCACACGAAGACAGACTCGCCGTTATCTGCTGACCGTGTTGACCTGCGCCTGCGAGCCGAGCGCGGAGGTGAGAAGCTGACGCTCGCCGCGGCGGAGGAGACTCGACATCGACGGTTGCGAGATGTCCATCTCCTGGGCGAGCTCTTCGGTCGAAACCTGCCGCGGGCTCTCGTAGTAGCCCCGAGAGATTGCGAGCGTCAACGCCTCCTGTTGGCGGTCGGTCAGCCCGTACTGCGATGACTCGTCGCGTTCCCGCGGGTTCTGCGTGATGGAGATGAGCTCGATGGAGATGCCGTACTCCTCACAGCGGGTCCGCATCCCGTTGAACGCGTTGTAGTTCTGAAAGAGCTTCTTTTCGTACCACCCCTCCGGCGTGACGACCGTCCGCTCCATCTGGGTCGCGGTGAACCGCTCGGGGGCGAACGCTTCCGAGACGACGTCGTCGAGTTCGATAGTGGTCTGGAAGACGTCTTTGCCGCTCGCGCGGCCGAGCGTGTCGACGGCGACGACTTCGTCGAACGCGAGGAGGTCGGCTTCGGACACGCCCGCGTCGGGCTCGACGTAGACCATGAAGACGCGGGAGTTCCCCTCGTGACAGAGCCCGTGTACGCACTCGATTTGGTTCGACGGGACCGATTGTGCGAGACTGACGAACGGCAGGGCAGACGAGCGAATAACGATCTCTGTAGTGATAGTCACGAGACCGAAATAGGCTCTGTTCGAAGATAACTGTCCGGGTGTGTCCCGGTTGGGACCGACCGTCTCGCGTCCCAACGGGGCGTCACTCGCTGGAACGCACGTCGGACTGACGGTGCTTCGACGGCTCGTCTCGGAGGTTCACCCTCACGTTCCAAGCTCGCTTCCCCGACGGACTTCACAACCTAAACTCGCGTCGCGCCGGGACCCCGATTCTGCTAGGCACAACCCAGTTAGGGATGGCGCCCCTCATATCCAATCACATGGACCGGACCGAATACGCGATCCTCACGGCCATCGCGCTCGCGACGGTTGGGCTCGGCGTGTTCACGACGCAACAGCCGCTCGGGACGTTCCTCGTCGAGAGCGCCCGTGAGGCGCTTTCGACCACCGCGGCCATGGCGTGGGTGACGTGGTGGGCGCTCGTCGTCGGCTTCGCCATCGCCGGCGGCGTGGAGGCGTGGACCTCCGGCGAAGAGGTCTCTGAGCTGCTTGCGGGCCACGGCCCGCGCGAAATCGGCTACGGCTCGCTGTTCGGCTTCGTCTCCTCGTCGTGTTCGTACAGCGCCATCGCCACCGCGAAGAACCTCTTTAAGAAAGGCGGCTCCGCGGCGGCGACGCTCGGAGCGTTCATGTTCGCCTCGACCAACCTCGTCATCGAAATCGGCGCGGTCATCTGGATTCTGCTCGGCTGGCAGTTCCTCGTGGCCGACATCCTCGGCGGGTTCATGCTCATCGGGCTGATGGCGTTCGGCTTCGTCTACCTCGTGCCCGACGAGGTGGTCGAACAGGCCAGACAGAACGTCCAAGACGAGGGTAGCGAGACCGTCCGCGACCCCGTCTGCGGGATGGAAGTCGACCCCGACGAGACGGAGTACAGCGTCGAACACGACGGCCGGACGTTCTACTTCTGCTCGCAGTCGTGCAAGGAGAGCTTCGACCCCGAGGAGGCCAACACGACGGTTCGCGAGCAGGCCACGTCGCTGTCGGGGTGGAAGGCGCTGGCCGACAAGCAGTGGAAGGAGTGGGGGATGCTCTGGGACGAAATCGCCATCGGCTTCGTCTTCGCCGGCCTCATCGCCGGCTTCATCCCCGACGCGGTGTGGACCTCGGTGTTCTCGGGGCCGACGTTCGGGCTCCCGGTGTACGTCTTCTGGACCGCGGTCCTCGGGGCCGTCATCGGCGTCGCCACCTTCGTCTGCTCGGTCGGGAACGTCCCGTTCGGGGCGGTGCTGTTTTCGAACGGCCTGCCGTTCGGGAGCGTCCTGAGCTACATCTACGCGGACCTCATCGTCCCGCCCATCGTGGACGCCTACCGCGAGTACTACGGGACGACGTTCGCGGCTATCCTTTCGGGGATGATATTCGTGGCGGCGGTCCTGACGGGCGTCGTCATCCACTTCGTCTTCCTCGGCGCGGGGCTCATCCCGGCCCCCGAGAGCGTCCAAATCGCGGCGGTGAGCATCGAGGCCGACTACAAACTCGTGTTGAACGTGTTCGCGACCGGCCTGTTCGGCGTCCTCTACTGGCTCCACCGCTCGGAGTCAGTTGGTGATGACGGCCACGGCGGTCACGGCGAGGCGGCGCAGGCCGGCGACTGAGCCGTCGGAGCGCGTGCGCGACGCACGTCCGAAACGCCCGAAAAACCGAAGCCGGAGTCCACCGGACCCGCCGAACCCCCGGTTACGCTTCGAGATGTTCGATGCCTTGCTTCGAGACGTTCGCCCGGGTGACGTGGTCGTCCATCCACTCGGGGGCGTCGTCGTCTTTCTCCTCGGTCCACGCCCAGCCCTCGTAGATGTGGACGCGGTCGGTTCCGCGCTCGCGGAGCCTGAGCGTCGCTTTCCCGTCGATGTCGTCGGGGCTGGGAGCGGGATGGAGCCGGCGGGCGGCCTTCAGCGCCGCCTGCCGGGGATACGTTCCGCTGAACACGCTCGTCTCCTCGCCGTCTTCGACGAGGACGAAGTTTCGCTTGCCGTCTTCTCGTACCATGCGTGCCTATACCACGCACTCCGAATTAGTAGTTCGTGTCGCCGCGACGGTCACGGCGCGCCGTCGACGGGGCGGTTCGTTCCGGTCGACGCCACACCCCCCACGACTCACAACCACGCGTCGAGTCGCGCCCGGTGGAAGTCGACCGCGGCCGCGCCGGTTCGCTCGGGGTAGCCGGGGCGGGTCACCTCGCCCGCCGAATCGACGGCCGAGTGGACGACGGCGGCGACCCGATAGGCGCGCGGGACCGGCGGGAGCGGCCGGACCGACTCGTAGCCCGCGCGGAACGCCCGGCGGAGCGGCGCGCCGTCTTCGACGTACCAGTCAGCGACGAGGTGTTCGACTTTGGCGACGGCGAGTCCCGGCGCGGCGGCCATCGGCTGTCCCCAGTCGAGGACGGCCGAGACCCGGTCGTCCTCGACGAGCGCGTTCCCCGGTCTGAAGTCCCACGGATAGAGCCGAGCCGGCGGGTTCGCGGGAAGCGATGCGGCCGCGACGGCGTCCGCTAACCGCTTTCGACACCCGTCGAACGCGGCCGGGAGCGCGGCGATTCCCTCGCGGGCGTAGGCGGAGAACCACGCCTCCCAATCGCTGTCGTCGGCGCTCGCAGCGTCGAATCCGCGGTTGGTCGCCGGTTCCGATTCGAACGCGGCTCCGCCCGCGGTCGCTTCGCCACCGTCGGCTCGCTGTCCGCCGCGAGGAGAGCCCGCAAGCCGACCGTAGCCGTCGAAAGTGAACTGTTCGTGGAGCTGGCCGAGGCCGACGCCGAACGACCGGGCGACCCGCCGCTGGGCCGTCGCATCGAGCGAGACGAACCGCTCGTGGAGTTCGTCGCCGGCGGCGCGCTCTGTGACGACGTAGCCGACCCCGTCGAGCGCGCCCGACGCGAGGACGCGGGGGACCGGAATCGACGTGTGCTCGCGGACCGCCCGCGAGAGGGAGGCTTCGAGGGCCAGTGCCGCGGCGTCGGCCGCCGTTTGGACGACGACTTCCCCGCCGTCGGCGAACGTCGCCACTGCGGTCCGCTTGTGGTTCCCGTTCGGAACGCGGGCCGTCGCCGCGACGCGGCGCTCGGGAAACTCGCGGGCGAGCACGCCCTCGACGGGGTTCATGGAACCACTCTACGGGTGACGCGAACAAAGGTCCAGCGGACGGCTCGCGGCGGCCGATGGCGATGGCGATGGCGACGGCGACGGCGACGCCGCGGGAGCCGAGTCACGGCCCGCCGTCGAGAATCGTCGAGAACTCGGTGAGCGACCGGAGGACGTACGCCGGGGCGTACGAGGTCGGGTCCGGGTCGCCTTCGCCACCCGTCTCGACCGGGCACCACGCGGCGTCGAGACCGGCGCGGTGGGCTCCGTCCACGTCGAACTCCAGCGAGTCGCCGACGTGGAGGCTCGCGTTCGCCTCGGCGTCGAGGGCGGCGAGCGCCCGGTCGAACGGGTCGGGATGGGGCTTTCGCCGCGGCATATCGCCCGCGAAGACGACCGCGTCGAACGCGTCGGCGATGCCGAGCGCGTCGAGTTTGATAGACTGCCGCCGCTCGGGGCCGTTGGTGACGAGGCCGACCGACGCGTGGTCGCGGGCGGCGGCGAGCGCGGCCTCGGCACCGGGGCGGAACGAGACCGCCGAGTGGTCGACCGTCTCGACGAACCCGCGGGCCAGCGCCCGAACATCGACCCCCTTGCGGTCGTGTTTGGCCGCGACGCGCTCGAAGCCGTCGGCGAGGTAGCCCTCGTGGTCGTCGTGGTCCGGCGGGCCGTCGAGCGCGGCCCAGAGGTCCGACGGCTCGCCGAAGCGGTCGAGACCGGCGGCGTCGAACGCGCCGGCGTAGATGGTCTCGCCGCTCTGGTCGTTCGTACAGAGCGTGTTGTCGAGGTCGAAGAGAATCGCGTCGAACGGTGCCACACCTACGCTTGGGGCGGCGGCGATAAAACCTCGTCCACGAGCGACGCCGACCGCGGCGGCGACGGTCCGCGAGTCGAACGGGGCGGCTCAGTCCGCGGCCTCGACGGTCGCGAGCGGGAGTTCGATGACGAAGACGCTCCCCCGCGGTTCGTTGTCCTCGATGTGGACGGTGCCGTCGAAGTTCGAGACGATGGTGTCGACGAGGTACAGGCCGGTTCCGGTGCCGGGGCTTCCCAGTCCCTTCGCGCCCTTCCCGAAGACGACCGATTTCCGGTCGTCGGCGATGCCGGGGCCGTCGTCGGCGATGCGGACGGTGACGCACTCGTCGTCCGCCGCGCCCGAGACGGCAATCGACGGGCGGTCGCGGTCGCTGTGGACGACCGCGTTCTTCAGGACGTTCACGAACACGGAGTCGAGCAGGTCGTTGGCGAACACCGTCGCCGGCGGAAGGCTATCGACCGTGAACGCCGCGTTCGGATAGCCCTCGCGCACGTCGTCGACGGCCTCGCGGAGCGCGTCATCGACGTCGAGGGCGCGGCGGCGCTCGTCGTCGTTCGTCGCGCGCATCAACTGTCCGAGCACGTCGGTGAGGTCCACGGTGTTGAGCGCCCGCCGGAGCGCGGTCTCCAACTGCGACCGCGCCTCGTCGGACAGCGGCTCGTGGTCGAGGACGATGTCGATGTACGCCGTCACGAGCTGCATGTCGTTTCGGATGTCGTGGCGGACGATGCGGTTGAGCACCTCCAGCTCGTCGTTTCTCGACTCCAAGGCGAGTTCGTAGTGCTTGCGGGGCGTCACGTCCCGGACCGAGACCACCCATCCGAGCGGCTCGCCGGCCTGTTCGAGCGGGATGCGCGTCAGTTCGACGTAGCGCTCGCCCGCGACGAGCGCGTCGCACGTCGGGGGGTCGCCGGCGAGGTCGTCGTAGTTCGGGATGACCTCGCCCGCCGGGCGGCCGAGGAGCGGGTCGTCGGTCCCCAAGAGGGGCCGGACGTGGTCGTTGACGTGGACGACGACCCCGTCGGCGTCGAGGACGACGAGCCCGTCGGTCGAATGCGCGCCGGCGGCCGCGTAGGCGAGCGGGAGGATGTCGAGGAGCTTGTAGCGGTAGACGGCGATGCCGAACGTCACCGCGGGCACCGCGAGCGAGGCGGGGATGAGGTTGACGCCGCCGGCGAGCGGTGGCGAGTCGGTGAGTTCGAGTGCGGCGACGACCGACGGCACGACCATCCCGACGATGAGGAGCGTCGCCTGCGTCCGGTAGGGGCGGTCGAGTTCGAGGGCGTACTGGCCGATGACACCGAGCCCGAGAAACAGGAGCACGAAGGCGTAGACGAGGCCGAACACGCTCACCGGGCCGTCGGTGACGGAGAGCGTCACCCCACCGTCGACGGCCGACAGCTCCCAGCCGGTGTAGCCGAGTTCCAGCGGGTTGGTAAAGAGGACGACGAGGAACACCGCGGGGACGACGTACAGCGCCGCGACGACCTGCCGGTCGAGCAGTTCGCGCCGGTCGGTGTACGCGAGGGCGAAGACGAAAAACGCCGGCGCGGCCGTCATCGCGCCGATGTGGAGGAGCTTGTACGCGAGCAGTTTCGCGCCGGGGGCGACGAGAAACAGCTTGACCGCCGTCGTCGCGGTCCAGAAGGCGACGGCGGCCGTCAGCACGGCGAACGAGACGACCGTCGGGGTCCGCCCCCGGCGGCGAACGGACTGGAGCGCGTAGCCCGAGAGGATGGCGGCGACGACCGCCGCGAACACCATCGGGTAGGCGTACACGCTGTGCTGCCAGTTCATCGAGCGCCTCGCTCGGCGGTCACGTCTCGAATCGCGGCATCGCTGGCGCAGTCTCGGTCGTTCCCGGTATCGTCGGTGATAGCTGGAGATACTCCGGCATCGGATAAAGAACTTCTCAGGGTCGGGCCGGCGGACCGCGGGAGCGGGTCGCCCGCCGCCGACCCGTCAGGCGTGCAGTTCCTCGTCGACGAGGTCGGCCGCCCGCGAAATCGCGCCGACCGAGGTGAGATGGCCCGCCCCGACGGTGGCTTTCATCGCCTTCGCGGCCTTCCCGCGGAAGATGCTCGGGCCGACCTGCGCGACCGCGCCGTCGCCGACCGAGACAATCCAGCCGGGGACTTCGAAGCGATAAGGGTCGGGCCGCGGGGCGAACTCGTCTTCGTCGCCGCCGGTCTCGAACTCGACCTGCGCGGCGATGTTGCCGGCGACGGTCTTCGCCTCGCGGAGCGCCGCGGAGGCGCTCGCCGGCACGGGCTCGCCGTCGGCGTCGACCGCGCGGGCCGCGTCCCCGACGACGAACGTCCGCCGGTCGAGTCGGAGGTCCGCCCTGACGGCGGGGCGCTCGCCGCCCATCGCGTCGTCGCCGGCGATGCCGCCGGTCCAGACGAGCAGGTCGAAGTCGATGTCGCCGGTGTCCGCCTCGACGGTCGCGTCAGTCACCGACTCGACGGTCGTCTCGGTCCGAATCTCGACGCCCCTGTCGAGGAGTTCGTCGCGGACCGCCCGCTGGAACGACGCGTCGAACGACGGCGCGACGGCGTCCAGTTGCTCGACGAGGACGATATCGGCGTGCGCGCCCTCCTCGTCGCGGAGTGCGGCGAGTTCGCCCGCGACCTGCACGCCAGACAGCCCCGCGCCGCCGACGACGACGGTGCCGCCCTCGTCGCAGTCGTCGAAGAAGCGCGTGCGGATGGTTTCGGCGTCCGCGACGCGCTTCAGCGGGACCGAGTGGGCTTCGAGGCCGGGGATGCCGTAGTAGGCGGTCTGCGCGCCCAGACAGACCGCGCAGTAGTCGTAGTCGAGGGCGTCGCCGGCGGCCAGTTCGACGGTTCGCGCGTCGCGGTCGACGCCCGTCACCCGGTCGACGACGACTTCGGCGCGGTCGAGCGCCTCGTCGAGAGGGACCTGAATCGCGTCGGCGACCGCCGGCCGCCGAATCGCGCGGTGGACTTCGTGTTGGACGAGATGGTGCGGGGAGTCGTTCACCACGGTCAGGTCGGCGTCGGCGGGGAGTCGGCGTTCGAGGTCGCGGGCGAGCGTGAGGCCCGCGTACCCGGCACCGAGAACCAGGACACGCATGGCTGTTCCGTCGGGCGCGAGAGAAAAGAGGGTGACGGCGGTCGCGGGCGCGGTACGCGGCGGTCGGCCGCGCGCTCAGAACAGCGCCTCGGACTCGTCGAGCACTTCGGCGGGGCCGCCGACGCCCCACACGTCGGTCTCGACGCCGCAGTCGGAAACGGCTTCCTCGACGCGGTCGACGTGCTCCTCGGTCGTGTTGATGTAGACGCTCGCGCCGGTGTCGGTCGAGAAGTAGACCGGCACGTCCTCCTCGTTTCGGAGCTTGCGGACGGCGTTGAAGACGGCGATGGTGCGCGGTTGCCAGTACACCCAGCCGGCGGGGCCGGTCATCGTCGTCGCCGCGAGCGACAGCGAGTCGTGCTCCGCGAGTTCGAAGGCGGCGTCGAAGTCGCCGTCGTACAGCGCGTCGCGCATGTCGTCTATCTGGGCGTGGATGTGGGCCATCCGCGCCTGGAACATGTGGCTGTCGGCGGCCTCGGCGTGGGCCTGTTCGGTCTCCTTGTAGGCGGGGACGTGCGCGGCGACGATGCGCAGGTCGTCTTCGAGGTCGGTCTCGATGCGCTCGGAGCGGCAGTCGGTGTCGTTCATTCCCGAGTAGAGATGCGAGAACGCGCCCGTGACGGCGCGGGCGGCGGACGCCGACCCGCGGCGGGCGATAGTCGAGACTTCGGGGCGCGTCATGTCGAGGTCGGCCGCCTCGGCGAGCGCCATCGCGGCGGCGGCGAACCCGGACGCCGACGACCCGAAGCCGATGTTCGATGGGAAGGAGTTCTCGCTTTCCAGTCGGACCCGGTGGTCGAAGCCGGCCAGTTCGCGGACCCGGTCGACGACGGCTTGGATGCGCTCCGCGCCGCGGCCCTCGACTTCCTCGCCGCCGATGACGTAGGTGTCCTCATCGGCGTCGGGGCGGAACTCGACCGTCGTCTGCGTGTGGCTCGGTGCCGTGCAGACGCTGATGCTGTCGTGGTACGGCATTCGGCGCTCCGTGTCTCGCATCCCGTGATACTTCACGAGGCCCTGAATCGGGTGGGCCTTGGCGGTGGCCTTCATGTTCGAACGCCCGTCGGACTCGGGGTTAAACGTCCCGATAGGCGTCGGCTCCGGCGGCTCACGGAAAGAATCGGTCGGAAATCGAGTGCGCGCCGGCGGTCCCGCCGGCGCGGGTCGGTCGCAATCGGTGCACAGGAAGGTGGCACGGTCTCCCTCTCCCGCGGGAGACGGTTGAGTTCGATGCAGTCGGTCGGTTATGTGTGTCGTCGTATCGTGGTGACGGTATCGTGGTTGAGTAGCTGGATTCGCTCCGATTGGTTGGTTAGTCGGTCGGATTCGATGCGGGTGGTTCGTTACGGTGCGGTCGGTTCGTTGCTGTTCGTCGCGTCGGCCGAGTCTGCCGGCTTATTCTGTGGACTCGGATTCGTGTCCTCGCTCCCAGACGTTCGTGACGCTCTCGCCTGTGGGTGGTGTGTGGCTGACGTCTCGCATCGTCGCATTTGGGCGGTCACTTGTGTTGCTCATGTGTTGCCTTGGTAGTTGCTACCACGATTCGTGGATAAAGATTTCGGCGGTGTTATATTACGACTTATTAGCATACTAGGAGATATGAGGCGAGCGTCGAGCCGGACCCGAACGCGCGTGGAGCGAACGCCTGACGGGCGTCGTCTGGTCGTCGCTCGGCGGATTTCGGCTCCCGCGGCGGCGGCGTGGGACGTGTTGGTGTCGGTCGCAGACTGGCCCGACTGGGGACCGAGCGTGTTGGGCGTCCGCGGCGTCGACGGACGAATCGAAGCGGGCAGTCGAGGCGAGGTCCGCGTCGCCGGCGTCTGGGTCCCGTTCAGCATCGAGACGTGCGACGACGGGGCCCGTCGGTGGACGTGGCGCGTGGCCGGCGCTCCGGCGACGGGGCACCGCGTCGACCCGGTCGGTCCCGAACGATGTTCGGTTTCGTTCGAAGTTCCCGTGCTCGCGGGGCCGTACGCCGCGGTCTGTGCGGTCGCGCTGCGCCGAATCGAGCGACTCGCGAAGCGGCGCGCTCGCGGGTGAGGCGGGTCGAGAACACGGGAGCGCGTGAGTTCGAAACCGAGCTAGAGCCGCTCAGAACGGGGCGAACAGGACGAGCGCGGCGACGACCGCCACCACGACGACGGCCGCAACGAGGAGCGCGAGTGCCCGACCGGAGCCGGCGTTTTCGGCTTCGTCCGCCTCCGCCGCGGCGCGGGCTTCCTCGGCGTCTATCTCGTCGAGAATCTCCTCGAACTCCGGTTCGTGCGGCTCGTGATACTCGTCGATGACGTCCTCGTCGAGGTCGGCGTCTTCGAGCGCAGCCACGAGGTCGGGAAGCGCCACGAGGTCGATGGGGCGCTCGACTTCCGCGGGGTCGACGAGGAGCGCCCGGTCGCCGTCCTCGTCGGGCTCGTCGAGCTGTTCGTCGGTCGCGAACGCGAGCGCGAGCGTCTCCGCGGCCTGCTCCTCGTCGCCGGTCGTCAGGAGCGTCCCGTCGATGCCGCGGTCGGCGCAGCGCTCGGCGAACGCCTCGACGCTCCGGGCGTCGAACGCGGCTTCCACGTCTATCCAGACGACTTCGGTCGGCTGCGACTCGTCTCCGGGGGCCGAAAAGAGGAACGTCCGCCCGTCGCGGTCGCTCCGTTTCGTCCGCTCCCCGCGGGTCGCACGGACCCGCTCGACGACGGTTGCCGCGTCATCAGTATCGAGAAACGAAAGTACGCTCGACAACGACACGTCGCTCATTGGTTCGAAAGACTCCTCATCCCGCGATAAAGCTTCGCGCCCCATTACAATTCTCGATAACGGGCGGGCGGACGGAGCGGGTTCGTCGGAACAGGTCAGTCCGGGCGGACGAGTTCGAACCGGTCGTCGGTCGTCGCGTACTCGTCGCCCGCGAGGCGGCCGACCGCATCGAGTTTCCTCGTGTCGAGTTTGCCGTCGGTCAGCACCTCGTCGGCGACGTGCGCGTGGACGACCTCCCCCAGGACGAGCGTCGAGGAGCCGACCTCCATGCTGTCGTAGAGGGTGCACTCGAAGGCGACGTTGGCGTCGGCGACGCGCGGGGCGTCGACCCGAACGGCCTCGGCCTTCTCGATGCCGGCGTGGTCGAACTCGTCGACGTCCGGCGGGACCGTCGCGGCGGTCTCGTTCATCGCTTCCACGAGGTCGCGGGTGACGACGTTGACGACGAACTCGCCGCGCGAGATGGCGTTTCGCGGCGTGTCCTTCAGCGACGGCCCGCGGCCGACCGGCGCGAAGACGAGCACCGGCGGGTCGACGCTGGCGACGGTGGAGAAACTGTACGGCGCGAGGTTGTCGGCGTCGTCGCCGCGGGTGCTCACCCACGCGATGGGCCGCGGGACGACGGCTCCCGAAAGCAGGCGGTACGGGGAGCCGAAGGCGTCGGGCGCGCCGTCCATCACCGACTCGCCTCCGCGGGCGGACGTGGTCGGCTACTCGGCGGGCGACGAGGGCGTGTCGAATCCGGTCTTGGGTCGGTCACGAATGAGTGTGTGGTGGGTTCGGAGGCCGATGAATCTGTGGGACGGCGTCGGTTCGGGTGTCGTGTTCGGGTTCGTGTCGGGACTCGCGCCACGGGCGCGTCGGCCCCTCAGAACAGCGTCAGACCGACGGCGTATGACCACGTCGTCCCGCTGAGCGCGAGGAAGACGAGCGCGCCGCCGAGCATGACGAGGTTCTTCAGGAAGCCGGTCATCTCGGACTCCCGTTGGTCCTCGGGGACGGCCCAGAAGTTGTGGAACACCGGCGTCCCGACGACGAGGAAGACGGCGACGGCTCCGGCGGCGAGCGCGGGGAAGACGCCGAGCGCGATGCCGAGGCCGCCGAAGACGAGCATCCCGCCGGAGACGACGACGCCGAGGCGGGGTGCGGGCAGGCCCTTCATCTCCGCGTAGCCGGTCATGTGGTCGAGGTTCAGGAAGTGGTTGAGCCCCATGAACGCGAGCACCGCGCCGAAGAGGACGCGCGCGAGGAGGAACGCGATATCCGCGCCGGGGGACGCGAACTGGAGCGCGACGCTCATCTCGGCACCTCCGTCGCGAGGGCGGTCGTGTGGCGGTCCGTCGTCCGAAGTGCTACTATCATTGCGTTACCTGGTACGAGACCGAACCGATATATGTGTTTACTGACATACACGCCACCGGGTAACCGCTCGGGTATCCGGTTACGTCGGCGTCATCTGATTCTCACAGCATGAGTACGTACTGGTAGTTACTGTCGAGTTAGGCTCGTTTAGCCGCAGAGAGTGCCAGAACGTTTCGCTCCCGTGCGCTATATGGTACATATATGGTAGTATTGTCCAACCCTCGAAAGATATACCCCGCTTGCCATTGCATACCAGTATGGGACGTGTCAATCATGATGAAAACGACCAGCGGAGAGTCTCACTTATGACCGAGACGTGGGATTCCGCGGGGTATATCGCAAGCTCACGGTACCGACTGGCCGTGTGCCGATATCTCTCGGAGCACGGTTCGGGACTGCCGTCTCGAATCGCGGCGGAGTCCGACCTCGCACAGCCGCACGTGTCTCGGGCGCTCTCCGAACTTCGGGAGCGGGGAATCGTCGAACTGTTGGTCCCCGAGTCGCAACAGAAAGGGCGGCTCTACGGGCTGACGGACCTCGGTGAACTCGCCTACGAGCGGGTCGCCCTCGACCAGGAGGCCGAGGTTACCGTCGTCGACGACGGCGAGTTTCCCGCGCCCGAACTGGCCTCGGAGTTACAGGAGGCGTACGGGGACGCACTCCGAGCGGTCGCGTGGTGTGAGCCGGTGCAGACGCGGATTCGCTTCTTCGAGCAGTCGCTTCTCGACCGCTACGACGACGACACCGTCAAGACGCTCGTCGCGACGCTCACGAACAAGGAGGCCATCGACGAACCGCTCGAAGGCCTACCTATCGGCGGGCCGGAGCTCGTCGCGTTCGCCATCGACAACACGCTCATCGTCCGGGTGCCGCTCGACGACGGCGTAAAACTGCTCGTCTCGCTCGACGCGAGCATCGACGTGACGCTCAACGAACTCCGCGACACCTGCCGGCAGATGACGGCCGCGGTGCTCGATTCATAACCCCAGTTTTTCTCTCGCTCCACGACGTAGCTCGGTCCGTGCCACAGCGATGCGTCTCCCCCGCGGTCGGCGTCGACGGCTGTCGGGCCGGCTGGGTGTGCGCCGTCGCCGGCGACGGCCTCAGCGTGCGAGTCGTCGCAGACTTCGACGCCGTCTGGGACCTCGCCCGCGAGCGAGACGCCCGGCGGGTGCTCGTCGATATCCCCATCGGGCTGCCCGAATCCGACCGCCGCGCGTGCGACCGGGCGGCCCGCGAGCGGCTCGGTTCTCGGGCCGCAACCGTCTTCTTCGCGCCCGTTCGGTCCGTCCTCGACGCCGACTCTCACGAGGCGGCCAGCGCGGCGAACCGCGAGCGGACCGGAGCGGGTCTCTCCATTCAGGCGTGGCACCTCGTGCCCAAGATTCGCGAGGCCGACGCCGTTCTCCGCGAGGCGCCGCGCGCCCGAGCCCGAGTGTTCGAATCCCACCCCGAACTCGCGTTCGCCGCGTTCGCCGGCGAGCCCCTCCCGGAACCGAAGTCGACGCCCGAGGGGCGCGCCCGCCGTCTAGACGTGCTCAGGACGGCGTTCGGCGGATGCGGGTCCACCGACCGCGGTTCGGAAGCCGACGCGACCGACGACCGGGAGTCCGACGCCGAGCGCGCCTACCGCGAGACGCTGGACCGGACGCTCCGCCGCGATGTGGCCCGCGACGACGTGCTCGACGCGCTCGTCCTCGCCGCCGCGGCCCGCCGCCCCCTCACGACGCTCCCGAGCGACCCGCCGACGGACGCCCGCGGACTGGAGATGGCGATTCACGTCCCGACGAGCCGTCTCGCGAGCGAATTCGAAGTTTGACAATCTCGCACAAGTGTCTCCGATATCTTGAAACACACTAGTATATAGTCAACAATAGTGTGTGGTATTCCCTGAGGAGAAGATATTTATGCACGGTGTTCAATCGAATAGGTGGCGCGGCTACTGCCGCCACCACAGAATACCCAGCCCAGCCCAATGCGTGATTCAGTGCCAGCACGCAGTCGGCCGCGCCTCCCGCTGCCTCTACTCGGGTTCGACGACCCCGCCCCGGGCTCGAACCCGACCGTTTCCACGTCCCGAGCGGCCGCCGCGGTCGGACGTCGCCCCGTTCCGTTCCGACGCGAAACCGCCGGTCCGGCCCGAAGCTACATCTACGACCCATCCTAACCCCGCGTATGTACACCGGCAGGACGGACCAGCCCTGCTGTCTCTGCGACGACCCGAAGACCGTCGCTCGCATCGCGGTCCCCCCGCGGGCGGTGACGCTCATGGAGAACGCCGCTCCCATCGCGTGGCGCGACATCGTCGGGGACGTGACGCTCCAGTTCTGCGAGAGCGACTGGGAACTCGTCACCGAGTTGGTGTTGGACCTCGGCATGCACCCCCTCTCGCGGTGTAACGTCGCCCGCGCGGACTTCAGCATCCGCGAGGACTTCGAGGCGCTCCTGAACAGCACCCGCGACGAACCCGACCAGACCGAACAGGAAGACCGTCTGCTCGCCGAGGCGCGCGCCGTCATCGACGACGCCGACGACCCGATGGTCGAAGAACGCGACCTCGTGGAGGCCCACGTCGTGGTCCGGGCGATGGCCGAACTCGGCGTCGACCAACCCGCGTGAGTCGGCCCCCGCTCACGCGCCGGTTCCCACGCCGAACAGCCGCGTCGACCCCCACGTAAGCACGACGATACCGGCGACGAACACCGCCAGCGCCGCCATCATGGGAAACGGGTCGAGCGACGGTCCGCCGAGGAACGGCCCGCGGACGATGAGAAACGACGTGCCCATCGAGAGGCCGAGGCCGACGCTCGTCACGAGCGTGAAGAACAGTTTTGCGACGCCGAGTCCCCGCGTGTCGGTCCGGAAGCGCATGGGAACACGTCCCCCGAACCCCGCTTGAACGATTTGGCCGTCTCGCTGATGTTATCGCGCGGTTGTCGAGTTCCCCTGGTCAGCGCTCGATGCGAAACCCGGTCTCGCCGGCCGGTTCCTCGTAGGTAACGTCTACGTCCTCGACGGTCGCCATCGGACTCCCCTCGTGGCACCACTCGACCATCGCCTCCACGTCGTCGCGGGGGCCCTCGAAGACGGCCTCGACGCGACCGTCCGAGAGGTTCTTCACCCAGCCGTCGACGCCGCGGTCGCGGGCGGTGTCGCGGGTCGTCGCCCGGTAGTAGACGCCCTGTACGTGTCCCGAGACGTAGACGTGCGCGCGGGTTCGACCGTGTTCGCTCATGGCTCCCGATTCGACGCCCGCCCTCAAAGGCGTGCTGCCTCGGGCGGTCGATTCGGCGGTTCGTCCGGGAGCCGGTTTTCGTCTCCAAAGCGTCCCCCCGACCGCCCCGTGCGGCCGCCTCGCACGCGTCCCCCGAACCGTCAGCATCTAAGTACGACCCCGTCAACGCTGGACTATGGAACTCTTCGGCACCGCCGGTATCCGCGGGAGCGCGACGGAGCGAGTCACGCCGGAACTCGCCCTCAGCGTCGGCCGCGCCGCCGGCCGCGCCGCGCTCGAATCGGACGCCTCCGCCGAGTTCGTCGTCGGTCGCGACGGACGGACGACCGGGCAGGGCCTCGCCGCCGCCGTCGAGGCCGGCCTGCTCTCCGCCGGCGCGGACGTGACCCGCGTGGGCGTCGTCCCGACCCCGGCGCTCGCGTTCGCCTCGCGGGGTCGCCGCGGCGTCATGCTCACCGCCTCCCACAATCCCCCGACGGACAACGGCATCAAGATGTTCGTCGACGGGCAGGAGTACGACCGCGACCTCGAACGCGACATCGAGACGCGGGTCGAGGCGGACGCGCCCCCGACCGACTGGGACGACTGGGGCGCGACGGGGACGAGCGGCGTCCTCGACGCCTACCGCGACGCAATCGTCGAGTTCGCGGGCCAGCACGGGGCGGCCCTCGACGGGCTCTCCGTCGCCGTCGACTGCGGCAACGGGATGTCGGCGCTCGGCACGCCGCAGGTGCTCCGCGACCTCGGCGCGCGCGTCGTCACGCTCAACGGGCAGATAGACGGCCACTTCCCCGGGCGCGAGTCGAAGCCGACGCCCGAGACGCTCGCGGACCTCATCGCGTTCGTCGCCGACGGCGACTTCGACTTCGGCATCGGCCACGACGGCGACGCCGACCGCATCGTCATCATCGACGGGAACGGCGAGGTCGTCCACGAGGACACCGTCATCGCCATCGTCGCCGAGCACTACGTCCGCGTCTCCGACGCCGACGACCCGGTCGTCGTCACGACGCCGAACGCCTCGGGCCGCATCGACGAGCGGGTCCGCGAGGCCGGGGGTCGCGTCGAACGCGTCCGCCTCGGCGCGCTCCACGAGGGCATCGCCAGCGCCCGCGCCGACGGCGGCGACGTGGTGTTCGCGGCCGAACCGTGGAAGCACGTCCACCCGTCGCTCGGCGGGTGGATAGACGGCGTCGCCTCCGCGGCGCTCGTCGCTCGCCTCGCCGCCGAGTCCGGCATGGCCGGCCTGCGCGAACCGGTCACGGAGCGCCCGTACCGCAAGGTAAGCGTCTCCTGCCCCGACGAGAAGAAGCAGGCTGCGATGGCGGCGCTCGAAACCTCGCTCCCCGAGGCGATGGCCCCCGAGTCGGTCGACACCGAGTACGGCGTCAGACTGGAGTTTGCCGACGCGTCGTGGACGCTGGTCCGCCCGTCCGGCACGGAGCCATACATCCGGGTGTACGCCGAGGCCGACGACGTGGACGCGCTCGTCGACGAGGTGACGGCCGTCGTCGAGGGCGAAATCGAGGCCGCCTGACGGACGCCGAGCGACTTCGGCGCGGTCGCCGCCGCCGACGGTTGGGGGTCGACGCCCGCGACCGTGAGCCGACGGTTCTCGACTGGGATGTGCAAACGTGGCGATGCGACGCCGCTGAAACCGCGAAACGACACCTTTATGCAATTTTCGAGGCCCCTGTCTCAATAGGAGTTCATAGATATGGACAGACGTTCTTTTGTTAAAGCGGCAGGGGTCGCGGGTATCGCCGGCCTCGCAGGTTGTACGGGCGGTCCGTCAGAGGGAAGCGAAGAAACGACGACGGCCGAGCAGACGACCGAGGGTTCCGGCGGCGAGGAGACCACGACGAGCGAGCAGACGACCGAGGAGTCCGGTCCGGCGGCCAACGTCGGCATGGTCTACGCGCTCGGCGGTCTCGGTGACAAGTCGTTCAACGACGCCGCGAAGCGCGGCATCGAACAGGCGGAGTCGGAACTCGGCATCGCCTACGACGAGGCACAGCCCTCGGCGGCCGAGGAGTTCCCGCAGTTCCAGCGCCGGTTCGCGCAGTCGTCGAACCCGGACTACGACCTCGTGTCGTGTATCGGCTACGCGCAGCGCTCCGCGCTCTCCGAAACCGCGCCGAGTTTCTCGGACCAGCAGTTCATGATCGTCGACGACGTTGTCGACGAGGACAACGTGGCGAGCTACCTGTTCCGCGAGGAGCAGGGCTCGTTCCAGGTCGGCTACCTCGCCGGCCTCATCACGACCCAGGAGTTCTCGGCCGGCTCCGGTTCGACGACGGCCGACTCGAAGAGCGTCGGCTTCGTCGGCGGCACCGAGACCGACCTCATCCGTAAGTTCCAGGCCGGCTACGAGGCCGGTGTGGCGTACGCGGACGAGGAGATATCCGTCGACGTGGCCTACGTCGGGTCGTTCTCCGACTCCGCGAAGGGGAAGGAAATCGCCACCTCGATGTACGACAACGGCGCGGACGTCGTCTACCACGCGGCCGGCGGCAGCGGCCTCGGCGTCTTCCAGGCGGCCAAAGAGCAGGGTAAGTTCGCCATCGGCGTCGACTCCGACCAGTCGCAGACCGAACCGAACTACGCCGATGTCATCCTCGCCTCGATGGTCAAGCGCGTCGAGTCGGCGGTGTACGCCTCCGTCGAGAACGTCGTCAACGACGAGTTCAACGGTGGTTCCACTACGACCCTCGGCCTCGAAGAGGACGGCGTCGCCGCCGTCTACGGCGCGGAACTCGGGTCCGAGATTCCGCAGGACGTGAAGGATTCGCTCTCGGAGTCCCGCGAAGCCATCATCGCCGGCGACATCGAGATTCCGACGACGACCGAGTAACGCCACACTCGACACACGCAGTTCTTTCGACGCCGCGCGCCGAGCGACAGGCGTCCCGAATATCGTGGCCAATGTTGCCGCTTTCACACCGCAGTCGGTCGAATCTGCTCGCGGGTTGAACGGTTCGAACTCCCCGAGAACCGCCGCAACGCTCCGTGTGGACCACTCCCGCGTCGAGTCGAATCCCACGAGTTTAAGCGAACCCCCCCGAAAAAAGGCTCAAGATGAGCACCGCTGTTCATCTCGACGAAATCACAAAACGGTTCCCCGGCGTCGTGGCGAACGACGACGTGGACCTGACCGTCGAGCGCGGCACGGTGCACGCACTTCTGGGAGAAAACGGGGCCGGCAAGACGACGTTGATGAACATCCTCTACGGGCTCTACGAACCCACGGAGGGGACCGTCCACGTGGACGGAAAACCGCGGGACTTCGATTCGCCCGCGGACGCAATCGACGCCGGAATCGGTATGATTCACCAGCACTTCATGCTGGTCGACCCCATGACGGTCGCCGAGAACATCGTCCTCGGCAACGAACCGCGCAAGTGGTTCGGCACGACCGTCGACCGGGAGCGTGCGCGCCAGGAGGTCATCGACCTCTCGAACCGATACGGATTCGACGTGAACCCCGACGACGCCATCGAGGACGTGAGCGTCGGCGTTCAACAGCGCGTCGAAATCTTGAAAGCACTCTATCGCGGGGCCGACATCCTCATTCTGGACGAGCCCACCGCGGTCCTCACCCCGCAGGAGGTCGAAGAGCTGTTCCGCGTCTTCGAGGAGCTGACCGCACAGGGCAAGACGATTATCTTCATCAGCCACAAGCTCGGTGAGGCCATGCACGCCGCCGACGACATCACCGTCCTCCGAAACGGGAAGAACGTCGGCACCGTGAAGGCCGACGAAACGTCGAACGAGGAACTCGCCGAACTGATGGTCGGCCGCGAAGTCCTCCTCGAACCGAAGGCCGAACCGCAGGAGCCGGGCGACGAGGTGCTCTCGGTGCAGCGGCTCTCGGCCACGGACAACCGCGGCGTGCCCGCCGTCTCGGACGTGTCGTTCGATATCCGCGAGGGCGAGGTGTTCGGCATCGCGGGCGTCGACGGCAACGGCCAGTCGCAGTTGGTCGAGGCTATCACCGGCCTGCGGACGCCGACCGAGGGCTCGATTTCCTACAAGGGCCGGGACATCACCGACGCCTCGCGTCGGTCCCGCATCGACGACGGGATGGCGTACGTCCCCGAGGACCGCCACGAACGCGGGCTCGTGATGGACTTCGACCTCGTCCAAAACGGCATCCTCGGCAGCCAGCACAGCCCGCCGTTCGCCGCCGCCGGCCGAATACACTGGTCCGACGCGCGCGAGCACACCGAGCGAATCATCGACGAGTACGACGTTCGACCGCCGCACGCCGACGCTGACGCCGAGTCCTTCTCCGGCGGCAACCAACAGAAGTTCATCGTCGGCCGCGAGTTCGAACGCGACCCGGACTTCGTCGTCGCCACCCACCCGACCCGCGGCGTGGACATCGGCGCGATGGAGTTCATCCACGAGCGGCTCTTGGACCTCCGAGCGGAGGGGAAGGCGATTCTCCTCATCTCCTCGAAGCTCGACGAGGTACAGGGCCTCTCGGACCGCCTCGGCGTCATGCACGACGGCGAACTCATGGACATCGTAGACCCACGCAACACCACCGAAGAAGAGATCGGCCTGCTCATGGCCGGCGAACGCCCCGACGCCGACGCGACCGATGCGGAACCGCCCGTGGGTGACGCCAAATGAGCGCGGCCGAAACGGCGAAATCCGTCCTCCGGCGGCTGACGGCCGCCTCCGCGACGGAGCGCATCCTCATCAGCTTCGCCGCGCTCGTGCTGGCGGTCGTCGTCGGCGCGGTCATCATCCTCGTCTCCGGCCGCGTCACGACGTGCCAGACCGCGGCGACGACGCTGTTCGGGACCGGGTTCTGTTACGACCCCGTCGAGGTGTACCTCGTGCTGTTCAACGGGGCGCTCGGCGAGCCGTTCCTCGTGAACAGCCCGGGGATTCTCAAACCGCTCAACCCCGACTGGAACCCGCTGAACTTCGGGTTCGCGCTCACGCTCAAGGAGACGACGCTCCTCATCTTCACCGGCCTCTCGGTCGCCGTCTCCTTCCGCGCGGGCCTGTTCAACATCGGGACGCAGGGACAGCTCGTCCTCGGCGGCCTCGCCACGGCGCTGTTTTCGTTTTTCGTCGCGCCGCTGCTCCCGTCCGGGCTCGTCGGCGGCCTCATCCTGATTCCGCTCGCGGTCATCGTCGGCGCGCTCGTCGGCGGTCTCTACGGGGCGATTCCGGGCGCGCTCAAGGCGTACGCCGACGCCAACGAGGTCATCACGACCATCATGCTGAACTTCATCGCGGCGCAAATCGCGTTCGTCCTCGTCAGCGAGTTCTTCGGCAACCCCGACTCGCAGGTCGTCGAGACGACGCCGCTTCCCGACTGGGCGACGCTCCTTCCGGTGGCGTTCCCGCAGGGCGGCGACTTCTCGCTTCTCGCGCTCGCGTTCGGCCTCGCGCTCGTCGTGGCCGTCTGGTTCCTGCTCGAACAGACCTCGTTCGGGTACGACCTCCGGACGAGCGGCGAACAGCCCGAGGCCGCCGAGTACGGCGGCGTCGACGCCAAGCACACGACCGTCACGAGCATGTTCCTCTCGGGCGCGCTCGGCGGGATGGGCGGCGCTATCTGGGTGCTCATGGTCATGGGCAAGTGGCAGGCCGGCGTCCCCTCGCTCGGGTTCGACGGCATCACCGTCTCCATCCTCGCGGGGAACAACCCGTTCGGCGTCGTCCCGGCGGCGCTCCTGTTCGGGACGCTCAAGTCCGGCTCCCTCGCGGTCCAGTTCGGGACCGGCGTCCCGAAACAGCTCGTCGGCGTCCTCCGCGGGCTCATCATCCTGTTCGTCGCGATGCCCGAGTTCTTCCGCATGCTCGGCTCCGCCATCGACCTCGAACCGGACCGCGAGACCGTGGCCACGGACGGCGGCCGCCTCGGAGGTGACGACGAATGAGCACGACCACCATCGACCGACTCCGCGACACCGAACTGTCTTACAGAGCGACCCTCGTCGGCGGCGCGGTGAGCGTCTTCCTGCTCATCGCGCTGCTCGGCCTCGCGTTCCCAACCAGTATCTGGGGCAACTTCCTCGCCATCCTCACGAGTCGGAGCACGCTCTCGTCGGCGCTGCGGCTCTCGGTGCCCATCACGTTCGCCGCGCTCGGCGGTATCTTCTCCGAGAAGGCCGGCGTGGTGAACATCGGACTCGAGGGGCTGCTCATCATCTCGGCGTTCACCGCGGTCATCACGACGGCCATCGTCGGCCCCGAGATGACCGTCGTCGGCCTCCCGGCCATCTGGATTGGCTTCTTCGCCGGCGTCCTCTCGTCGGTGCTGTTCTCGGCGTTGTTCGCCGTGGTCTGCATCCGCTTCAAGGCCGACCAAATCATCGCCGGCCTCGCCGTCTGGCTCATCGCGCTCGGCCTCGCGCCGTTCGCGGCGACCGTCTACTATGGCGGCGTCAACACCGACAACCTCGGGACGACGCTCGGGACGTGGACGATTCCCGTCCTCTCGGATATCCCGTTTTTCGGCGCGTTCTTCGACGCCGACCCCGCGGTGTACATGATGCTCGTCGCGGTCCCGGCGTCGTGGTACGTCCTGAACCGCACGGCGTTCGGCCGCCACGTCCGCGCGTCCGGCGAGAACCCCAAGGCGCTCGACACCGTCGGCGTCGACGTGAGCCGCGTCCGCTACGCGGGCGTGCTCCTGTCGGGCTTCCTCGCCGGCATCGGCGGCTCCGCGCTGTCGCTCGGCCTCGGCCAGTTCGTCGGCAACAACCAGACGATGGTCAACGGGAAGGGCTTCATCGCCATCGTGGCGTTCCTCTTCGGGAACTACAACCCCGTCGGCGCGTTCGGAGCGTCGTTCCTCTTCGCGGGGCTGGAGGCCGCCCAGATTCGCCTCCAGCAGGTGCCCGGCTACGGCGTTCCCGACTCGCTCATCCAGACGATTCCGTACGTGACGGTGCTCGTCGTCCTCGCGCTCGTCGGCCGCACCCGCATCCCGGCCGCGTCGGGCGAACACTACGACACCGGCGACGACAACCGCTGAGCGACCCGAAACCCTCGCCGTTCCGTTTTCTCTTGCCTTTTGTCCGTCTTCTCCCCATCGAGCGCCGCGTCTCGTCGCGGTCGACGCCCGTCGGACTCACCCCGCGCGGTCGGTACGGGAGTAAAGAGTTTTCAGCCCGCGATATGGAGGTGATACCATGTCCACAGACGAGAACGACACCGCCGAGGACTCCTCGGCGAGCCCACGGACCCAGTCCGTGGACGTGGTGGTCGTCGGCGCGGGAACCTCCGGCTGTTACGCCGCCGCCACCATCGCAAACGCGGGCTACGACGTGACCATCGTCGAGCGAAAGCCCGAGGAGGAAGCGGGCCACATCGCCTGCGGCGACGCCCTGAAGGGCGCAGACGCCTTCCCCGAGGCGATTCCGAAGTCGAAAATCGAGCCGGCGTTCACCAACACCGAGGTCGACCACGGCCGCTTCGAGATTCCGCAGGAGGACACCGTCCTCGACATTCCGGTCCCCGGCGAACTCGCCGTTATCGACCGCTGGGAGTACGGCCGCCTCATCATCGAGGGCGCGGAGGAAGCCGGCGCGGAACTCCACTACGACACGGTCGTCCAGGACGTGAAACAGGACGACGACGGCACCGTCACCGGCATCGTCGCCAAGCACGACGGCGAGGTCGTCGAGTACGACGCCGACATCGTCATCGACGGCGCGGGCTCGCTGTCGCTCCTCCAGGACAAGGTGGACTTCTCCGACGCCACCTTCGACACGAACGTCTCCTACCAGCACTTCTCGTCGGCGTACCGCGAGGTCGTCGAGGTCCCCGAGCCCGTCGAGTGGTCGGACGCGCTCGTGTTCAAACCCGCCGAGGTCGCCGCGGGCTACGTCTGGTACTTCCCGCGGACTGAGACGACCATCAACGCCGGCCTCGGCTTCCAGATGACGGAGGAGCCGATGAAGCTCGTCGACGACCTGAAGCGGGACCTCCGCGAGCGCCCCGAGTTCGAGGGCGCGGAAGTCGTCGACAAGCTCGGCGCCGCCCTCCCGACCCGCCGCCCCTACGATTCTGCGACCGCGCCGGGCTACATGGCCGTCGGTGACGCCGCGGCCCACGTCAACCCGACGACCGGCGGCGGCATCGCCGGCGCGGCCTACGCCGGCAAGTACGCCGGCGAGCAGGCCGCTATCGCACTCGACGCGGGCGACGTGAGCGAAGAGATGCTCTGGCGGTACAACCAGCGCGTCATGGACCACTTCGGCGGTCGCTACGCCAGCCTCGACGTGTACAACATCCTCTCGACCGCCGTCGACGTGGACGACCTGATGGGTCTCATCGCCTCCATCCCCGGCGAGAAGCTGGCGGAAGCGCTCTACTCCGGGACGACCTCGTTCGGCCCGGTCCTCCTCGCGCAGACCGCGGCGTCGAGCTACGGTCACTGGAGCCAGATTTACGAGTTCTTCAAAATCAAGCGTCTGGCCGACGAACTGCTGGCCCACTACGGCCGCTATCCGAGTCGGCCGAGCGCCCTCGAAGGGTGGAAAGTCGAGCGAGACCGCATCATGGACGACATCTACGAACTCACGGGCGCGGACCCGAAGTACTGACCTCGGACGCCGCCGCGAACGAGACGCCCCGGAACTCGAACCGCGCGCCCCCGTTTTTGCCGGTCGTCGCCGTCACCTCCCAGCCGTGAGCGTCGGCGACGCCGGCGACGATGGCGAGACCGAGACCGGTCCCCCGCGAGTCGGTGCTGTATCCCGACTCGAAGATGCGGTCTTGTTCTTCCGGCGGGATGCCGGGGCCGTCGTCCTCGACGAAAAAGCCGTCTTCGAGCGGGCCGACGCGGACGTTGACGCCCGGCATCCCCCCGTCGGCGTCGGCTCTTGCCCGGCGGCCGCTCGCGTCGGCTGCGCTCTTGTCGGCGGCGGGAGACGGGGTCTCGGTCGGAACGTCACGGCTCGCGGTCTCGTCTGGGGACTCCCGGCGGCTCGTCGAGCCGTGTTCGACGGCGTTCCGAAACAGGTTCTCGAAGACGGCGGTGAGCCGGCCCCGGTCGGCGAGCAGCCTCGCGTCGGCCTCGACGGTGAGTCCGGACGCCCCGAGACTGGTGTTCGTCACCGCGTCGGCGGCCACGGTGGCGAGGCTGACGGGTTCGACCTCGCCGACCTCCTCACCGACGCGGGCGAGTTGGAGCACGTCCTGAATGAGCGCCTCCATCCGGTCGTGGGCGTCAGCGACCGTCGAGAGGTGTTCGGTTCCGTGCCCCTCGCGGGCGAGTTCGAGTCGCATCTGGGCGACGTTCAGCGGGTTCCTGAGGTCGTGGGTGACGACCGACGCGAACTGGTCGAGCCGGTCGTTGCGGCGGCGCAGTTCCGTCTCGCGGGCGTCGCGGTGGGTCGACCACCGGACCGCACCGACCGCGAGCGCGACCGACCCGACGAGGAGCGTCCCGTCCTCGAAGACGAGCGTGACCGCCTCGGGCTGGGCGACGACCTCGTCGACCGCGTCGGTGACGGCGTAGACGGCGAACAGCGCGGTCCCGGCGTACAGCGGCCGCCAAACCGCCGACACGTCGCGGACGCCGCCGACGACGAACGCGCCGGCGACGGGAATCGGAATCAAGAGGAGTTCGACGGCGAACCGGAGCCAGTGGACCTCGGTGCTGTGGGGAAAGACGGCGACCTGGACGACCGCGACGCCGACGGCGATGCCGACGACTGCGAGGCCCGGACGCAGGTCTGTGTCTTCGGTCGATTCACCGCCGAGGAACCCCATCGCTGCCGGCTATGCACGGAGGGGACAAATAACCGCTGGCGGTTCGTCGCGGGCGGGTCGGTCGGTCGTGCGCCGTTCCCGCCGCGGTGACGCGGTCTGAGACGGCCCGAACGACGCGCTCGGCGCGTCTCAGGGACGCTCGGTCGCAATTCGGTCGACGCTTTCGGCGAGCACGTCGACGGCGATGCGGATGGTCTCCTCGTCAACGTCGAACGTCCGGGTGTGGTGGCCGCCGGGGTGGTCCGTGCCGACGCCGACGTAGGCTGCCAGCCCGCCGCGGTCCTGGACGTGCTGCATGAGGTAGGTCGCATCCTCGCTGCCGCCGAGGTCGTCGCGGTCGAGAACCGAGGTGACGCCCTCGACCCCCTCGCTGACGCCGCCGACGATGGCCGCGAGCGCGTCGTCGCTGCGGGCGCTCGGGGCCTTGCCCTCGACGTTGATTTCGACCTCGCAGTCGTGCATCGCGGCGGCCGACTCGATGACCGTGTGGGCGCGGTCTTCCATGTACTCCATGAGCTCCGTCGTGGCGCCGCGCACCTCGCCTTCGACGAACGCCTCCTCGGCGACGATGTTCGTGGCGGTCCCGCCGCCCATCAGGCCGACGTTGACGCGGGTCGCGCCGTCCGAGTGCCGGGAGATACCGTAGAGGTTCTGGGTGGCCGCCGCGGCCGCGAGGTTCGCGTTCTTCCCCTCCTCGGGCTTCGCGCCCGCGTGGGCCGGCGCGCCGGTGAACTCGGCGCGGAAGTGCGAGACCGCGAGGAAGCCGTCGATGCCGCAGACGACCTCGCCGGTCGGGTGGTCGAGCCCGACGTGGAGCGCGAGCAGGTAGTCCACGTCGTCGAGGTGGCCGCCCTCGGCGACGGCCTTGCCGCCGGCGACCTGCTCTTCGCTCGGCTGGAAGAACAGCTTGAACGTCCCCTCGAAGTCGGAGTCGATGACGGCGTCGAGGACGCCGAGGCCGATCGTCGCGTGGGCGTCGTGACCGCAGGCGTGCATGAACCCCTCGTTCTCGGAGCGGAACCCCTCGGCGGCCGGGCGGTGGTCGTCGGCCTCGGACTCGGGGATGGGGAGCGCGTCGATGTCGACGCGGAGTCCGACGGTCGGCCCCTCGCCGCGCTCGACGACCGCGACCGCGCCGGTGTAGCCGCCGGCGAGGCGGTCGAGTACGTCTTCGCGCGCGCCGGCCTCGCGCGCCCGCTCGAACCACGCGTCGAGTTCGGCGTCGTCGGGGACGGCCATGCGCTCGTCGGCGTCGAGCGTCTCGGGGCCGACGTAGAGCGTGTCGAGGTCGCGCGTCTCCAGTTCGTCGACGAGGCGGGCGGTGGTGTAGAACTCGCACCACGCGGGTTCGGGGTGGCGGTGCAGGTCGCGGCGAAGCGAGACGAGGTCGTCCATCGTCGCTCGGTGGCTCATGTCTGGACTCTTTTCCCCCGGTGATGATAAACGCTCCCGACGTTTCGTGGGCGAGAAACGCAAGTTTGGAAGAAATAGTTGGAGGAAATTCGTGCCTATTATATATCCCAGTCAATCTCTGACAAACGATGCCAGAAGAACCGGACATCGAGCTCAGTTTCCGTGGCGGGCGCCTCGTGAGCGCCCTGCCCATCGCCCTGTTCATCGCGTGGGCGATTTTCCAGAGTGGTATCCTCGGTATCGGCGATACGACCGGCCTCGTCGCGGGGATGCTGACAGGACTCATCGCGGGACTGCTGTTCGTCCGGGGAGACTGGAAGGACTACGCGGACGTCATCTTCGCCGGCATGACCCGCCGGGTCGCCGCGACTGCGGTCGTCGCGTGGCTCTGGGCGGGCATGTTTGCCGAGACCATTCAGGTCGGCGGCTTCGTCGACGGCCTCGTCTGGGCGGCCACGGTCCTGAACGTCGGCCCGGGGCTGTTTCCGGCCGTGACGTTCCTGCTCGCGGCGCTCCTGGCGACCGGTATCGGCACCGGCTACGGCACCGCAATCGCCTTCACGAGCCTCGTCTTCCCGGCGGGGCTGCTCCTCGGCGCGAACCCAGTGTTGCTGTTCGGCGCGATTCTCTCCGGCGCGGTGTTCGGGGACAACCTCGCGCCCGTCAGCGACACCACCATCGTCTCCGCGGTCACGCAGGACGCCGACATCGGCGGCGTCGTCGCCTCCCGCGTGAAGTACGCCGTCGTCGCGGCGGCGCTCGCAATCGCGGCGTACCTCGTCGCCGGCTTCGGTATCCCCGGCGTCTGGGGCGGCATGCCGCACGTCGACGTGGCCGGTGAGGTCTCGGCGTCGGTGTCGCCGTGGGGGCTCGTCCACCTGCTCGACATCGCCGTGGTCATCGCCCTCGCCGTCCGCGGGCGGCACATCATCGAGGCCGTCTCGTGGGGGCTGCTCCTCGCGGCGGCGTTCAACGTCGCGCTCGGCGCAGCGAACCTCGTGGACGTGTCAGCCGGGAGCATGCTCCTGTTCAGCGCGCCGCAGAACGGCCTGACGCAGGCGGTCGAGGCGCTGCCGCTCCTCGGTGCCGTCGTCGAGACCGTCCCCGCGGGACAGGTCGGCGTCGGCGGCAGCGTCTACTCCGGCGCGGCCGGCTTCTTCCCGCTTATCGTCCTGACGCTGTTGCTCGTCGCGGGCGCGGAAATCATGCGCGCCGGCGGCGGCTTCGACGCGATTCAGGAACTCGTCATCGACCGCGTCGCCACGACGGTCCGCCGCGCGGAGACCACGATGGTCGTCGGGACGGCGCTCGTCAACGCGACGGTCACCATCAACACGGCGGCCGAAATCGCCATCGCGCCGTACATCGCCACGCTCGGCAAGCGCTTCAACATCAACGGCTACCGCCGCGCCAACATCCTCGACGCCAACACCTCGGCGCTCGGCTACATCTTCCCGTGGGGCGGCGGCCTCCTCGCCGGCTACGGGGCCATGCAGGGTCTCGTCGGCGGCGAGGCGACGCCGTGGTTCACGGCCGAGATGCTCGTGAACCCCGCGTCGGTCTTCCCCTACGTGTTCCACGGCTGGTTCCTCGTGGCGGTGTTCCTGCTCGCCGCGTGGACCGGCTACGGCCGCGAGTACGTCTCCGACCGCACGAGTGAGGAGGTGAGCCGCGTATGAGCCGCCTCGACAAGCTCTTGGCCGGCTGGACGTTCCGCACCGCGACGCCGACGTTCGAACCCGGCGAGGTCATCACGGCCTACATCAGCGAGCGCAACGGCGACGGCCTCACCGTCCGCATCGGTGACTCGGTTATCCGGGTCGAAGACGGCGAAGGGGCGGCCGTCGAGGACAAGGTTCGGCTGAAGGTCACGTCGTTCGACGCGACCAACCACGTCGGCACCGGCGACGTGGTCGAACTGCTCGGGCCGGACGCCTGAGCGACGAAAAACGGACGAAAAGCGCGGACCCGCGTCTTCGTTCGCGTTCCGCGACCGCCGTCAGCGACGGTGGCCGAGCGGCTTTTTCTGTTCGACTTCGATTTCGACGTGGACGCTGTCGGGGAACTCCCTGAGGCCGACTTCGCGGGCAATCTGGTCCGCGCCGTGGATTTCGAGCCGGCGGGTGTAGACGGGGTAGGACCACGACGAGAACTGGTCGCCGGGCTGGAGCGTCCGGTACTGCGGGACGCTCACCTGTTTCGGCTGGTCGGAGTGGGGGCCGCGGCACTCCGCGCCCTTCCGCTCGATGAACTGCTTGAGGTCGTCGACCACTCGGTCGAGGACCGCCTTATCACCGCTTTGAAAGGTGAGTTTTGTGACGAAGGCCATAGCTGGGTACTACTGCTTGTTGCACGCTCCGACGGTAAAAGCGCATCTACACGAACCGGGGACTCGGGGTCCCACGCCCCGAATCCCGAGTGAAAAACCGTGCGAACGCGCTACATCCTCCGATACCCTCTTAAAGGGTGGCACGTTTATTTCGGGTAATGGCAGTCGAAGCGGTCAGCGCTGGAGCCATTCTCTTCCGCGACACCCGCGGCCGGAGGGAGTACTTACTCCTGAAGAGCCGTCCCGGGGACTGGGAGTTCCCGAAGGGCGGGGTCGAAGGGGACGAGGAGCTTCAGCAAACGGCAATCAGGGAGGTCAAAGAGGAGGCGGGAATCCAGGATTTCCGCCTCATCGACGGCTTCCGCGAGGACTACAGCTACGTCTTCGAGGCGAACGGGACGACGATTCACAAGACGGTCCACCTCTTTATCGCGCGGTCGTTCGAGGCGTCCGCGGAGCTCTCGACGGAGCACCGCGACCTCCAGTGGCGCGACTACGAGCAGGCCATCAACACTATCACGCAGGACGGTCCCCGCGAGATATTCGAGCGCGCCCACGAGTTCCTCGACGAGCTCGCCGCGAAAAACGAGGGCGAACACAAGTACCTGAAGTAGCGTCGGTCGGTTCGGCCGACGCCCGAGACGCGACGCCCGCGAGCGACAGCACCGCGAGTCGGCGCGAGCGGCGACGGCCGCGATATCGTCTGCGTCATCGTCGGGGCGAACGCCGAAGCCGCCCGACCGAAACGCCTTCGGCTTCCCGCCGCAACTCCCGGTCGTGAGCGACGCCGCCGACCGCGACCGCGACCCCGAGTTCGCCTTCGAGCTACGGGTCTGCCGCTGGGCCGAGCGCGCGTGGCACCCCGACGGTCCGCGCCCCGCGTTCGTCGCCCGACAGCTCGGCACCCGACAGCGCCGCTGGGACACCGTCGTCGTCGAGGTCGACCCCGAGGCGTTCGCCGCCCGGCGCGCCCTCTCGACCGACGGCTTCGACTCGGACCTGTTGCGCGTCGTCCGCCACGCGCCCGCCGAGTGGGCGTGGTACAGAGACGCCATCCCCGAACCCGACTTCCCGTGGCGACACGTCGTGCCCGCGGTCCACCGCGCCGCGGGGCTCGGCCTCGTCGAGAAACGCCGCGGCTCGCGGAACCGCGTCGAGTACCGCCGGACCGCGCCGTACCCCGACTGGGTCGAGCGCGTCGTCGCCATCGAGAACAAGCCGAACCTCGACGCCAGCGCCGCCCGCGCGCTCGCTGACCAACTCGACCACGACGTGTCGCGGGCGCTCGCCGACGAGGTCTGGGTCGCAACCGAGGTGACGGGCCGGCGGGTCGAACCCGCCCTGCTCGAGGACCTCCCGGTCGAGGTCGGCATCCTCGGCGTCGACGGCGACTCGGCGGAGGTGCTGTGGCACCCGAGTTCGCTGTCGCCCGACCCCGACGACGCCCGGCGGCGACTCGTCCTCGCCGAGCGCGCCTACGACCGCGGCTGGCGAAACTACGTGGATACGATGCGACCCGACTGCCGACAGTTCGAACTCGACCGGCGCGGCCGGGCGCTCGTCCCGCGGTGCGCCGCGAAAGACTGCTATCAGAGCCAGCGCGAGTGCGCCCACTCGTGTCCGTCGTTCGAGCCGGAGCCGCCGGCGTGGCGGATGAACGGCTGGCCCATCGAGGGCGGCCCCGGTAAAGGGGTCCGCCGGATTCTGGAGGCGCGGCGCGAGCGCGAACGAGACCGCGCCGAGCGCGGCAGTGAGAACGCCTAACTTCGCACCCCGCCGACCGGGCGGTATGGACCGATTCCAGAACACGAGCCTGCCGGACTGGGACTGGTGGGGAAAACTGTGGCCGACCCCGGGCGAGACGCTTCGGGACCTCGGCGTGTCGTCGGGCGACACCGTCGTGGAAATCGGTTGCGGAAACGGCTACTTTGCGCTCCCCGCGGCGCGAATCGTCGCGCCCGCCCCCGTCTACGCGGTCGACCTCGACGACGACCTCCTCGCGGAACTCGACCACCTCGCCGCCCAGCAACGCATCGACAACGTGGTGTCGGTCCGCGGCGACGCCCGCGAGCTTTCGGCGCACGTCTCCGAGCCAGTCGACGTGGCGCTCTTCGCGAACGCGTTCCACGGGGTCGACGACCGCGACGAGTTCCTGACGGAAGTCGAGTCGGTCCTCGCCGACGACGGCCGGTTCGTCGTCGTCAACTGGCGACCGCTCCCCCGGTCGGGGACGACCGTGGCCGGCGAGCCCCGCGGTCCGCCGACCGACCTGCGGCTCGGCCCGGAGGAGACCGCGGCGATGGTCGAAGATGCGACCGACCTCGCGGTGACTGCGGAAATCGACATCCCGCCGTACCACTACGCGCTGGTGTTCGAGCCGCGCGAATAACGACCGCGGAGGCGGGCGGTTAGACGACTTCCACGTCGACCTCGTCGCGCTCGACGGCGAGGCGGAACGTGGGGACGGTCCGGTAGACGACTTCGATGACGCCCTTGCGGCGGAGGCTCTGGAGCGCGCGGCGCACGTCGTCAACGTCGGGGTCGATGTCGAACTCGTCGCGGAGCTTGTTGAGGACGCTGACGACGCTCTCGGAGCGCTCGTCGGGGCCGGCGACGACCTCGAAGACGCGGGCTTCGAGCGAGGGGACGCGGATGACGCTCGGCACGGACTCCGCCTCGTCGTCGCCCTCGACGCCGGGTTCGACGCCGACGAGTTCGGCCGCCTCGGCCGTCGCGCGGATGAGGCTGTTGTCGTCGCGGTAGTAGTAGTCTTTCAGCTCGGATTCGAGGTAGCGGTGGACCTCGCTCCCGCTTTCGAGGTCCCAGCGGTTCTGTAACTCCTTGTTCTTCGTCGGCTGGAGCCGGACGATGTCGGCGAGGCGTTCTTTCGCCTCGTCGGAGAGCGTCATATCGGTGGATTCGACGGAGGGGCTATAACGTTGTTCTGGATTCTTCAGCGCGACCGGCGAACGTTAATTATTATCCCTGTGCCTCGCGTCGCCCCGAGTATGAGCTGGGACACCCTCCGACTCGACTGGGACGGCGACGTGGCGACCATCACCATCGACCGCCCCGAGCAGATGAACTCGCTCAACGCGGATACGCTCGACGCGCTCGAAGACGCCCTCGACGAGGTCGAAGCCGACGGCGCGCGGGTGGTCGTCCTCACCGGCGCGGGCGACGAGGCGTTCATCGCGGGCGCGGACATCGGCTACATGAAAGACATCGGAACGCCCGCCGCGCAGGCGTACGCCGAGCAGGGCCACCGCATCGCCACGCGCTTGGAGGAGTTCCCCGCGCCGACCGTCGCGGCCATCAACGGCTACGCCTTCGGCGGCGGCATGGAACTCGCGCTGGCGTGCGACCTCCGGGTCGCCTCCGAGCGCGCGCTGCTCGGCCAGACCGAAATCGACCTCGGCATCATGCCCGGGTGGGGCGGGAGTGTCCGCCTGCCGGCGCTCGTCGGCGACGAAGTCGCGCGGCGGCTCATCTTCTTCGGCGAGCGCATCGACGCCAGCGACGCCCACGAGTACGGTATCGTCGGCGAGGTCGTCGCCCACGACCAGCTCGACTCGCACGTCGAAGACCTCGCCGCCGACCTCGCGTCGAAGCCGCGGCACGCCCTCGCGGGCGCGAAAGCCGCCATCAACATGTCCCACGACGCGCCGCGGGACGCCGCGCTCGACTTCGAAGCCCGCGTCTGGAGCGGCCTGTTCGGCACCCACGACCAGCGCGAGGGGATGGAGGCGTTCCTCGACAAGCGCGACCCCGACTTCGAATAGAACCGATAGAGAGCGCCGATATCCGGTTAATACGGACGATTAGAGCCTCCATTTTCCTGAATTGGTGTGCTAGCACGGCTCCTACAACTGCTAATACGCCCCATATATAATGAATAATTGTGCAAGATTCCATCACGCTCGGTCGCGTCGAATCCCTCCTCGAAGACCTCTCGTACCCGGTCTCGCGCCGGGACGCCGCGACTTCCCTCGACGGTGTGACGGTGCTCATGGCCGACGGGAACGCCGACCTCGGTGAGTTAGTGCGGAACTGCCTCACGAGCGAGTTCTCCGACGCGAAGGACCTGTACTACGAACTGAACAACGCGATGCCCCTCGAGGCGCTCGGCGAGCCGGGGCAGTCCGACGGCGACGCCTGAACCGCCGTTTCGCGCCGACTTTGTTCAGCGCTCACCCCGCGAGCGCGGCGCAATCCTGACGCTTAAGTCCCTCAAGCGGTAGGACGTACTATCATGGAGTTTTGCGACGACTGCGGGTCCCTGATGACGCCGCAAGACGGCGTCTGGGTCTGTCCGAACGGCCACGAGAAAGCCCGCGACAGCGAAAAGGAGAAGTCGATGGTCACGACCGAGGGCCAGGAGTCCAGCGAGGTCGTCGACATGTCCGACGTGGACAACGCCGACATCGGCCCGACGACGAAGGCCATCTGCCCGAAGTGCGGCCACGACGTGGCGCGCTACGAGATGAAGCAGATTCGCTCGGCCGACGAGTCCGAGACGCGCTTTTTCACCTGCGTCGAGTGCGACCACAAGTGGCGCGAAGACGACCACTGAGCGACTCGCCTTTTTCAGCCCTCCGTCCGTAACGCGGGGTATGCCCGACGCGCTCGCCCCGCCGGCCCTCCCGCCGCTCGAGGGGTGGGTCCGCGTCGACGACGCGACCGACCGCCCGTTCGAACTCGGTCCCGTCAGCGTCGTCGCCCGGACGGTCGTCTACGAGGACGCCGCCATCCGCGAGCGCGTGCCGGCGACCGCCGACGGCCCGTGGCGCTTTCTGTTCGCCAGCCGTCTCGAAATCCGCCCGCGGACGCCGCCGTCGAAGTCGCTGACGAAACTCGTCGGCAAGCGCGCGAGCGCCGGATTTCGGTCGCGCCTCGAAGCCCGCGGCTTTTCCGACGTTCGGCGCGTCGAGTCGCGGACACTCCGGGTACGAGTCGGCGGGGGCCAGCGCGATGATGCCCGGGACGATGACGACCGAAGCGACGACGCGGAAAACGAAGCCGAGGCCGACGTGATTCGCTACGCCGCGACCGTGGAACTCGCCGGGGTCGAACTCGCGGCCGACGCCTACCTCGCGGTGACGCCGGTCGACGGCGAGTTCCTCCTGACCGGCGGCGCGTACCCCCGCGAGGTCCGCGGCGGCGACGCGGAGACGGCGGCGTCGCTCCGCGAGGTCATCGAGCCGGAGCGGTTCAGAGAAGAGCTGTTTCGCGTGATTCGCCGCGTCGGGTGAGGCGAAGCGGGCGGGCCGAAAGAGAGGCTGGCCCGTCCGGGTCGGACTCGCTCACTCGTTGCGGGCGAACACGAGGTAGCCGGTGTGGCCGACGCCGGCGGTCGAGGGGCGCGACCCGCGGTCGTTGAAGTCCATCTGTCGCTGAATCGTCTCGAACGTCTCCACGTCCGAGAGGCCCGCCTCCCTGGCGGCTTCGACGGCCGCGCGCGTGCCCTCCACGAACGGGGAGTAGACGGCGACGTAGCCGCCGGTCACGAGCAGGTCGGGCGCGTGGCGGACGACCTCGGGCGCGTTCTCGGTGTCGAGCGTGAGCGCGTCGAACCCCGAGTCCGCGAGGTCGTCGAGTTCGTCGGTGATGTCGCCGGTTCGAACGTCGACGCGCTGTTCGACGCCCGCGAGACGCATGTTCTCGCGAGCCACGTCCGCGAACTCGGCGTCGCGTTCGAACGTCGTCACGTCGACGCCGAGGCGGCCGAGGTACGCCGAGAGGACGCCCGTGCCGGTGCCCGCGTCGAGGACCCGCTCGCCGGCCGCGATACCCGTGTGGCCGACGATGAGGCCGATATCGCGCGGCATCATCGGCGCGCCGGTGCGCTCGAAGTGGTTGAAGAGGTCCGGGCCGCGCGGCTCGCGGACGAGGAACTCCTCGCCGATGTGGGTTTCGAGCGTCTGGCCGGCTTCCACGTCCTCGGGGACGGTGAGCATCCCGAGGTCGGTGTGCAACTCGTCGCCGGGCGCGCGAAGGTACTCGCGGTCGCCGTGGACGAGGAGTATCACTCCAGTCGCGCGATGGCCGCGGCGAGGTCGCCGTCTTCGGCCTCCAGCGCTTCGCGGGCCTCGTCCTCGGGGACGCCGGCGCGCTGGGCCACGATGGCCACGTCGTCGGCCGGAATGGCGTCGGCGGCCTCGGCGGACTCAACGGACTCGTCGCCGCCGTCGTCGCCGGCACCGAGCTCTCGCGTCTCGGGCTCGCCGACGATTTGGTAGGTCTCCTGGCCCTGCGCGTCCATGCGCGTGACCTGGGCGTCGCTGAAGACGAGCTCCTCGTCGCCCGTCTTGATCACGACTTCCTCGGCATCGAGCTCCGTCACGTCGATGCCCATCTGCTTCATCATCTGCTGCATTTTACGCGGATTCATCCCGCCGCCTCCAAACATACCCGAAGCGTCGGGGTGAGCGCTCAAAAGCGTGGCGAACGTCGGTGCGCGGCGGTCGGCGCGCGTCCCGGCGGTCGCCGGCTCACTCGACCCGCGTGCTGACCGCGAGACCGCTCCCGACGGGGAGGACGATGGTCTCGTACCGCGGGTCGGCCCGCACCGCGTCGAGGAACGCCGCGATGCCGCGGGTGTCGGCGTCGGCTCCGTCGAGGGCCTCGGCCCGGCCTTCGCTCCAGTCGGTGAGCGCGCTGAAATCGACCGGGCCGCGCATCACGTTGTCAGCGACGACGACTCCGCCGACCGCGACGCGGTCGGAGACGAGGTCGAACGCCTCGGCGTAGCGGTGTTTCTGGTGGTCCAACAACACGAGGTCGAACTCGCCGTCGACGCCCTCGAACAGGTCGAGCGCGTCGCCTTCGAGGAACGTCGTCCGGCCGGCGAGGCCGGCCCGGTCGAGAAAGTCCCGCGCCATGTCGAGTTCGTGGGCGTCGTGTTCGGTCAGGAAGAGCTCGGCGCCGTCGGCCATTCCCTCCGCGAACCACGTCGCGGAGTAGCCGAAGCCGGAGCCGAACTCGAACAGCCGCGTCGCGTCCGCGAGGTGCGCGAGGACGCGGAGCACGCCGCCCGCCTCGGGACCGATGATGGGAAAGCCGTGCTCGTCGGCGTAGGCGGCCATCTCGGACTGCACCGCGTCGTGTTCGGGCGCGGTCGCCGCGAGGAACCGCCGCGTCTCGTCGGTCAGGATATCCATGGCGAAGCAGGGCGCGCGAGCGACATAAAATCGGTCGCCGCGGCCGCGTTCGCGGGGACGCCGTCACGCTCTCGGTCGCGCGCTCACGGCCGGAGACAGCGACCGATATCCGCCGACCCGCGTACGCTTAAGTAGGGACAAACCACATCTTCGACCATGTTTGATCCCGACGAGCTCGAAGAGATTCGGGAGGCGAAAGCCGAGTGGGAAGACGAGACGCTGGGGCCGACGCTCGACCGCTTCGGGGAGCGGAAAGAGGAGTTCACGACCGACACGGGCGGCAACGTCGTCAAGCGGCTCTACACCCCGGACGACGCCGACGTGGACTACGACGAGGACGTTGGCTTCCCGGGCGAAAAGCCCTACACGCGCGGGGTGTATCCGACGATGCACCGCGGGCGGCTCTGGACGATGCGGCAGTACGCGGGCTTCGGGACGGCCGCCGAGACCAACGAGCGGTTCCGCTACCTCATCGATAACGGCTCGTCGGGGCTGTCGCTCGCGTTCGACCTGCCGACGCAGATGGGCTACGACTCCGACGCGATGATGGCCGCCGGCGAGGTGGGGAAATCCGGCGTCGCCATCGACAGCCTCCACGACATGGAGATGGTGTTCGACGGCATCGACCTCGGCGAGGTTTCCACGTCGATGACCATCAACGCCCCGGCGGCGGTGTTGCTGGCGATGTACGTCGCCCTCGGCGACAAGCAGGGCGTCCCCCGCGAGGAGCTTCGCGGCACCATCCAGAACGACATCATGAAGGAGTACATCGCGCGGAACCTCTACATCTTCCCGCCGGAGCCATCGATGCGGCTCATCACGGACATCTTCGAGTTCTGCGCGGCGGAGACGCCGAAGTTCAACACCATCTCCATCTCCGGCTACCACATCCGCGAGGCCGGGTCGACCGCCGCCCAAGAGGTCGCGTTCACTCTCGGCAACGGCATCCAGTACGTCGAGGCCGCGGTCGACGCCGGCCTCGACGTGGACGAGTTCGCCCCCCAGTTGTCCTTCTTCTTCAACGCCCACAACAACATCCTCGAAGAGGTGGCGAAGTTCCGCGCCGCCCGGCGGATGTGGGCGAAAATCATGGAAGAGCGCTTCGGCGCGGAGAACCCGAAGTCGATGCAGTTGAAGTTCCACACCCAGACCGGCGGCTCGACGCTCACCGCTCAGCAGGTCGAAAACAACGTCGTCCGGGTCGCCTATCAGGCGCTTGCGGCCGTCCTCGGCGGCACGCAGTCGCTCCACACTAACGGGAAGGACGAGGCGCTGTCACTCCCCACGGAAAAGTCGGTCCGCACGGCGCTCCGCACCCAGCAGATTCTCGCCCACGAGTCGGGCGCGGCGGACACCATCGACCCGCTGGCTGGCAGTTACTACGTCGAGGCGCTGACCGACGACATCGAAGACGAGGCGTTCGACCTGCTCGACGAGGTGGACGACCGCGGCGGCATGCTCGACGCCGTCAAAAACCAGTGGGTCCAGCGGGAGATTCAGGACGTGGCCTACGAGCGCCAACGCGAGATAGAGGAGGGCGAGCGCGTCATCGTCGGCGTCAACGAGTACCAAGTGGACGAGGAGCCGACCGTCGAGGTCCAAGAGGTCTCCGAGGAAGAAGAGCAAAAGCAGGTCGAGTCGCTCGACGCCCGGAAGGACGACCGCGACGAGGAGGCCGTCGAGGCCGCCTTGGAAGACATCCGCGCCGCCGCGAACGGCGACGAGAACCTCCTCCCGCTCATCGTCACGGCGGTCAAGGCCTACGCGACGGTCGGGGAAATCTGCGGCGTCCTCCGCGAGGAGTTCGGAGAGTACGAACCCGGCATGGCCTGAGCCGCCCCTACACTCCCGAACGACCAGCGCCGGCGACCGCCCCGCACCTCGCACCCCGCTCCCCGTGCCAACGGGTCACAAATTCTATACTTTCACCCGCCCAACAACTTTTATTATCACCCCCCGAGTGAAGACAATCGAGGCTTATGATGCCGCTTATCGCGTTCTAAACCCGTCACACGCCCGGCCGCCGTCTGTCGGCGCGAGGTTCGCGCCACCAGTCGCTCGACTTTCGAGCGGCGGCCGTCGCGTTGCGGGGCTCTTCGACCGGAGAGCCCCCGGTATCGCATCCGATTGTCCCCCCTCACCAGACGAATGTCACGACAACGCTCCAGAGACAGTCGTACCGGCTCCGACTACCACCCCTCGCATCACCGGCCCGCGCCCTCGCTGGCGACGCAGGCCGTCCTGCTCGCGTCGATGGCCGCGGTCGTCGCGGTCGTCACCTACCCCGTGGCGTCGCTCGCGGTCGCCGTCACCGTCGCCGCCATCGTCGCCGTCGCCCGCGTCGTCGTCACCCGGGCCGACCGCTCGATGCTGACGGTCGACGTGCCCGGCGTCCCCGTCGAGGTCACGGTCGCCCGGACCGCCCGCGACTGAGGCCCGACCTGACGACGTGAACTCCACGCCGACCCCGCCTGCACGATTTCGCGCCCTCGCATCCCCACGCCCGCTCGCCCCGCGCGTCCCGCTCTTGACGCGCCCCTCCGCGCTCGCGTTCTTCTCGTCCCCGACTCGTTTCGCTCCGCTCCCGTCACTCCCCGGATTCGACGAATCGACGCCGAAGCGCCCGAGCGACCGTCACGACGAGCATCGCTTGGAGGTAGCCGAAGACGGCGAGCGCCGGGTAGAATATCGCCGTCTCGCGGACGCCGAACTCGTTGGCCGCGAGCGTGTCGAAGAAGAAGGCGGCCACCAACGCGGGATAATCGACGACCCAAATTTCTATCGGCACCACGCCGAAGAAGCCGACCGCCCACACGGCCGCGAGAGCGGCGAAGACGGCGAGCGTGGTCCGGTCCGTGGCGAGCCGGACGACTCCGCGTGCGAGCCGCCGCGGGTCGCGGTCGGCGCGTCGGGTCGGCGTCATCGTCGACTCACGCCACGTCGGCGTTCGATTCGGACGCCGATTCCGCGTCGGCGTCGGGGGCGGTGCCGCCGCCGAGTGTGACGGCGGTCCCGTAGGCCAGAATCTCGGCCGCGCCCTGCGCCACCTCGGCGGTCACGTACCGGACGCCGACGACGGCGTCAGCACCCATCGCCTCCGCCTCCGCCACCATCCGGTCTGTCGCCTCGTCGCGCGCCTCGGCCATCAGCCCGGTGTAGGACTTGAGTTCGCCGCCGACGATGTTGCGGAGCCCCTGTGTGATGTCGCGGCCGACGTTCCGGGCGCGAATCGTGTTCCCGCGGACTGCTCCCAGCGTCTCCTCGATGTCGCGGCCGACGACCGACTCCGTTGTGGTTACTATCATGACAGGAGTATCGAACCGTTTGGGTTTATCCGTTGCGCCCGACGAACTGGAGGCATGCATTTCGACCACGTCGGAATCGCCACCCCCGACGCCGCCGGGCTGGCCGCGCTGTTCGCGGAGCTGTTCGACGCGCCCGTGGCCCACGAGGAGATGTTCGACGGCATGTCGGTCGTCTTTCTCGAACTCGAAAACGGCTACTTCGAACTGCTCGAACCCCACGAGGAGGGTGCTATCTCGAAGTTCCTCGACAAGCGCGGCGGCGGCATTCACCACGTCGCCGTCGAAACCGACGACATCGAGGCCGCGCTCCGGACCGCCGAGGCCGCCGGCGTCGACCGCATCGACGAGGAGCCGCGCCCCGGCGCGTGGGGCCACGAGGTCGCCTTCCTGCACCCCAAGTCCACGGGCGGCGTCCTCGTGGAGTTCGTCTCGCACTGAGCGATGACGGGCGCTCCCGACGACGCGGCCGGTGGCGACGACTCCGAGTCGACCGAGGACGACGCAACCGCCGCCGACGCCCGCGGGTTCGCCGGGCCGATGCGCGACTGGCTCTCCCATCGGGTCGCCGCGACGCCCGACCGACAGGCGCTCATCCACGCTGCGACCGGCGACTCGTGGACCTTCCGCGAACTCGACGCGCTCGTGGACGAGACCGCCGGCCAGCTCGCCGCCCTCGGCGTCGAGGCCGGCGACCACCTCGGCGTCGTCTTGACCCCCGGCATCGACTACGTCCGACTCATCCACGCCGCGACGCGGCTCGGGGCGGTGCTCGTGCCCCTCAGCGACCGACTCACCGCCGACGAAATCGGTCGCAACGTCGAACTCGCGGACGTGACGACGCTCGTCTGCGGCGAATCCACCGAGTCGACGGCGGTCGAGGCGACGACCGACGTGCCCGTCGTCTCCGTGGACGACCCGCGCTGGGAGGGCGTCATCAACCTCTCGTCTATCGCGCCCAAGCGGGTCGAACCCGCGGGCTGGTCGCTCTCGGAGACGATGCTCCTGCTTTTCACCTCGGGGACGACCGGGACGCCGAAGGCCGTGCGGCTCACCATGGGCAACCTGCTCGCCAACGCCGTCGCCGGGGCGTTCCGACTCGGCGTCTCGCGCGACGACCGCTGGCTCGTCACGCTCTCGTTGCACCACATGGGCGGCATCGGCCCGATTCTCCGCGGCCCGCTGTACGGGACGACCGTCGTCCTCCGCGAGGGGTTCGACGCCGGCGGCGCGGCCGACGACATCGGCAAGTACGACGTGACGGGCGTCTCGCTCGTGCCGACGATGCTCACGCGGATGCTCGACAGCAGGGGGACGCTCTCGGACTCGCTCCGCGTGGTGCTCCTCGGCGGCGCGCCCGCTCCCGACGAACTCATCGAGCGCTGTCGGAACTACTCGGTGCCGGTCCACCCGACCTACGGCATGACCGAGACCGCCTCGCAGGTCGCCACGGCGACCCCGCGGGAGGCGTTCGACGACGTGGGGACCGTCGGGCGGCCGCTCTACTTCACCGACCTCCGGGTCGTCGACGGGGACGGAACCCCCGTCGAACCCGGCACGCCGGGCGAACTCGTCGTGTCGGGGCCGACCGTCTCGCCCGGCTACTACCGGAACCCCGAGGCGACCACCGAGGCGTTCACCGACGCCGGCCTCCGAACCGGCGATATCGGCTACCGCGACGACGACGGTCTCCTGTACGTCCTGAACCGGAAGGACGACCGCATCATCACCGGCGGCGAGAACGTCGACCCCGGCGAGGTCGCGGCGGTCCTGCGGGACCACCCCGACGTGGACGACGCCACCGTGCTCGGCGTCCCCGACGCCGAGTGGGGCGAGCGCGTCGCCGCCCTCGTCGTTCCCGCGGACCCGGAGAACCCACCGGACGACGACGACCTCGACGACTTCTGCCGCGAGCGACTCGCCGGGTTCAAATGCCCGCGACTGGTCGCGACCGCGGACGAACTCCCGCGGACCGTCTCGGGGACCGTCGACCGCGAGGCGGTCCGCGAGCGACTGGTCGCGGCCGAGCCCGTCGCGGAGGCCGAACCGGGGCGCGCGACCGATTACGACGACACCGACGACGATGCCGGTGACGACGACGCATCCGTCGAAGCCGAGACCGACTCCGGCGAGGCGACGCCCGCGAACGACACCGACGGGGACGCCATCGACGATGCCGAGGACGACGCCGGAGACGACGCGGCCGTCGGAGACGCCGACCGCGACGAAGCCGAGGACGATAGTAAAGCGAGCGTCGACGGAGCCGAACGCGGCGACGCCGAGCGCGCGGAAGGCGACACCGATAACGGAGACGCCGACGCCGGCGACCGTGGTGACGAGTTCGTTCCCGACCGCGACCAGTGAGTGAACGCGCCCGCGGGTGACGCCGAATCCACAGCCCGCACCACGCCGAGTCGTTTCCAAACAATCATTACGTTTTACCACAAGAGGACACTATGGTAGGTGCTACCAACCAGACACTTCGGCCGTTTCTGTGGCGCGCGGGCAAGCTCTATCCGGACCGCGAAATCGTCTCTCGGACCGCCGAAGGGCTGGAACGCTACACGTACGCGGAGTACGAGGGGCGCGTGGCACGGCTCGCGGGGGCGCTTTCGGACGCCGGCATCGGGGACGGCGACCGGGTAGCGACGTTCTGCTGGAACCACAACCGACATTTCGAGACGTACTTCGGGGTCCCCTCGATGGGCGCGCAGTTGCACACCATCAACCCGCTTCTGCCCGACCACCACATCCAGTACATCGTCGAGAACGCGAAAGACCGCATCGTCTTCGTGGACCCGTCGCTCGCGCCGAAACTCGCCGGCGCGGCCGACGAGGACGCCTTCGCCTCCGTCGAACAGTTCGTCGTGATGGCCTCCGAGGTACCGGACGACGTGGGCCTGTCCCCGGTGACGGACTACGAGTCGTTCATCGCTGACCACCCCGACGAGTACGACTGGCCGGACCTCCCGGAGGACCAGCCGGCGGGGATGTGTTACACCTCGGGGACGACGGGCCAGCCGAAAGGCGTCGAGTACTCCCAGCAGATGCTGTGGGCGCACACGATGGCGACGCTCCCCGAATCCGGCCTCGACATCGGCGCGAAAGACGTCATCATGCCGGTCGTCCCGATGTTCCACGTCAACGCGTGGGGACTGCCGTTTTCGACGACCGCGGCGGGCGCGAAACACGTCTACCCCGGCCCGTCACCGACGCCCGAGGACCTCGCGACGCTCATCGAAGAGGAGGGCGTGACGATGACCGCGGGCGTGCCGACGGTGTGGCTCGGCCTGCTCGACTACCTCGACGAGCACGACGCGGACATCTCGTCGCTCGAACGCATCATCATCGGCGGGTCGGCCGCGCCCAAATCGGTCATCCGGCGGTTCGACGAGGAGTACGACGTGGACGTGCTCCACGCGTGGGGCATGACGGAGATGTCGCCGGTCGGGACCGTCGCCCACCTCAAGCCGGGGATGGAGGACCTCCCCGCCGAAGCGCAGTACGAAAAGCGCGCCAAGCAGGGGCTGCTCGCGCCGGGACTGGAGATGCGCGTCGTCGACGACGACGGGAACGAGGTCCCGTGGGACGGCGAGGAGTTCGGCGAGCTGTGGGTCCGCGGACCGTGGGTGACGACCGAGTACTTCGAGCGCCCCGACGCCAACGAGGAGGACTACGAGGATGGCTGGCTGAAGACCGGCGACGTGGTCACGGTGGACGAAGACGGCTACGTCCAAATCGTCGACCGGGCGAAAGACGTCATCAAATCCGGCGGGGAGTGGATTTCGTCGCTCGAACTCGAAAACAGCATCATGGCCCACGACGACGTGGCCGAGGCGACCGTCATCGGCGTCCCCCACGAACGCTGGCAGGAGCGCCCCGTGGCCTTTATCGTCCCGAAGGGCGGCGTCGACGAGGACGCGCTCAAGGCCGACCTCGTCGCGCTCGTCGAAGACGAGTTCCCGAAGTGGTGGGCCCCCGACGAGGTCGTGTTCATCGACGAGGTGCCGAAGACCGCGACCGGAAAGTTCGACAAGAAGGTGCTCCGCGACCAGTACGACGACTCGTCGCTCGTCGAGGGCAAGACGCCCGATTCGGAGGCTCCGTCGGACGAATGAGCGTCGGGCAACGGACATTTTAATACAAAACAAGTTTGAAGTTTAGACTGGTTCCATGCCTATTTTTACTGTACGATTCCATGGCGTGGTATGGAACTTCTCGACGACTCCATCGTGCCCGAACACGCCCGCGACCTCAAACAGGAGGCTCGGGAGTTCGCAGAGGCGCACATCGAACCGGTCGCGGCGGACTACTACGAATCCGGCGAGTACCCCCACGAGGTGCTCCGAGCGGGGATGGACGCGGGGCTCGTCGCCCAAGATATCTCCGAGGAGTACGGCGGCAAGGGCTTCGACCTCCAGCAGATGCTCGCCATCTCCGAGGAGTTCTACCGCGCCGACGCCGGCATCGCGCTGACGCTCCAACTCGCCTCGTTCGGCTGCGAGATTATGGAGCAGTACGGCAGCGAAGAACAGAAAGAGACGTGGCTCCGCCCGGTCGCTGAAAACGAGCAGCTTTCGGGGCTCGCGGTCTCCGAGCCGCAGACCGGCTCCGACATGGCCGGCATGGAGACGACCGCCGAGAAGACCGACGACGGCTACGTCCTCAACGGCGAGAAGTACTGGGTCGGCAACGCCGTCGAGGCCGACTGGCTGACGGTGTACGCCAAGACCGCCGACACCGACGACCGCTACTCGAACTACTCGATGTTCATCGTGCCGACCGACACGCCCGGCTACGAGGCGGAACACATCCCCGAGAAGATGGGCATGCGCGCCTCCAAGCAGGGCCACATCGTCTTCGACGACTGCGAGGTACCCGAGGAGAACCTCATCGGCACCGAGGGTGGCGGCTTCTACATGCTCGCGGACTTCTTCAACCACGGCCGCGTCATCGTCGGCGGCCACAGCCTCGGCCTCGCGGCCGCCGCCATCGAGGAGACGTGGGAGTTCGTCCACGACCGGCAGGCGTTCGGGCGCAGCGTCTCGGAGTTCCAAGCGGTCCAGCACATCCTCGCCGATATGCGCATGGAGTTCGAGGCGGCCCGCGCGCTCAACTGGCGCGCCGCCGAGAAGGTCGCGAACGGCGAGGACGCCGGCTTCTGGGCGGCCGCAACGAAGACGAAATCGACCGAGACGGCGGTCGACGTGGCCGAGCGTGGCATGCAGCTCCACGGCGGTCGGTCGGTCCTCAACGAGTACAAGATTTCGCGGGTCTACCGCGACGCGCGCATCCCGGTCATCTACGAGGGCGCAAACGAGATTCAGCGCAACCTCATCTACCGGCAGGGCGGACTGTGAGCAGTCTCCGGCACAGCCCCCGGAACTGACAACTCGTTTTCCGGTTTGGCATGGCTTGACCGGAACGCAGTTACTATCTGAGCGTCGTACCTTGAGTCAGCACCAATGGTACGCACGAGCGTTATCGGCTGCGGAAACATGGGGAGCGCCCTCCTCACCGGGCTCTGGAAGGCGGGCGGCCACTCGGTCGTCGCCTGCGACCTCGACCCCGACGCCCTCGCCGCGGTCGCCGACTACTGTGAAGAGACGACGGACGACGTGTCGCGCGCGGCCGACGCCGACGTGGTGTTCGTCGCGGTCAAGCCCGACATCGTCGAGGCCGTCCTCTCGGAACTCGATTTGTCTCCCGACCAGACTCTCGTCACCATCGCCGCGGGCGTCCCGACCGCGTTCGTCGAGGCGCACACCGACGCCCGCGTCGTCCGCATCATGCCGAACCTCGCCGCCGAGACCCGCGACATGGCGGCGGCGGCGACCGGCGACCTGACCGACGAGGTCCGCGAACTCCTCTCGGACGTGGGGGAGTTCGTCGAGGTCGAAGAGTCCCAGATGGACATCGCAACCGCGGTCAACGGGAGCGGCCCGGCCTTCGTCTTCTATCTCATCGAGGCCGTCACGCAGGCCGGTATCGCGGGCGGACTCTCCGAGGAAGACGCCGAGGTTCTCGCCGCCCAGACGTTCAAGGGCGCGGCCGAGACCGTCGTCCAGGACGACCGCACCGCCGACGAACTCATCGACGCGGTCTGCTCGCCGAACGGGACGACCATCGAGGGGATGGAGGTCCTCTGGGACAGCGACGCCGACGACGCCGTCACCGAGGCGGTCGTCGCGGCCGAGCGCCGGTCGAAGGAACTCGCGGAGGAGTTCGCTGATGAGTGAACTGAGCGAGACGACGGAGGCGTCCGAGGCGTCCGAGTCGACTGCGGCTGTCGACCCCGATGCGGTCGCCGCCGCCCGCGACGCCGCCGCCGAGGCGGACCGCGTCATCGTCAAGGCCGGCACCAACTCGCTGACCGACGAGGACTCCAACCTCGACGACGACAAACTCGACAAGCTCGTCGACGACATCGAGTCGCTGCTCTCGCGCGGCAAGGAGGTGCTGCTCGTCTCCTCGGGCGCGGTCGGAGCCGGCATCGGACGACTCGACCACCCCACGGCGGACCGCGACACTCTCGAAGCGTCGCAGGCGCTGTCGACGGTCGGCCAGAGCCTGCTCATGCACCGCTACACCGAGAGCTTCGAGCGCTACGACCGGAAGGTCGCCCAGATACTCATCACCCAGCACGACCTGGAGAACCCCGAGCGCTTCACCAACTTCCGGAACACGGTCGAGACGCTTCTGGAGTGGGGCGTCGTGCCCATCATCAACGAGAACGACGCGGTCGCCACCGAAGAGCTCCAAATCGGAGACAACGACATGATTTCGTCGGACATCGCGGTCGGCATCGGCGTCGACCTGCTCGTGACGCTCACCGACGTGGGCGGCGTCTACACCGGCAATCCGAAGGAGAACTCCGACGCCGAGCGTATCGAAGTCGTCGGCGACAATTACAGCGACGTGGAGGACATCGTCACCGCGAGTTCGACCGGCGGCTTCGGCGGCATCCAGACGAAGGTCCGCGGCGCGCGCGACGCCGCCGAGTACGGCATCCCCGCCGTCATCGCGCGGTCGACCGAACCCGACGTGCTGGCGAAGATAGCCGACCGGAAATCGGTGGGAACAATGTTCCTCCCCCTCGATGGTGAACTCGATGACTGAGCGAGACACCACCGCGCAGGTCGAACGGGCACAGTCGGCGGCGCTGCGCCTCGCCAACGTCGACGCGGCCGACCGCGACGCCGCGCTCGGGGCCATCGCGGACGCCATCCGCGACAACAGCGAGGCGATTCTCGCGGCCAACCGCGAGGACGTCGCGGAGGCCGAGGCGATGCTCGCGGACGGCGAGTACACGCAGGCGCTCGTCGACCGCCTCAAACTCGACGAGGCGAAGCTGGACGACATCGCCGGGATGGTCGAGTCCGTCGCCGGGCAGGACGACCCGCTCGGTGAGACGCTGGAAGCGCGCGAACTGGACGAGGGCCTCGAACTCTACAAACTCTCGGTCCCCATCGGCGTCGTGGCGACCATCTTCGAGTCGCGGCCCGACGCGCTCGTCCAAATCGCCGCGCTGGCGCTGAAGTCCGGCAACGCCGTCATCCTCAAGGGCGGCAACGAGGCCAGCGAGTCGAACCGCGTGCTGTACGAGACGATTCTGTCCGCCACCGAGGAGCTGCCGGACGGCTGGGCGACGCTCATCGAAGCCCACGAGGAGGTCGACCGCCTGCTCGAACTCGACGACATGGTCGACCTCGTGATGCCGCGCGGCTCCTCGGAGTTCGTCAGCTACATCCAGGACAACACCCAGATTCCCGTCCTCGGCCACACCGAGGGCATCTGCCACGTCTACGTCGACGAGGCGGCCGACCTCGACATGGCCGCTGACATCGCGCTCGACGCGAAGGTGCAGTACCCCGCGGTCTGCAACGCCGTCGAGACGCTCCTCGTCGACGAGGCGGTCGCGGCCGACTTCCTGCCCGCGGTCGTCGAGCGCTACCGCGACGAGGGCGTCGTCCTCCGCGGCGACGAGGCGACCCGCGAACACGTCGATATCGACCCCGCGACCGACGACGACTGGGACACCGAGTACGGCGACCTCGAACTCTCCGTCAAGGTCGTCTCGGACCTGTACGACGCGGTCGACCACATCAACGCCCACGGCTCGAAACACACCGAGTCCATCGTCACCGACGACGCCGAGCGCGCGGAGACGTTCATGACGGGCGTCGACGCCGCCAGCGTCTTCCACAACGCCTCGACCCGCTTTGCCGACGGCTACCGCTACGGCCTCGGCGCGGAGGTGGGCATCTCGACGGGCAAGATTCACGCCCGCGGCCCGGTCGGCCTCGAAGGGCTGACGACCTACAAGTACTACCTCGAAGGCGACGGCCAGTTGGTCGCCACCTACGCCGGCGAAGATGCCGTCCCCTTCACCCACGAGGCGCTCGACGCCGACTGGAACCCCGGCCACCGAAGCCGTCGGGACTGAGCGCGCTGGACGCCCTTCGGTCGTCGCGAACGCTCTTCGAGTTCTCGCGGTACATAGAACTATATCCCTGACAGTCACCTCTCCGGTAGAGTCGCTTTCGGACGCGACTCGGTGACTCAATGGACTTAGACGAATTCGTCAGCACGCACGCACCGTCCGAAGGCGGCGACTCCTTCGAACTCGAAAACTCGAAGCTCCTCGACGTAGCTCTCGACGGGCACGTCATGGCGAAAGCCGGGTCGATGGTCGGCTACACCGGCGACATCTCCTTCGAGCGGAAGTCCGCCGGCGGCCTGAAAGGAATGCTCAAGCAGAAGGCCACCGGCGAGGGCGACATCATGATGCAGGCGACCGGCACCGGCCACCTCTACCTCGCGGACCAAGCAAAGGAAGTCCAGATTCTCGAACTCGACGCGGGCGAGGAGCTGAGCGTCAACGGCAACGACGTGCTCGCGTTCGAGTCGAGCGTGAACTGGGACATCAAGATGCTGACGAGCATCGCCGGCACCTCCTCGGGCGGCCTGTTCAACGTCTTCCTCGAAGGCCCCGGCCACGTCGCCATCACGACCCACGGCGAGCCAATCGTCGTCCCGACGCCGGTCAAGACCGACCCCAACGCGACCGTCGCGTGGAGCGGCAACGTCTCGCCGTCGTCGAACCGCGACATCAACATCAAGGGCCTGCTCGGCCGCTCGTCGGGCGAGTCCTACCAGCTCGAATTCGCGGGCGACGACGGCTTCGTCATCGTCCAACCGTTCGAGGAAGTCGGCCCCGGTCAGTAGCGTAGCGACCGTTCGCTCCCGTTTTTCACCGTCGCTCGTCGACCGCGTTCGCCCCGCGAGCCGATACGGCGCGGGCCGAAACGACGCGTATCTCTAGTGCCCGACGGAGATATATTGACTGCCTGAACGGTTATGCCGGCTCCGTCCTAACCCCGGAATATGGGTGACATCAGCGTCCACCTGGTCGACCGCGGCCGCGTTCACGCGGACACCGGCTACGTCCTCGACGGCTACTCCATGGGGAGCGCGTCGAACCCGAACCCCGACCACGAGATGAGCGAGTTCGTCGTCTGGAACGCCGTCGTCGACGGCCCCGACCGGACGGTGCTGTGGGACACCGGCTCGAACCCGGCCGCCGCCGACGGCTACTGGCCCGACCCGCTGTACGAGGCGTTTTCGCACGTCGATGCCGCGGACCACACGCTCGAAGGCGACCTCGGCGCGGTCGGCTACGACCCCGCCGACATCGACGCGGTGGTGATGAGCCACCTGCATCTCGATCACGCGGGCGGCCTCGTCGAGTTCGCGGGCACAGACGTGCCGATATACGTCCACGAGGAGGAACTGAAGTTCGCCTACTACTCGGCGAAGACGACAGAGGGCTCCATCGCGTACCTCGCATCCGACTTCGACCGCGACCTGAACTGGCACGTCGTCCACGGCGACGAACACACGCTGTTCGACGGCTTCCGGCTCATTCACCTGCCGGGTCACACTCCCGGCGTGCTGGGCGCGCACATCGAAACGCCCGATGGCGACGTGCTCGTCGCGGGCGACGAGTGTTACGTCGAGGGCAACTACGCGGACGAAGTGCCGCTCGGCCCCGGCCTGCTGTGGAGCGAACGCGACTGGTTCGAGAGCCTCCAGACGGTGAAGGAACTCGAACGCCGGACCGGCGGCGACGTGCTGTTCGGCCACGACCTCGCCCGCTTCGAGTCGTTCGGCGCGGGCTGGAACGTCTGAATCGGACGACGGCGCGCGCGTCGGATTCTGATTTTCTGGATTCACTCGATGGCCGGCCGACGGCGACCGCTCTCGTCGCGTCCGAAGAGGGGAAAAGGGGAACCTCAGGGATGGTGGGAATGGGTGGGTGAGGCGGGTGGAGTGGGGGAAGGGGTTGGAGGATTGGTTGGCTGTGGAAGACGACGCCCCGGCCTAAATCATGAGCTGTACGTCGGCGTCGGCCATGTGCTGGAGGGCCGTCGCCGCGCCGACGCCGGTGGTGACGCCGTCGTAGAACTCGGCTTCGTCGTAGCCCATCAGTTCGATGGTCATCTGGCAGGCCTGGAGGTCGACGCCCATGTCGAGGGAGGTCTCGATGAGTTCCTCGACGGTCGCGGTCCCGTTTTCCTGAATCTTCTTTTCCATCATGCTCGTGGCGACGGAGTCCATGAAGGGCAACGCGGCGACGGCGTTCGGCATCGGCATGCTCGGGTTGCCGACCGCGCTGAGCTTCAGGTTCTTCGACTTCTCCTCGTGGAGGATGTCGAGCCCCCAGAACGTGTGGAACACCACGACGTCCCACCCGAATGCGGCCGCCGTGCTGGCGAGGATGAGCGGCGGGTACGCCATGTCGAGGGTGCCTTTGGTCGCGATGATGGTCATCGACTTCTGGCCGTCGTCGTCGGTCGCCTCCCGGAGGTCGGAGACGTCTTCTTGCAGGGCTTGGACCTGCGCGCGGAGGTCTTCGACGGAGGCGGCTCCCGCGTCGACGGGCGCGTCGGCGTCCGAACTCATTCCTTCTGGATGAAGTGACGGAAGACCGCGTCGCCGTCTTCCTCGGCCTCTTCCTGTTCGAGCATGGAGACGCCGTCGGTGGCGTCGGCCCAGCCCTTCAGGTCGCTCATACTGCCGGAGTCGGTCGCGACGACCCGCAGAATCTCGCCGCTTTCGAGGTCGTCGACCGCGCCGCGGGTCTTGACGACGGGCATCGGGCAGGACAGTCCTTTCACGTCGAGGGTCTCGGTGGGTTCGTATGTACTCATTTTCGAGGTCACCTGTGTTGGGTGTATTCCACAATATAATGGTGCTTCGTAAAAGTGTGTCGCTTCTTGGGTAGACTACACAATATCTAATCAGCTGCGTCTATTCGGGGTATTTGGACGGATTTCGGGCTCAAGAACCATTGTGTGCTCACGCGAGTGCGAAATCGCACTATATTTGGACGATGTCTGCGGGATGAATATTGTAGAAAATTCAAACTACCATCCGAAAGCTTAAGTCTAATCACCCGATAGTGGGTGATGCATACATGACCGTTCCAGACCTGCCGGAACTCGACGTCGACGTGCCAGTCATCGAACCCGAGGCGCTGAAAGCCCGCATCGACGAGGGCGAGGCGCTCACCATCCTCGACAACCGCGTGCCGTCGGAACACGAGGACTGGCGCATCGACGGCGAGAACGTCTCGCACGTCAACATCCCCTACTTCGAGTTCCTCGACGAGGAGCTCGACGAGTCGCTGTTCGAAGAGCTGCCCGAAGACGAGGAGTTCGTCGTCCTCTGTGCGAAGGGTCACTCCTCGGAGTACGTCGCCGGGCTCCTGATTCAGGAGGGCTACGACGCCGTGGCGCTCGAACGCGGCATGAACGGCTGGGCGAGCGTCTACGAGTACACCGAACTGGAGACCGACGGCGACGCGCTCGTCGCGCAGTACCAGCGCCCCTCCAGCGGTTGTCTGGCGTACCTCGTCGTCGACGGTGACGAGGCGGCCGTCGTCGACCCGCTCCGCTACTTCGCCGACGAGTACGTCGCCGACGCGAAGGCGCTCGGCGCTGAACTCAAGTACGCCGTCGACACGCACATCCACGCGGACCACATCAGCGGCGTCCGCACGCTGGTCGACGACTACGGCGTCACGGGCGTCATCCCCGAGGCCGCCGAAGGCCGCGGCGTCGACTACGACACGCCCTACGAGACCATCGCGGACGGCGAGGCGCTCACCGTCGGCGACACCGACATCGAGGCCATCCACACGCCCGGCCACACGACCGGCATGACGACCTACACGGTCGACAACGTGCTCTTTACGGGTGACGGCCTGTTCATCGAATCGGTCGCCCGCCCCGACCTCGAAGACGGCGACGAGGGCGCGCCCGACGCGGCCGGACTGCTCTACGACTCGCTTCAAGAGCGCGTCCTCTCGCACGACGACGACGCCATCGTCGCCTCCGCGCACTTCAGCGACGCGGCAATCCCGGCCGACGACGGCAGCTACACCGCCACGCTCGGGGAACTGAAGGAGACGATGAATGCACTGTCGATGCCCAAAGACGAGTTCGTGGAGTTCATCCTCTCGGATATGCCGCCGCGGCCGGCCAACTACGTCGACATCATCGAGACGAACCTCGGCGTGCAGGAGTCGGACGACGACCGCGCCTTCGAGCTCGAACTCGGGCCGAACAACTGCGCGGCCAGCAACGAAGCTCTGACGAACTAAATGTCGGGTCTGACGCCGCTCCTCGTCGACGGGCTCTTCCCGAACGGTATCGAGCACTACGCGCTCGGCGGCCTCCTCATCGGACTCGGGACCGCCGTCATCTACCTCGGGACGGGCGTCATCGCCGGCGCGAGCACCTTCCTCGAATCGACGCTGTCGTACGTCTCCGACCTCCCGCGGTTCAACAAGGCGAAGTACGTCGCCTCGCGGGACTGGCGGGTCGTGTTCACCCTGAGCATCGTCGCCGGGGCCGCACTCTACACCGTCCTGTTCGGTGACGGCTGGTGGGTCTCCGACGTGCAGCCGTGGCGCTTCGCCGTCGGCGGCGTGCTCGTCGGCGTCGGCACCCGCATCGGGAAGGGGTGTACGTCCGGCCACGGGGTCTGCGGCGTCGGCTCGCGCTCGCGGACCTCGCTGGTCAACGTCGCCACCTTCATGCTCGTCGCCATCGGGGTCGCACAGCTCCTGAGCGCGCTGGGGGTGTCGCCGTGAGCGACGACGAACGCGGACTCGGGTTCATGCTGGTCGTCGTCGCGGGCGGCCTGATATTCGGGTTCGGTCTCGCCGTCAGCAACATGGCCCGCCCGGAGGTCGTCCTCGATTTCCTCCAGTTCGACGACTTCGGCCTCGTCTTCGTGATGGGCGGGGCCGCCGTCGTCACCGGGACCGTCTTCGCGCTCGCCGAGGCGTTCGGTGACCGCGCGCCCCTCACCGGACGCGACTACGGCCGCCGGCTGAAGTCGTTCGACAAGAACGTCGTCGTCGGCGGGGTCGTCTTCGGTGCCGGCTGGGGAATCTCGGGCATCTGCCCGGGTGCGGCCTACGCCAGCCTCGGCGTCGGCAACTACCCAATCCTCATCGCCATCGGCGGGATGTTCGTCGGCGCGTACCTCCAGGGGCTCTGGCGCGCCCGCCGCGCCGACAGCGCCGCGACCGGCACCGCCGCCGACTGAGGCCCTGCCGCCGAGCCGGTTTTCGCTCGTCTCCTGCTTTCACCTCTCGACGGCGGAGCGACGGCGACGAAGTACCCGACGCCCCCGTCGGTGAACCGCTGTCTCGGGCGACGACTCGACTCGCGTGCGGTCGAGCGGTTGGCGTCTGTCGTCGCCAACCGCGGACCGTTCGACGCTCGCCGCAGACCCCCGAAAACAACCCTGTGAGCGTCCCTCGGGTGTGATATCTCCGATTCGACCTCTGGGCATATAGTATTGCACAATAAGCAAACGATTATTCTGTCATAGATAGCGGAGAAATATGTTCGTAACGTCGTGTAATACAAAATATATCTCGACTGGACGGTATTTCTATGTTGGTTCTATAACTTATGAGTATGTGATAAAGATATGGTATTGTATAGTATTCCCAAAAGCGTTATATCCTCACTCCGGTTAGCCAGCCATGTACGAGAAAGTATGATACGTGCAATACACTCCGGGCGCCCCGAGGGGTGCTGGTAAGATGTTCGGAATCGAGACGCTGGGCGGGAACGCACAGGCCGCCGCGCTCGTCGGCGTCGTCCTCGTCGAGGCGATGGTGCTGTACGTCGGCTACGGCGCGCTGACCGCGGCGCTCAGCCCGACCGTGCGGAAAGCAATCGGTGGTGAGTGAGCGTGCTGGAGCTATTCGGCATGTCGGCCGGGCTGCTGGCGCTTTTCGTCGCGTTCGGCGTCCTCATCGGCGTCCTGTTCGGCTTCTTCGGCATGGGCGGGTCGTTCCTCGTGACGCCCGCGCTGCTCGTCATGGGCTATCCCTCGCGCGTGGCCGTCGGCTCCGGGCTCGCGTTCGTCTTCGGGACCTCCGTCATTGCGACGCTGAAACACCGCGACCTCGGGCAAGTCGACTACAAACTCGGCGTCTCGATGATTATCGGGACCACGGTCGGCCTCGAAGTCGGGAAGGAAATCGTCCTCTACCTCGAAGAACTCGGACTCGCCGGCAACATCATCAGCGTCACGTACGTGCTGCTCCTCGGCGGTATCGGGCTGTTCGTCACCTACGAGGCGCTGAAGGGCGGCGACGGCGGCGGCGTCAGCCACGACGTGGACGGCGACGCCGACATCGACGCCGACGACATCCCCGAGCTGGCGAAGAAGATTCAGAGCTACTCGCTGCCGCCGATGATAACGCTCCGCGGCGGTGTGCAGGTCTCGCTGTGGATGATTCTGCTCGTCGCGTTCGCCACGGGGCTCCTCTCGGGGTTCCTCGGCGTCGGCGGCGGCTTCATCCGTATGCCCGCGCTGTTCTACCTCATCGGCGTCCCCGTACCCATCGCGGTCGGGACCGACCTGTTCGAAATCATGTTCTCGGGCGGCATCGGCTCGTTCCTCTACGCGCAGTCCGGCGGCGTCGACCTCTCTATCGTCGCGCCGCTGCTCGCCGGCTCCGCGCTCGGCGCGCGCGTCGGCTCCGCGGCGACCTCCATCGTCGACGAGGACGAAATCAAGATTTATTTCGGCCTGATGCTGCTTCTCGGCGCGCTCGCGGTCGCCGTGCGGCAGGCCGGGAACTACCTCGGCATGGGCGTCCTCGACTACGTCAGCCTCGCGCTCATCCTCGGGTCGGCGCTCATGGTCTCCGGCGCGGTGCTTTACAGCGCCGTCAAGTCCATGCGCGCGCCCTCGACTGCCGGGAGTTCGACCGCCGACTGACCGCACCGACTCGAACGCGAACCGCACTCGCATCGAACGCGAATCCGCCACACCGGGTCGCTGTCTCCCCCTCGGTGTTGTGCAAACTATACAAACCCTTTTCAGGGCTGACCACGTAGCCCGAACCGACAATGGCTAGCTCGATGGTCGAATACCTGCAATCGGACATGGAGTGTGAGGGACTCCTCGAATGTCTCCACGGACTGAAGCAACTCGACCGACGGTGTTTCGAGGTGCTCGTCGAGACCGACGACCGCCTGACCGTCGACGAGGTCGCTGAAGCGGTCGAACGGGAGCGTTCGACCGCCTACCGCTCTATCCAGCGCCTGTTGCAGGCGGGCCTCATCCAAAAACAACAGGTGAACTACGAACACGGCGGCTACTACCACGTCTACCACCCGACCGACCCCAACGAGGTCGCGGACGATATGCAGCGGATGCTCAACGACTGGTACGCCCAGATGGGCACGCTCATCCAGGAGTTCCGCGACAAGTACGACGAGAAAATCGTCCCCGCGGAGTAGTCCTCTCGGCCGACGAGCGGCCGCCGCCCCTCGATTGGTTCGCGTCCCAAATCAATTAGGTTCCGTATTCAACGGCATAGAGTCCATAGCTACTGCCACGACCACCGTATGTCGAAGAGTAAAAGCAGTCCCCGAAACAACGAGTTCGTCGAAGAGTGCCCGTCGTGTGAGTCGCGGACGCCGCACGACGTCTCCATCGAAATCAAGACGGAGAGTCGGAAGCGCGAGAACCGTCAGTTCTCCCGCGAGCCGTACCGCGTCACGCGCTGTACGCGCTGTGGCAACACGCAGTCGAAGCGCATGAACGACGCGTGAGCGACACCCGCGCCGCTCGACGACCGCTTTCGACCGACCGCCTCCGAGTCCGCACGACCGCCCCCGAGACACCGTAGCCACGGTCCGAGCCATGACACAGACTCACACTCACGACGCGCCGACCGTCCTCCTCGTCGACGACGAGGCCGCCCTCGCCGACAGCCTCGCGCTGTGGCTCGAACGACGCTACCGCGTCCGGGTCGCCTACACCGGGCGCGAGGCGCTCCAGTCGTTCGACGACGACGTCGACCTCGTCTTTCTCGACCGCAACCTCCCCGGTCTCTCCGGCGAGTCCGTCCTCGAAGAACTCCGCCGCCGAGCCGACCCGGCGTCGTTCGGCGTCGTCATGCTCAGCGCCACGCCCGACGACGAGCTAACCGCCCTCCCGGTCGACGACGTGCTCACGAAACCTGTCACCAAAGGCGACGTGTTCGACGCCGCCGCTCGACTCATCGACGACACGCCCGAAGCAACACTCGACTAACTCTCCTCGGTCGCTCGCCCCCGACCGCCTCAGTCGTCCGCCGGCGCTGGATTCAGCTCGTCGAAATACGTCTCGATGAGCTTTCGCTCCGCCGTCCGGAGGTGCTCGTGGAGCGTGGGCGGCGAGATACCGAGCGAGTCCGCGACCTCCTCGGCCGTGCTCCCCCGGGGCCACTCGAAGTAGCCGGAGACGAGCGACGTTTCGAGGACCGTCCGCTGCCGGTCGGTCAGCTTCGAGTCGAGCGCCCGCCGGAAGGAGTCGGGCGACTGGACGGACCGCTCGACCTCGCGCTTCGCGACGACTGAGACGCCCGGTGCGGCCGTCGCCACCGCCTCCACGAGCGCGCCGTGGTCGGCGTCGGCCGCGACGCGGAGTGCGAGACTGCCGGTCCCTTCCGAGAGCGTCAGTTGCTCCACGCTCGCGCCGTGGTCGATAGCGGTCGAAAGCGCCGCCTCGGCGTCGGTGCGGAGTTCGACGACGGACTCCTCGTCGCCCTCGGAGACGACGCGGGCCTGCGAGACGCCGTCGGCGTCGACCGCAGCCGCGACCGCGTCGCTGCCCGACGCGCCCGCGACGCTGACGAAGCAGGCGAGACCGTCGTCGAGGCGGGTCACGCCGTCGAGCGAGAGTTGGCAGTCGAGCGCCGCCGAGAGGCGGGTGAGCACGCCGGCGTCGCGGCCGACCTGAAACTCCAGTTCGACGACGCTGTCGCCGTTGAGAAGCCGCTTGCTCTGGGTCGCGTTGATGCCGTTGCCGACGGTCGCTCCGAGGTCGGAAAACAGCCCCGCGGACTCGTCGTCGAAGCCGTCGGTCTCGTCGTAGACGACGAGCGCGCCGTACATCGTCTCGCGGTAGTCGATGGAAACACAGAGCGCCGAGACCGCGTCGAGGTCGTCGGCGTCGTCGCCGAGTACGGCCGCGCGGTGCGCCTCGGAGATATCCTCGAAGACGAAGCCGTCTTCGACCGCCCCGTCGACGCCGAACGCCTCGTCGACGAAGTCGAGGTCGATGCCCGCGGGGTCGAGACCGTGGCCCGCCGCCGCGGTACACCGCAGCGTGCCGGCGGCGGTGCGCCTGAGGACGACGGCGGCCTCGTGCGCGTCCGCGACCACGTCGCAGACGGTCTGTTCGATTTCGTCGCGGGTCCGCGCGTCGATGAGCGCCCGGTCGACGTCGCGGAGCAGTTCGTTCGTTCGGTTCAGGCGGTCGAGCTGCGCTTCGCGGTTTCGAATCGCCGCCTCGTGTTCGGCCCGCACCGCCTCCAAGCGACTGCGGAGGTCCGAAAGCGCCTCCGGCTCGCGAAGCTCCTCTACGTCGCGGCTGTCGAGCGCCGCCTCGGTGGATTCGAGCGCGAAGTACTCGCGGACCCCGGACTCGAACCCCGACCGAACGAGCAGCTCTTCGACCGTCTCTTTGACCTCCGACTCCGAGACGGGCTTGACGAGGTAGGCGTCGAACGGCATCTCGACGATGTCGGTGTCCGGCTCGACCGCGGTCATCATCGCCACGCGGCAGTCGAGGCCGCGCTCGCGAATCTCTTCGAGCACGTCGTCGCCCGTGACGTTCGGCATCCGGCGGTCGAGGAGGACCACGTCGACCGTGTCGTCGAGTCGGCAGAGCGCTTCCGCTCCACCGTAGGCTGTCTCGACGGCGAACCGCTCGCCGTCGAGCCAGTACCGGCAGGTGTCCGCGAGGTCCTCGTCGTCGTCGACGACGAGGACGACCTGCTCGGCGGCCCGCTGGTCGGGGCTCTCGCGCGCCGAGCGTTCGGTGACCATCGTATCGAACACACAGTAACGGCGGACGGTAATATATCTGCCCATCGAAACAGGTGGAATTTAGGCGGTACGGCGACCCGAGTCGGCGGTCTTCGCCGTCGGATTACTCCCCGACTGAAGCGGTCCAGTCCGGGGGCGAACTCACGCCCGCGGGAGCGTGACGACGAACGTGGCTCCGCCGCGGTCGTTGTCCTCGATTTCGACCGTGCCGCCGTAGCTCTCGACGATTTCGCGGACCAGAAACAGCCCGAAGCCGTTGCCCGGGTTCGACAGGTCCTCGATGCGCTGGTCGACGATGCGGTGTTTCTCCTCGTCGGGGACGCCCGGCCCGTTGTCGGAGACGCGGAGTTCGACCGCGTCGTCGCCGGCGGCCACCTCGACTTCGACCGCGGGGTCCGGTTTGTCGTTGTGCTGGACGGCGTTTTTCAGTAGGTGCTCGACGACCTCGTCCAGCAGGTCGTCGGCGACGACCGAAATCTCCGGCAGTCGCCCGACGGCGACGCTCGCGGCGTCGGACTCCCGCCGGAGCGACTCCACGCCGTGGCCGACCGCCTCGTCGATGCGACGCGGGCGGAACTCGTGGGACTCCCGCTCGACGATGACTTTCATGAACGTCCGCATCGTCCCGACGAGTTCGGTCATCTCGCGGACGCGTCCCTGTATCGTTTCGAGGTGGGTCAGCCCCGCATCGTCCACGAAGTCCTCGACGATGTCCGCCCGCGCGCCGACCACGTTCAAGCCGTTGAGGAGGTTGTGGCGGATGATGCGGTTGACGAACTCCAGTCGCTCCTGTTCGCGTCGCAGCTCTCGCTCTCGCTCCTTGCGGGCGGTGATGTCGTGGCCTTCGAGGACCAGAAACGACACCTCGCCCTCGTCGTCGGTAACCGGCGTGACAGAGAAGTCGACGACGACCAGTCGGTCGGTGTTCTCGCGGTCGATTTCGACCTCGTAGCGGACGAACTCCCCGTCGGCCGCGCGGTCGAGGGCGGCCCGGAGGTCGGCGGTGCGCTCGTCGTCGCCGCGCCACCACGGCGTCTCCCACGCCCGCGTCCCCACCAGGTCGTCGCGGTCGGCGTCGACGAGGTCGAGTGCGGCGTCGTTCACCCGGAGGACCGTGCCGTCCGGCTCGACCAGCCCGATGTACTGGACGGTGCTGTTGAACACCGCGTCGAGCTGTTGTTCGCGGCGCTTCCGCTCGGTCATATCGTGCGTTACCTTGGCGAAACCGATGACCTCGCCGGCGTCGTCGGTCAGGGCGGTGATGGTGACGGACGCCCAAAAGCGGGTGCCGTCGGCCCGGACGCGCCACCCCTCGTTTTCCGCCCGGCCCTCGGTCCGCGCCCGGTCGAGAAGGCGCTCGGGCAGGCCGTCTTCGGCGTCTTCGTCGGTGTAGAACGTCTCGATGTGTTTCCCGAGTATCTCGTCGGCGTCGTAGCCCTTGATGGCCGCCGCGCCGCGGTTCCAGCTCTCGACGCGCCCCGCGGCGTCGAGGCGGAACAGCGCGTACTCCTCGATGTTCTCGACGATGCGCGAAAACGCCTGCTCGCGGCGTTCGAGTTCGCGCTCGCGCTCCCGCCGGACGTGGGTGTCGATGCCGTGGGCGACGGCGTGGCCGAGGTTCGAAATCGGCTCGTCGAGCTCCGCGGTGAACGCCCGCTCGTGTTCGGCGTACATCGTGAGCACGCCGTAGCGGGCGTCGTCGTAGACGAGCGGCACCGACGCCGCCGAGCCGTAGCCGCGTTCGAGCGCCGGCTCTCGGAACGGGCCGAACGCCGGGTCGTCGGGGATGCTGTGGGTCGCCTGCACCGCGTTCGACCGGACCGCGCGGCCGACGGGACCGTTACCCTCGGGCCGGTCCGCCGACACCGACACGTCTACCTCGTCGAGGTAGCCGTCCTCGTCGCCGGCCCACGCGGTCGGCTCCACGTCGCCCGTCGTCTCGTCGACGACGCCGACCCACGCGAATCGGAGTTCGTCGGTCTGAACGAGTCGCTCGCAGACCTGCCGTTCGATGTCCGCCCGCTCGGCGGCGTCGACGATGGTCTCGTTCACGTCCGCAATCACTTCATTGAACGTCGCGAGGATGTCGAGCCGCTGGCGCAGTTCGCGCTCGGCCGCCGACGGCTCGTCGACCGACCGCGGAGAGCCGTCTGTCATCCCTCTCGACCCCCCCGCGGACCGGCGTCCCGTCGTGCGTGCATACCCCGACTCTAACCCCCACCGACTTGTGCGTTTCTCGGTCGGCTCGAATCGGCCCTAACCACGTAGGGTTGTGAATTACTACTAACCGTTCCATTCGACTATATGGCCACAGTGACCTGCCCGGGTCACTCGTCGTGCCCGCACGCCCCCACGGCGGAATCGACAACCCACCCCCTCTCTCCGCCCAGGGGACGTGTCCCTGCCCAAACCCCAACTCCCTTTCCGCGGAATCGACCGACGAGCCGCGGGTGTTTCGTTCGTGTCTCCGACAGATACATTCATTTCTAGCCGAGGCAGATACAAGACCGAAAAAACGCTTCACCGCGTCATTTACCCCCGATGAGCACATACGTGCAACCAATGAAGAAAAACGAGCTCATCCACGTCCACTCGCTGCTCGTGGAAATCGCCACAGACTACCGCGACAGCGGGATACTCACGAGCGCCGACCTCGAACCGTACAACCGACTGGGAATCGGCCCGATGGCCCTCCGGGACTGCCGCGCCGACCACGAGCGCGCCGTCCGCACGCTCACGACCACCCTCGCGGTCTGTGCGGCCCGCGACCTCGACCGCGACGCGGAGGCGGTGCCCGGCCGACACCTGCTCCGGTCCGACGAGACGGCCAGCGCGGACACCGACCAGCGCGCCCCCTCGTACTGAGTTTTCTTCGCGGCCCGCTCCTCGAACAGCGGCGGCACCGCCCGACGGGTGGACCTAAGAGCGCCCGGTGAGACGCCCCCGGTATGCGACTCGAAGACTACTGGGGCGTCGGCCCGAAGACCTCGGACCGACTGGAATCGGCGCTCGGCAGGGAGGGGGCGGTCGCCGCTATCGAGTCGGCCGACGTGCGGGCGCTCGTCGACGCCGGCGTCACCCGCGGGCGGGCGGTTCGCATCCTCCGCCGCGCCGACGGGCAGGCCGGCATCGACGCGCTGGCGACCCGCGACGCCCGCAACGTGTACGACGACCTGCTGTCGCTGGCGAGCGACCGCGCGCTGACCGAACACGCCGCCGACCGCATCCGCGTGTTGACGCCGCTGCCGACCGTCGAGGCCCGGCGCGACCGCCTCGACCGCATCCTCGCGGCGCGGGAGGCGTGGGCCGACCTCGACGACGACGCCCGCGACGCCATCGAGGCGACGTTCCGCGAGTACGACGAGGCCGGCGAGACCGAGCGCGCCGCCGTTCGCGCGGCGCTCGAACTCCGCGAGGCCGGACTCCGCGGCGAGCCGTTCGACGCGCTGGCGGAAGCCGACCCCGACGCCCTCCGCGATGCGCTCGGGGCGCTCGGCTACGTCGACAACGACGGCTCGGTCGCCGCGGGTGCCGACGACCGCCTCGACAGCCTGCGGAGCAGACTCGACACCGCGAAGGAACTCCAATCCGGCTCGTTCGACGTGCTCGAAACCATCCAGTCGCGGGGCGTCCGCTCGCTGGACGACTTCCGCGCCGCGTTCGTCCAGTACGTCGCCCAAGAGACCGACCTCTCGCGCGGCGAGGTCGAGGCGGTCGCCGCCGAGGACGCCCGCGACGCGACCGACTTCGTGAGCGCGTCGCTCCGGGCGCTCGTCGAGGACCTCGAAGCCGACGCCGCCGCCCGCGAGGAGACCGTCGCGGAGGAGCTACGCGACCGCATCTGGGCCGCCCGCGACGACGTGGACCTCGCGGTCGAGGCCGTCGACGAGGTTGCGCTGTCGCTGTCGCTCGCGCGGTTCGCGGACGAGTACGACCTGACGCCGCCGGACATCGCCGAGACGGGGCTGGCGGTCTGCGGCGCGCGGAACCTCTTTATCGACGACCCACAGCCGGTCTCCTACGCCGTCGGTGACCACGAACTCGCGTGCGCGACGGGGTCGACGCCGCCGGTCGGTGACCGCGTGTCGGTCCTCACGGGGGCCAACAGCGGCGGGAAGACGACGCTCCTGGAAACGCTCTCGCAGGTCGCCATCCTCGCGTCGATGGGGCTTCCGGTCCCCGCCGAGTCGGCGGTCGTCGGCCGGTTCGACTCGGTCGTGTTCCACCGCCGGCACGCGAGCTTCAACGCGGGCGTGCTCGAATCGACGCTCAAGTCCATCGTCCCGCCGCTTTCGGGCGACGGGCGGACGCTGATGCTCGTCGACGAGTTCGAGGCCATCACCGAGCCGGGCCGCGCGGCCGACCTGCTCAACGGCCTCGTGAACCTCACCGTCGAGCGCGACGCCTTCGGCGTCTACGTCACGCACCTCGCGGACGAACTGAGCCCGCTGCCGCCGGAGGCCCGCATCGACGGTATCTTCGCCGAGGGCCTGACCGACGAGTTGGAACTGCGCGTGGACTACCAGCCGCGGTTCGGAACGGTCGGCAAGTCCACGCCGGAGTTCATCGTCTCGCGGCTGGTAGCGAACGCCCGCGACCGCGCCGAGCGCGCCGGTTTCGAGGCGCTGGCGGCGGCTGTGGGCGAAGAAGCGGTACAGAAAACGCTGTCCGACGCCGAGTTCGTTGACTGAGCCGACGCGGCGTCGGAGGGGGGCGAACGGCGGCGGAAACGCTTGGCGGCGGCGCATCGACCGCGTCGGGGTCGACGACTCAGCACATCTCGTCGAGCGAGACGAACGCGTCGGCGTCGGCGGTCAACCACGCCTCCATCCGGTCGCAGCAGCTATCGCGTCGGGGGTAGACGGTGACCTGGTCCGGGCTCCCTCGATAGGAGACGACGACGCTATGGAGGAAGCGGTCTCCGGTGGTATCCGCGCCGGCGCGGTCAGCAGTCCCTGCAACCGAGTTCTGAGATGCGGGCAGTTCGGACATTCGCCGTCACGTACACAAACGCGACCGTGATTACATAACCTTCACTAAGTGTGGTAGGCATTGACAATATCCGTGGGTTACAAAACGTTGCACCAAGTGGGAGTACGGAGTGATACATAGCCGTGCTCACCGACGCGCAGGTGTGGATTCCACAGTTTCGTTGCGTCGGGCGCGCTGTCTGGCGCGCCGTCGGGCGACTTCTGCCGCCGGAGACGGGTTGAAGTGCCCGGAACCGCCATCTGGGTGTCAATGGTCGATCCCACGTCCGATTTGGAAGCGAACGTAGACCCGGAAGACGCCCCGACCTGCGCGACGTGCGGGGAGCCGATTGCGAACAACCCGACGCATCACGTCGTTACGTGGGTCGAAGACGACGCTGTGCAGGCGCGGCACTTCTGCGACGACGACTGCCGGGACGCGTGGGACGACGAACGCTGACGCTCTCCTGACGACTGTCCGCTCGCCGCCGCGACGCGACCCCGGTCGCGACTACTCGACCGACGACCAGAACTGGTCGAGGCCGAAGCCGAGCATATCTGGACTCACCGGCCTGAACTCCTCGCGTTCCTGTGCCGGTAGGTAGTCGCGGACGCCGTTCCACGAATCGCGGGCGTACCGAGCGTCGACGAAGACGCGGACGCCGACCTCGTCGGTGCCGCGGATGACGCGCCCGATGGCCTGTCGCGCCTTTCTGACCGCGGGGACGGTCAAGGCCGTCTCGAAGCCGTCTCCGAACTCGCGGTCGTAGGCGGTCTTCACCGCGCGGGTCCGCGGCGACGACGTGTTGATGAGCGGGACGCCGCAGACGACGGCGGCCGAGAGCTTGTCGCCGCTGTAATCGACGCCCTCGGTGAGCGTGCCGCGGAGGCTCGTCACGAGCACTTTCCCCTCGCCGCCGAAGAAATCGCGCTTGAGCCGCTCTGTGGCCCCGTCGTCGGACGACTCGTCGAGGAGGACGGGCTTGTCGACGCGGGCTTCGAGCGCGCCCGCCATCCACTCCGCCTCGGCGTAGTTCGGCATCCCGACGAGGACGTTGCCCGGCGACCGCTCGCACACCTCGACGGCGGCGTCAGTGTACGCCAGTCGCGTCTCGTTTTCCTCGCCGGGCGGCCCGCGGTTGCTGTGGGTGAACTTCGGCACGTCGACGGCGAAGCTCGCGCGGTTCGACTCGGGGAAGCCGAGGCCGAACGTCCGCTCGGCCACCGGGCGGCCGTCGTCGGCGAGGGCGTCGAGGCCGGTCACGCGCCGGAACACGTCGATGGGTTCGAGCGTCGCGCTCATGAGGACGCCGCCGCCGAAGTCACCGAGGCGCTCCGCGATGGCCTCGCCGGGGACGCAGTTGTGGACCGACAGCCGGGCGTTGTAGGCGCGCCGCCACGACTCCGGCGGCTCCATCTCGTCCCACGTCCGTTCGAGTTCGATTTCGCGGAAGTGCTTCTCGTGGTCGGCGTAGGCCCACGTCGAAAGCGCCCGCCCCGCCGCGGGGGCGGCCCGGCGCTTGTCGTCCTCTTCGACCGAGTCGAGGATGCGGGCGACCGCCGAGCCGGTCGCCTCGGCGCGGACCCACGTTCCCTCGTCGTGGCCGCTCTCCTCGGCCCACTCGGTGAGTTCGTCGACGCCGGGCTCCTCGGGGTCGCGAAGCGGGAGCTCCTCGTCGTCGAGTTCGGTCAGGTCGGCGCGCCAGCCGACGTACTCGCGGTCGAGATGGGCGGTCACGCGCCGGTCGAGCTCCTCGCGGAGGTCGCGGATGAAGTCGCGGGTCTCCTCCAGTTCGCGGAGCGTCACGTCGGCCTCCTGAAGCTCCCCGCGGACGAGGTCGGCGTCGACGGTGGACTTGCCGGCGTCGTCGAACTTCACCGGCTGGATGACGCGCGTGAACTCGCTTTCGGCGTCGCGGAGCGTTCGGTCGCCGACGCCGACGGAGACGAGGTCGCGGACGCGGGGTTCGAGCATGTGCGCCTCGTCGCAGATGACGAACGTCGAGTCGTCGACGAGCGCGCCGGTGAACGTGCCGACGGTCGTCGGGTCGAACGCGTGGTAGTAGTTGCCGACGACGACCTCGACGTGGGGCAATAGCGCACCCATCACGGAGTGCGGACACGACCCCGCACCCGCGGCCAGCGAGACGAGGTCTTCGGTCCCGATGAGTCCCTTGTCGTCGAACTCGAAGGGGACGGCCTCGATTGGGTCGCCGTCGTCGGGGAGGTCCGCGAGGAAGTTCGCGTAAAAGGGGCAGTACTCCACGTCCTCGTACTCCGGCATCGATGTCGGGTACGGCGTCGGGTCGCCCGCGGTTTCGAGGTAGTCCGGGCCCGCGGCCGTCGAACCGGTGTCGAGGAGGCCGGTCTGTTGCTCGCGGGCGTCTTTGGCGAGCGCCTCGGCGCTGGTCCGGCCGCCGTCGCCGACGAGCCCGCGGGTCCGGTCGCGGAGGGCTTCACAGCGGTCGTAGACGGTCGCGTCGTCGATGCCGCCGCAGCCCTCGCGGCTGTAAGGACACACGTCGGACTTGCCGACGAGCGTGAGCCCCGAGACGGGCTTCCAGTCGGTCGGGAGGTTCTCGTTGATGGTTCGGAGGTCGGCCTCGAACTGCCGGAGCTGTTGCTTGACGCTCGTGAGGACGAAGACGCGCTCGTAGTCGGAGTCGGGGTCGCGGACGAGGTCGATGCCGGCGGTGAGCGCGAGCATCGTCTTGCCGGTCCCGCACGCGCCCTCAACGACGGCGAACCCGTCGTCTCGGGCGGTCTGTATCGCGGTTTCGATTCCGTCGGCCTGCTCCGGGTACGCCTCCGGGTGGCCGAACACCTCCTGCCAGGTCACGCTCTGTGGTCCAGTTGCGACGGCCATAGGGGTGTCGGTGACTGGTCGCGGACCCGTACTTGAACGTTCGCGCGAGAGCGAGCCTGCCGGCGGCGCACGGGGCGCGGGACGCGCCGAGCTATTCGAGGAACGCGGAGACGGCCTCAGCGAAGGCCTCGCGGTCGTCCCCATCGCCGCCGATGCAGACGACGAACGGCGCGGCGGCGGCGTACACTTTCATCTCGCGACCCTTCTCTGAGTAGCGGGTGTCGGCGACGCGAACGAGGTCTGCGCCGATGAGGTTTCCGAGATGGTGGCGAGTGTTCTGGACGGAGGTGTCGACCCGCGTTGCGAGTTCGGTCGCCGTCGCGGGCGACTCTTGCAGACACGACAGCAGGTCGCGGGCGGTGTCACAGGAGAGGCTCCCGAGGAGTTGCGCCGTCTCGTCGTCGTCGAGCCAGTGAACCCGGGGGTCTGACTCACCGGTCGTATCGACGCTCCCGTCAGTCGGCCGCGACCCTGACATACAACTGACATCACGGGAGGGGGAAGTAAATCGTTTCGTCTGTCAGTCACTCGATAATTCGGCCCGGTCGACACCGGGGAGCCGGTTCACCGCGTAGAGGACAGCGAGCGCGGCGACGAACACCGCGAGCCCCCCCGCGAGCGTCCGAAACACCGCCTCGAAGGCGTAGTTCGCCTCGGTCAGGAAGCCGACCGCGCCGCTTCCGTTAGCCTCCAAGAGGAGCGCCGCGCCGCTGAAGACGGCGTAGGCGCTCCCGCGGGCGTCGCTCGGCAGCGACGAGAGCATGAACGTGTCCAGCGCGGGAAACAGGCTGTGGATGACGTAGCCGAGCACCGCGACGACGGCCGCGACGGCGACGAAGCCCTGCGCGTACGTCAGGGCGACGAGCGCGCCGATGAAGGCGACGAGCAGGCCGAAGATGTACGGGACGTGCGGGAGTTTGTCCGCGAGGCGGCCCGACAGCGAGAACGCGGGGACGCCCGCCGCGAAGACGATGGTGAGCATCGTGCTCGCGGTGGCGGCATCGAACGCCTTCGCCTGCGTCATGTACGACACGAGGAAGTTGAACAGGCCCTGCCAGACGAACCCCGCGGGCGCGATGAGGAGGATGCCCGTGAGAATGAGCTTCCAGTGGCCGAGCGCGGCGGAGAAATCGCGGTCCGCGCCCGTGCCGGCCCCCGCACTCCCGTCCCGGGAGACGGCGTAGAAGAGGAGCGTCACGAGCGCGCCGGCGGCCGCCAGCACCCAGAACGTCTCGCGCCACGAGTACGACGCGAGGATGAAGACGACGACGGGCGCGGCGACGACGGCGGCGACCTGACTGGCCGCGCCGTGGATGCCGACCATGCGGCCGACGCGCTCGGGGTACAGTTCGCCGACGAGCGGAGTCGCGGAGACGAAGTACGCGCCCGAGGCGAGGCCGAGACCGAACGCCCCGATTTGGAGCGTCAGCACCGACGTCGCGCTCGCGGTGAACGCCGCGGCGACGACGAGGAGCGTCCCCGACCCGAGGACGACCTTCGACCGCGAGACGCGCGTGAGGAGGTAGCCGACGGGGATGCGCGGGATGGCGGTCCCGAGCCAGACGAGACTCGTCACGACGCCGATGGTCGCCGGGCCGACAGAAAACTGGGTCTGGAGCGTCTCGACGAGCGGCGGGAACGCGACGCGGCCGAAGTTGACGAGGAAGACGAGTCCGCAGAGAGTTCCGAAGAGGCGGCGAGTCACTGCCTCGAATTCAGTCGCCCCCGAGTCAAACGTTGCGAATCCGACCCGCGACCACATGTGTTAACGCGCCGCCGGGCGAACGGGGGCGTATGATTACGAGTCGACGCATGGCCGCGGTCGACCTGAACGCCGAGGCGCTCGGCGTGCCGCGGAAACAGCTCATGGAGTCGAGCGGGAACGCCGTCGCGCGGGCCTGCGGCGACCTCGCGGACCCCGGCGCGTCGGTCGCAATCGTCGCCGGCCGCGGTAACAACGGCGGCGACGCGCTCGTCGCCGCGCGGTTCCTGAAAGAGTACGACGTGACCGTCCACCTGCTCGGCCGCCCCGAGACGATTTCGACCGACATCGCCCGCGAGAACTGGGACGCCCTCGTCGCGGGCGAGGCCGACCGCCGGACCGTCACCGACTCGGCCGCCGTCGACCTCGGTGACCCCGACCTCGTCGTGGATGCGATGCTCGGAACCGGCGTCACCGGCGCGCTCCGCGAACCCGAGGCGACGGCCGCGCGCGCAATCAACGAGTCGTCCGCGACCGTTCTCGCGGTGGACGTGCCCTCCGGCGTCGACGCCGACACCGGCGACGCGGCGGGTCTCGCGGTCGATGCGGACCGGGTCGTCACCTTCCACGACGACAAGCCCGGTCTCGGTGACCTCGACTGCGAGGTCGTCGTCGCCGACATCGGCATCCCCGAGGCCGCCGAGTTGTTCTCCGGTCCCGGCGACCTCCTCGCGCTCGACCGCGACGCCCAGAGCCACAAGGGCGACCACGGCGACGTGCTCGTCGTCGGCGGCGGCCCGTACACCGGCGCGCCCGCGCTCGCCGCGCAGTCGGCGCTCAGAGCCGGCGCGGACCTCGCCCGCGTCGCCTGCCCCGAGGCCGTCGCCCGCGAGGTGCAGGGTTACTCGGAGAACCTCATCGTCCGCGGCTTCTCGGGCGACCGACTCGCGCCCGAACACGTTCCCGACCTGCTGGACTTCGCCGCCGACCGCGACGCCGTCGTCTTCGGCCCCGGCCTCGGCGACGCCGACGAGTCGCTCGCCGCGGTCCGGGAGTTCCTCGCCGCCTACGACGGGACCGCCGTCGTCGACGCCGACGCGCTTCAGGTCGTCCCCGAGGTCGACACCGAGGCGACGCTGATTTGCACGCCCCATCAGGGCGAGTTGCGGAAGATGGGGGGCGAAACTGACGCCGACTGGGAGACGCGGCGCGACCTCGTCCGCGAGTTCGCCGCCGACCTCGGCCACACGCTCCTCGTGAAAGGCGCGTACGACGTGGTTTCGGACGGCGACGCGGTCCGCGTCAACCGGACCGGGAACCCCGGCATGACCGTCGGGGGAACCGGAGACGTGCTGGCGGGCGCGACCGGCGCGCTCGCGGCCGTCCTGCCCCCGCTGGACGCCGCCGCCGTCGCGGCCTACGCGAACGGCCGCGCGGGCGACCTCGCCGCCGACGAGTTCGGCGGCGGCCTCGTCGCCACCGACCTGCTCGAACGACTGCCCGCGGCCCTGCGAGGTGACGACGAATGAGCGACGAGCGCGCCGGTTCGGACTCGAACGAGTCGGTTGACGGCGGCGACCGCGACCTGACGCACGTCGACGAGGAGGGCAACGTCCAGATGGTCGACGTGGGCGCGAAGCCGGACAGCCGCCGCCGGGCGGTCGCCCGCGGCACCATCCACCTCAGCGCCGCGACGGTTCGGGCCATCCGCGACGACGAAATCGGGAAGGGAGACGTGCTGGCGACCGCCCGAATCGGCGCGATTCAGGCCGTCAAGCACACGTGGGAGACCATTCCGATGTGCCACCAGATTCCCATCACGAACGTCGACACCGAGTTCGAGGTGGCCGACGAGTCGGTCACGCTCTCGGTCACGGTCGGCACGACCGGAAAGACGGGCTGCGAGATGGAGGCGTTAGAGGGCGTGACGACCGGACTCAACGTCGTCTGGGACATGGTGAAAGCCGCGGAGAAAGACGACGACGGTCAGTATCCGGGAACGCGAATTTCGGACGTGGAGGTCGTCACGAAGGAGAAAACGACGCTCGCGTGAGGTGCTGAGAGGGGTGCTGAGAGGGGGCGTCCCGGCGCGCGACTCAGGCCGAGTCGGCCGGCACGGAGAGGTCGGCGGCCTTCGCCCGCGCCTTCTCGACGATTGCGGGGCGCGCCTCGAACTCGACGTGGACCTGTTCGCCCTCGTACTCCTCGGTCTCGACGTGGGCGTGGTCGTAGAGCCACGAGACGAGGCTCATCGTGTCGTCCGCCATCGGCAACAGGAGGCGCTCGCGCTCCCACGCGGGCAGTTCGTCCTCGACGCGGGCGGCCAGTTCCTCGACGTTCTCGCCGGTCAGCCCCGAGACGGCGACGGGGTTGGGCGCGAGCGCCGACAGCGCCGCGCGCTTTTCGTCGAGTTCCGCCGCGTCGACCTTGTCCACCTTGTTGAACACGGTCACGATGGGCGCTTCGTTGCGCTCGTAGAGCGTGTCGTGGCTCGTGACGAGCTTTTCGCGCATCTCCTCGACGGGCTCGGAGGCGTCCACGACGAGCAACACGAGGTCGGCCCGGTAGACCGAATCGAGCGTGGACTTGAACGACTCCACCAGCCAGTGGGGGAGGTCCGAGACGAACCCGACCGTGTCGGTGAGAAGCACGTCTCGCTTGCCCGTCTCGGCGCGGCGCGTGGTCGTCCCGAGCGTCGTAAACAGCTTGTCTTGGGACTCCGCGGTCGGGTCGAGGTCCGGGTGGAGGTCGTCGTTCTGGCCGACTTCGAGGTCGGCGGCGAGCCGTTGCATCAGCGTCGACTTCCCGGCGTTCGTGTAGCCCGCGAGGGCGACGAGGTCGAAGCCGGACTCGCGGCGCTGTTCGCGCCGGGTCTCCTCTTTGTCCGCGATGGCGTCCAGTTCGTTCTTGATGCGCGAAATCTGGGCCTTGATGTCCTGCTCGCGGCTCTCGTCGTACTCGCCGAGGCCCATGAAGCCGGGGCGCTCGTCGCGCTTCGCCAGCGACGCCTTCGCCTCGGCGCGGGGCAGTTCGTAACGGAGTTCGGCGAGTTCGACCTGCAACTGCGCCTTGCGGGTGTTCGCCCGCTGGCCGAAGATGTCGAGGATGAGCGTGAAGCGGTCGATGACCTCCGCGTCGTCCGGGAGCTTCTGGGCGATGTTGTACGTCTGGTAGGGGCCAAGCCGGTTGTCGAAGACGACGGCGGCGGCGTCCTCGCGGGCGACGAGCGACGCTAACTCGCCGACCTTCCCCTCGCCGAAGTGGAACGCGGCGTCCTCTTCGCGGGTCTGCGTGAGTTCACCGACCACCTCGTAGCCCGCCGCGCGGGCGAGGTCTGATATCTCCGTGAGGTCGGCGTCTCCGCGGTCGACGCGCTTCGCGACGACGACGCGGCTCATCGCCGCACCTCGATTGTGGGGTACGTTGCCTGCACTGTGTCAGTCGGTACTAGCCGCCGGAGGCACTTAAGCCCCGCTCGGCCGGGGTCACGCGTCGAGATGGCGTCCCGTCACCTCCCGTTCCATGGCCGCGTTTGGTCGCCGGGACTCTTGTAGGTTGCCCGGGCGCGACCTGACAGTTCGATGATGGCGACAGTCTACTCACAAATCACTTATGCCGATAGGCGGGATGTTCGCCGTATGGACCCCTTACAACTGAGCATTGACCCCCAACAGCTCGGCATCGAGTTCGGGAGCGGGGCCGTCATCGGCGGTATCATCGGCTTCGCGGCGAAGAAAATCGCCAAGCTCATCGCCGTCATCGTGGGCCTCGAACTCGCCGTGTTCAAATTCCTCGAATCGCGGGGCATCATCACCGTCGACTGGGAGCGCCTCACCGGCGGCCTCGTGAGCGCCACGCAGGACGCCGCGACCGGCGCGCCGCCGGACTGGATTTCGACGATTCTCTCGACGCTGTCCATCTCCGCCGGCTTCTCCGGCGGCTTCCTCGTCGGCTTCAAGAAAGGATAATCGACGCGTCTCGAAGACGCACCGTCCCGTCTCAGAGTTCGTCTTCGTCCTTGACGATGCGCGTCTCGGCCGTGCCGCTCGTGATGTTGTTCACCTTGTCGTAGAAGTCGTTTTGCATCCCCGCGGGGAACGTGATGACGCCGACCCACGAGCCGTCGTTCTGCCACTCCTCGCGTTCGAGGTCGCCGTAGCTCCGAATCTGCGCCTGTCCGCTGCCGGCGTACTCGGCGGGGAGTTGGACGGCGACGGTGACCTCGGCGAACCTGATGGGCAACACGGGGCGGAGCGCGTCGAGGGCGTCGTCGACCTGCGACTCGACGGGCTCCATCGGGTCGATTTTGAAGCCGGCCTCTTCGAGCGCGCGCTCGATTCGCTCCGGCGGGTGCGGCGAGTCGTTCATCTGCGGGTTGACCGCGTTGCGGGCGATGCGGTTGATGAGCGACTTGCGCTTCTGTTCTTGCATCTCGCGGCGCTGTTCGGCCGTGATTTGAATCTCCCCCTGTTTGACGACCTCGGGGATGATTTCCAGCGGGTCGGTCGTCCCGAACACCTTCTCGAGGTCGTTCTCGGCGGGGCGGTCGCCGCGGGAGGCGTCCTCGAACACGTCTTCGGCGGCGATGACCTCTTCGAGGTCGCCGTCGAACTCGCCGCGCTTTATCGAGAGCGCCGCGTCCGGGTCGATGAGCACCTCGAACCGCGCGCCGTGAGATTCCAGGCGGGCCGTGACTGCCTCGTCGAGTGAAATCATAGCTTCCGATTCTCTCTCCGTGGTAAAAAGCCCTCGGCGGCGTCACGCAAAATTCGCTGCGACTCCGTTCGGAGCAATCGTTATGCTCGCCCGCGCCCCACGTCTTCGTATGAGTTCGCAGGCGTCGGAGAAGTCCCTCGAAGAACGGCTCGACCTGTTCATGCGGCGGAACTTCCCCCAAATCGAGATGCACGGCGGCGACGCGGGTATCGAGGCCATCGACGAGGAGACCGGCGAGGTGTGGATTTCCCTCACCGGCGCGTGTTCCGGCTGCGGCATCTCCCCGATGACGATTCAGGCGCTGAAGGCGCGCATGGTCGCCGAGTTCGAGGAGATAGACGCGGTCCACGCCTCGACCGGCGGCTTCTACGACGACGAGCCGGGCGCGGGGTTCGAACCCGACGTGTCCGACGCGCCCTTCTGAACCGGCTTCCAACTCCGATTTTCGACTGGACCGTCCCAGCGAGCGACGCCGCCCGAAGCGCGCGCCGCGCCGTCGCTCGCCGTGATGGAAAACGGAGACTCGAGCCGAGCGGAGCTGACGCCGGCTTACGCGGCCGCGTCGATGATATCGACGAGGTCCTCTTTGCTCTGGACGCCGATGACCTCTTTGACCCGCTCGCCGCCGGCGTAGAACTGCAGGGTCGGGACGCTGCGAATCCCCTGCTCGCGGGCCAGTTCCTGGAGTTCGTCGATGTCGACCTTGGCGACGACGGCGTCGGTCTCCTCGGCGATCTCCTTCACGGTGGGTTCGAGCATCTTACACGGGCCGCACCAGTCGGCGTGGTAGTCCACGAGAACGACCGCGCTGTCGGCGATGAGTTCGTCGAGTTGGTCCGAACTCTCGATATGGATAGGCGCGTCGGTTGTCTTCGGAGTGCTCATACCTCCACGTATCGGCGCGACACTCTTACCCATTGCGCCTGTTTGCGCGGCGACGCACGACCGCGAAACGCCGCATTCGCGGCGAAAACGGTCGGGTTCGGGGAACGAGGCGGAGGCGCAGGCGCAGACTCAGCAGTCGTAGGTCAGAAGCACCCCGTCGTCGACCCGCTCCACGTCGCGGAGCGACAGCCGGGGGAAGTCGGAAACGAACCCCTCGCCGTCGACGAGCGTCGGCGCGTCGCGGCCGCCGATGACCATCGAGCCGACGTAGAGCGTGAGTTCGTCGACGAGGCCGGCCTCGAACAGCGAGAAGATGAGTTCGCCGCCGCCTTCGACCATGAGTCTGGCGACGCCGCGCGCTTCGAGCGCGTCGAAGGCGTCGGGGAGCGACACCCGCTCCGCGCCCGCGACGACGAGTTCCGCCCCGGCGGCTTCGAGCGCCTCGCGCCGGCCTTCGGGCGCGACCTCGGAGACGAGCACGTAGGTCGCCGCCGCGTCGTCCAGAATCCGGGCGTCGGTCGGGGTTCGGGCGCGCGAGTCAGCAACGACGCGGGCGGGGTGCGACGAGTCGCCGCGGTCCTCGCGGGCGGCGACGAGACCGGGGTCGTCGAGCGTGAGGTGCGGGTCGTCCGCGAGGACGGTTCCGACGCCGACGGCGACGGCGTCGGCGGCCGCGCGAATCTCGTCAACGCGGGCGAAGTCGTCGTCGCCGCTTATCCGCACCTGCTCGCGGCGTCGAGACGAGAGCTTGCCGTCGAGGCTCGCGGCGGCGTTGACGTGGACGTGCATACTCGCGGGTCGTCGCCGCGGTGAAAACGCCTTTCGGTGAGGTGCTCTCACAGTGTTGCCGGACAGGAATTAAATAGGCCTCTGTGGTACATTGTGTCATCTATGACTGCCAAGGTCCTGATGCTGGGGTGGGGGTTTCCGCCGAACGTCAGCGGCGGGCTCGACACGCACGTCGGCGAGATGTTCGAGCGACTCGAAGACCGGGAGGACGTGGACATCGAACTCGTGCTCCCGGCCGAGTACGCGCCGGACCGCGAGGGCATCGTCGGGGTTCCAACGGGCGAAGGAGACATCATCACCCGCATCGGACGGCTGGGGTCGACGTTCGCGGAGCGCGCCGCCGACGCCGACATCGTCCACACGCACGACTGGTTCGGCTACGGACCGGGGTCGCGCGCGAAATCGAACAACGAGGACGTGGAGTGGGTGACCACGTTCCACTCGCTTTCGTCGGACCGCAACATCGACCCGCCGCAGCGGGAGGTCGAGACCGAGCGCCGCATCGCCGAGCGCTGTGACCACCTGCTCGCGGTGAGCGAACTCCTCGCCGACAAGGTCGAACGGGAGTACGGCGGCGACTGCCACGTCATCTACAACGGCTTTTCGGAGTGCGAGACGACGGGTCGCGACCTCAAGGCGGAACTCGGCATCGACGGGAAGATGCTGTTTTTCGTCGGCCGGCACACCGACCAGAAGGGCATCTCGCACCTCGTCTACGCGATGGAGAAGCTCGCCCGCGACGACGTGACGCTCGTCATGGGCGGGTCGGGCCACCTCACCGCCCAGCTCAAGCGCTTCGCAGAGCTGCTCGGCGTCGAAGACCGCATCGAGTGGGCCGGCTACGTCCCCGAGGAGGCGCTCGGTGACTACTACGCCTCCGCGGACCTGTTCGTCTCGCCGTCGCTGTCCGAACCGTTCGGCATCACCATCGTCGAGGCGCTCTCGACGGGCACCCGCGTCGTCGCCACGGAAAGCGGCGCAGCCGAGGTCCTCCCCGAGGACTGCGTCATCGAGGTCGAACCAGACTCGCGCTCCATCGCCGACGGCATCGAGTACGGCCTCTCGCTGGAGGGGAAACCGGAGTACGAACCGTACACGTGGGACCGCGTCGTCGACGAGACGGTGGAGTACTACCACAGCATCCTCGACGGGAACGTTGACTCGTCGGCCGGGGCGGACAACGAAGTCGACGCCACCGACGCGGACGCCGCCGAGTCGGACGCGAACTGACGCAAAATCGGAGTCGAGGTGTCGGCACTTAGCGATTCAACCGGCCGGTCGCCTCGCGTTCAACGGAGGAGGCGCACGTCGGTCACCGGCTCGGGGTGGCGAATCCGGTAGCCGCCGCGGGTGGGAACCATCCCCTCTCGCGGCATCGTCCCGCGGGCGGACTGATACGGCGAGTCGTCGGTCTGCACCGACTGGTACGGCGAGTCGTACGCCGACTGGTAGGGGCTGTCCGACGACTGGTAGGCGCTGTCGCTTGCGGCCTCGGCGTCGAACCCCTCCGGCGGGAGGTAGATTCGCTCGCCGGACGCCGACCGGACGACGACCGCGGAGTCCTTGTCGCCTTCCATCACGATGGTCGTCCAGCCGTCCTCGATGGTCACGGAGAACGAGACCTCCTCGTCGGCGTCGCCGGCGTCCGGCCCCTCGTCGTTCGACATACGAGTCCAACTGGCACGCGAGCACTTAGTGATTCGCCCGCGGCCGGTCGCCCGGCTGGCCACTCGGTCGCCCGGCAACACTTTTTATCCGACGGGGGCGAATCCCGACTCGATGGAACTCGACCAGCATGCCGAGGAGCTCGCCTCCGCCCTCGGTGTCGACAAAGAGGAGGTCAAATCCGACCTGCAGAACCTGCTGCAGTACAGCGTCCCGCTCGACGAGGCGAAACAGAGCGTCCGACGGAAACACGGCGGCGGCAGCTCCGGCGGGAGCGACGGCGCGCCCGCGACGAAGCGCATCGCCGACATCGACCCCGACGGCGGCAACGTCTCCGTGACGGTCCGCGTGCTCACCGTGGGCACGCGCTCTATCGTCTATCAGGGCGACGAACAGACCATCCGCGAGGGGGAACTCGCCGACGAGTCCGGCGTCATCTCCTACACCGCGTGGCAGGACTTCGGCTTCGAGCCGGGCGACTCCGTCGTCATCGGTAACGCCGGCGTCCGCGAGTGGGACGGCAAGCCCGAACTGAACATCGGCGCGTCCTCGACGGTCGGCGTGGAGTCCGAGACGGTCGAGACGCCCTACGACGACCGCATCGGCGGCGAGGCCGACCTCATCGACCTGCAAGCCGGCGACCGCGGCCGAACCGTCGAGGTCCGCGTCCTCGAAGTCGATTCGCGCACCATCGACGGCCGCAACGGCGAGACGACAATCCTCTCGGGCGTCGTCGCCGACGAAACCGGCCGGCTTCCCTTCACCGACTGGGCTCCCCGCCCAGACGTGGAGGAGGGCGCGAGCCTGCGTCTCTCGGACGTGTACGTCCGCGAGTTCCGCGGCGTGCCGCAGGTGAACCTCTCGGAGTTCACGACGCTCGACGTGCTCGACGACCCCGTCTCCGTGACGGACTCCGCGCCGCGTCTGAAAATCGGTGAGGCCGTCGACGCCGGCGGGATGTTCGACGTGGAACTGCTCGGGAACGTCCTCGAAGTGCGCGACGGCTCCGGGCTCATCGAGCGCTGTCCCAAATGCAGTCGCGTCGTCCAGAGCGGCCAGTGCCGACAGCACGGCGAGGTCGACGGCGAGGACGACATGCGCGTGAAGGCGATTCTCGACGACGGCACCGGCACGGTGACCGCCATCCTCGACCGCGACCTCACAGAGGAGGTCTACGGCGGTACGATGGCCGACGCGATGGAGGCCGCCCGCGAGGCGATGGACAAGGAGGTCGTCGCCGACGACATCGCCGATAAACTCGTCGGCCGCGAGTACCGCGTCCGCGGGAACCTCTCCGTGGACGAGTACGGCGCGAACCTCGAAGCCGACGAGTTCGAGGAGACCGACGACGACCCGGCCGAACGCGCGGCCGCCCTCCTCACGGAGGTGCGCGCATGAGCGCCTCGCCGGTCGTCGGCACGCGGGAAATCGCCTACCGCGTCTTCGCCGCCGAGTTCGACGACGCGTCGCTGTCGTACTCCGAGAGCGACGAGGAGCGCGCGCCGAACTACGTGGTCACGCCCACCGGCGCGCGGCTCAACCGGACGTTCGTCGCTGGCGTGCTCACCGAGGTCGAACACGTCAACGACGAGGTACTCCGCGGGCGCATCGCGGACCCGACGGGCGCGTTCGTCACCTACGCCGGGCAGTACCAACCGGAGCCGATGGCCTACCTCGACGCGGCGACGCCCCCGGCGTTCGTCTCGCTCGCGGGCAAGGCCCGGACGTACGAACCTGACGACGCCGACGTGGTCTACTCCTCGGTCCGCCCCGAGAGCGTCAACACCGTCGACGCCGACGTGCGCGACCGGTGGATTGTCTCGGCCGCCGAGGCGACGCTCCGCCGCATCGCCGTGTTCGACGAGGCGCTGTCGATGTCGTACCGCGGCGACGACCTGACCCGCGCGCTCGAAGCCCGCGGCGTCGATTCGACGCTCGCGGCGGGCGTCCCCCGCGCTATCGACCACTACGGGACGACCCGAACCTACCTCGACGCCCTGCGGGAAGTCGCCGTGCAGGCGCTCGAACTCGTCGCGGGCGACCGCGACCAAGTGGACCCACTCGATGTCGCACCCGGCGACGGTGGCGACGCGGTGCTCGGCCCGCTCCCCGAACTCGACCTCGAACCGGCCGACAGCGTCGATATCGAGGTCGACGAGACCGACGCGGACGAGGGAGAAGCCGACCCGGACGAGTTCGAGGACGAGTCCGGTTCCGAACCGGCCGCAACGCTCGATTCGGAGCCGGAGTTCGACGACCGTTCCGAGTCCGAGCCCGTCGAGCCGGAGTCCGAGTCCGAGCCTATCGCAGAACCCGATTCCGAGCCGGAGTCTGCATCCGCCCCCGAGCCGGCCGCCGCCGAGACGACGACTTCGACCGAAGGTCATCCGGAGGCGTCCGAGTCGGAACCGGCGTCTGCGCCGTCCACGTCGGTCGATGCCGAACCGGAGCCGGAACCCGCGGCAGAACCCGAATCCGAACCCGCCGCGGAACCCGACCTCACGTCCGAGCCCGAACCGTCGACCGACTCGCTCGACACCGAGTCTGAGCCCGACTTCGACGCCGGGACCGACGACGGCGCGCTCGGTGACTTCGAAGACGACGCTCCCGACGCGGGCGCGACCGACGCCGGTTCGCTCGACGACTCGGGAAGTGGAACCCTCGGCGACTTCGACGACGGCTTCGACGACCCCGAACCCGAGGCTGGCGATTCGACCGATTCGACCGACTCCGCGCCCGCCGACGCCGACGACTCGGTCGACCCCGACGGGATGTACGAACTCGACGAGGACGAGCGGGCCGAAATCGAATCCGAGTTCGGCACGGAGTTCACCTCCGGCGCGGACGTCGACCCCGCCGGCGAGGCGGACATCGACGTACCCGATACGGATGACCTCACCGAGCAATTCGAAGGGGAAGCCGCCGCGGCCGCCGAGCCGGACCCGGAACCCGCGACCGACGCCGCCGCGGAATCCGAGCCGGTCACCGACTCCGAACCTGAACCCGAACCCGAGCCGACACCCGACGCGGCGTCGGACGAGAACGAAGCCGAGACCGAGGCCGACGACGGCGACGGCGACGAGTCCGCGGAGGACCTCGACCTCGAATCGGTCGTCGTGGACGCCATGGACGACCTCGACGACGGCGACGGCGCGACCCGCGACGAGGTCGTCGCGGCCGCCGTCGACGAGCACGGCGCGGACCCCGGCGCGGTCGAAGACGCCATCCAGGAGGCGCTCCTCGGCGGCCGGTGTTACGAGCCGCAGGACGGCGTGCTGAAGGCCATCTGAGGCCGTGCCGGAACCGCTCGTCGAACCGATTCCCGGCCATCCCGCCGCGGTGGCGCGGACGAGCAGGCGCGGATTCCCCGAGCGCTCGCTCGTCGTCGCCGACTACCACGCCGGCATCGAGGCCGGCCTGCGGTACGAACGCGGGGTGGAACTCCCGTCGAAGGCCGCGGTCCGCCGCGAGCGCCTGCTGTCGCTTCTGGACCGGACCGACGCCGACCGACTGGTCGTCCTCGGCGACCTCGGCCACCGCATCGGCGACCCGGACGGCGACGAGGCCGAGGAACTGCGCGACCTCGCTGACGCCGTGGCCGACCGCGCCGAACTGACGGTCGTCCCCGGCAACCACGACGGCGGCCTCGCGGACTTCTTCGGTGACGACGTGGAGGTCACTGACCCCGCGGGCGTCCGCCTCGGCGACGTGGGGTTCTGCCACGGCCACACGTGGCCCTCGCGGGAAGTGCTCGCCGCCGACGTGGTCTGTTCGGCCCACGAACACCCGGCGGTTAGGCTGGAAGACGAGGTCGGCGGCGCGCGGAAAGAGCGCGTCTGGCTCCGCGGCGCTCTCGCTCCCGAAGTGTTCGCGGACCACTACGAAGTCGACCCCGCCGAAGTCGCGCGAGCCGACGCCGAACTCGTGGTGTTCCCGGCGTTCAACGACACCTCGGGCGGGACGTGGGTCAACGTCCCCGGGCAGGGCTTTCTCTCGCCGTTCCTCCCCGACGGCCTCGCGGACGGCGAGGCCTACCTGCTCGACGGCACGCGGTTGGGCGACTACCGGAACGTCTGAGCCGGGTCGTCGCGGTGGTCGCCGTCGTGGTCGCGGTCGGCGGAACCCGCGCCCCACCTACGCGAAGACGAACGTGAGCGTACCGAGGACGAACACGGCGACGGCCGTCACGTTGGCGAGTCGCTGCCAGCCGCTCCACTCGCGGAAGAACTCCGGGACGCCCCCCTCTCGTTCTTGCACGGCGTAGCCGACGAACCAGAGCGTCGTGAGTACCAGCACCGCGGCAAACACCAGTTGCCACGCCGCGAGGTCGCCCCGTTGGGTGCCGAGGGCGAGAAGCAGGTTCCCGGCCGTGAAGCCGGCCTGCGACAGCCAGAACGACCGCTCAGGAGTCACATTACCACCGAGTACAGTTGGAGGGCGACGCCGAACGCGCAGAGCGCCGCGCCGACGATGACGAGGTAGACGAGCGGGCCCCAGTCCGACGGGACCCGAGCGCGGTCGGGGTCACGGAGGGCGACGACCGACGCGTAGCCGACCGCGACGACGCCCGCGGCCACCGCGGCGGTGTTGATACCCACGTCTCCCGCCGAAACGTCGAGCGCGACATCGACGGCGCCACAGAGCCCGAAGACGACGAACGCGGACCAGTAGACTCGTTTCGGGGACACGCCCGAAATTGATTCACGGGAGACATGAATCTCCCGGTGGGGACCGCCCCGAGCGGTGCGCTTAATCGCCTCGAACCGCTAGCTGGGGCGATGCCAGACGGCGAGGCCGCCGCCGGAATGGACGCCTTCGCGACGCTCTCGTCGCCCGTTCGGAACGCGCTCTCGGAGCGCGGATTCACGACGCCCACCGAGCCGCAGCGCCGGGCGATTCCCCCGCTGGCCGACGGAAAAAACGGCCTCATCATCGCGCCCACGGGCACCGGCAAGACGGAGACGGCGATGCTGCCGGTGTTTTCGGCCATCACCGACGCCGAGGACCGATTCGGTATCTCGGCGCTCTACATCACTCCGCTTCGGGCGCTGAACCGCGACATGCGCGAGCGGCTCGACTGGTGGGGCGAACAGCTCGATATCGATATCGACGTTCGCCACGGCGACACCACGCAGTACCAGCGCCAGAAGCAGGCCAACGACCCGCCGGACGTGCTGGTGACGACGCCCGAGACGCTGCAGGCGATGCTCACGGGAAAGAAGCTCAGAACGGCGCTGTCGGACGTGCACCACGTCGTCGTCGACGAGGTCCACGAACTCGCGTCCGCCAAGCGCGGCGCGCAGTTGACAATCGGGTTGGAACGCCTCCGCGAGCTGGCCGGGGCGTTCCAGCGAATCGGCCTCTCGGCGACGGTCGGGTCGCCCGACGAAGTCGGGAAGTTCCTGACCGGCGACCGCCCGTTCGAGGTCATCGAGGTCGACGTGGACAACCGCGTCGAGTTCGAGGTGGTCCGCCCCGAGGTGACGAACGAGGACGAGGCGCTGGCGGGCAAACTCGCCACCGACCCCGAGATAGCGAGTCACGTCCGGACGATTCGAGATATCGTCCGCGACCACGAGTCGGTGCTCGTCTTCGTCAACACCAGACAGACCGCGGAGGCGCTCGGCTCGCGGTTCAAGGCGCTCGGTGACCCCATCGAGGTCCACCACGGCTCGCTGTCGAAAGACGTACGAATCGACGTGGAAGACCGCTTCAAGGCCGGCGAGTTGGACGCGCTCATCTGCACGTCGTCGATGGAACTCGGTATCGACGTGGGACGAGTCGACCACGTCGTCCAGTACAACAGCCCCCGCGAGGTGTCGCGGCTCCTCCAGCGGGTCGGCCGCGCGGGCCACCGCTTGGGCGTCGTCTCCCGCGGGACCGTCGTCACCGACCACCCCGACGACACGCTCGAAGCGCTCGCCATCGCCCGGCGGGCTGTCTCCGGCGAGGTCGAACCCGCCCGCGTCCACCACGGGAGCCTCGACACCGTCGCCAACCAAATCGTCGGTGTCGTCATGGACTACGGCGACGTGTCGGCCCGCCGCGCCTACGAGATTATCACGCGGGCGTACCCCTTCCGCGACCTCGCCGAGGACGACTTCCGCGCCGTCGTCCGCGAACTCTCGGGCAACCGCCTCCTCTGGCTCGACGAGGACAAGGACCTCCTCGAGAAGTCCGGCGGCACGTGGCAGTACTTCTACGCCAACCTCTCGATGATTCCCGACGAGGAGACCTACGACGTGCACGACATCTCCTCGCGCCGGCAGATAGGGACGCTCGACGAGAAGTTCGTCCTCAACTTCGCCGCGCCGGGCGCGACGTTCATCCAGCGCGGCGAGATGTGGCGCGTCAACGACGTGGACGACGAGGAGGCGCGGGTGAACGTCTCGCCCATCGAGGACCCCGGCGGCGAGGTGCCGTCGTGGGTCGGCTCGGAGATTCCGGTGCCCGCGCCGGTCGCCGGCGAGGTGGGCGAACTCCGCGACGTGGCCGCGCCGCAGTTCGAATCCGGGGCCGACCGCGAGGCCGTCGCCCGCGACATCGCCATGCGCTACCCGACAGACGAGGCCACGGTCAGGTCCGCGCTCGGCCCCATCGAGAGACAGGTCGAAGCCGACGCGCCGATTCCGACGGCGAACAGGCTCGTCCTCGAAGGCTCGCCCCGGAAGGTGACGCTGAACTCGCCGTACGGCCACCGGATGAACGAGACGCTCGGCCGACTCCTGTCGGCGCTCATCGGCCAGCGAACCGGCTCGTCGGTCGGCATGGAGGTCGACCCCTACCGCGTCGAGTTCGACGTGCCGGGGAAGGTCCGCCCGACGACGTTCGCCGAGGTGCTCCGCGAGACCGACCCCGACCACGTCGAGGCGCTGCTCGAACTCGCGCTCAAGCGGTCGGACTCGCTGAAGTTCACGCTCGCGCAGGTGGCCGCGAAGTTCGGCGCGCTCAAGCGTTATCAGGGGAAGGGCCGCTTCGGCGGCGACCGCCTCCTCGCCGCGCTGGAGGACACGCCCGTCTACGACGAGGCCGTCCGCGAGGTGTTCCACACCGACCTCGCCGTCGAGGAGACGGTCGAACTGCTCCGCCGCGTCCGCGACGGCGACGTGGAACTGGCCGTCGCCCGCGAACCGACCGCTATTGGAACCGGCGGCCGCGGGTCGGGGACCGACCTGCTCGTCCCCGAGAACGCCGACGCGAGCGTCATCGAGACGGTCCGTGACCGGATTCAGAACGACCGCGTGCTGTTGGCGTGTCTCCACTGCAAAGACTGGACCCGCAAGACGAAGGTCAAGCGCGTCCGCGACCCCGTGGAGTGCCCCGAATGCGGCGCGACCCGCGTCGCCGCGCTCAACCCGTGGGACGACGAGACGGTGAAAGCCGTCCGCGCGCCGGAGAAAGACGACGAACAGGAGCGGCTGACGAAGCGAGCCTACCGCTCGGCGAGTCTGGTGCAGGCCCACGGCACGCGGGCGGTCGTCGCGCTCGCGGCCCGCGGGGTCGGCCCGCACAACGCCGCGCGCATCATCAACAAACTCCGCGAGGACGAAGACGACTTCTACCGCGACATCCTCGAACGGGAGCGGGAGTACGCCCGAACCCAGTCGTTCTGGGACTGACGGGGCCAGTTCCGGGTTCGACGCTTACTCCTCGATGGCCCACTCGTCGAGAATCTCGGTCGTCGCGGCCGCCAGCGCCTCGAAGTCCTGCATCGAGATGCCGTCGGTCGTGACGAAGACGCCGAAGTCCTCGACGGTGATGCGGACGAGATAGCCGTTTTCGAACACGCGAATCGTGTACTCGTAGTCACCGAGTTCGGACCCGCGGTAGGCGTCCTGTGTCATCTTGAAGTCGTGCCACTCGTTGCCGATAAAGGAGTTCAGGTCGGCCTCCTGTTCGAGGTCCTCGCGGAGGTACACCTGCACGTAGTCGAAGCGGTTGAAGTAGGTGAGCGAGCGGAGGCTATCACCGACGGCCGTGCGGCAGACGGTGACGAGCTTTTCCTCTGCTTCCTCGGGGAGGAGATTGGACATCGCTTCAGCCTGTGGGAGCGAGTGCCAAATAGGCGGCGGCTTCGACAGGTCCGGTCGGGATGAGACGTGGAACCGACCGGATTGCTGTGCTAATCCTGATTGTTACTCTCAAGCACATTGATTATAATTCACACGGAGGAGACGAACGAGTCGTCATGGCCGACGACGCCCTCGGACTGGCGATGTTGGACCGCGTTCGCGGCTGTCTGCGCGCCCCGTGCGTCTACCGCGCCGCCGACGACGCCGGAGCCGCCGCCGGCGACGCGCACGTCTACGAGAACGATCTCGTCCCCTTCGAGCGGTGGCCCGCCGCGAAGCGCGAGTTCGTCGACTCGCTTCGGACGCCCGTCCTCGACGTGGGGTGCGGCGCGGGCCAGCACGCCCTCGCCGTACAGGAGCGCGGGGAGGTCGTCGCCTTCGACGTGAGCCCGAACGCGGTGCGCGCGGCCCGCGAGCGCGGCGTCGAGACGGCGGTCGTCGCCGATATGTTCGACCCGCCGTTCGAAGCGAGCGAGTCGGAGTCGTCGGCAGATGGCTTCGAGACGGTGCTCGCCAACGGGACGCAGGTCGGCCTCGCGGGCTCGCTGGACGGTCTCACCGACCTCCTCGCGTTGTTTGCCGACCTCGTTTCGTCCACCGGCGAGGTCGTCGTTGACTCGTACGACCCGACACGCATCGACCCCGAACGATTCTTCGGCTACCGGTCGGACCCGCAGGAGGGCATCGCTCGGCGGTCGTTCCGCGTCGAGTACGGCGACCTGCGCGGGCCGACGCTCGACTTCGTTCTCGTCTCGCCCGCCAGACTCCGGGCGGTCGCCGCCGAGGCGGGCCTCGACGTGCACGAGGTGACCGTGCCGAACACCGAGTCGAGTTACTACCGGGCGCGACTGGCGTGAGTCGGTGCGGTCGCGGTGGCTCTGCGAGCGAGGTCGATGCGGTCGGGCCGCTTCTCGACCCCTACTCCCAGCGGTTGGTCGCCTCGTTGCGCCGCGGGAGGAACGGAAGGAGCAGCGCGACGGCGAAGACGATACCTGCGATGGCGAGGTAGTCGGGCGTCCCAAGGACGACCGCGACGAGCGAGAACACCGAGGCCTCGCCGTCGGCGACGGCCGAGACCGCACCCGGGTCGTTGTTCAGCAACACGAGAAACATGAACATCGCCTCGGCAAACGCGACCCGGAGGCCGGCCTTCGTCACCCACCACGTCGCGGAGAGCGGGCCGCCGGTCAGTGCGCCCCACTCCCGGCGGACCTTCCGCCGCCACGCCGCGTTCACGACACACCTCTGTTGCGAGTGAACATGAGACACGGTACGCGGCGAAACGAGATAATCTCGCAGGTGGTGCGGGGGCGTGGTCGCCTCCCGCGCTCGCCCCCGTCAGACCCGCGTCGGTGAGACCGATTCCAGCGCTGCCTCGAAGTGCGCGCGGGTAATGCGCACCTCGTCGGCGTGGTCGTTCGCCTCGGTGCCCTCGTAGGCGTCGGCCACGTCCTGAATCGCGCGGAGGGCGGCCTCGCGGCAGACCGCGGCCACGTCGGCCCCGGTGTAGCCGTCCATGTGGGCGGCCACGTCGCCGAGGTCCACGTCGGTGCCGAGCGGCTTGTCGCGGACGTGCACGTCGAGGATGGCGCGGCGCGCCTCGATGTCGGGAGCGGGCACCTCGACGTGGGTCTCCAGTCGGCCGGGTCGGAGGAGCGCGGGGTCGAGCGCGTCCCGGCGGTTCGTCGCCGCGAGGACGACGAGGTTCGGGTTGTCGGCGGCGTTGTCCATCTCCGTCAGGAGTTGGGAGACGACGCGCTCGGAGACGCCCGAGTCGGAGCCGGCGCTGTCGCGGTCGGTGGCGATGGCGTCTATCTCGTCGAAGAAGACGATACTCGGCGCAGCCTGTCGGGCGCGGTCGAACACCTCGCGGACGGATTTTTCGGACTCACCGACGTAGCGGTCCAGCAGTTCGGGGCCGGCGACGTGGATGAAGTTGACGCCGCTTTCGGCCGCGATGGCGCGGGCGAGCATCGTCTTGCCGGTCCCCGGCGGACCGTGGAGGAGCACGCCCGTCGGCGGGTCAGTTGAGGCCGCCTCGAACAGCGGCGCGTAGGTCAACGGCCACGTCACCGCGCGTTCGAGCGTCCGCTTTACGTCGTCGAGGCCGCCGACGCCCTCGAACCCCTCGGTCGGCTGTTCGGCGACGTACTCGCGCATCGCCGAGGGTTCGACCGTCGCCATCGCGGACTCGAAGTCGGCGCGCGTGACGGTCATGTCCGCGACGGCGACGCGTCCCTCCTCGTCTCCGCCCTCGTTTCTGCTTCCGCTTCCGCCCCCACTCTCCCGGCGGACGCGCCGGAGCGCGGTCATCGCGGCCTCCTTGGCCAGCGATTCGAGGTCGGCACCGACGAAGCCGTGGGTTCGAGAGGCGAGCCGGTCGATGTCCACGCCCTCGGCGAGGGGCATCCGCCGGGTGTGTACGTCGAGAATCTCGCGGCGGCCCGCCTCGTTCGGGACGCCGATTTCGATTTCGCGGTCGAAGCGGCCGCCGCGGCGGAGCGCCGGGTCGAGGCTGTCGACGCGGTTCGTCGCGCCGATGACGACCACGTCGCCGCGGGCGTCCAGCCCGTCCATGAGCGACAGCAGTTGGCCGACGACGCGGTTTTCGAGGTCGCCGCCGTCGTCGCGCTTCGACGCGATGGAGTCGATTTCGTCGAAGAAGATGATGGCCGGCGCGTTCTCGCGGGCCGACTGGAACACCTCGCGCAGTTTCTCCTCGGACTCGCCTTTGTACTTCGAGAGCACCTCCGGCCCGGAAATCGTGGTGAAACTCGCGTCGACTTCGTTGGCGACGGCCTTGGCGATGAGGGTCTTCCCCGTGCCCGGCGGGCCGTGTAAGAGCACGCCCTTCGGCGGCTCGATGCCGAGGTGGGCGAACACCTCGGGTTCGGACAGCGGGAGCTCTATCATCTCGCGGACGAGGTCGAGTTCGTCGTCGAGGCCGCCGATGTCCTCGTAGGTGACGCCCGTCGCGCGCCCGCGGCTCCCGTCGTCGCCGCCGTCGTCGCCGCCCGTCACGCTCTTGACGGCGTCGCGGACGGCCTCGCTCGCGCCCTTCGAACTCGTCGCCGTCACGGAGACGGTCGTCGCGTCGGTGACGCGGACCACACCCTCCGGGGCGGTTTCGCTGACGACGAGGGCGGCCCCGCCGAGGCGCTCGACGCGGACGCGGTCGCCCTCGCGGAGCGGGCGGTTCCGAAGCTCCGCCTTCACGACCTCCTCGATGGTCTCGCGGTCCACGCTAGTTCGCTCGAAGGCGCTGGGGCCGGCGAGCGTCACGGAGCGCGCGTCCTCGACGTCGATTTTCCTGACGCGGACGCTGTCGCCGATTTTCACGCCGGCGTTGGCCCGCGTGTCGGCATCGACGAGCATCTCGCCCGCCGCCGCGCCGGGGCGGGCGGGCCACATCTTCGCGACCGTCTCTCGGGACCCTTCGATGACGACCGTCTCGCCGCTGAGCACGCCGAGTTCCCGGCGGGCGGCCTCGGGGAGGCGGGCGATGCCGCGGCCCGCGTCGCGTTTCTCCGCGGCGCGGACGACGAGCGTCACCCCATCTTCTGACATGCCACCCAGTTCGCCCGCTCGACCCTTGAGGGTTCGCCCGGAGTAACGGTTTTCCCGGACGGCGCGGTAACACTAAGCATGGTTGCCACGACGGAGAAAGACGGTGCGACGTGGTACCGGTGCGAAGAGTGCGGGATGCTGTTCGACGTGCGGTCCGACGCCGAGGCTCACGAGGAGAACTGCGACACGGACAGCCCGTCGTACTTGCAGTAGCGGGGAAGCGAGAGCGTCGGCGGCGACGGCGGCGACGGCGGCGAGCGCGAGGGTTACGCGGCGAGCGCGAGAGCTACGCCGGGTCGTGTTCGTCCGCGAGTCGCTCGGCGTGGTCCAGCGAGGTCGCGCGCTCCCAGCGGACGCGCTCGGCGTCGCCGTAGGCGAGCGCCTCTTTCAGTTCGTCGCGGAGGACGCCCACGCCGCGGCCGACGAGGTCGCCGTCGGCGTCGCCGAGTTCGTAGTAGCCGTAGGCCTCCGGAGCCTTGCCGATGGTCCGCGTTTCCAGCGGCTCCCAGCGCTTCCGGAGCATCACTCGGCGACGAACTCGTAGGAGTCTTCGCCCCAGTCGTCCTCGACGAAGACGAACACGCGGCCGCGGGCGACCTCGGGGTCGGCCTCGATTTCGAAGCGGTGGCCGGGCACCCGCCGGACGAGGACGCCGGGGAACAGCTCCTCTTCTTCGTCCTCACCGAGGATGACGCGGCCGACGCCGCTCGATTCGAGCACCTCGTCGTGGCTCGTGAGGTCGTTGACGTACATCATGACGCCCTCCGTCTCGGTGGGGTCGGTGACGAGGACGTGGACTTCCTTGCCGGGGGCGGTGGCGAGCGTGCCCGTGACCGCCTGGGGGACGCCCCGGTAGACTGTGGTTCGGTTGTCGAGGTACTCCACTTCGACGCCGTAGTCGTGGAGTTCGACGCCGAGCGTGCTCGGGGCGATGTCGTTGCGGGCGCGCATGGCTCACCGTTGCTTCGGGGACGGCAAAAGCGTCGCGTCTCGGGACGACTCGCGCCGGGCGTCGCTTCCGCCGCCGCGTCCCCGAACCTACGGGCGAAAACGGCACGGACCGCCACACATAACACGGTGTGCCGACCTCCCCGAAGTATGCACGGCCGAGCCACCGCCCTCGGGGCGGGCACCGTCTTGAACGCCCTCGCGACGGCGACCGGCTCCGCGTTCGCCATCGACGCGGAGACCACTGCGTCGGTCGAACTGGACGACTCCGGCGAGGTCCGCGGCAGCATCGCGGAGGCCCCCGACGACGACGCGCATCTCATCGAGCGCTGTGTCGAACTCGTCGTCGAGGCGTTCGGTGACGGCGAGGGCGGCACCGTCGAGACCGAAAGCGACCTGCCGATGGCCGCCGGCCTCAAGAGTTCGAGCGCCGCCGCCAACGCGACAGTGTTGGCGACGCTCTCGGCGCTCGGTCGCTCGGTCGGCCCCGGCCCGGACGCCGATATCTCCCGCCTCGACGCCTGCCGGATGGGCGTCCGCGCCGCCCGCGAGGTCGGCGTCACCGCCACCGGCGCGTTCGACGACGCCGCGGCCTCCATGGTCGGGGGCGTCGTCGTCACCGACAACACCGAAGACGACCTCATCGCCCGCGACGAGGTCGACTGGGACGTGCTCGTGTGGACGCCCCCGGAGCGCGCTTACAGCGCCGACGCCGACGTGAGCCGCTGTGAGAACGTCGCCCCGATGGCCGACCTCGTGGCCGACCTCGCGCTCGAAGGCCGCTACGCCGAGGCGATGACCGTCAACGGCCTCGCCTTCTCGGCCGCGCTCGACTTCCCGACCGACCCCGCCGTCGAGGCGATGCCCATCGCCGACGGCGTCTCGCTGTCCGGGACCGGCCCGAGCGTCGTCGCCGTCGGCGACCGCGCCGACCTCGAACGCGTCGCGGACCTGTGGGACGCCCGCGAGGGGGAGACCCGACTGACGACCACCCGAACCGACGGAGCACGAATCCAATGACAGACGACACCGTAGACGCCGCCGCAGAATCGTTTCAGGACATGTCCCTCGACGAACTTCGCGAGGAGATAGAGGATATCGACCGCGGCATCGTCGAACTCATCGCCCGCCGAACCTACGTCGCCGACACGGTGGCGAAGGTCAAAGCCGAGAAGGACCTGCCGACGACCGACGAGTCCCAAGAAGAGCGCGTGATGGAGCGCGCCGGGAAGAACGCGGCCCACTTCGAGGTCGATTCGAACCTCGTGAAGGCGATTTTCCGACTGCTCATCGAGATGAACAAGGCCGAACAGCGGCAGAACCGGTAGTCGAAACCCACGGCGGCGTTCGTTCTCAGCCGGCGAGTATGCAGAATCAGCGGCTGTTGTTCAGTTAGTCGGCGGTCGTCGAACCCGAACCGGACCGGCATATTCACCGAACCTCCCGACTCACTTCTCCCATGTCCCTCCCCGGCGAAGCCGAGACGTACGTATCGAGTGTCTTCATCGAAGCGAACTTCGACGCCGTCTGGGAGCGCATCTCCGACCCCAGCACCTTCCCGGAGATGTATCCCGCGTGGACCGCCGACGTGCAGCAGATAGACGACGCGACGTACCGAGGCACGGGCCCGGAGGGTGACGAGTTCATCATCCGCCCGAAACTGAACCGCGAGTTCGGCGTCGCGGACTTCGATGTCGAGGCGGACGGACACGTCGAACGGTCGCGTTCGCGCCTGTTCGACGTGACCGACGACGCCTGCCAACTCGTTCATGTGGCGGTTCGCTGGGAGGGTGTCGACGACGAGCACTGGGGGCGACACAAGCGGGGAACCGACGCGGACCTCGAACGGATGAAGCGACTCGTCGAATCCGAGTCGTCGAACTGAACGCCGGTTCGTTCCCTCGCGGAGGCGACGATCCGGCAGTCGAAATCGCCGTGTCCCTCGCCAGCGCGGAGACGCTCCACAACTCACCACGGACAGCGCGCGGCGAACGAAGCTCGATTGCTCCGATTCGGAGCCGCGACGCCGCGTCACTCGCGGATGACCATCACCTTCACCCGCCGGACCGCGTCGAAGTCGCGGAGCCGATAGGTCAGCGCCCGGACGCGCGCCGCGGGGCCGCGGCAGAACAGCGATTCGAGGCACCACTCGCCCTGATGGGTGTGACTCGTGTTGAGGATGACGTCCTGAAACTCGTGTTGCGTCCCGTGAAGCTCGCGAATCACGTCGTGGTGGCGGTAGTCGAAGCCGACGAGCGCGACGACCTCGCCGGAGACGTCTTCGAGTCGGGCGTGGGACTCGACGAACTCGCGCATGGCCTCTCGAACCGCCCGCGACCGGTTTTCGATGCCCTCGTCGCGCCACGCCCGGTCGAACTCAGCGACCAGTTCGTCGGGGATGTTGAAACTCGTCCGCATTACCTCCAACTGACGCGTACAGCTACAAGAGTGCTCGTTATGACGATACCCGCGATTCGGTATTAACAACCCCTATACCCGTCGTTTGCCACGGATACGGTAGCACATGGCCACGAACGAACTGCTCGGCCTCGTCGCCGGCGCGGTACTCCTCGGAGCCGTCCACGGCGTCGAACCGGGTCACGGCTGGCCCGTCGCCGCGTCGTACGCGATCGACCAAGCGAACAAGTGGGTGTACGGGTTCGCGGCGAGTTTCATCCTCGGGGTCGGCCACCTCGTCAGCAGTATCGCGATGGTGGGCGTGTTCTTCTACGCGAAGGCGTACTTCGACCTCACGCGGGTCAACGAGTCGATTACGATACTCGGCGGCGTCCAAATCGGCGGCCCAGTCAGTCTCGTCGCCGGCGTCTTGCTCATCGTACTCGGTATCCGAGAGTACACCCACGGGCATTCTCACGGCACGCACGGGCACGACGACGACCACGGGGGCCACAGCCACGGCGATGACCACGGCCACTCACGCGACCACGGCGAGGGCCATGACCACGGCCACGAACACTCGCACGACGGCGACCAGAGCCATTCACGCGACCACGACGGTCACACCCACGACGGCAACGGGCTGTTTGCCCGCTTGAAGCGTTTCGTCCCCTTCGTCGGCGGGCACTCCCACTCGCACGGCGACCTCGACGACGCCGCGGACCGCGGTCTCCTCGGTATCGCGTGGTTCGCGTTCGTCCTCGGCTTCGCCCACGAGGAGGAGTTCGAGATTATCGCGCTCTGCGCCGGGTCGAACTACTGTCTCGAACTGATGAGCGCCTACGCCGTCACCGTCGTCGTCGGCATCGTCGGGCTGACGATGCTGCTGATTGCGGGCTACGAGCAGTACGAAGACGAGGTCGAGACGTACACGCCGTATCTCCCGGCGTTCTCCGCGGCCGTGTTGGTCCTGATGGGTCTCGGCTTCATCACGGGGCTGTTCTGAGCGGGTCCGGCCCACCGGAACCGACACCGACGCCGATTGCCCCGGCGGTCCGTTCAGCTCCGGCGATAGAGCTATCACCCGGCGACGCATCGGAGCGGTCACGAAGGTGATGTCTATTAACCGCCACAATCGGAATCTTCGTCCGCGGACTCGTTCTCGGCGTCTCGATAGCCGCGCCGGTCGGTCCAATCGGCGTCCTGTGCATCCAGCGAACGCTTTCTAAGGGCCGGCGCTCCGGCTTCGTCAGCGGACTCGGAGCGGCGTCCGCGGACGCGGTCTACGGAGCCATCGCGGGGTTCGGCCTCGCCGCGCTCTCGTCGGTGCTGCTCGGCCACCGCAACGCAATCGCGCTCGCCGGTGGGGCGATTCTCCTGTACGTCGGCATCCAGTCGATTCGGGGCGACCCGGCGTCGGTCGCATCGGCTCCGACGACCGAGCGGTCGGCCGTCGTGTCGCCCGACTCGACTGCCCGGACGCTCGCGGCCGACTTCGGGTCGACGTTCCTCCTGACGCTGACGAACCCGGTGACGATACTGGCGTTCGTCGGCATCTTCGCCGGCTTGGGCGTCGGCGTCTCGGGCGACTACCTCGCGGCGGTGGTCCTCGTCGCGGGCGTCTTCGCCGGGTCGGCGCTCTGGTGGTTCGTCCTGAGCGCCGCCGTCGACCGCGTCCGGGAGCGAGTCACCCCGGCGGTCCTCCGCCGGGTGAACCAACTCGCCGGCGTCGTCATCGTCGGGTTCGGCGTCGCGGCGCTCTGGAGCGGCCTGTGACGGGCCACCCGGCACCTCCGCATCCCGCCGGTTCGGTCCCCTCGAACGCTTCGCCGCCGCTATCTCCATATCGCTTGCGACCGTAGTACGCGTGTCATGCCCACGCACAAGGCGGAGACGACGTGGACCGGCGGCAAAGACGGGAGCGGCGAGTTCTCGACCGAGAGCGGGACCGTCGAGGGGACGTTCACGTTCCCGACGCGGTTCGAAGACGAACTCGGGTCGAACCCCGAGGAGCTCATCGGCGCGGCTCACTCCGGCTGTTTCTCGATGCAGTTGACCGCGTTCCTCGAAGGCGAGGGCTACGCGCCGACGAGCCTCCACACCGCGGCCGACGTGCACCTCGACCCGGCCGACGGCGGCGGCTTCGAAATCTCTCGCATCGACCTGACGCTCGACGCCGACGTGCCCGACATCGACGAGGAGACGTTTGCCGACCTCGCCCAGCGCGCAAAGGAGAACTGCCCGGTGTCGAAGGCGCTCGCCGGGCCGGAAATCACGCTGACCGCGACGCTCGCCTGAGGGCGCGCGTCGCCCGCCGTTTTTCGTGACCCGACCGAGTCGACCGCGCCCCCGTCTCAGCGGTTCGACTCGAACCAGTCTTCGGCGAAGTCGACCAGCGCGGGTTGGTCGAGGAGCGTCGCCGTCGCGGCCGCGACCGACCCCTCGGTCGCGCCGCGCTGCCTCTCGAACGCCTCGCCGACCGCCTCGAAGTCGTTGGTCCTGACCTCGATATCCTCGTACTCGACGACGACGCGCTCGCCCTCTCGGAGCAGCGGCGCGCGCTCTCTCGTCCGCGTCTTTTCGAAGTCCGCACGATGCTCAGCGAGGTGGAGCGAGGTGTTGTTCCCGTGGCCGACGCCGAGTAAGAGCACGTCGCCGCCGCGGTCGTACACTCGCGCCAGCGGCGACCCGTCGCCGAGGCCGTAATCGAGTTCGTGGCCACCGACGATTTCCTCGGCGGCCGCGCCCCACGCCGCGAAAGAGACCGTCGGATGCTCGCTGCGGACGACGCCGGGGTAGGTGCGGAAGCACTCGGGCACCACGCCCATCCCGCGGGTCGGCGTCACGTCGGGACGGAACGGCGGCATCGACTCGCCGATGACTTCGACCCAGTCGTCGGGGACCGGCGGGTTCTCCCACGCCGACGGGTCGGTGTACTGGCCCGTGTGGGTCGGCATGACCAATGTTCCGTCGTCGGTCAGCACCGTCTGGAGGGCGTCGACGACCGCCTGCGGGCCGCCGGCGACCCAGCCGAGCGAACTGAGCGACGAGTGGACCAGAAGGGTGTCGCCGGCCGCGACGCCGAGCGCGCGGAGGTCCGCGGCGAGCGAATCCACGGTTCCGGGTTCGTCCACGCGCTCGACGGCATCTGCTTCGGACATACGCCTCCGTCAGCCGGGTCGGGATTCAATCTTTGGTGTCGGCCGACCGAAAGGACCAACTCCGACCCCGGTGACGCGTTCGACATGTCACGCGTCTCCGCCCGCGACGCCCTCCGCTACGCGACCGAAGACGACGCCATCGCGCTGTTCGCCGTCATCGTCGGCGGGTGGGTGTTGCTGACCGTCGGCAGTTTCGCCTTCGCAGGCTACGGGTTCGGACTGATGTCCGTTTTCGGAATCCTCGCCTCGCTCGCCGGGGCGCTCGCGGTGTTCGCCGGCGTCGTCGGCCTCGCGTACAAACTGCTGGTGGATAGCCGACGGGCGGCGTCGGAGTGAGAAATCAGTTCACCGCCCGGGAGAGGCCGACGAAGGCCACGTAACAGAGCCCGCCCATCACGAGAAAGCCGAACTGGTAGCCGGTGTTCGAAACGATGTCGACGACCGACTGCGCCGGTCGGAGCAGTTTCAGCCACAGCAGCATACCCACACCGAGTACCGCGACGACCCAGAGGCCTCCCAAGAGTGGCCGCTGTTTCAGGTAGTCGTTGAGTTCGTCGCGGTTCACATCAGCTAAAGATATCACGCCGATGAAAAGACTGCGATGACTGTCTGGCTGTTGCGTGCGAGGGAGCCCGTGAATCGTCGATAGGTCGCTCCGTTCGCCACGGCACGGACTCGCGGCCTCAGAAGAACGGCTCGAACAGGCGTCCGTGGAGGAGGATGACGAGCGGGAGGCTGAACAGCACCGCGATGGTGACGAGGAAGCCGGTGACGCTTCCCGACTCGGCCGCGGCCCGGAGAAGCGGAGACATCGGTCTCGTCGGTGCTTCAGGCCCCTCCGCGATACGCTTTGTTGCCCGCTTCGCTCACTCCAGATACGTCTCGGCGAGCGCGTCCAGCGCCTCGTGGCGGTGGGTCGTGTGCGGCGCGGTCAGCGGCGAGACCGACACGCGGCCCTCGACGACGGCCCGACGGTCGGTGCCGTCGGGGTCCGGGATGTCGCCGGTTTCCATCCGCTCCCAGACGCGGTCGTGGAGCTTCACGGTGCCGTTTTCGAACTCCGCGGTCATGTCGTACAGCTCCGAGGGAACCGTCACCTGCATGTCCGCGGGTCCCCCGTCGGGACCGGACATGGGCGCGTTGACGTTGAGGTAGTCGCACTGCTCGAAGACGCCGGCGGATTCGGCGTGTTTGACGAGGTACGACGCGGCGCTGGTCGCCTCGTGGAAGTCCCGCGGGTCGGTCGCTTTCTCGTGCCACGGCAGGTCGCCGCCGGCGGGGACGTACAGCGAGAGGGCGATGGCGGGCACGTCGAAGAACGCGGCCTCGACGGCGGCGCTGACGGTTCCCGACCGGCCGAGGACGTACGCGCCGATGTTAGCGCCCTTGTTGATACCGGAGACGACCATGTCCACGTCGGGACACAGCGCCTCCAAGCCGGCGACCGTGCAGTCGGCGGGAGTCCCCTCCAGCGCGTAGCCGAGTTCGTGCTCGGCGACGACCGCGTCGGTGGACATCTTCCGGCCGACCGCGCTCTGGTCCGTCGCGGGCGCGACCGCGGTCACGTCGGCGAACTCCGAGAGGGCGTCGTAGAGCGCGCGGAAGCCCACGCTCTCGATGCCGTCGTCGTTAGTGAGGAGGATGCTGGGTTCGCTCATGGTCCGTCTGGGGACGGAACCCGCAAAAAGCCATCCGTCGGACACGACCCGTCCGGCCGACCCCTCGCCGGCGCGGCCCGCTCAGGCCACGCGGTCGACGAGCGTCTCGTCGTCGACGACGAGGTTGTACGCCTCCTCGTCGTCGTTCCAGAGCGCGAGAACGTTCTCGAAGACGAGCACGTCGCCGTAGTCGGCGTCGGCCACATCAGCGTTCAGCACGGTGTCGCGGGTGCGGACGGCGTAGTGGTCGACCGCCTCGCTCCCGTCGCCAATTTTGAACACCTGGTTGTTCCCCTCCGAGAGGTCGTGGCTCAGTTTGACCGCCAGCAGGTCGATGCGGTTCGTGACGTGGCGTTCCATCTCGGCCATCTTGGCGAACCGCGCGGGGTTGCCGCGCACGTCGAGGCGGCGCTCGCCGTCGGTGCGGAGGACGCTGTACGAGTACTGCACGTCCACGTTGACGAAGATGCCCTCGTCCTCGTCGCCCGCGCGGCCCTCGTCGAGGCGGCGCTGGAACCCCGGCACGTCGAGGTCGGGCCGCACGTCGAACGACCAGCCGCGGTCCGAGGGCGCGTAGCCGTCCCAGAGGCGGAGCGCCGGCGAATACACCGTCACGTCGCCGTCGGCCGGCGCGACCTCGCGTTCGACCTCGCGGAGGCCGATGCTCGTGTTTCTGTCCGCCGGCGCGATGGCGACGATTGCGCCGTCGGCGGCGAGCGCGTCGAGGTAGTTCTCGACGACCGCGGCGGGGTCGTCGAGTTCGCTCAGGACGCTGGCGAACAGGACGATATCGTACTCGCCGTCGGGGGCGAACGCCTCGGCGGTCTCGCGGTGGACGGTCGTCCGGAAGTTCCGGCGCGTCTCGCCGAGCATCCGGTCGAGCACGTCCGCGGAGGCGCTCGGTTCGACCGCGTGGTAGTCTACGACCGAATCGTCGGGGAGGTAGTCGTGGAGGCCGAGCGCGGGGCCGCCCGTCCCGGCGCCCACGTCGAGCACGCGGGGGTTTCGCGGGAGTAGGCTCCGCTCCGCGAGGTCGGAGAGGACGTAGCCGACGGCCGCGTAGTAGTCGGGGAGGTGGTATATCGCGTAGCCGAGCGCGGCGTCCTCGTCGTACTCGACGGGGTTGCCCCGGTAGTAGTCCTCTTTCAGTTGGCGGACGCGCTCCCGGAGGCGGTCGCCCGACTCACCGACGTGCCAGTTCGCGCCGTAGCGCCCGATGAGCAGGTCTTCGAGGGCGAAGGAGTAGTCGTCGGGGAAGGCTTCGGGCGACCAACGCTGGAGCGGCGCGGGGTCGTCGCTCGCGGGGACGAACGTGCCGTCGTCGCGCTCGAACAGGCCGAGGTCGTGGGCCTCCTCGCGGAGCGTCTGTTTCACCACGGCGGGGTGGGGCGCGCCCTCGATGTAGTCGGCTATCTCGTCGGGGTCGATGGGGCGGACGTTTCTGAGGTACTTCGCGTTGTCGCGGACGGCGTCTCTGTCTATCATCGGTGGGCTGTGGAGCGAGTCGCCGTCGCCCGCGCGGGAGGGTGTCGGCCCGCCGCGGGGCGTCGGCGTCGGCGTCTCCCTTCACTCGTCACTCGACGGGGTCGTGCTTGTCGGTCTGGTCGCGGGTGCGGTCGTCGGCGCTCGCGTCGCCCGCATCGCCCGCGGAACCGACGCCGGCGTCGTCGCCACGGGAGACGCGCCGGTAGAGGTCGGCGAACGCCTCGTCGTCGGCCGCCGCGAGGTCGCGGGCCGCGTCGGCGACGCGGTCGGCCCCGCCGCCGAACGATGATTGGATGTCCGCGTACACGCGCGGGGTACCGCCGGACACGGAGGCGACGAGTTCGTCGAGCGCGGCGGAAATCGGCGTGGCGAACTCCTCGCGCACGTCGTCGGCGGCGAGGCCGAACGCGAGGACGGCGGCGTGAGCCGCCGCCTGCACCGTCTCCATCGCCGCGTCGTGTTCTTCGGGCGTCGTCTCGAAGACGCGGTTGCCGGCCGCGTCGAGGTCGGAGAGCAGGGCGTCTGTGTACGCGCCCGGTTCGTCGGTGACGGCGGCGACGTTGCCGGGGGCGTTGTGCGGGGCGAAAAGCGGGTGGAGGCTGAGGCGCTCGCGGTCGGGGAGGTGGTCGCGCATCGCCGCCACCGGGGGTCCCATCGCACCGGTCACGTCGCACATCGCGGCGTCCGCGCGGTGAGCGTTGCCGGCGACGGCGTCGGCCGCGAGGCGCATCGGGACCGCGAGACAGACCACGTCGAACCCCTCGTCGCCGTCCAGTGGGACCGCTCGCCCGCCCAGCGCGTCCGCTGCGGCGACCGCTTTCTCGGGGTCCGCGTCGGCGAACGCGAGGTCGGCGTCGACGGTGCGGCCGAACCAGCGTCCCATTGCGCCCGCGCCGACGATGAGCACGTCCATCGGTACGGGTGTGGAGGTGCGGCGGGCAAAAGGGAATCGGTGGCGGCGGGTGTGGCGAGACGCTCACCCGCGCCCGACCCGCAAACCGCGTTCAACCGACTCCCGGTGTCCGAACCGTCAAGTGGTCGTTAGCCGATAGGAAACCATGGCATTCGATGATGTTGATTTCGAGGGTCGGACGGCCTTCATCACGGGAACCAGTCGCGGCATCGGCAAGGCCATCGCGCTCGACTTGGCCGACCGGGGCGCGAACGTCGTCTCGACGGGCAAGACCGTCGACGGGCGCGAGGACCTCCCCGGAACCATCGTCGAGACGACGGAGGAGATACGCGAGCGCGGCGGCAACTCCATCTGGTGTCAACTCGACGTGCGCGACGACGCCTCCGTGCAGACCGCCATCGACGAGACGGTCGACGCCTTCGGCGGCATCGACTTCGTCGTCAACAACGCGGGCGCGATTCACATGGCCGGCTTCGAGGACACGCCGCCGAAGCGGTTCGACCTCCTCATGGACGTGAACGCCCGCGGGGCGTACGCGACGACGCACGCCGCGCTCCCGCACCTCCGCGAGAGCGACCACGCTCACGTCGTCACCTTCTCGCCGCCGATGCCCGCCCGCCCCGCGCCGGGGAAGGTGGCCTACGCGCTCTCGAAGTACGGTATGACGTTCATCGCGCAGTCGCTCGCGGGCGAACTCGACGCCGACGACATCGGCGTGAACGCGCTGTGGCCGGTCGCGGCCATCGAGTCCGAGGCGACGCGACACTTCGGGATGGGAACGCCCGAGGATTGGCGCACTCCACAGATCATGTGCGACGCCGTCGCCGAACTGTTCTCGCGCGACCCGACCGACTGCACCGGCAACGCGTTCTACGACGAGGAACTGCTGGCCGAGGCGGGCGTCGACGACTTCTCGCCGTACGCCGTCGTCGAGGGGAGCGACCCCGGTCCGATGTCGGCCCAGCTGTTCGACCCGGCCTACGAACGCTGACCCCGATTATCGGCGGTGAGACTCGGAGCCGGACGTTTATCTTCAATGAACTCGAAATACTGTGCGATGAGTTCATGCGTCGGCGCTGTGAACCCGGTCTCTCCGACGCGATATTCTACCGAATCGGCAATTAGACTTAACTACCGGTGGGGAATCGCATAGCGCATGGAGTTCCCTCGCCTCCCGACACGCGACACGAGCGGCCAGAAGGTCGTCCTCCCGGACGACTTAGAGGGTGAACAGACGCTCGTGCTCATCAGCTTCGACCGCCGCCAGCAGTCGTTGGTCGGGTCGTGGCGCGGGTTCGCAAAGGAGTTGTGCGAGACGTACGGGCATTTCGAGTACTACGAACTGCTCGTCCTCGGCGGGCGAAGCGGGATGATGCCGCCGATGTCCGGCGGCGGGATGTCTCCGGAGGCGGCCCGGAGCCGACCCCACGACAACGCGCTCATCGCGCGGGTGGACAAGACCGCGCTCCAGCGCCGCCTCGGACTGCTCGGGGAGGGCAACATCTACGCGCTTCTCATCGAAGACGGGACGGTCGTCCGGCAGGCCGCGGGCGTGCTCACGCCCGAGACGGGCGACGCGCTGGAGGACCTCTTGAAACAGTGGCGCGAGGCCAACTCCGGCTGGACCGACGCGTCGCCCGCCGGCAGCCCGACCGGCGACAACGCCCTCGACAGCTGATTTTCCGGGTCCGGGTCGAGTCGGACTCCGCTTCCGGTCCGGATTCCGTTTCCGTTTCTGCTCCCGCTCCCGCTCCGCGCTCTCGTTTCAGAACCGACTACTCGACGACGAGCTCGACCGGGTACTCCGTCAGGTTCTCGTAGCCGTCCTCGGTGACGACCACGAGGTCTTCGATTCTGACGCCGCCGATGTCGGGGTCGTACAGCCCCGGCTCGATAGTGATGACGTGACCGGTCCGAAGCTCCTCGCCGCTCGGACTCAAAGACGGGAGTTCGTGCACGTCGAGGCCGACGCCGTGGCCGGTGCTGTGGATGAAGCCGGTCTCCGCCGAGGGGTCGGCGCGGAGCGTGCTCTCGCCGGCCGCCTCGTACACGTCGCAGACGGCGTCGTGGACGTCTTTGCCGGTCGCGCCGGGTTCGACGGCGTCGAGGGCGGCCTCGAACGCCTCCTCGGTGAGGTCGAACCACTCGCGGATTTCGGGCGACGGCTCGCCTTTCACGAACGTCCGGGTCATGTCGCCGTTGTACTTCGTCTCCTTGTCGCGCGGGAAGATGTCGATGATGACGGGCTCGTCGGCCCGAAGCGGGCCGCTCCCGCGGTCGTGCGGGTCGGCGGCGTCGGCTCCGCAGGCGACGATGGTCTCGTCGAGGGCGCAGCCGTGGCGCAGCAGCGTCACCTCGATTTCCTCTCTGACGCGCTCGCTCGTCAGCGGCTCGCCCTCGTAGGTGAGCGTGCCGTCGTCGGCCACGTCGGCGTCGCGGATGAGGCCCTCGGCGGCGCGCATCGCGGCCTCGTTGGCGTCCTGTGCGGCGTGGATATGTTCGACTTCCTCGTCGGCTTTCACCGCGCGGATGTTCGTGAGCACGTCGTCGGTCTCGGCGTCGACCGCGACGCCCTCCTCGCGCAGGGCGTCGGCGGTGCCGAGCGGGAAGTCCGCGGGGACCGCGAGCGAGTCGACACCGTGGTCAGCGAGAAACGCCGCGACCGTCTTGGCCTTCCCGACGACCGCGCCGTGTTCGGCGTGGTTGTCGCGGTAGTCGTAGTCCGAGAGTCGAGAGACGGTGTCGGCGCGGCTCTCCTTTTTCGCGCGGCCGAACTCCAGCGTCGAGACGAGGAGGTGGATTCCCGCGGGCGTGTAGAGCGTCACGTACGGGTCCGGCGCGTCAAACCCGGAGAGATACAGCTGGTTGGAGTCGCTGCCGTCGGCCGAGATGAGATAGCCGTCGAACTCGTCGCCGAGGAACTCGGCCAACGGTGAGAAATCGGGTTCCATACTCCGGGGTTCGCCCGGCCGATAGTAAAGCTCTCGCGTCGCGGTCGGCGGGTTCCGGTATCGGCACCGCGACACGCCTCTTCGGGCGAGAGACGCGCCGCGGATAGACCGCCGGAACTCGCCGCGGGCGGTGACTGAGTGCCGCAATCCCGGCACGACTCGTCCGCGGTTGCGGCGGTTCGCCGCCGGCCGTACGATACGCTCTCCCGCGATATATGTTTGTTGGCAGACACGAAATCGAGCGACCGCGCCGTCGTCGCCGTCCGGGAGAACGTCGCCGCGTCCGGTACCCTGATACCGGACCCTGCCGACCCCTCGCGTATGGACGCGCACGTCTCCCCGTCTCGGGTCGCCGGACGCACCCGAGCGCCGCCGTCGAAGAGTTACACCCACAGAGCCGTCCTCGCCGCGGGTTACAGCGACGAGGCGGTCGTCCGCGACGCGCTCGTCAGCGCCGACACCAAGGCGACCATGCGCGCGGTCGAGGCGTTCGGCGGGTCGGTCGACCGCGACGGCCAGACGGTCGAGGTCGCCGGCTTCGGCGGCCGCCCGGGCACGCCCGACGACGTGGTCAACTGCGAAAACTCGGGGACGACGATGCGCCTCGTCACCGGCTGTGCCGCCCTCGGAGAGGGCCTGACGGTCCTCACGGGCGACGCGTCGCTCCGGTCGCGGCCCCACGGCCCGCTTCTCGACGCCGTCTTCGACCTCGACGGCCGCGCCGAGAGCACGCGCCGAAACGGACAGGCCCCGCTCGTCGTCGGCGACGGCATGACCGGCGGCACGGTCGAGATTCCCGGCGACGTGTCCTCGCAGTTCATCACCGCGCTCCTCATGGCCGGCGCGGTCACGGAGGAGGGCATCGACGTGGAACTCACGACGGAACTCAAGTCCTCGCCGTACGTCGATATCACGCTCGAACTCCTCTCTGACTTCGGCATCGAAGCAACCCGGACCGACGCCGGCTTCTCAGTCCCCGGCGGCCAGTCGTACGCCCCCGAGGGCGGCGCGTACAGCGTCCCCGGCGACTTCTCGTCTATCTCCTATCTGCTCGCGGCCGGCGCGGTCGCCGGCGCGGAGGGCGAAGACGTTGTCATCGAGGGCGCGCGGCCGTCCGCGCAGGGCGACAGCGCCATCGTCGACATCGTCCGCGACATGGGCGCGACGGTGGACTGGGACGAGAGCGCCGGCGAACTGGTGATCTCCGCGGCCGACCTCACGGGCACGACCGTGGACGTGGGCGACACGCCCGACCTGCTGCCAACCATCGCAGTCCTCGGCGCTATCGCCGACGGCGACACGGTCATCGAGAACTGCGAGCACGTCCGGTTCAAGGAGACCGACCGCGTGAGCGCGATGGCGGAGGAACTCGCGGAGATGGGCGCGAACGTCACCGAACAACGGGACCGCCTCACGATTCACGGCGGCGAGACAGACCTCGTCGGCGCGGCGGTCGACGGCCGCGGCGACCACCGCATCGTCATGTCGCTGGCCGTCGCCGGCCTCGTCGCGGACGGCGAGACGACGATTGCGGGCAGCGAGCACGTCGACGTGTCGTTCCCGAACTTCTTCGAGGCGATGCGCGACCTCGGAGCCGAGATGACCGAGCACTGAAGGCGCGACCCCACAGCGACCCGCACGGACGGAACTTTTTTCGCCCGCACGCACGCCGACGGTGGTATGTTCGACGCCGACGCGCAGGCGCTCCGCGAGCGACAGTCGGACGGCGAGTACCTTCTGCCGGCCTACGACGACTGGTGTTTCTCGCGGATTCCGGGGACCGTCGCAGACCTGCTCGGCGCGGACGCCGGGCCGCGACTCCCCGCGCCGGCGACCGACGGCTACGACGGCGTGTCGCGCGTGGTCGTCTTCCTCGTCGACGGCTTCGGCCTCGCCCAATGGGACGGCGAGCGCGACCGGATTCCCTTCCTCTGGGAGTTCGAGCGCGCGGGCCGGGTCACGCCGCTCACCACCGTCTTCCCCTCGGAGACGGCCGCCGCGCTGAACACGTTCCACTCGGGGACGCTCCCGGCAGAACACGGCGTCATCGGGTGGTACGTCTACGACCCCGACGCCGACGAACAGTTCGAAGCGCTTCCGTTTCTCAAGAGCGACGGGACGCGACCCGAGGGACTCGACTTCGAGGACGTTGCGGACGCGGACCCGATATACCCCGCGCTGGCGGCGGCGGGCGTCGAGACGCACCACGTGACGCCGTTCCCGTCGGCGGAGACGGTCCCGCACACCTACGACTCCGAGGACCTCTCGACGTTCTCGGACGCCTTCACCGAGGCCGCCGAGGAGGCCGCGGACCCGTCGTACATCTTCGCGTACCTCCCCCAGACCGACGCCGTGGCTCACGCCGAGGGTGTCGACTCCAGCGAGTACCGCGAGACGGCCGCCGAGACGTTCGACCGGGTCGCTAAAGCCGTCGAGACGCTCGTCGAAACGACCGACGAAGACGGCGCGGGCGAGACGCTCGTCTGCGTCACCGCCGACCACGGCCTCGTCGACACCGACCCCGAGCGCAACCCCGACCTCTCGAAGCCGCCGTTCGACCTCGTTTCGGACCTGCGGACGCTCACTGACGGGACGCCGATTCGGTTCTCGGGGAGTCCGCGGAACGTCCACCTCCACCTGAAGGAAGACCGAATCGACCCGGTCTACGAGACGCTCACGGCGGAACTGGACGCGAGAGTCCTTCGGAGACGAGAGATACTCGACGCCGGCCTGTTCGGCCCCGACCCGTCCGAGACGTTCACGCGGCGACTCGGTGACCTCGTGGTCGTCCACCGCGACCTCGGCGTCTGGTACGGCGACGAGGACGGGGGCAAACTCGACTTCGTCGCCATGCACGGCGGTCTCCACCCCGACGAGATGCTGATTCCGTTCGCCACGGCGACGCTCGACTCACTCCGCTGAGTCGGCGTCGGGGCCGCGACCCGTCACGCCCGTCTCCTTCACGACGGCGTCGACCCACCAGAGTTTGAGGACCATCACGCCGAGCGTGCCGAGGAGCGTGCCGACCGGCCTGCGCCGAAGCGCCGAGACGACGGCGTAGACCGTGACCGGGACGTTGAGCACGTTGAGCACGTTCGGGTAGTCCAACCCCATCGTCCCCCGCCCGGCGTCGAGCCACGCGCGCTCTGCGAGGACGATTCGACTGAGGTAGTTGTCGGTGCGCGCGGGCCGCGGGAACAACACCGGGTTGACTGCGGTGAAGGCGACGGCGGCGAGAAAGAGCCGGCGGTCCCGGCGGTAGACGGCGTACATCAACACCGGGTAGACGAGGATGCGCGTGCCGGCGCTCCACGGGTTGGCGTGGCGCTCCCAGAACGTCGCTTCGAAGCGGTCGCGGAGGCCGGAAGCGGATGCGTCGGCGGCGGCGGGGTCGGAGTCGAGAGCGGAGGCGGCGGGGTCGGTGGAGGGCGGTGAATCCATACGCTCGGTTCGTCCGCGTCGAGCATGAACGTGGGGGCGCCGAACCCCCGCCCACGATTGCACCTTTCTACAAACACTAAATGGGCGGCCACCCGAGGGGCGGGTAATGAACGGCAACGAATTCGGTCGTCTCTTTCGGATGACCACCTACGGCGAGAGCCACGGCGACGCGATGGGCGTCACGATATCCGGCTGCCCCGCCGGCGTGGAGCTGTCGGTCGAAGACGTGCAGCACGAACTGGACCGACGGAAGCCGGGCCAGTCGATGATTACGACGAGCCGCGGCGAACCGGACGCCGTCGTCGTCAACTCCGGCGTGCAGGACGGCTACACGACGGGCACGCCCATCGGGATGGTCGTCCAGAACAAGGACGCCCGCTCGGGCAAGTACGAGCCGTACGTGACCGCGCCGCGGCCTTCCCACGGCGACTTCACGTACTCCGCGAAGTTCGGCACGCGCAACTGGGGCGGCGGCGGGCGCTCCTCGGCGCGCGAGACGGTGAACTGGGTCGCCGCCGGCGCGGTGGCGAAGCAGGTCATCGAGCAGAGCGACTACGACATCGAAATCAAGGCGCACGTGAACCAGATCGGTGACGTGGAAGCGCCCGAGGTGTCGTTCGACGACTTGCGCGAACACACCGAGGAAAACGACGTGCGCTGTGCGCACCCCGAGACGGCGGCGGAGATGCAGGAACTCATCGAGGAGTACCAGAAGGAAGGCGACTCCATCGGCGGCTCGATTTACTTCGAGGCGCAGGGCGTCCCGCGCGGCCTCGGCGCGCCGCGGTTCGACTCGTTCTCGGCGCGACTCGGACAGGCGCTCATGTCGGTGCCGGCGGCGACGGCGTTCGAGTTCGGCCTCGGCCGCGAGGCCCGCGAGTGGACCGGCCACGACCGAAACGAGAACTGGGAGTTTGACGAGGGCGAGTCGCAAAGCGACTCGGAAGACGCGAGCGGTGACGAACCGCGAGCGCACGGCGACCCCCGACCCGTCGGCAACAAACACGGCGGCATCCAGGGCGGCATCACGACCGGCGAACCGGTGTACGGCGAACTGACGCTCCACGCGCCCACGTCCATCCCGAAGAAACAGCGGACCGTCGACTGGGAGACCGGCGAGGAAAAGGAGATTCAGGTCGTCGGCCGGCACGACCCCGTGCTCCCGCCCCGCGGCGTCCCCGTCGTCGAGGCGATGCTCTACGTGACCGTCCTCGACTTCATGCTCCTCGGCGGACGTATCAACCCCGACCGCCTCGACGGGCAGGCCGGCGAGTACGACACGCCGTACCACCCGTCGAGTCCCGACAACGAGTAGCGAACCCGATTCCGAGTTATCGTTCACTCTATTCCGCGGGCGTGACAGTCCGTTCGTCCACTTTCGACGGTGGGAGAGTGAGTCAGTTTAACAATATTAAGACCTTCATTATCTTTACTTGTTAATCCATAGCAAAGTCTTTAATCGGACCCTCCCCAACTTTTCAGGTAGCGCCCCAGCGGGGCCGTGAGCTCAACATATGACTGACCACGAACTTATCTGGCGTATCGCAGGGGGTTCCGGTGACGGTATCGCCTCGACGAGCCAGAACTTCGCCAAAGCCCTGATGCGAGCGGGGCTACACGTTTTCACGCATCGACACTATCCGTCGCGCATCCGCGGTGGCCACACGTACACGGAAGTGCGCGTCAGCGCCGACCCCGTCAAGTCCCGCGGTGACGGGTACAACTTCCTCCTCGCGCTCGGTGACTCCTTCGCCCGCAACCCGAGCGAGGGTGCCTACTACGGCAACGAGGAGATTAAGCCGCTGTCGGAGAACCTCGACGAACTCGACGAAGGCGGCGTCATCGTCTACGACTCCGGCCTGCTCGACGCCTCCGAAATCGAGGACTTCGACGAGCGCGTCGAAGAGAACAACTGGCACGTCTACGACATCGACCTGCGCACCATCGCCCGCGAGCACGGTCGCGAGGTCATGCGCAACACCGCCGGTGTCGCCGTCACGTGCGCCATCGCCGGCATCGAACCCGACGTCATCAAGAGCCTGATGTCGGACGCGATGCCCGACAAGATTCTCGAACCCAACCTGACCGTCTTCGACGACGCCTACGAGATGGTCCAAGAGGAGTACGACGTCGAGGCTCCCGACGTGTCCGCGCCGACCGGCGAACACGACGAAGAGCAGGTGCTTCTCTCCGGCTCCGACGCCATCGCGTACGGTGCCATCGACGAAGGCTGCCGCTTCATCGCGGGCTACCCGATGACCCCGTGGACGGAAGTCTTCACCATCATGACCCAGAACCTCCCCGAACTCGGCGGCATCTCCGAGCAGGTGGAGGACGAAATCGCCGCGGCCGCGCTGGCAATCGGTGCCTCTCACGCGGGCGTCAAGGCGATGTCCGGGTCGTCCGGTGGCGGCTTCTCGCTCATGTCCGAGCCGCTCGGTCTCGCGGAAATCACCGAAACGCCGCTCGTGCTCGTCGAGGCCATGCGCGCCGGCCCCTCGACGGGGATGCCGACGAAGCCCGAGCAGTCCGACCTCGAACACGTCCTCTACACCTCGCAGGGCGACTCCCACCGCATCGTCTTCGCGCCCGGCAACGCCGCCGAGGCGTACTACCAGACGCGCAAGGCGTTCCAGATCGCCTACGAGTACCAGATTCCGTCCATCGTCCTCTACGACCAGAAGCTCGGCGGCGAGCTCTCGAACGTCCCGGCGTCGGTCTTCGACGAGGAGCCGAACGCCGACCTCGGCTCGGTCCTGACGGAAGCGGAACTCGAAGACGCGCCGCACGACGACTCCGGCAAGTACCAGCGCTTCCAGCACGACACCGAAAACGGCGTCTCGCCGCGTTCGCTGCCGGGCCAGAAGGGCGGTCGCTACCTCGCAACGGGTAACGAGCACATGCCCGCGGGTCACATCTCGGAGTCCCCCGAGAACCGCGTCGCGCAGATGAACCGCCGCATGCAGAAGGTCGACAACATCCGTGCCGAACTCGACGCCGACGGCGAGTTCAACACGGTCCACGGCGACGAGGACGCCGACCTCGGCCTCATCACCTTCGGCAGCCAGCAGGGCACCGTCGAAGAGGCCGCCGACATCCTCAACGAGAAGGGCCACTCGGTCAAGGTCCTCGGCGTCTCCGAGATGATGCCGTTCCCGAAACAGCAGGTCGCGGAGTTCCTCGACAGCGTCGACGAGGCGCTCGTCGTCGAGATGACCGCCTCCGCCCAGTTCCGCGGACTCATCTCCAAGGAACTCGGCGGCTACGGCGACCAGATGTCGAGTCTCCTCAAGTACAACGGCAACCCGTTCGAGCCCGCCGACATCGTCGAGGGCTTCGAGACGGCGCTCCTCGAAGGCGAGGAGCTCCCAGACAACCGCACGAAGTTCGTCCCCAAGGTGGGTGAATAAATCATGAGTGCATTCAGCGCAATCGGTGAAGAAACGGAGCAGGACCAAAACGAGTTCACACCCGGACTCGAACCCCAACCGACGTGGTGTCCGGGCTGCGGTGACTTCGGTGTCCTCAAGGCGCTCAAAGGCGCGGCGGCCGAACTCGGCCTCTCGCCCGACGAGATGATGGTGACGACCGGTATCGGCTGTTCCGGCAAGCTCAACAGCTACTTCAACAGCTACGGCTTCCACACCATCCACGGCCGCTCGCTGCCCATCGCCCGCGCCGCCAAGCTGGCGAACCCCGGCCTGACCGTGGTCGCCGCCGGCGGCGACGGTGACGGCTACGGCATCGGTGGCAACCACTTCATGCACACCGCCCGTGAGAACCACGACATCACCTACATCGTGTTCAACAACGAGATCTTCGGCCTCACGAAGGGCCAGACCTCGCCCACGTCGCCGATGGGTCACAAGTCGAAGACCCAGCCCCACGGCTCGGCCAAGACGCCGCTGCGTCCGCTCTCGATGTCCCTGAACGCCGGGGCGTCGTACGTCGCGCGGACCGCGGCCGTCAACCCGAACCAGGCGAAAGACATCATCGTGGAAGCCATCCAGCACGACGGCTTCTCCCACGTCGACTTCCTCACGCAGTGTCCGACGTGGAACAAGGACGCCCGTCAGTACGTCCCGTACATCGACATCAACGACTCCGACGACTACGAGTTCGACAACACGAACCGCTCGGAGGCCTCCGAGATGATGTTCGAGACGGAGAACGCCCTCCACGAGGGCACCGTCCTCACCGGCCGGTACTACGTCGACGAAGACCGCCCGTCCTACCAGCAGGAGAAACAGCGCATCGGCGAGATGCCCGAAGAGCCGCTCGCGGAGCGCTACTTCGACGACTCCTACGAGTGGGAGCGGACGTTCGACAACTTCCTCGACAAGCACAAGTAACGCCGCCGACGCCGTCTCGGCGCTCGGTTTTCGGCCGGTAGCCGCGCCGGTTCGATGTGACCGAGAACCCTTTTCGGATTCGCAAGATATTTTTCTCCCGTAGGAAAACCAACGGGCATGGAAACCACGTCCACGGAGGGACGCATCCTCGCGGTCTTGGAGGAAGACGCGAAAGCGTCGTACGCCCAGATTGCAGACCGGGCGGACGTGTCGAAGCCGACGGTTCGGAAGTACATCCGCAAACTCGAAGACGACGGCGTCATCATCGGCTACTCCGCCGACATCGACCCGAAGAAACTCGCCGGACAGTCCATCGCCATGGTCGGCATCGATGCGACCAGCGAGCGCTACGTCGAAGTCACGCGCATTCTCAAGGAACTCGACTCGGTGGAGGCGCTCTACACCTCTTCCGGCGACCACATGCTGATGGCCGAGGTCCGCGCCGTCGACGGCGACTCCCTCGGCGACGTCATCTCCGACGAGATTTTGTCTATCGACGGCGTCACGGCTGCACACCCCTCGTTCCTCCAAGAGCGACTGAAGTAACGCGACCGGCTCGGCCGGGAAGCCGACGACCGCGACCGACGCGCCGCGTCCGTTCCCTCCCGCTTTACTTTCGCCGCGCTATCTGAAGCTTCAGGTGCGTCGCGCCCGTCCACTCGACCATGGCGGAGGAGACGCTGCCGGGCACGGCCGACGACGACGGTCCCGACAGCATCGTCCTTCACGTCGACATGGACTGCTTGCAACCGTCGTTCGAGTGCGACTGCAACCACCCACAACCCGACTTCTTCATGCGGTTTCTACCGTCTTGGATTTCGACACGAGCCTCGGGGTTAACGCGTGGCGTGCGTGTTTTCGTCTCGGGGTAACGCCGTCCGTGGCTTCACGTGTGTCTACCAGTTCAAGCGCCTAGAATCTTCCCCCGTCGCAACGTGAGTAGACTTTGACCGCACAAATAGAGACGTACCAAGGCCATCATAATCTATTTGTGCCAACAATTGGAGTGTGACATGTGACTCGGTTATTGCTTGACTGCACTTTAGAGGAGGCGCAAGAGGTAGTCAAGGAGGCCTTTTGGAGGACAGAGGGAATTGGAAGTATTGAGGAAAGTAGTCGCCAGATAGTTGGTAAGACGGGAATCTCATTTCCGAGAGTTCTGTGGAGTTATGGGGAGAACATATATGTGGACTTCTCTGACCCAAGTGACGGGGGAGAAATCCCGATAGAGGTGACTGCGGAGAAATCAATCTGGACAAACATAACTGCGTCTCCACAGAAATACAAGCGCCAGTTTTTGAATGCGTTGGATACTGTCCGAGAGAATCCGACGGCAGAAATTGACAAAAGTTCGTGGAACTTCTCTCCACCCCAGTCCTCAGGAGATGTGTTTATCGGGGCCGTTGGCTACCCCCTTTCTTTAATCGTCGGTGGATTTGTTGGATTGCTATATTTTCTGATGGTTTTTGGCGGAGGGACTATTGGATTTGTAATAGGTTCACTATCTGGAGTATATTTATGGAGCAAGCGGAATACGGCGCAGTCTCAAAAAATTAGCATGTACCTCGGGCTAATTGTACTCGGCGGATTTGTAGGGAATATTATTTATTCACAACTGGGTCTTGGACCCACTGTTGGAGAGGTTCTGATGCTAATGTTCTCTGCTGTTTTTCCTATATTTGTATTCTACTGGCGACATCAATAGAAATCATTTCATCAACTAATCCATACAAACCGCCCGCGACAATCCACCCCTACCCGAGTGGAGTATGGGACCCGTTTCGCTGCTAAAGACGACGGGGGAGTAGGTAGGGATACCGAGTTTTGGAGTCTGTTTGCAGAAACCCAAACTCACTAGGGGGTGGAGCGTGTTCGCTTATGTACGGACGTGACCCAAATGCCCGCCTCAACAGATTCCCAAACTCAAGAATCCGACCCGAAAGCCCGCGTATGGCTCAAGCCCGAACAGATAGACGCCATGCGGAACGCCACAGTGGAGAACAGCGCCGACTATCTCGCCACGCGGAACGACGCGCTGATAGCCCTCTTGGCGGACACAGGGCTTCGTGTTGGTGAGGCGGTCGCTGTAGACGTGAGCATGATTGATTTCGAGGACGGCGTATTGAGGCTTCCCGCTGATATTCAGAAGGACTACCCGAACGACAACAGTCCCGACTACACCGAGATTGAACTAGCGGGCGAGACGCTTCGCACGCTACGGACGTATCTCTCGAATCGCTGGAAAGACTCTAACGCGCTCTTTCCGTCTCGCCAGTCCGACCGAATGACTACCGAGAGCGTCCGCAACGTCGTTCGGGACGCCGCCACAGACGCCGACATAGAACCCTATACCGTTGAAGGACTTGGCGACCCCACAGACGTAACCCCGCACGCATTACGCCACAGTGTTGCTTATCGGATGATGAATCGACAGAATGGAAACACCTTGTACGACGTGCGGAATCGGCTCAGACACCGCTCAATCCAGACAACCGAGAGAGTGTACGACCACTTAGACCGAGTATAATTACCGCAAGTTATCCGAGCCGTCCCAAGCCACCCATTCCGATTCTGAAGCTGCTCACAGACGTGCAAAGATATTTCTAATCGAATCAAGTGGATTGTGTCGGATTGAGACTTAGTGCCTTCAGACGGCGCACAGATGACTTAGAATCGAACGGCCATCATGTCGGGCGGTTCTCGAATCTCCACGCGCGCTATATTACAATAGTAATATGTGGTATGTGTAGTAACTTCGCGGTCTTGTTACCTCTCGTTCCCTCGGAAGCCTTACGGCTTCCTCGGTCACTTCGAGGCAACTGCGACCGCTCGTATCGTTCAAACGCCACTGGGGCTTCTCTCGGGAGGAGAGAAGTGGAGAGGCGGTGCGTGTAGGAGCTGTATTGGGGTTGAGTAAGACGTGCCGCAACGCCACCCCGACCCTCCGCAGTCCAGTGGTTCTACCTACCCTCCTAACCGAGAATTGTGTCCTAAATCCTAATCGAGAATAAGGCTTTAGCCGAACTGCATGGGGCCGTCTGCAACGTCGTCAAGACCGAGTGATAACCTATCGAGAAGTTCCATCGAGGCGGGATATGGAACGCTCACAACGTCCTCGTGGTAGTGATTCAGACGGCCCGCCGCTTTGTCGTGTTTCGTGGCGTCTGCGGGAAGTGTGTGTATTCCTTCACGATGCAAGAGCGTCCGAAGGTGGTCGTGGGCAACGGCACAGTTCCGAGTGTCGAAGTGGAGTGTTGGGAAGATGGAATACTGTTCAACGTCACCAACGTCCAACGCTAACAGTGAGAGAGTACGAGGGTGGAGCCGTTCAACTTCGGATGCGCCACCCTCATAGTCGCCAAACGCCTCGTGCGGGACTGTGGTAAATGTCCACACGTCCTCGATGCTGTCCGCCTCAAATTGTACTCGGTCACTCCCATGCTGTTCTTGAAGCCGCCGTGCCGCCGCCGTACTGTCCTCGTGAAGTCGCACGTCGTGGGCCAGATAGCCAAGCCCATCGGCTATGTCCGTGAGTCGCTTCTTGTCCGTGCCGAAGACGACGAGCGACGGACGTGAGGCGTTATCACGGACTTGCGCCTCACGCAATATCAGATACTCAACAATACTCCGCTGGTGTTCGGTGAGGGCAGGCCGATGGTCTTGGTTGAAGGCAAAGTGCTGTCCAAGCCGCTCGTAGTCCTCGCCACACGTTGGGCATTGAGTCATAATTTCACCAATATGTTGAACATATCGCCACTAATTAGGAGGATGTTGCAAAATATTCCACAGTTCCGCAAGAGCGTCCACCACCATTTGGCGTCCCACCGTTGTGGTACAGCCCATCATCTGTTGGATTTGGTAGCCGATACCGCCGCACTTGTTCAATGATACTCTTAATTGGGTGATACATTATTGATTCCTTAGCGCGGAACGCGCAAGCGGTTCCGTGCTTCGGCGAGTGCCGAAGGCACGAAACCTACAATCTTCCCTTACAAACCGCCTCTGAACGGGCTTCCCTCGAACCGCCCGTAGTCCACCGCACGGCACGGGCCTGAGCCGTCTACCGTCCTCCCGACTACGACGGTGGCGGTCTACGCCCAACGCCCCTCTATTGTATTGCTACGCATGAGGGGTTGCTCACACAGTGGGGCACTCAGTCTTCGCAGAGCGATGAATACATATCAAATTTAGATAATAATCAATTCTCCGTGATTTTGACTTAAAGTTTATAAGGGGAAACGCCCCGATATATCAACTTATTGTTCATAAACTCAAAGAAACGGTGAAGACGTTTCCGCGTAGACGGCTTAGGACGTTCGTTTTCTCCATATCAATATATTGGTAGAAATGACTTGCCAGTACGCATTACACGAGGCGGGGGCGTTGACGGACCCAATCCCTTCATGCGTAGTAGTTATATGAAGGCGGGAGGCGGCGGACATCGAACGGTCGCAGAAAGTCCGTATTCGCCAACGCCCCCGAGAGAGATTGCAACTATGGCAACTTACAAGATTGCGAACTGCAAGGATGGAGAGAGTATTGAACTGCAAGACGGCCTCAGAGCGGACGAGGTGACGGCCTTCGGGCCTGACGTTCTTGGCGTTGTCCACGACACGGACGCCACGCAAGCGACGTATGAGCGGCATATTGCCCGAGAGCGGGGGCCGCGCAACATAGAGATTGAAATCCCCGACAGCGCTGTTGTGGTTGAACTTGGTGTCAGCGGAATCCACTATCTCACTGAGGCGTAACTATGGCAAGAAAACGAAAAGTTCGACTTTCAGATTCAGAGAAAGAACTGTTGCGTAGCACTCGGACAGCGGTGTTCGGAGACGAGAACGTCCCGTATGGGCTTGTGGTTGAACGGGCCTGCAAGGAACTTCTTGCAGACAACAACGAAACGAACGAGGTTAATTTCTAACAATGTCAGCAGTAGTCGAAAGCACCGAGGTTGAAGCCCACATCCGCCACTTCATCGAGGGCAAGGTAGAACGACTTGAGAACGCGTATCGAGATGCCGACGTTCTCTGTTACTTCTATCGAGATAACGAACTATCCACCTACGAGGTTGCCGATAGGTTGGGAACCTCACAAGGAACTATCAGCAATTGGTTGGCAAAGAATGGCCTTGGCGCACGTACTCAATCAGAGGCACAACGGGTAGCACGGGCGACATTCACCGCCGCCGATTCAAGCGGTCACGAAAATTGGACTGTGAACGACCCCGACGGCCCTACCACGACGAAGATTCACCAACTCTTGGCGGTCGCAGACGGTTCAGACCCTAATGGCGTGTGGGGTGAAGATACTGAAGTACATCACCGCACTGGTATTCCGTGGCTTAACATCGAAGGTGGCGTTGAGGTTCTGACTGCGGAGGAACACCGCGCATTACATCGAGACGGTGAGTATACTGAGGAAGACGGTATCCCAGTTCTTGAGGTGGAAGCATGAGCGAGATTCACACGGTGCCTATCGCGGACGATACCGACGAGGGCGACATTATCGAACTTCCAGAGACGGTTGGTCGGGTTGATACGTTCTACGACCACCGCCCCGCGAGCGGTGTGAACTTCGAGATGACCGTCATCGGGCGGGGCGACCTTCAAGAATACGTCCTCATGAAGGCGGTCGGTTTGGACAAGACCGTAGAAGACGGCGCACAGATTCTTGCGAACGACGTACAGAAATCCGAACTATGGTATGCGGTTCCCCTCTCGCAGTACGGCGGTGATTCTGAATGACGAAATGCATGGACACTGAGGAGATTCGAGAGGCAAAGCAGAACGGGCGGGACGGCGAGCCGAGAGACGACAGGCCCGAGGAAGTTGATGCGTTCCTTGAACCAGAGGAAGCGGTCGGCTTCGGGGAGGGTTTACCCCTTCTCGAAAAGGGATATGAGGACTACTGCGAGAGCGTTCTTGCGCCAGAAGCCCATGCCGACGTGTGGTCCGTGGCACGACATGACATGGTTCGGAGCATCGAGGACGTTGCGGCGGAACTGGACACCACCGTAGACAAGGTAGACAAGGCCCTCACCATCCACGACATCGAGGAACCCGAGGGTAGTGGGTCGTTCGATGTGCCAGCAGTGGAGCGTGAGGGGGTCATCGATGTGCCGCTTTGCGGGGCCGTTGATACCGCCCACCTCCGTTCCCCTATCTACGAGGATGCACGGCTTCTTGAACATATGTATATCCGCTGTGGGCTTGGTGAGGCGGGGATTCAGACCGTCCTCGAAGATGGAATGAACGCGGGCCGTGATTCCGAAAAATCTCGGTGGCGAGTGACGGAACAGCAAATCCGAACCGCCCTCGAAGACGTTGCGCTCATCGAGGACGACGAGACGAACGACGGACGCGACGACGTGAGACTACCGTCTGTCACACACGACTTCTCGGAAACTGCGGGCGATAGTGGGCTTGTGGTCAACGCTAACGACTTCTGAGTAATCGGTTCGCTCACGTTACGAGCGGGGGAAATTATGGCAGTAGCAGAACATCAGATAGCGTCTGGTATCGAATATCAGGCCAACGATATCGAGGATGAACAGCAGAAAAGTGATAACTACACGACACAGCAAGAGGTGGCGGCAGAAACGACGTTCTACGGCGACCGCCGCGCAGAGGGATACGACCCATCTGAGCGGTTAGCCGATGGTCGCACTCGTGGCGAGAAGTATAGTGGTCTGTGGGCGCGGAACGCTGGCGTTGATAGCCACCGTGCCGATGGGTGTTCGCCCGAGGATGTTGGGAAAGTCAACGAGAACAGACGGGATAAGCGGCGGTTGGTAGAGACGTATGCACAGAACGCCGACCTTGACCGAGGGCGTGTGGAGGAAGCGAGCGACCTTGCCGCAGAGGTAGACGCCCGTGCCTTCGGCTACCACGGTGGTCGGGAAGCCCTTGCGTTTGGTATTGTGCAGTACGTCGCAGACTTTGACGTGTATAAAAAAATTGGGTGGTTCGCTACAGAGGTAGACGCACGGCTCACTAAGGGTGTTGATTCTCTTGAGTGGGCTACTGAACGAGTCGCAGAGGAAGCGTAACGGTCACTCTTTCTTTTTAAGTATTCAAAACCGCGATAGCAACTGCTATCCAATTTGGGGAAATGCCGTGTGGGAACCCCCACACGCCATGAGCAGTAGCCGACAGCAGAAAAGCGGGAGATGTATGCTGGAATCTCTATGGCACGACTCCAGCGGGCCGTGACTGCGATATTAGAACCCCTGCAGTGAGGGCTGATTTTGACATCCTTTCGGTAGTTGCACTGGCTGACAGGCAACTACTGGTTGTGGAGAGAGTCTGTTTCACCTCCCTCCACTATATGCTACGCATGAAGGGATGCGGTCAGTAGGCGGTTCGCGGAGCTATTCCGAACCGTCGAAGAAATCCCTCCGCTGTTCCGCCTTTTCCTCCTCACTCCGCTCATCATAGTGTCTATCCAGTGTTTTCATCGAAGCGTTCACGCGGTCGCCTACGGCTTTCTTCGGAACGTCGTTCCGTAGCCAGAAAGTTATACTGCCGCCTCGAATCGCGTGAGGGCGCGTATTATACGGGCACTGAACGTAGTTATCGTAGCTACCCGTATGCTCACACTCTATCGGGTCCCTATCGGCGGGACACCCGCGTGAAGTATAGCATGGCGCTGTCACGCGATAGATACGCTTGTTGAGGTTCTGCTTACTCATGCGCCCATACTTGGAACTGAACAGCGGGCGGCGACCGTAGTCGTCGTCAACGCCAACGCGCTGATATTCGATATAGTCGCGGACCACTTCAGTTGTCTCCGCGTCAAGCGTGACGACGCGCTCACCGTCCTCTCGGTTCTTCAAGCGGGTTCCCTCGTCGGGGCGGTGACTAACAGATAGCGTCCCGTCCTCCGCATCAAAGTCACCAACGTCGAGACTGTGCAGCCCGCTCATTCGCATGGCAGTCGTCCACTGTAATTTGAACAAACAGTGGTCCATGCTGGCGTACTCGAATCTGTTGAGATAGTCGAGAATCGCCCCCGCTTCGGATGCCTCAATATGTTCGTCGTTGTGATTCTCGCCTCTGTTCAAGTTCGGGACGTTGATTTCTCGGGAATCGCATGCGGGACAGCATCAACGGACACACAGAACCGCATGAACGAACGCAGCGCGGAGAGGTTCGTTCGCAACGTCACCTTATTGATTCCTTCACTACGCCAGTTCTTGAACCGAGTGAAGTCCCGCCCCGTGATTTCGTTTAGATTCTCCACCCGCGTTTCGTCGGCGTCCGCCCCTTCGCACCAGTCTACGAACTTCCCAAGTTGATAGCGTTTCGCGCGAACGGAGTTGGGCGACAACTCCCCGTCAATATCTTCTACGTACAGTTCTAACGCGTCTTGTGGCGTGATGGGTTCTAGTTCGGTCATCGTTGGGTTGCGAAGCCCGACCGCCGTTACCCCGAATACGTGTCTGCGCACGCCGCGAGTGGACACACCGCCCTACTGTCGCCAGATTGCGGGTGATTCCACGTGACTTTGGACGATTATGCTCACGGGATGAGTCCAGCGCGCGAGGAGCGCATCGTCCTTCACGTCGACATGGACTGCTTTTACGCCGCCTGCGAGCGCCTGCGCGAACCCGAACTCGAAGGCGAGCCGGTGGTCGTCGGCATGGGCTACGAGCCCGGCGAGGGCCACGGCGCGGTCGCCACCGCGAGCTACGAGGCCCGCGAGTTCGGCGTCGAGAGCGCCCAGCCGATTTCGACGGCGCTCGAACGCCTCCCGCGCATCGACGACCTCGGCCCCGACGACGACCCCGCGGCGGCGGGCCACTACCGCACCGTCGACCTCGAATTCTACAAGCGCGTCGCCGCCGACGTGAAGGCGATTCTCCACGACTGCGCCGACGTGGTCCGCGAGGTGAGCATCGACGAGGCCTACCTCGACGTGACCGACCGGACCGCGTGGGACCTCGCGGCCTCGGGCGACCGGACGCTGGCAGAGGGCTTCGCCCGCTACGTGAAACAGCGCATCGCCCGCGAGGTCGGCGTCGCGGCCTCCATCGGCGTCGCGCCGAACATGTCGACCGCGAAAATCGCCTCCGACTTCGACAAGCCCGACGGGCTGGTCGTCGTCCGCCCCGGCGAGGTTCGGTCGTTCCTCGAACCGATTCCGGTCGAGGAGGTCCACGGCGTCGGCCCCGTGACGGCCCGGAAACTCGGGTCGCTCGGTATCGAGACGGCGGGCGACCTCGCCGCGGCCGACGCGTCGGTCCTCGAAGCCGAGTTCGGCTCCCGCGGCCGCGAACTCCACGAGCGGGCGCGGGGCTACGACGACCGGGCGGTCACGCCGACGGGCCGGCCCAAGAGCCTCTCGCGGGAGTCGGCGTTCACCGACCCGACGGACGACATCGAGGACAAACGAGAGGTCGTCCGCGCCCTCGCGGCCGACGTGGCCGACCGGGCGAACTCCCGCGGGGCGATGTACCGGACCATCGGCATCAAGGTGGTCGTCCCGCCGTTCGACATCAACACGCGAGCCACGTCGCTTTCCGGGCCCGTGGACGACCCCGGACTCGTCGAGTCGGTCGCGCTCGACCTGCTCGACGCCGAGTTCACGGAGACGACCGTCCGAAAACTCGGCGTCCGCGTCTCGAAGCTCTCCT
>Ga0207754_100052_pt1 | contig 123119 bp, 123 predicted proteins | sample A23E1SouthBayCA_FD_187728 | JGI IMG/M metagenome (GOLD analysis project Ga0207754, IMG submission 187728) | Aerobic enrichment media microbial communities from Eden Landing Ponds, California, USA - A23 E1 (SPAdes) | ecosystem: Environmental > Aquatic > Marine > Unclassified | place: Emeryville...
GGGTGTCCGCTCGCGCTCCACAAAATCCAAATCAATCCACTCTCTATGTCCGCTGAGGCGGCTGATTTCTGGCATGGACACCAAGAAATCTGTCCGCCTCTCCTTTCATCCTTAACTAAACACGACCCAGTCGAGCCGTCCCGCTTTCTTGCCGGCGAGCCGAGAGGGCACTCTGATTCCTGCGACGTTAGCCGTCAGCGTCGTCGTCGCGCTGCTCGCTGAGGTGTTCCCAGACCTCGGTACAGCCACAGCCGTCTTCGATCCCGTCGAGATGTTCGTCCTGCGATGACGGTGCCTGGTCGTCCTCACTGTCCGCGTGGCCGAGAGTGGGCTCAGATCCAATTTGGTTACTCACGATACGAGTAACTATAAATGGCGTGCGACAAATACGTTTCGGCCCGTTTTTACCCCGTGGTCCGGTAACGATCGAGTATGGCCACGGGGAGCGACGACGTGTTCGATCTGCTGGGGCTGACCGAGTACGAGGAGACGGCACTGACTGAACTGATCCAACTCGGTCAGACGACGGCCCCGAACCTCGCAGAAGCGACCGGTATCCCGAAGGCGCGGATCTACGGCGTCCTCGATGCGCTCTCGGATCGGGGTTTCGTGAAAGTGATTCCTGGCCGACCGAAAGAGTACCAGTCGAAATCCCCCGAAACGATCCTCGATCGGGCCGTCGAGAACCAGCGCCAGTCCTACGAGGAGTTCGAGACCGCGATCGAGCAGTGCCGCGATGCCTTTCTCTCGGAGTACGGCCCTCGCTACGAGCGTGCGAGTGAGAATATCTCGCCGGCTGCAGAGCTGTTCTACGTCGTCGACGTGGGCGAACCGAGCGAGCGTGAAACCCGACGCGTCTACGAACAGGCCACCGAAGAAGTCGTCGTCATCTCGAAGAGCTTCGAGTACTTCGAGGCTGTCAGGCCCGCCTTCGAAGCTGCCCGTGATAGGGGCGTTGCGATCTCGATCCTCCTGTTGCACCCCGACCATCTCACACCGGAGAACCGCGCGACCCAGCGAGAGATCGTCGCCGAACTCGACGCGTATCCGGAGGTCGAAGTGCGGTTCAGCGACGAACAACTCCCCTGGCGTGGGACGCTGGCGGATCCGAGTATGGACTACGACACCGGGACTGCGATCTTGCTCGTTCAGGAGGACGAGGTTCCCAACCACATGCGACAGGCGGCGATTACGGAGAACGGGGCCTTTGTGGCTGGGTTAAAGCGATACGCGGATCTGGTTTGGGAGTACGAGAGTGAACCGACGAATTTGAAATGAAAAATACCGCACTCTAGAACTCGCCAATTCAGGGACGATACAACCTTACTTGCCTCAACCGAGATCATCAATACCGCGTTAAAAACAACCTTTGTCTCGCCGAAGACTAGCTAGATTCAGGTCATTCTGTCAATAATTTCCAGGACTTCGACAGTCTCTATGCCTTCGTCAAGTGTGACGGGTGGCTCACCGCCGGACTGGACGGCATCAAGATAGTGGTCGATAAGAACGAAGTGGCTATCACTTTCTTCTCCACGTGGGTCATCCATCTTTCGGTAGGCTGTCCGTGTGGCGAAACCAAGGGCATTCTCAGCGACACCACGTAACTGTTGAATTACCTGACTCACCGATTCTTTCACGATACCCTTGGCGGTAGTATCTTCGAAGGTACTGCTCCGAACGGCTTTGAGGTTGTTGTCGACAACGAGCTCCCCGTCGCTACCATAAACTGTCAACTGTTCTCGGTTAATTGTGTTCGTGAGAACGCGCACAGATACTAGCTGGTCACCGCTTTCATCACGTATTTGAATGCAGATACCGTCAAATGCGATATTGTCGACGTTTTCTCGGTTTCTAAATGAGACACACTCGACTTCTCCAAGACCGTCACAGAACGCCAGCGCCATATAAATACGGTGGGGGAGCCCCTCACCGATCTCACCCCCTGGGAGTTCATTCACCCACCCGTCCCTGTGAGTCTCTGTGAGATCAGAGTCTGAACTGTGTATGACATCGGTCGCGACCACGTCGCCGACGTCACCATTTTCGACCCGTTTGCGAGCTTTCCTGAAGTACGGGGTGAAGAGTTTGTTGTGGACAACTGATGCGAGTACGTCGTGTTCGGCTGCGAGTTCTTTCAGTCGTTGGCCATCGGATACGGACGCTGCCAACGGCTTCTCGAACAGGACGTCGATTCCGTGCGGCATAACCGTCCCTGCGATGTCGACTCTGGTCTGTGGTGGTGTACAGATATGAACCGAATCGAGGGCCTCGTTCTCGACCAGTTCTTCGATATCGGTGTAGGTCCTGACCCCTTCGGTTTCCGCTTTTTGTAGAGCTTCCGTATCGAGGTCACATAGTGCGACGAGATTTGCTTTCGGATTCAACTGGAGCGCTGGCAGGTGTTGGTTTCTCGCTGCTGGGCCACATCCGATAATTGCGGTGTTAACTGTCATATTGAGGTAATAAACTGGTTGTTAATCGAGATACTCGTCCGAGACTTCCAAACGAGCAAGTGCCCGTTTTCTGATCTCGTAGGTCTTCTCGGCCGCCGAATCGGCAGATCGTTCCCAACTGAACGTTTTCGGACTTGTGATCTGCAGCGGAGTGTGATCAACCAACCGCGTTAGCGTGGGTTCGTCGAACCACCTGGTGTGATTAGATACGACGACTTCGAGATGTTTTTTCCACGTTGAGACGTGGTGCTTGAAGAGTGCAATTTTTGTGTCTTGCTTCCCCCGGTCGATTCCTTCGGCCGAGGTGGTTGGAACGACATCCTCCAAGCGACCCATATCATTCTCTCCCTCATCGGTCCGATAAAACACCTGCGTTGTCGCTCTATAGCCAATGCAACTTACCGTTTGGCGAGATGATCGACACCGTCCCGTGCGATCGCAATGGCGGTTTGCCTGAGCTCTCCCGATATGAGTACAAGCGTCACACTGTACAGGAGACCTCCTGCTACGACAGTCGTGACGACTTCAATCCAGGAACCTATGCCTACTTGCGTACGGATCGCGATCAAAAATCCGCCCATGAGTGTAGCGGACAGGAACTGATCGACAAGGGGGCGTGGTAGTAAGCTAACAGTGAGGTCACGACGAACCCAGAGTGCACCGAGCAGATACCGGCAGATGACACCGATGACTGTCGCGTAGACGATACCAACGGGACCGATTACAAAGAACAGTCCAACACCTAGTACTGCGTTGACGATGAACCCGACCGCGTTCAGTCTCAACACCAGATCAGGACGATCGAGACCAGACAACGTTTTGCTCAGGACTTTCATCTGTGTCTGGACGATATAGTACACACCGAGCCAGCCGATGAACAATTCAGTATCAGCAAATTCAGAACTGTAGACAGTCACCGCCACTAAATCACCGATTACGAGAGCGCCGCTGGCAATAGGCAGCGCAAGAATGGAGGCGTATGCGAGTCCATCGGTGACTGCTTTCGAAGCATCTTCGTTGCGACTCTCAAGAGCACTCACCCGGCTCATCATCCCCGGAGCCATCGTGGCCACGATGAAAGTCGCGGGAAACAACAAGTTCGTCGCTACCCGGTAGTTCCCTACGAGTGCAGTTCCGGCGAGACTACCGAGGACGATGATATCTATTTGAGACAGCGCGCTGGAGACAAACCCGTTTGGGATCGACGACTTGGCAAATGTGGCGATATCGGCCAGGTCTTCGGTGGTCGGTAACGCGGGTTTCACACCAGACAACCGCACAATTGCAGGGACGAGCAACAGGCTGGCTGTAGTAAGTCCAATTACCATCCCTGATACGTCAGCGATCAGTAAAACAAGCGTGATCTGAAGTGCAACTCTCACAACTTCTCTTCCCGACTCTAACCACGGATTAAGTCCGAAGTTCGTCGTCCCGTTGAGTATTTCTTTGGTCCCGGAATAAAACACCGTTCCAGTGAATATCACGGCCAACAGTCGGATGTCGACGCCCTGGACAGTCCCATAGAAGAAGTCAATGGCGACTGTGATGGCGACTATTGCAACGGTGCCAGCGACGGCTCCGAGGTATACAGCTCCGGCAGCACGTTCCGCTGGGAACGACGCTTCTGTCATCCGTTTGCGGCAGGCAACGGCCCACTGCGTGATTGGATTGTCGAGAAACATCGAAATCGACAAAAGTAGATAGAACCCACCATATCCGGTATCTCCGATAGTTCTCGCCAACACGACAGAGCCGCCGAAGGCGACGGCTGCTCCAAGAGTCTTACCGATAGTACCGATACCGATCTGGAGACCAAATCCGCTGTCGTCAAATGTCATCTGAGTCTACTGACGGAATGACGTCCAAAACATTTTGACCGATCATCAAGAAATCCAGAGAGTGGACTCATCGCCTGGTGATTTTTTCTCCCGGCATTAAAACCCCAGCATGTCATCTGCAAGCCAGATCACTCCATGTAACCGAGTTTGCGGAGTTGCTCCTGGGTCTCTGAAGGAAGGTCTGAATCGGAGTATTCGGAACTTCGTTTGGTCTCTTCATAACCCGATAGCTCAGACCTGATGATCGACTCGACGTCGTTGCTCTCGGAGAGGGGTTCGCTCTCGGTGCGATCTGACAGAGCGTACAGTTCTTCCCACGAGTCGCCCCTGATGAGTTTCTGTCCGTTCCGGATGCCACCAATCATCTGTTCAAAGTATCGTTCTATTTCGGGGTTTTCGGCATCGACGCCGAGGCCCGAAGATTCGAACACAACCGGTAGCTCTGGCTCTTCGAAGAGGTGTTGATCCACACACCGTTCTGGGAGGTCTATACCTGCTTCGCGGAGGATTGTCGGCATTATCCACTGTACAGATACTGGGTAGTCGACTACCTCTCCGTCTGTCCCGCCAGGTGGGCGGACCAGAAGCGGAACACGAACAATTTCATTGTATAGGCCGCCCGTGTGACCATATATTCCGTGTTCACCGAATCCTTCACCGTGGTCACCCAAGACGAACAGATACGTATCGTCCAGGACATCACGTTCTTTCAGGGCGTCGACCATCTGGGCGAGTACCGTGTCTAGATAGGAGATACATCCGTCGTACTTGTCACGGAGCCCCGAGACGATACGCTCGCTGTCATCTACTGTCCCCTCATGCAACCCCTCGTAATCCCCCCAGACGTTTCGCTCAACTTTCGGATCGAACCGGTTGAGATGATCGTCCGGTGCCAAAAAGGGCATGTGGCCCTCCATGAGATTGAAGAACATAAAAAATGGCTGTTCGTTCGACGGTACGTTATTTCGAAGGAACGATACCGCTTTGCTAGCGCCTCTATCTCCGCGTTCAACGAATCCTGCCTCGGTTGCTTTTTTGTATACCCAACTGGCTGCTGTCCGGGGAAGAGAGCCGTCTGACTTCCTGACATAATTGATCATCTCTGCGATACGCCGGGGCGCACTGTCGGAATCAGTGGATTGGCGCATTAGCTGAAGAGAGGCCCCACCGAAGGGCTCGCCGTACGCACCTTTGTTGAAGACCAGCTCTTCGAAGCCACGATCGAAGTCAAACAGCGAGCTGACGTGTATATTGTTCGAGAATCCAAGTGTCCGGTATCCGTCCGCGGAAAGCTTCTCGGCGAGTGTTTCCAGTTCTGGGTTCAGGATCTTATTGTCGCCAGTTGTGCGGTGGACCGAACAGTACGTCCCGGTGAACATGGATGCGTGTGAGGGGATCGTCGCGTAAGAGGGCGCAAAGGCGTCATGAAAACGTATCAAATCCATCTCTTCCAGGTTGGGTGTCGTCTCTCGTCCATAGCCATAGCACGAGAGATTACGTGCTCGAACGGTGTCGAGCACGATCATCACCACATTTGGTGCGCTCATCTTATTGGACGAGTTCCCGGTAAACGCTGGTCATTTTTTCGGTCTGTGCCGGCCAACTGTATCGGATTGCTGTCTCCCGTCCGGCTGTGGACAGTCGTTGCCTGAGGTCTCTGGAATCCAGTAATCGTCTTATTGCACTCTCCAGTGCCTGCACGTCGCCAGGTTCGAAGAGGAGGGCGTTCTCACCGTCATCCACGTACTCACAGATGGCATCGAGATTGGTCGTGACCACGGGGAGACCACAGGCGAGGGCTTCGAGGACCACGATACCGAACGACTCGTGGTAAGAGGGGAGACAGAACAGATCCGCCGCCTGGTACTCTGCGTGGACTTCGTCGTGCGACACTTCCCCGATGAACTCGTACTGATCGTCGTTCAGACGCTGTCGAGCGAGCGCTTCGAACTCTTTGCGACGATTCCCGTCCCCGACGACCCGCAGTCGGACGTCCATTTTCTCGACTGCTTCGATCAGATCGGGGACTCCTTTACCGTCATCGAGACGACCGACAAAGAGGACGACCATCTCCTCGTTCGGTGAACTGTGCCCCGGTGTGAACTGCTCAATGTCGACCCCGGCGTATACAGTATCTGTCACTTCGATGTCGTACCACTCAGCGAGGCGTTCTGCTGTACTCTCTGAGTTGGCCACGTAGGCGTCGACCTGATCAGCAGCGAACATCGTCCGCCACCGGATAGACGGGCTCTTGATCCCGGCGAATCGGTAGACAGTCGGAACATCGACTACGCGGGAGATCAGCAGGTTGTCTGCGTAATAATGGGTCGACACCACGTCGCACTCCTCTAACTCTCCGAGCATCCCTGTTTTCAGACCATTGATGAACATTGTCAACGATTCTATTTCAGCCGAAAGGACGGGTGTATACGTCGACAGGAGTTCGTTGATCTTGTCTTCTTTATATTCGACCGGGATCTGATGCACGGTCACGTCGAGTTCTTCGATCTCGTCGAGTAGCTCGCCGTCGCCGGTGAACAACTCGACAGTCTCGTCTGTGCGCTTGATCACTTCTCGAATGAACGTCTCGGTGCCGCCGGCGGCTCTGGTCCCGACTCGAGGATTGTAGATGCCGATTTTCATCCGAGCGTCCCCCTGATCAGTCGCCTCGCGTAACGCGGATGTTTCAGACAGAGGTATACGAGTCGCCAGGCGCGGTCAGTCGTGGAGATCCTGTTCTCGTGCGGGACGTGTTCAATTCGCTCTTGGGGGATCGATCGGAGTTCGTAGCCTGCGTGATCGAGCTTGATTGCGAAATCCGTGTCCTCCATGTGCGAACCGAGCCTCTCGTCGAAGCCACCGACAGTTGTCCATGCCTCCCGGGGGAACGCGATGAGTCGGGTGACAATCAGCCCGTAGTCCCAGTCCGCCATTCCGATGACTGTCCCACGATCGACTGTCTCGAGCACTTCCTCCCAGAGGGCCTCGTCAAATTCGATATCGTCGTCGAGTTCGATCACGTACTCGGTGTCGGCACGTTCTACGCCACGGTTGCGCGCCTTCGAGATCGGACTCTCACGTTGAATCTTGACCGGAACCCCCTCGGGAACGCAGTCGAGAGTGGGAATCTCGGACCGGGACTGTTTAAGCGTCGGGATCACGACGGTCACGTCCGCCATCTTACTGTTCATATAAAAAACGGGGTATAAATATCTACGGACTTCGCCCCCCACCGCCGCGTGTATGGAGTGTTTTTTATCCATCGGTGGTATAGTCGGCCACATGACGCTGGTGGTTCTCGGAATCGACGCGCTGGAACCAGAACTTGTCGACCACTGGGATCTCGACAATATTACGCTCGAGGGATACGGTGAGATGGAGACATACGCCTACACGAAAGACAGGCCGCTCACCCCTGAAGTGTGGCCGATCGTCGCCACCGGCCTTGGTCCCGAAGAGCATGGAGTGACAAAAGGGAACACCTCCGAATGGGACAATCCCGTGGTTGACTTCGCCTCGAATTTCACGTGGTTTCTGAGTTTCCGTATGCGCGGACTCTTGGGAGACATCGTGACGAAGACCACGGGGGCAGACCACACCATCCCCGAAACAGATGCCGAAAGTATCTTTACAGGCCGAGATCGCGTGGTCCACAACTGGCCAGGCGTGGAGAACTCCGACTGGCTCCGGAAGGTTTGGGCGACAGCAAACCCAGGTGAGAACGACACGAGCGAAGACGAGTTTGACCGGTCGGTCTACGGTATATCTGCCCAGCAATTTGCGTGGGCCAAAGAAATGCTTTCCCACCCCGCAACGGTCGTCGGTGTGCATGTGCATCTCCTGGATATGGGCGGACATATTTACTCGAACGACGAGGATCGACTCCGAAAGATGTACGAGTGGACCGACGAGTGGGTCGGTGATATACTGGCCGCGATGGATGAAGACGACGAGATGTTGATTCTCTCGGATCATGGTATCGTCACTCCGTGGTCGCAAGAGGAGGATGCGGACTATGGTGAACACTCTTGGCGCGCGTTCTCGTCGTCGACGACTGGTCATCGACCGGAAGACGTCTACGACGTTAGAGAGTGGGTGGAGGAAGCCATCGAACGCTTCGAATACGAGGCCGGTGCCGAAGTAGACATTCCGGAAGAACAACTCAAGGAACTCGGTTACATATGAGCAAGATACGGAAGGGGATCAGAAACCCGCGGGCGGCCGCGGAGTACATGGGGACTCGTGTGCTATGGTGGTTGTGGCGCCGTCACCAGGTCACGAATCTCTACGATCGTGACTGGGACGTCGCAGTGATCCTTGACGCCTGTCGGTACGACCTCTTCGAATCCGTCGAATGGGATCGTCCGCAGTCGACCGAGGCGATTTACTCCGTCGCCTCGATGACTGGCGACTGGATGGAGCGTACGTTCGGGCAGAAGGCGTCGGACACCGTCTTCGTGACCAGTGGTCCATTCTCGGATCACGTACTTGACCCCGCTCAGTTCGCAGATCTGGACGAAGTCTGGCGCTACGGATTCAACGAGGAAATTGGGACGATCCCTCCGGAAGTTGTAACTGACCGGGCTATCATCCACGGTCGCGAATCTGATCCAGAGCGAATCGTTGTCCACTACATGCAACCACACTTTCCGTCGATAGCCAACCCAGAGCTAGGTGCTCCACTCAAACCGTATGAGAGTCGAGAGTGGGAATCCGTCTGGAAACAGTATTACGACGGTAACATGTCCTATGACGTGCTGTGGGACGCCTACCAGTCGAACCTCGAAATAGCTCTCGAACAAGTCGATGTTCTGCTGGACAATATCGATGCAGATCGGGTCATCGTCACGTCTGATCACGGGAATGCGCTCGGCCGCGCAGGACGCTACGGCCATCCAAAAGACGCGCTGATTCCGGGCGTTAGACGCGTTCCATGGGCGGTCGTCGGTTCCACGACCGACCAACGGACTCGCGTCCCACCGGAAAGTCGACGCAACCCACGACAGACATCCCACAGAGGGAACAACGACACGAAAGAAAAACTCGCCGCGCTCGGCTACTACTGATTCTCTCGGTCTGAACTACGATCTGAAAGCTCCCTGCACGACACTGAATAGTACTTTCCAGAGTGGAGTCGCTCTCGCAGTGGTGGTCGAACGAGAGACGTGTGAGACCGCAATCATGGGCTGGGCGGATCAGTAATCTCCTGAAACTGTTGGAGTCGATCGCCGATATTTCCGTAAATATTTTGTTTGAATTTTTCCTTCGAGAAGTTCGTGACTACAGAGTCGACCTCGTCGGCAATTCCAGAAGTTTCTAGCCGTTCGATAGCCGCCCTGATCCCCTCCTGCGTACCGTCGTGACTGTAACCGTTCCGGCCGTCTTTCACGTAAATGCCTGGGAAACCGTCGTTCCGGGCGAGACAGGGCTTACCGCTCGCGTTGGCCTCGATCGGGACGATGCCAAAATCCTCGTTGTGGCCGTTGAAAACGACTGCGCGACACCGCGCGAGCAGGTCGTACTTCTCAGCCTCGGTGACGAACCCGCGGTAGTCGATATTCGGTGCACGGTCGATAATCGAACGCACTGCCGATCCGGCGTCACCCTCCCCACCGGCCAGCACCAGTTCGTGGTCGGCACCCTCGAACGCACGGACGACGTTTCTGATGCCCTTCTCTTCGTCGAGTCGTCCTAGGTGAAGGTAGAAACCGTCGTCACCGTCGTTGTAGTACCGATCGACATCGACCGGCGGATAGACGACTTCGGCGTCCCTGTTGTAGTACTTTTTCAGGCGCCGTGCGATGATCGGACTGTTAGCCAGATAGTGGTCGACGCGGGGGTCGACGGTCATGTCTCGCATCCGCAGATACCGGAGTAGCGGTCGCGCGAGGATGCCGACGAGTGAGGATTTGCGGTCGTGATACAGGTCGTAGAACCATCGCGGCGTCGAGTGGCAGTAGTTGACGTGCAGTGTCGAGTCAGGCGTGATGACGGCACGAGTCGTCGACCCCGACGTGAGCAGCACGTCCGGAGTTCCGTACTCGCGCCAGTCCACGTCTTCCCAGATAGCGTACTCGAAGACGCGACCAACCCGTGACTGGAGCCGTCGGAGAGGTGCGAGCGAGAGGTCCTGTGTCACGTCGTAGAACGCTACGTCGCCGTAGGGGTTCTCGTCGTCTGGTTCGGGTTCACCGATCGTGTAGACTGTATCCACGCCCAACGCACCGGCGAGTTCCGTCACGAGATATTCGGCACCACCCCACGCGCGGACGTGCCAGTGAGCGATGGCAATCGAGGGGTCGCTCTCGGTGCCGGTTGCCCCCGTCATGATACCAAGAACCGACCTCCCTCTGATAATAGTATCGCTCCAGGGGACGGCGACGCTACCCCCACTTGTACATCCCGTACAGGTATCCCATTCCGACAGTCCCAGTGAAGAGAAACAGCATGACGAACTGGACGAGCTTTTCCAGAGAGGGCTTCGATACGAGTGCCGAAACACGATCGACTGCGTGTTCCGTTACGAGATCTGCCAGAAAGGCAGATTCGGTTCCGGACGATTCGGGAACCAGTACTTCCATCCCACGTTTCGAGTACCCCTGCCAGAACGCTCGGTCGAGGAGCCACTTGGGATCGGTCCGGTAGGCGAACACCTTGTGTGCGACTTCAGCGTCCGGGTTGTAGTAGACTCCGTGACCGTACTCGGCCTGGAGACGCGCGCACAACTCTGTCTCCCCACCTTGCAGATTTTTGTCGCCCTTTCGACCCCCAATTTCGCTCTCGAACCCACCCAGTTCGAGAAAGATATCGCGTTTGAACGAGATGTTCGAGCCGAAGGTGTTCCGGACGACACCGGCCTTCGTCTCGTCGCCGTCGGGACCGAACCCTCGATTCGTCACGCCGACGAGCCAGTAGAACTCCGCCGGCAGGAACGTCGGTTTCCCGGCGACCCAGGCTGGTGTCATTCGCCCACCGGCCGCCACCACGTCCTGCTCGCGATAGACCGAGACGAGTTCTTCGATCCACTGTTCGTCGGCGAGCGCGTCGTCGTCCATGAAAGCCACGACATCACCGGTTGCGGCCTGTGCCCCGTTGTTACGGCTTTCGAGCAAGCCCACATTTTCGCCGTTACAATACACAGTCACGTCGCTTCGGCTACCCCAGTCCTCGTGAAACCGCTCACAGACCGCTTCGCTGCCGTCCGAGACCAGGACGAGTTCTACGTCGTCGTACGTCTGAGCGCGGACGCTCTCGACCGCTTCGACGAAATCGTCGAAGCGATCCATCGTGTGCAGACAGATAACGACCGAAACGCGCATGCACGCATCTGTCCCGTCCCCTCGCTTAGTCGTTTTCATTCCGAGTAACTCGCATCTGTAGTCCACTCGCGGGTGGTCTGACCCTTTTGCAGCCCCGCTGACGAGGGTATATGATAAGGCTTATGCGCGCGATGGCAATTCGTTCCGCTAATGAGTCAATGGCGGGGCCGCCTCGAAGAAAGCGCTGAACTCGAGCGGGCCGTCGACTTGGTGTACCAGTACTATCACCTCGCTCTCGGCGTCCTCCTCCTCGGGTTCATGCTGTGGAATCGTGTACGACCGTGGGACAACTTCATCGTCGACGGTGAAGTGCTGTTCAACGGGAACGACGCCTGGTATCACTACCGCTCGACGGCCTACGTCGTTCAAAACTGGCCTCAGACGATGCCGTTCGACCCGTGGACCTACTTCCCGGTCGGTACTCACTCGGGCCAGTTCGGGACGCTGTTCGACCAGTTGATGGCGACGGTGGCGCTGGTCGTCGGTCTCGGTTCGCCCAGTGATCACACCATTCGTCTCGTCGTCCTCTTTGCGCCCGCGATCGCCGGCGTGCTGGCGGGTATCCCGACCTACTACATCGGTCGCCGCCTCGGGGGCCGGCCAGGCGGTGTGATCGCTCTCAGCGTCCTCGCACTTTCTTCCGGGTCGGTCCTCCAGCGGAGTATGGTCGGATTCTCCGACCACCAGATCGCGGAGGCGCTGTTCCAGACGCTCGGTGTCCTCGGCACGATGGTCGCAGTGACGGTCGCTCGTCGAGAGAAGCCTGTCTACGAGCAGTTCGTCGATCGCGATATCGATGGCTTGCGAGAGACCCTCATCTGGAGCGCGCTCGCTGGATTCGCAATCTCGCTGTATCTCTGGACCTGGCCGTTCGGGATCCTTTTGTTCGGCATTCTCGGCACGTACTTCCTGTTGCAGCTCACGATCGAGTTCATGCGCGGCGAAAGCCCGGAACACACGGCAATCGTGGGGATCATTTCCTTCACCGTGACGGGTGTCCTGCTGCTCATACCGATCACGACCGCCGAATTTTCTGTCAATAATTTCTCGATACTTCACCCAACGCTCGCATTCCTAGTTGCCGCTGGCTGTCTGTTCATGGCCTGGCTCGCCCGTGTCTGGGACGACAGGAATATCGACGCGGTGTTCTACCCACTGACGGTCCTGAGCATCCTCCTCGTCGGGACGGTGTTCGTGATGGTAGCGACACCGAGCATCTTCGATCTCTTCGCGAACAATCTGGTGCGGATCTTCGGTGGTGTCGTCGGTCTCGAACCGTCCGCAGCAGCCGGGACGGTTGGCGAGATCAGCCCGATGACACAGCCCGCACTCTACCTCTTCCAGGTTCACGGGTTCACGGCCTTCATCGCTATTGTCGGTGCCTTCGTCGTTCTCTTCCGGAACGTGATCGGCAGCAAGGTGCCACCGCAACGGCTCCTGGTCGTCGTCTGGGGCGCGTTCGTGCTCGCGGCGTCGATCACTCAGGCCCGCTTCGCCTACTACATCGTGTTCCCGATCGCCGGGTTGACGGCCTACGTCGTCGGACAGGCGCTGGCGCAGATAGCTGGCGACGACGGCTTCTCGGTTCTCGACGGGAGCGAGATCAACGTCGAGAGCTATCAGGTGCTGGCCGTCGTCGCGATCGTGCTGCTCGTCGTCGCGCCGATGACCGCGGTCGCGCCAGCGACGAACATCAGCCGGTACGACAGCCCCGGACAGGACGTCGAGGCGTGGAGCGGGGGCCTGGGCTGGCTCGCTGACAACACGCCCGAAGAGGGCGAACTCGGCGGTGCATCCAACGGCCTCGACTACTACGGCACTTACGAGAATGTCGACGATTACGACTACCAGTCCGGACAGTACGGCGTGCTCTCGTGGTGGGACTACGGCCACTGGATCACCGCGCAAGGCGAGCGGATTCCGAACGCGAACCCGTTCCAGCAGGGGGCGACCAGCGCGGCGAACTTCCTGCTCGCACCCAACGAGAGTCAGGCCAACGACGTCCTTGACGAGATGGACGAAGAAGACGCTCAGACACGATACTTCGCCGTCGACTGGATGATGGCAGAGAGCAACGGTGGCGTGGGCGGGAAGTTCTTCGCGCCGCCGAACTTCTACTCCGTCTCCGACGTGAGCCAGAGCGACTACTACGGCCGCGTCTACTCTGCTCGCGCCGAGTCGCTCCGTGGCTCGTCGTTCATGCTCCAGGAGCAGAACTACTACGAGAGCACGATGATCCGCCTCTACCAGTACCACGGGAGCGCGGTCGAACCGCGACCGATCGTCACCGACTGGCAGATCGGGACGCTCCAGGGGCGACAGGTCAGGCAGGCACCGGCAAGCGGCCGCGCCATCTTGCAGAATCGCACGCTGGCCGCAGCTCGGGCGTACACCGCCAACGACACGACCTCGACGGTCGGTGGCGTGGGCGCGCTCCCGACGGAGCGCGTTCCAGCGATGGAACACTACCGTCTCGTCGGGGCCAGTGAACGCTCGGCGACGGCCAGCGGCAACTACAACCGGGGGCTGTTGCAGGAATCTGCGGCAATGGGGCTCGGTTACACTGTGGTCAACACCACCGAACAGTGTGGCACCAACGTGACGGCGCCGCTGAGCAACGGCCGGATCGGCTGTCTGCCGCCGTCGATCGCCGACCAGGTCTTCCACGATACGGCACCGCAGTGGGTCAAGTTCTTCGAGCGAGTCCCCGGTGCGACGGTCGAGGGGACTGGCCCCGAAAACGCGACCGTCAGGGCCAGCGTCGAGATGCAGAACCCGGCGTCGAACGAGACGTTCACCTACGTCCAGCAGGCCCAGACGAACGAGGACGGTGAGTTCACCATGACCGTACCGTACTCGACGACGGGGTACGACGAGTTCGGCCCGGAGAACGGCTACACGAACGTCTCCGTCCGCGCGAACGGGAGCTACCAGTTCAGCTACGGGACGCTGAACAACGGGACTTACACCCAGTGGACCGGTTCCACCGAGGTGCCAGAGTCCCACGTTCTCGGCGTCGAGGACGGTCCGCTCGATGTGGAGATGAACTCCTCGGAGATCGACATCACCCAGCAAGGGAACGACTCCTCGACGAACTCGACGAACGAGACGAGCGAGAGCGGTTCGGGCGATTCGAGCAACTCCGAGTCCACGACGGAGACGCCGACCGGCACCGCGACGGCGACGGACACGTCGTCGGGAACGAGCACGGAGACCGACACCGAGACTGCGACGGCTGTCGAAACGGCGACTGCGACCAGTAGCGGGAACTGATCTCCAGGCGCTCGACGCGGTACGGGACCGGCACGCTAATTATTCTCGCGGCTCTTCGCTCGACTATGACGAAACTCGTCCCGCCAACCGAGCGAACGTGTGAACGATGTGGTCGTCACGACGTCTGGGACGACAGTTTGGATTCGTGGACTATCACCACCGAGGACGGCGAAAAGATCGCCGGCAATCCCTACTGTCTCCACGAGTGGGATATCAACGGGAACTACAGCCCGCTCGAAGGATAGGGTGCGGCAAAGCTCTTACTCGTCGAAGTCGGGGAGATCGTCTGGGAGATCCGGATCGCTCTCCCAGTCGACGTAGTCGGCTTTGAGCGTGTCGCTGACCGTCCGCCCGAGAGCGGCCATTTCGGCGTTGATCCCCGAAACAGTGTCCCAGGAGTTCAGCTCCGGGTGGAGATCCCGTTCGCGCCAGTCTTCCGGCAGGCCAGGCGCGTGGTACCCGACTCGTTGTGCGAAGTCGTCCCAGAAGAAGTCGAACTGCCGGACGAGCTGGAGGTCGGTCACGATCTCGAACGCCGCTTCGTCGAGGTCCGTGTCTCGTGCCCACTCCTCGAACGCCTGCTCCCAGGCACCGTTCCGCAGGAACGCTTCGAGGTCTTCACGGTGGTACTCGCTCGGATCCACGTCCACGTCGTCGTAGTCGCTCGCGTCGACGGTCGTGTCTAGTTCCGGCGGTGCGGGCGGATCGACATCCAGGGTCATACGGAGCGATTAGAGAGGAGCCGATATAAGCGTGGTTCGTGACGGACGGCGATTTTCATCGGAATCGTCACCACTCCTGTTGGCGGGCGCGCGACAGTCGCGGCTCGACGGCCTTCTGGATCGTCCGAAAACTGTCGGACGCTAGGCGGTGACGTACTGTGATTCCCAGTCCTGGCGAGCGTTGAGTTCCCGCTTGCCGCGACTCGTCAGAGCGTAGAAGTTCGTGCGCCGGTCGCGTTGCCCCTTCTCGACCATCCCTTTCTCGACCAGTGTGTCGAGGTTGGGGTATAGACGGCCGTGGTTCACCTCGCTCTCGTAGTACTTCTCCAGTTCTTCTTTGATAGCGAGTCCGTGCGGTTCGTCCAGTCCTGCGATGACGTATAGCAAGTCGCGCTGAAATCCAGTCAGATCGTACATTGAACTCGGTAGTGTATTGGAAACCCAGATATATCATGTTTTCTGGGACGTTCGAAAGGTACTAACGCCAACGTAATCCGACCCTGTCTGGTAATTTTGTTCATCGTGCGTGAGAAAGCAATGGTGTTAAGTGATTGCGATTTCTTGCTCGGTGGTTCTATTCCGACAATAGTATTTTGAATTACACGAATAGTGATGGTTATTCGACACCCGTCGACATCATACGGACAATTAGAGACGTTTCCCCAGTCGATAGCACGGCACCGTGCGGTCGATCCGGGACAGACCGACAACTGTCCGTATCAGTAACGCATAACAGTGGCCGCCGTGTAGCCGGTGTGATGACCGACCGCGCCGAGACCACACGGAATTTGCCGCCCGACAGCGAGGGCGACGGCCGTGTGACGGTAGTGGGGACGGCACACGTCTCACAGGACAGTGTCGAGGAAGTCGAACGGACGATCGAGGAGGAACAGCCGGACGTCGTCGCAGTCGAACTCGACGAGGGCCGGTACAGACAGATGAAGGGCGAGGAGCCCGAGGACCTCGACGCGAGTGACCTCCTGCGAGGCAACACGGTCTTTCAGTTCCTGGCCTACTGGATGCTGTCGTACGTCCAGACCCGACTCGGCGACCGGTTCGACGTGAGCCCCGGCGCGGACATGCGGGCCGCGATCCAGACGGCCGAACGACTCGGCTTCGGCGTCGCCCTGGTCGACCGGGACATCCAGATGACCATCCAGCGGTTCTGGGCTCGCCTCTCGTTCAAAGAGAAACTGTCTCTCGTGGGGGCCTTGCTGGCTGGAATGGGCGAATCCCGAGTCGTCGGCCTCACGTTCGGGTTCACCGTCGGGCTGATGGTGAGCGTCATCGCGGAGGCGACCATCGGCCCGCTGCTCTTGCCGACCGGTGCCTGGCTCGCAAACTCGCTCCCGCTCGTGAGCGGATTCGGTGGCCTGGGGATTGCTGTCGCCGATGCACTGCTCATCGCGCTCGGCGTGACGGTGCTGATCGGCGTCCCCATCATTGCGCTGCTGTCCTGGGCCGGGGATGCTGAAGATGAGGAGTACGAAGAGTTCGACCCGGCCGAACTGACCGACGTGGACGTCGTCACGGCCATGATGGAGGAGTTCCGCCAGTTCTCACCGGGCGGGGCGGAGGCCCTGATCGACGAACGCGACGCCTACATTGCACACAACCTCGTGGACCTCCGCGACGCGGGCTACCACGTCGTCGCGATCGTCGGTGCGGGCCACCGTGAAGGCATCCAGCGATACCTCGATCACCCCGAGGAACTCCCGACGCAGTCCTCGCTCGTCGGCCGCGAAACTGGCAGTCGATTTTCGCCGTACAAGATCTTCGGCTACCTCTTCACGCTGGGCTTTCTGGCTTTCTTCCTGTTGCTCGCGATGGCAGTCTACACCGGTGTCCCCGGGGCGTCGAGCGCGTTCCTGTTTAGAGTGTTCGGCGCGTGGTTCCTCGTCAACGGAGTTGTCGCAGCGGTTCTCGCACGCCTCGCGGGCGCACACCTGACGAGTTCGGCGGTCGGCGGCGCGGTCGCGTGGCTGACCAGCGTCAACCCGCTGCTCGCGCCGGGGTGGTTCGCCGGCTACGTCGAGCTGCGGTATATCAGCGTCAACGTCGGCGACATCAGCACGCTCAACGAGATCCTCGACGACGAGCAAGCGCCCCTCTCCGACATCTACCGTCGCCTGCGAGCGGTCCCGCTCTTCCGTCTCATCCTGATCGTCGCCATGACGAACGTCGGGAGCATGATCGCCAGCGCGCTGTTCGCGACCACGCTGTTGCCGATCCTCGCGGCCGACGTCGGCGGCGTCGACGGCGTCGTCCGGCTCATGATCCAGGGTGCGCGAAACAGCGTCGAGTTGCTGTGGGGGCTCGTCGGGTGAACATCCGCTTCAGCCAGCGGGAACTGAAGGACCTGCTCGTCGCCTGGCTCGCGCTCGGCGTCGCGTTCGCGATCTTCCTCAACCGCGACCTGCTCACGCAGTTGCTCGGCGGGCAGTCGCCAGACGTTGGAGCGATCGTCACTGCGATCGTCCTGAGCCTCCTGACGGCTGGCGTGGGTTTCCTGCTCCACGAACTCGCTCACAAGGTCGTGGCGATCCGCTTCGGCCAGATCGCCGAGTTCAGGGCCGACTACAACATGCTCTTCCTCGCTGTGCTGGGAGCGCTCGCTGGCTTCCTCTTCGCTGCGCCGGGGGCAGTTCACCACCGCGGTCGGATCACGAAACGCGAGAACGGCCTGATCGCGCTGGCCGGCCCGGTGACCAACGTCGCGCTGGCGTTCGTGTTCGTGGTCCCGCTTTTAGTCGCGCTGTTCGGGGTCTCGTCGACGCTCGTGTTCCAGATCGGGGCGCTCGGCGTCTCGATCAACCTCCTGCTGGCCGGGTTCAACATGATCCCGTTCGGCCCGCTCGACGGGACGAAGGTTCTGGCGTGGAACAAGATCGTCTACGCCGTCGTGGCCGTGCCGACGGTGCTGGTCGCGCTGCTGGTCATTCTGGTCGGCATCCCAGGCCTGTAGCCGTCCGGTCGAAACGGTGGCCTTTTGCTCCCGGCCCGCCCGCTCTCTCGCATGACCGACGAGAGCGACGACGACGGCGAGGGACTCACGTACGCCGAAACTGGCGTCGACATCGACGCGAGCGAGGCTGCGACTGCTGCGCTGATCGGTGCGGCCGGCGAGTTCGAGGGCGACTACGCGGGCCTGGTCGACATCGGCGACCAGTACCTCGCCCTGGCGACCGACGGCGTCGGGACGAAACTGCTGGTCGCCGAAGCCGTCGACGACTACTCGACGATCGGTATCGACTGTATCGCGATGAACGTCAACGACCTGATCGCGACCGGCGTCGAACCGGTCGCGTTCGTCGACTACCTCGCCGTCGAGGAACCGGACGACGACGAGGCCGAACAGATCGGAGCAGGTCTCAGCGAGGGTGCAAAGCGGGCCGGCATCGCACTGGTCGGTGGCGAGACGGCGGTGATGCCCGACGTGATCAAGGGGCTCGACATCGCTGGCACTTGCGCCGGTCTCGCCCCGAAAGACGGCGTCTTCCCGGGCGAGGCCGAACCCGGCGACGCCATCGTCGGCTGGCCCTCCTCGGGTATCCACTCGAACGGCCTCACGCTCGCACGCGAGGCCGTGACGAAGAACCACGAGTACACCGACGACTACCCACACGAGCCCGAGCAGACGATCGCGGAGGCACTGCTGACGCCCACGCGGATCTACAGCGAGGTGCTGGCACCGCTCCGGGAGCACGAGACCCACGCCGCGGCCCACGTCACCGGCGGCGGCTGGACGAACCTCACCCGGATGGGCGACCATCGCTACGAAATTACCGACCCCTTCGACGCCCAGCAGATCTACGACTTCGTCCAGGCCGAAGGGTCGGTCTCCGACGAGGAGATGCACCGGACGTTCAACATGGGCACCGGGTTCGTGGCGGCGTTACCCGAAGGGGCAGCGGAGGCTGTCGTCGAGGCGACCGGGGACGGGCGGATCATCGGTCGGGTCGCCGAGGGTGAGGACTGTGTCGCAGTTCGCGGGCTGGAACTGGCCTGAACAGCTAGTATTCCGCGCCACAGGCGCGGTTTCGGCGGCCCGAGCGAAGTGAGGCCGGTCTTTTTCGCCCACATGCTCAAGAGCGGCGCTCTTGGGACTTAGCGACGCCGGGTGCCGTTCTCTTCCCCACACTCGACATCAGCGTCGGCGATCTGCAACTGCAGTGCTTCACGGAGGTGGTACTTGACCCGATCTCCTTCGGCGATGTCGAGCGCAGTTTCGAGTGTCCGTTCGAGTTCGTCGTCAGAGGTGCGGAGCGTCATCGAATCGGTGGACTACTGGCGCTAGTATAAGGGGGTGTGACCGTTCATCGTAGTATACGGTAGCTAACAGTTCTCTCGGTGACAAATATACGGCTGTAGCTGCTAGCTAACGTGGGCTGCGATATCGGCTTCGGTGATGATACCGACGGTTTCGCCGGCCTCGACGACCAGGACGGCGTCGTTGTGGCTGAGATAGGCGTCGATCTCGTCGATCGTGGCGTCCGTCTCGACGGTCGCGATAGACTCGTGCATCACGTCTGCGACCGGCAACTCGCCCACGTTGTCACGGTCGTGGTGGACGATGTCGGAGTGGCTGATCAGGCCGACAGGCGTACCATCTCGGATGACTGGTGCCTGTGAGTAGCCCCCTTCGCCGAAGATCTCCTGTGTCTCCTGAACGGAGTCGTCCGGGGCGACGCCGTGGACTGGCGTGTTCATCAGCTCCTTGGCGCGGAGGATCCCGCCTTCGGCCTCTTCGAGTGCGTTGACGATGCGGCGCAGCGTCGAGAGCCGTGGGTCTACGTCGCCACCCTCGATCCGTGCGATCAGCGGCTGGGACACGTCGGCCCGCTCTGCGAGCTTGCTCTGGGTCAGCCCGAGTTCGTTGCGACGCTCTCGCAAGTCGTCGGGCGTCGGTAGTTCCATACCTGCAATTACCAGTGGTTATATAAAAAGACACCGACGCCAGCAACGTGGGCGTCGTTTCTCGTCGGACCGTCTCTACTCCGCGGTGGTACCAGTCTCTAGGGCTGCGTGTCGGCGTCCGCTTCCTCGCCCTCGAACTCGATGGTCTCGATGACCTTCAGCGGCACGTCGCGCAGTGAGCCACCGATCTCGCTCTTGGCGATGCGCTGTGCGTGCTCGGTCGACTCGGCGTTGAACACCTTCATCTCCAGGACGAGGCCGACCAGCGCCGTATCAGCGGCGATGAACGCCGAATCGAACGGTTCGCCACAGGCCGGACAGCCCGTGGCACCGACTTCGACCTCGACGTAGTCCATCTCCGACTCGTTGAGTCGCTTGCCGGCTTCGCTGACTGCGACACCGATCGCGTCGTCGATGTCTTCGACGTCACGGACCAACCAGGCTGCTTCCATCGCCACGAGGTAGTTCATACACGCTAGTCGACGGTCCCACTACACGTGTGTTTTGATTCGCGATTGCGCACGAGACCCTTACTATCGCTATAACTTATGCAAACGACCGGGCGTGCCAACGGCTCCATTACTCCGACATCGCCGCTGGTCGTCATCGAGCCATCGTTTTCGCTCGATTCGGGAAAACCGCAAGACTGAGGCCAGTTGTCTCGTCTCGAACCGATACGAACATTTATATACTACAAATCGCGGATACGTGATCGAGGGACGATGGAATCCCAACTCTACCGCGGCTTCGCGTTCGCACTGTACCAGATCAGCCTCCTGCTCGGCATCGTGCTACTCCCACTCGCACTGGTGCTGGGTCGACTCGGGGTGTCAGTACCGATGGACAAAGTCGTGCGCCGACTCGAAAGCGCTTCTGCGGGTGTGAGTCCGAACGCGAACTGATCGATCCCGGAACGACGGCGCTGTCGGTTCGACCGGATCGGGAACTGTTCGATTTTCCGACTGTCATTCTCGCGAGTGGCGACTCCCGCGACCGCTAGCACCAAGTACGGGCCGTCCCTGGCACCGTGTATGGAACTGTTCGGGACGGCGGGAATTCGTGGACCGGTCGCTGACGAGGTGACGCCCGAACGTGCGCTCCAGGTCGGGCGGGCCGTCGGCCGCGACGGGGTGGAGTTCGCACTCGGTATCGACGGGCGAGTGACGAGTCCGGCCCTCGCGGCGGCCATGGAGGCGGGTCTCGAGAGCGCCGGCGCGACGGTCGTCCGACTCGGCCAGTGCCCGACGCCGACGCTGGCCTACGCCTCGCAGGGCCGACGGGGCGTGATGATCACCGCGAGCCACAACCCGCCCGAAGACAACGGGATCAAACTGTTCGTCGACGGGTCGGAGTACGATCGCGAGGCCGAGGAACGAATCGAGGAGCGTGTCGCCGGGGAACCGACGGCGAGTTCGTGGAACGAGTGGGGCGACGCGGAACGGCTCGAACCACTGCCGGCGTACCGGAGTGCAGTGACAGAGTTCGCTACCGGTCACGGCGCTCCGGTCGAGGAACTCACCGTCGCAGTCGACTGCGGGAACGGGATGGCGACTCTCGCAACACCGCAGGTCCTGCGCGTACTCGGCGCGGACGTGCGAGCACTCGAAGCGTCTGTCGACGGCCACTTCCCGGCTCGCCAGAGCAAACCGACGCCGTCGTCGTTGTCGAACCTCCGATCGTTCGTCGCTGCGAGCGACACGGCGTTCGGGATCGGCCACGACGGCGACGCCGACCGGATCGTGATCGTCGACGAAGATGGAGCTGTCGTCCACGAAGACACCGTCCTCGCGATTCTGGCCGAACACTACGTCCGCCAGGCGACCGTCGACGATCCGGTCGTCGTGACGACGCCCAACGCCTCAGGTCGAATCGACGAGCGCGTCGACGCCGCGAACGGGCGCGTCGAACGGGTCCGCCTGGGCGCGCTCCACGAGGGTATCGCTGCCGCCGACGGGACCGTCGTCTTCGCGGCCGAGCCCTGGAAGCACATCCACCCGGCCTTCGGCGGCTGGATCGACGGGGTCGTCAGTGCAGCCGTACTGACGACGCTCGTCGCCGAGCGCGGCCTCGACGCGCTCCGGGACCCGATCACCGAACGACCCTATCGCAAGCACAGTGTCGACTGTCCCGACGATCGAAAGGGGGCCGCGATGGAACGGCTCGCGACTGCGTTGCCGGACCAGTTCCCCGATGCCGACGTGGCGACAGAACACGGCGTCCGCCTGACGTTCCCGGACGACTCGTGGACGCTCGTCCGCCCTTCGGGGACCGAATCGTACGTCCGCGTCTACGCCGAGAGCGACGAGGTAGACGATCTGGTAGCACAGGTCGTCGAGTCGGTCGAAGACGCAGTGGCTGCGTCGGCCTGATACGGAATATCGTCTGGCACCAGCCACGGGCCCCGCCGACCCCGCACTGGCGGTGGCTATTTGACCGACCCAGCCCTCGCCCGACACATGGATTCGCTGGTCGAAGCCGCCCGGGAAGCGACCGAGGCGTCGTACGCACCCTACTCCGAGTACTCCGTCGGCGCTGCGATCGAGACCGCGGACGGTTCGGTGTACACGGGTTGCAACATCGAGAACGCGAACTACAGTAACAGCCTCCACGCCGAGGAGGTCGCGATCGGGAGCGCCGTCAGGGACGGCCACCACGAGTTCGAACGCCTCGCCGTCTCCTCGGCGGCTCGCGACGGCGTGACTCCCTGTGGAATGTGTCGTCAGACCCTGATCGAGTTCTGTGACACGGACCTCCCGGTCGTCTGTGACGAGGGCGGCGACGAAACGACGACCTATCGGCTCGGCGATCTCATCCCCGACACGATCTCTCAGGAGGACCTGGAATGACCGGTAGCGAAAAGCGAGACGAGGACGAGACCGCGACGGAGACGATGGACAGCGAGGACCCGAACGACGGCGAGCAGTACCACCTCGAGGTCGGTCCGGGAGACGTGGCGTCGAGCGTCCTCCTGCCGGGGAACCCCGAGCGCGTCGAGAAGGTCGTCGAGTCGTGGGACGATCACGAGATCGTCGGCGCACACAGAGAGTACCGCACGGCGACGGGGACGTACGACGAGACACCCATCTCGGTTACGTCCACCGGGATCGGTTCGCCGTCGGCGGCCATCGCCGTCGAGGAACTGGCTCGCGTCGACGCCGAGACACTGATCCGGGTCGGCTCCTGCGGTGCGATCCGGAAGGAGGCGGCCGTCGGCGACCTGATCATCACGACCGGCGCAGTCCGACAGGAAGGCACCAGCAAGGAGTACGTACGGGAAGACTACCCTGCCAGCGCGGACCACCGGGTCGTCTCGGCGCTCGTCGCCGCCGCCGAGGAACTGGGCTACGAGTATCACCTCGGCCTTACCTGTTCGACCGACAGCTTCTACGCCGGGCAGGGTCGCCCGGGCTTCGAGGGTTTCGAAGCCCGCGGGAGCGACGAACTGGTCGACGAACTCCGGGCCGCTGGCGTCCTCAATTTCGAGATGGAGGCCAGTTCGATCCTGACGCTCGCGAACCTGTATGGGCTGCGAGCGGGTGCGATCTGTACCGTCTACGCGAATCGCGTGACCGGTGAGTTCCGAACCGAGGGCGAACGAAAAGCCGCGAAGACTGCGAGCCTCGCGGTCGACTATCTCCAGCGGATGGACGAGGCCGTCGACGCGAGCGACGCCAAACACTGGCACGCCGGCCTGTCGCTGTAAGTTGTCCCAGTCAGACGCAGTAGCCGGTAATCTTTCGGGCTGGCATACCGCGCCGTAGGCCGCGGTTTCACCGTAAGCGGCCAGAGGCGCGACTTGCGGAGAGTTTTTAGCGTAGATTTTTACGACGAGTGGTACCCACAGCGAGCGAGGGCGAGGCGCGCCGAAGGCGGGCCTCGAAAGCGAACGGGGAGGAACGACCCGTGAGCGAAGCGAGCGAGGATACCCGAAGATGTGAAACGGTACTACATGTCGGGCCACGCCTTCATGGCGCGGCCGGTCGAGGAGACCTTGCGGATCCACTTGGCGGCGATGGCCTTCTTCAGGTTCTCGGCCATGAAGCCGCCGAAGGTGTCGACGGGGAACGACATGCCCATGTACATCACGTCGTGGGCGACGGCCTCGTCGCCGACGGAGACGACGGTGCCCATGTCGTCGTAGGTCCAGGTGTCCAGGGGCTGACCGCGGACCGAGCGTGCGAGGTTCTTACCGGCGACTTCGGCGGCCTGCCAGGCAGCCTGTGCGGTCGGCGGTGCCTGGTTCTCGCCGGGCTGGTCGATCAGGGCGCAGTCGCCGATGGCGAAGACGCGCTCGTCGGACGTCTGGAAGTCCTGTTCGGAGTCGATCCGGTGGGAGCGCTCGTCTTTGTCGATCTCGACGTCGCGGACAGCGTCGTGACCGGTGATGCCGCCGGTCCAGATCAGTTCGTCGTAGTCGAGTTCCTCATCCTCACCGATGTACACCGTCTCCTCGTCCACTTTGCCGATGAACTCGCCGCACATGATCTCGATCCCGGACGCTTCGAGGCGCTTGCGGATCGCGCCCTGTAGTTCGGCGGCGCCGTTTGGCATCACCTCGTCGAGCCCTTCCACGAGGTGGATCTCCAGTGGCGCGTTGCGCTCGTCGCGGAACTCGGCGATCTCGCCGGCGGTCTGGATGCCCGAGAGGCCGGCACCGCCCACGACGATCTTCGCCGGGTCGTTCCGCGTCGCCTCCCGCGCGGCGTTGGCGACGGCGTCGTGAATTCCCAGCGCGTCGTCCAGCGACTTGAGCGTGTGCGCGTACTCTTCGAGCCCTTCGATCCCGAAGAAAGCGGTCCGGGAACCGATCGCGACCAGCAGGTAGTCGTACTCGACCGTCGAGTCGTCGTCGAGTTCGACGACGCGTTCGTCGGTGTCGACGTCCACGGCCGACGCCTGGATGAAGTCGGTGCTACGGGATTTGATCTCGCCGACGGGGATCGTCACCTTCTCCTGTACGCTCGGATCGCGGATGCACCGGTGGGACTCGTGGAGAACGAGATGATAGTCAGTGTCGGAGATCCACGTGATGTTGGCCTCGCCGTTCAGTTGCGCTTCGAGGCTCTTGATCGCGCCAGCACCGGCGTAGCCAGCGCCGAGGACGACGACGTTGTCGGTCATATGTCGCTACCTCGGGAATCAGACGATACAAACCCTTTGGAATCGCCGTGTGCGAGAGCGATATGCGTGAACGACCATCATGAATTCGATGCAGAGTGTTTCCCTGACCGACGTAACACTACCGGCTGTACGTCTGTGAAGAATTTCGCGACCCCAGAGTCGCGATTATCTGGACATAGTTACAGCGGGCAGTACAAATCGCCCCGGACGCATCGAACGGAGAAGATCGGACAGAACGAACGTCGAGAGAAGGCAGACACCGCAGCTAGTGTTCGGGCTCGCCAGCGGGCGCTCGCATGTCGTCGATGGTGAGGATGAGCTTGTTGTTGGTGTCGTCTTTGCCCGCGAGGGTGCCGATGATCTGGAGCTTCGAGAGGGGCGTCGGACCGACGGTGACCGAGTCGTCCTCGTGGAAGTCCGAGATCGATCCCTGCAACTGGAGTTCCGCGCGGCACTTCTCTGGGTGGTGGACGCTCGTGAGGTCGATCTCTTCGACGTTGGCGTCTTCGAGCAGGTCGCCGTTGTGCCTGAGTGGAACCCGTGCCGCGTTGTCCATGTCCTGAATCTGGAGCGCGTCGTAGGCGTTGGCGGTCGGTTTGTACCCGCCTTTGGGGCCTGGGACGCCCTCGACGAGCTGGAGTGCTTTCAGGCTCTGCATCTGGTTCCGGATCGTTCCAGGGTTCCGGTCTACTTTGTCCGCGATGTCTTCACCTTTGACAGCACTCTCGCTCTCCCTGTAGAGGTTGACGAGTTCCTGCAAGATGTTCTTCTGGCTAGGTGTGAGTTCGATTGATGACATAACCGAAGTTTGGATGTACCTGTCCTTAAAGCCGACGGTGAACCCATGTTGTTTGCTATGTGCTCTCGTGGAAATGAAACACTATCTCGTTTCGGTTCGTCCTTGTCCTTCTCTATAGAAATCTGGATCACTCGTGACCGAACGGACGGTTTTCCCGATGAGGCTCAGTTTCACATCTTGGAGCGGAGTCTGACAGAAGCTGAAGGCTGTCCGGTTGCTGTCGGGTTCCGCCCCCCTTCCAGCGTTTTGACATTCATCGATGGAATACTGGGGTCAGTGCTCGGCGGAATCATCGCGGGCGGTCGATCAGTATCCTCTGGTGTCGTCGCTGGTCGGCCTGCTCCTCTTGTTCGCGTTCGTCCCGTTGATGGGAATCCTCGGCGCGATCAGCGGCGCGGTCGGAACACTCGTCCGTCGGCCGGCCCTGCCCGACGAGTACAACCCACCAGCGCCTACCCGTTTCTGTCGTATCGTCACCGCTCTGTGAACGATCGTTCACATAACCATTAGGTAAACCCGGGCGCAAGCCACCGTATGAACTGGAGTCGGTTCAAACACGACACGATCAACAACGTGTTCGGGAAGGAGAAGGTGCCGACCATCGTTGGGACGCTCGTCACAGCGGTGTACATGACTGCCATCATGATCTTCCCGCTCGGTATCGACATCGCACCCTATCTCGGCCCATTCTTGGGTGGATTCGTCGCCGGGGCCGTCCTCGGGACGAACGTCTACGACGGCGTGGCCTATGGCGTCCGGGCTGCCGCATACGGCTTCGTCATCGTCGCCTTCGTCGTGACGATCGGGTCGTTCGTCCTGTTCCTGCAGGCCACGGGCGATCAGTACTTCTACGTGTCCTCGTTCCTCGGACTGCTGGTCGTTTTCGCCATCGTGCCGTTGTCGGCCTTCGCCGGTGGGATCGCTGGGCCGGTTGGCACGCTCGTGCGTCGAATGGTCGTCCCCAGGCAGTACAATCCGCCGGCCAGATAGCAGCCAGTCCTTTTGTTCCGTCGTCGTGTACTCGGCAGACATGGACCGACAGGTGCGAGTCATCGGTGCGCCGATGGACCTGGGTGCCGATCGCCGCGGGGTAGACATGGGACCGTCGGCGATCAGGTACGCCGGGCTAGTCGACCAGCTCGACGCGATCGGGGTCGATTGTGTGGATTACGGTGATGTAGTGGTCCCGCGTCCCGAGGAGTCCGACCCGTCGGCGGGTGAACCGAGCGAGGGGCGGGCGAAGTTCCTCGCCGAGACCGAACTCGTCTGCGAGCGCGTCGCCTCGGCTGTCGACTCGACGATCGAAGCCGACGAGTTTCCGCTCGTCCTGGGCGGGGATCACTCGATCGGGATCGGGACTGTCGGGGGCTCGTCCGACACCGAGGACCTGGGCATCGTCTGGTTCGACGCCCACGGCGACTTCAACACGCCGACGACGACACCCAGCGGCAACGTCCACGGCATGTCGCTGGCCGCGATCCTCGGAATCGCCGAGTTTGCAGACAGCGAGTGGGCTCGCGCCAAGAACGTCGCTCCGGAGAACGTCGCTCTCGTCGGCCTCCGTGATCTCGACGAGGGCGAGCGACGACTGATACGCGACTCAGCGGTCACAGCGTACACCATGAGCGACATCGACGACCGCGGCGTCACGGACGTGGTCGAGTCCGCGCTCGCCGTCGCGACCCAGGACACTGACGGCCTCCACGTCAGTCTCGACATGGACTGGCTCGATCCAAACGAAGCACCAGGTGTAGGCACGCCGGTCCGAGGTGGCGTCTCCTATCGAGAAGCCCACGTCGCCATGGAGTACGTCGCCAGCTGCGGGGCGGCCCTCCACTCGATGGAGATCGTCGAGGTCAACCCCATCCTCGATACGCACAACCAGACTGCGGAACTAGCCTGCGAACTCACCGCGAGCGCGATGGGCAAGCAGATCCTGTAGCTGTCGCCGCGGGGAAACGTCGGCCCAGACTTATTACCTACCGGGATCGACCTTGGCTCGATGCTCTCCACCGCAGATTCCACGCCTCGAGACCCGCGCTTCCTGCGACGGCACGCGCTCTCGTTGCTCGATTTCTACCACCAGCGAGCCGTCGACACGACACACGGCGGTTTCGTCGCGCAGGTGAGCGATCTCGACGGCACCGTCTACGACGCCCGGGCGAAACTGCTCCCGGCGACTGCCCGGTTCGTGTTCAACTACAGCGTCGGCGCACTGCTCGATGGACCACACTACTGCGAAGAGATGGCTGCCCACGGCATCCGCCACATCGACCGCCACCACTGGGACGACGAGCACGGCGGCTACGTCTGGCAGCTCGATGGACAGGCAATCGAGGACGGCGCGAAGCGCTGCTACGGCCACGCCTTCGTCCTCTTCGCGTTCGCGACGGCCGCACGGGCCGGTATCCCCGGTGCTCGTGAGCGGATCGAACCCGCGTTCGACCTGCTCGACGAGCACTTCTGGGAAGACGACCACGGCCGCTGTCGGGTCGAACTCGACCGCGACTGGAGCGAAACGAGCGACTATCGGGGCCAGAACGCCAACATGCACACCTGTGAAGCGCTGCTGGGGGCATACGAGGCGACCGGCACCGACGAGTACCTCGACCGGGCCTATCGCATCGCCGAGGGACTCGCTCGTGACCTCGCGGACGCCGGCGACGGCCTCCTCTGGGAGCACTACACTGCCGACTGGGACCACGACTGGGAGTACAACCGCGACAAACCCGGAGACCTCTTCCGGCCGTGGGGCTACCAGCCCGGCCACCTGCTGGAGTGGAGCAAACTTCTCATGTTGCTGGCCCAGCACCGCGAGGAGTCGTGGCTGACCGATCGTGCGGTTCGCTTCTTCGATGCCGCCGTCGACAACGGCTGGGACGAGGACCGGGGCGGGTTCGTCTACAACTTCGACCGCGACGGCGACCCTATCGTCGAGAACAAGTACTACTGGCCGCTGTGCGAGGGGATCGGTGCGACCGCGCTGCTCGCCGAACGGTTCGACGACGACCGCTACGGCGAGTGGTACGATCGTATCTGGGCCTACGCCCTCGATAACGTCGTCAACGACCGCTACGGCAACTGGTACTTCCAGTTGACGCCGGACAACGAGGTCGCTACCGATGCTATCGACGACTCCCCGGAGGTCAAGGTCGGCTACCACCAGATCAACGCCGTCTACGAGACACTGCGGACCGAAAACGACGATAACCTGTAGGTAGAGAACGCGGCTGCCACCCTCACTCGAACACTGCGAGGAGGTCCTGCAGGAACTGTCGAGCCTCGGATTTGCCTCGGTATCTGATCCGATCCTCTCGATAGTCCATCTCGACCCAGCCCCGTTCTCTCAGAATCGGGAGGTGCTGATGCCAGAGCATCGTCTGCAACTGCGTTTCGTCGACGTGGGGGATCCGGGTCGCGAGATAGTCGACCAGTTCCTCCATCGTGGCTGACTGACCGTCACTGGTGTTCTCGAAGTAGTGAACGATCTCCCGACGAGTCTCGTCGCTCAGGGTGTGGAGCAGTCGATTCACCTTTGGTGACTTGTCGGGATAGCAGCCCGCATTCGACATGACTCAGCACGTCGTACGTCGCAGATATTAATCTAATGATCGATAATGACGTTAAACGGGGTAAAATTCTCTTTTATCGATGGTAGCGGACCCATACCGTCTCGATGATCGTCGTTCGATACGGCCTGCGCTACCCGAACCCCTCGTAGTCCATATGCTCCTCCGGGACGCCGACCGACCTGGCCGTACGGACGAGTGTGTCGACCATCGCGCTGATTCCACAGGCATAGAGATCGAGGTGGTCGGGGTCGATCCGTCGATCTGGTCTGGCGACTGGCTCCGAGCCAACGTATCGCCGCATCGACCGCGGAACCGACGACAGGTCGACGGCGTCGGCGTCGAGATACTTCGCGAACACCTGCTGAACGTAGTCAGTCTCGCCGTCCCAGTCGCTCAGTAACGGCTCTCGCGACAGCGTCGGGACGAAGTGGAAATTGTCGTGCTCGTCGTCGAATCGCTCGAACCACGCTCGATACGGGAGGTCGTCGCGCCACGCACAGCCGAGGAAGAGCCACACGTCCCTGCCGATCCCGCCATGGCTGTCTTGGCCGCTCTCGAAGAGGTGTTCGATCATGCTCCGAAACGGCGCGACGCCGGTCCCGGTCGCGAGAAACGCCACGTCACGCCGCGACGGATCGGAAAGCGCCATGTCACCGTACGGACCGCGCACGACGACCTCGTCATCCGGTGCGGCGTTCTCGAACAGCTCGCTCGTCAGTCGCCCCCCGGGTACCCTGCGGATGCAGAACTCCAGTTCGTGTTCCGCGGGCGAGTTCGCCAGCGAGTAGGCCCGTGGTGTCTCGCCGGTTCTGAGGGTGACGTACTGGCCCGGTTCGAAGTTCAGATCTCGTTCCGGATCGACGCGCATCCGCAACAGCGAGGGATACGGCCGCTCGAACCGGTCGGCGAGGTCACGGACTGCTTCGATGCGACGGTTTGACGCGCCCTCCCGCCGCATCGTCGCAGTGAGGCCGTCCCAGTCTACGTCCGACCCGCTCCGATACTCCGCGAGCGTGCAGTCGACACCGGCTCTGTCGATCTCTCGTCGGACGGCGGTCCGGACAGCACCGTTGCGACTCTGATCGAGCGGGTCGACGACCGTCACCCGCCCCGCTTCGGTGACGATCCGATGCGCGGCCAGCCGTTCGTGCTTGCTCATGTGACGGGGGACGTCCGGCATTCACTACCCCGTCACGCCGGAGTGACTTGGTTCTGACCCACCACCTTTTTGCTGCGAGGGTGCGCGAGGCGCACCCCACTTGCAAAAACGTGGGCGAAAAAACTGCTCCTCACCTCGTTCGGAGCAGCGAAACCGCGCCTGCGGCGCGGTATACTCTCGGCTATTTCTCATTTCCTCGATCTCGGCTGGCACGAAAGTCACACTTGCCGTCTGGTCGGCATCGTCGGGTTCCGAGACCACCCTTTTCAGCATCGGGTTTCCTCGCGCAAAAACGTGGTTCTGTCGAACGAAGTGAGACAGAGCTTGTCAGAGCTTGCTCTGACAGTGGCGAAAAAGCCGCTCGCTTCGCTCGCGGAACTACTCCTCGTCTTCTTCGACTTCGGCCGGCACGACCGTCACGCTCGCGGTCTGGTCGGCACCGTCGAGTTCCATGATCTTGACGCCCTTCGTATTCCGGCCGACCTGTGACACGTCGCCGGCGCGGATCCGCATGATCTGGCCGCTCTCGCTCATGATGACGAGGTGATCGTCCTCGCGGACGGCTTTGACCGTCGAGACCGGTCCGTTGCGTTCGTCGGTCTTGATGTCGATGAGGCCCTGGCCGTATCGGGACTGGCGACGGTACTCCGACAGCAGCGTTCGCTTGCCGTAGCCTCGTTTGGTGACCGTCAGCAGCGATCGCTCGTCGTCGTCGTCGGTCGCGACCAGTCCGGCCACCGCGTCGCCGTCTGTGAGCTTGATGCCGTTGACGCCGCGTGCCGAGCGTCCCATCTCGCGGGCCTCGCTCTCGTCGAAGCGGATGGTCATGCCGCCTTCGGTCGCGATCACGAGGTCCTTCGTGCCGTCGGTCACTTCCACGTCGATCAGCGCGTCGTCGTCTTCGAGTTTCGCCGCGATGATCCCCGTCGAGAGGATGTTTTCGAACTCCTCGGCACCGGTTCGCTTGACGTAGCCGTTCCGGGTGACCATCGTCAGGCACTCGTCGTCCTCGAAGTCGTCCGTCGAGACGACGGCGGTGATCTCCTCCTCGTCGTCCAGATCGATGATGTTGACGGCCGACTTCCCGCGGGCGGTGCGGGACATCTCCGGGATCTCGTAGGTCTTGAGCCGGTAGACCTGTCCCTGGTTCGTGAAGCAGAGCAGGTAGTCGTGGCTGTTGGCCCGGAACACCTTCGAGACGCGATCGCCCTCCTTGGGGTCAGCGCCGATGATTCCTTTGCCGCCGCGGTTCTGGGGATCGAACTTGCCGACGGGCATCCGCTTGATGTAGTCGTCTTCGGTGATGACGACGACACAGTCCTCCTCGGGGATGAGGTCCTCGTGGGTGACCTGCCCCTCGGCTTTGAGGATCGACGTTCGGCGGTCGTCGTCGTACTCGTCCTTGATGTCGCGGAGTTCGTCTTTGATCACTTCGAGCAGTTCGGACTCCGAGCCCAGGATCGTTTCCAGGCGCTCGATGCGGGCCTGCACGTCCTCGTACTCGGACTCGATCTCCGCGGTCTCCATCGAGGTCAACGAGCCCAGTTGCATCCGGACGATATGGGCGGCCTGTTCTTCGGAGAAGTCGAACTGCCCTTGCAGGGCACTGCGGGCCGCGTCGCGGTCCTCGCTGTTCTGGATGAGTTCAACGACGTCGTCGACGTTCTCCAGAGCCTTGAGCCGCCCTTCGAGGATGTGGGCGCGATCCTCGGCCTCGTCGAGTTCGAACTGGGAGCGCCGGCGGACGACCTCACGGCGGTGTTCGACGTAGTGTTCGAGCGTCTCCTTGAGCGTCAGGACGCGCGGTTCGTCGTCGACCAGCGCGAGGTTGATGACGCCGAAGGTGGATTCGAGGTGGCTCTCCAGCAACTGGTTCTCGACCACGTCGACGTTCGCGCCCCGCTTGAGTTCGATGACGATACGGACGCCGTTGCGGTCGGACTCGTCGCGCAGGTCCGAGACACCCTCGATCTTGCCCTCGTTGACGTCCTCGGCGATCCGCTCGACCATCCGGGCCTTGTTCTCCTGGTAGGGAATCTCGGTGACCACGATCTTGTTGTCGTCGTGGTCGACCTCGTACTCCGCTCGCACGCGGAGGCGACCGCGACCGGTCGCGTAGGCGGAATAGATCGCGTCCTTGCCGACGATGTTGCCCCCGGTCGGGAAGTCGGGGCCCTTGACGTGTTCCATCAGGTCCTCGACCTCGCAGTCGGGGTTGTCGATGAGGTGGACCGTGGCGTCGATCACTTCGCCGAGGTTGTGCGGCGGGATGTTCGTCGACATCCCGACGGCGATCCCCGAGGAACCGTTGACGAGCAGGTTCGGCACCGCCGACGGCAGGACAGACGGCTCCTGGAGGCGGTCGTCGTAGTTGGACTGGAAGTCGACGGTGTCTTTCTCGATATCGGCAAGCAACTCCTCCGAGATAGGCGACATCCGGGCCTCTGTGTAGCGCATGGCGGCTGCGGGGTCGCCGTCCATCGAGCCGAAGTTCCCCTGTCCGTCGACGAGCGTGTAGCGCATCGAGAACGGCTGGGCCATCCGGACGAGAGTGTCGTAGATGGCGCTGTCGCCGTGGGGGTGGTAGTCACCCATCGTCTCCCCGACGATCGAGGAGGACTTGCGATGGGCCGAACGGGAACTGACGCCCATCTCGTGCATCGCGTAGAGGATCCGGCGGTGGACGGGCTTGAGACCGTCACGCACGTCCGGGAGGGCGCGCCCGGCGATGACGCTCATCGCGTAGTCGATGTAGCTCTGCTCCATCTCGTCCTCGATACGGACGCGATCGACTGACGCCGCTGCTGTCACGTCTTCGGGATCGGGTGCTTCCGAACTCATGTTAGATGTCCACCCATTCGGCTTCCGGCGAGTGCTCCTTGATGAACTCCTTGCGCGGTTCGACGGCGTCGCCCATCAACACCGAGAACATCTTGTCCGCGGCGGCGGCGTCCTCGATAGTGATCTGCTTGAGGATCCGCTGGTCGGGGTCCATCGTCGTGTCCCACAGTTGCTGGGGGTTCATCTCGCCCAGTCCCTTGAACCGCTGGACCTGACTGGGGTTGCCGTCGCACTTCTCCTCGACGATCCGGTCGCGTTCCTCCTCCGTCATCGCGTCGTAGGTCTCGCCCTTGTACCGGACGCGGTACAGTGGTGGCTGGGCGGCGTAGACGTAACCCGCTTCGAGCAGCGGCTTCATGTGACGGTAGAAGAACGTCAGCAGCAACGTGCGGATGTGTGCGCCGTCCACGTCGGCGTCGGTCATCATGATGATGCGCTTGTATCGGATGTCGTCGATGTCGAAGTCGTCGCCGATACTGGTGCCCAGTGCCGTGATGACGTTCCTGATCTGCTCGTTCTCCAGGATCCGATCGAGTCGATGGCGTTCGACGTTGAGGATCTTCCCACGGATCGGGAGGATGGCCTGGAACTCCGGATCGCGGCCCTGCTTGGCCGAACCACCGGCGGAGTCACCCTCGACGACGAACAGTTCCGCATCGTCGGGGTCGCGGGTCTGGCAGTCTGCCAGTTTGCCCGGCAGCGCCGTCGACTCCAGTGCCGACTTCCGGCGCGTCAGTTCCTCGGCCTTCTTGGCGGCCTTGCGGGCCTTCGCGGCCTCGACGGCTTTGCCGATGATCGCCTCGGCAGTGTCCGGGTTCTCCTCGAAGAAGGTGCCCAGTCCGTCGTGCATCGCTGACTCGACGATCCCCCGGACCTCGCTGTTGCCGAGTTTGGTCTTGGTCTGGCCCTCGAACTGCGGGTCGGGGTGTTTGATCGAGATGACCGCCGTCAGCCCCTCGCGGATGTCCTCGCCCTTGAGGGTGTCGTCGAGGTCCTTGAGCAGGCCGTTGCTGGTCGCGTAGTCGTTGACCACGCGAGTCAGCGCGGTCTTGAAGCCGGTCATGTGGCTCCCGCCCTCGCGAGTGTTGATGTTGTTCGCGAAGGCGTGGATCGAGCCCTGTAGCTCGGCGGTGCCCTGCATAGCGATCTCGACCTGGACCGGCCCCTCGTCGATCGCTTCCTCTCCCTGGAAGTAGACGACGTCGCGGTGGAGCGGCTCTTTGGTCTCGTTGAGGTACTTGACGAACTCCTTGATACCGCCATCGTAGACGAACGTGTCGGACTCGCCGTCGCGCTCGTCTTCGAGGGTGATCTCGACACCGGAGTTGAGAAAGGCCAGCTCTCGCAGTCGAGAGGCCAGCGTGGAGTAGACGAAGTCGGTGCCCTCGAAGATCTCGTCGTCGGGCCAGAAGCGGATCGACGTACCCGTCTCCTCGTCCGGTTCCATGTCTCGGACCCGGTCGAGTTCGTACTCCGGTTCGCCGTGGTCGAAGCGCTGTTTCCACACCGCGCCGTCGCGCTTGACCTCGACTTCGAGCCACTTCGACAGCGCGTTGACGACGGAGACGCCGACGCCGTGGAGCCCGCCAGAGACCTGGTAGGACTTGCTGTCGAACTTCCCGCCTGCGTGCAACACTGTCAGGATGACTTCGAGCGCGGGCCGGTCGTGCTTCTCGTGGGTGTCGACCGGAATCCCGCGGCCGTCGTCCGAGACAGAAACGGAGTTGTCCTCGTGGATCGTGACGGTGATCTCGTCGCAGTGCCCTGCCAGCGCCTCGTCGATCGAGTTGTCCACCACTTCGTAGACGAGGTGATGAAGCCCTCTGGAGTCGGTCGAGCCGACGTACATGGCTGGCCGTTTGCGCACAGCCTGTAACCCCTCCAGAACCTGGATCTGTTCCGCACCGTAATCACGGTCCTGTGACATAGAATCTACTTCGTCTAATGGGGCGGGGGTCTTAAAGGTCCCGCACGCGCACGCGTGAGTCAATCGCGTTTGGCTCGCCTGATCACGTCCGTGAAACCCGCTCGCCGTCCCGGTTGTTCGTCGTCTACTTTCACTGTGGTGGCGAACACCTTATAACGCGTCCGCTGATACGTACCGCCACGAATGACCTCGTACCAGTCGCGACTCGGGGAGGGAGAAGGGATCGCCGAGGAGTTGGCCGAGAGCCAGCGGTCCATCTCCATCGCCGAGTTCTTCGAGAAGAACAGGCAGATGCTCGGGTTCGACTCGGGAGCCAAGGCCCTCGTCACGGCCGTCAAGGAGGCCGTCGACAACGCGCTGGACGCCTGTGAAGAGGCCGGGATCACGCCGGACGTGTACGTCGAGATCCAGGAGGCGGGCAACTACTACCGCCTGATCATCGAGGACAACGGTCCCGGAATCACGAAAGAGCAGATACCGAATATCTTCGGGAAACTGCTCTACGGATCCAGGTTCCACAAGCGCGAACAGAACCGCGGCCAGCAGGGGATCGGGATCTCGGCGGCCGTCCTGCACGCCCAGAAGACCAGCGGGAAACCGGCGAAGGTTACCAGTCGAACGGAGGAGCACGCCGACGCCGAGTACTTCGAACTCATCGTCGATACCGACGCCAACGAGCCCGAGATCAGCGTCGAGGACACGACCTCGTGGGAGCGGCCCCACGGGACGCGGATCGAACTGGAGATGGAGGCTAACATGCGGGCCCGCCAGCAGCTCCACGACTACATCAAGCACACGGCGGTCGTCAACCCACACGCTCGCATCGAACTGCGTGAACCGAAAGAACACCTCAAGTACGAGCGAGCGACCGACGAACTACCCGCCGAGACCGAGGAGATCCGACCTCATCCTCACGGGGTAGAACTCGGGACCCTGCTGCGGATGCTGGAAGCCACGGACTCGTACTCCGTCTCGGGATTCATGCAGGGTGAGTTCACCCGCGTCGGCCAGAAGACCAGCGACGAGGTCATCGCGAACTTCAACGACCGCCACTTCGGTCGCGAGATGTCGTGGTACGGGCCACAGTCCCACGAGGACGGCGACGTCGCTCGCGCGGTCCAGCAGGCCGTCTCGAACAAGGGCAAGGAGGCGACCGCCGAGTTCGCTGATTCGATCGATAACGCCGTCGCGGAGGCGGGTCGGGTCGCCCACGGGCGACTCGTCGAGATCGTCGACGGCCACGCCGACCGGATCGAGGACGACTACGACAAGACGTTCGGTTCGACGGTCCGGGAGGCCGCCGTCGAGGCCGCCTGGGACGAGATCACGAGCCAGCGCACGCCCGACGTGTACGAACTCGTCGACGAGGTCACGACGACGCGCAAGGACGATGCGGCCGTGCAAGGGATCAGCGAGCGAATCGCGGACAAGTTCGACGACGACGGCCTCAATCGCGTCACGTACGCCGACCTCGAAGACTACGTGGCTCGCGCCGCCGACATGACCGAGGAGCGGGACGACGCGACCTTCGGGGAGACGGCCCGCGAGAAGATCGTCGACGCGCTGTGGGAGGTCGCCGCGCAGGTGCCCAACGACCCACCGAACGTCGGCGACATCGCCGACGACCGCGACGTCGCGAGCGATCTGCTGGAAGCGATGCGCGACGCCGACATCATCGCGCCGCCCACGGACTGTCTCGCGCCGATCACGGCCGAACTGGTCGAAGCGGGACTCAAGAAGGAGTTCGATGCCGACTTCTACGCCGCCTCGACGCGTGACGCCTCCGTTCACGGGGGCGACCCGTTCATCGTCGAAGCGGGTATCGCCTACGGGGGTGACATCGAGCACGATCAGGCTCAGGTGATGCGCTTCGCCAACCGCGTGCCGCTGGTCTACCAGCGCGGCGCGTGTGCGACGACCGACGTGGTCAAGGGGATCAACTGGCGCAACTACGGGCTAGATCAGCCCGGCGGCAGCGGGATCCCGAACGACGCCGCGGTGATCATGGTCCACATCGCCTCGACGAACGTCCCCTTCACCAGCGAGTCCAAGGACGCCGTCGCCAACATCCCGGAGATCGAGTCCGAGATCGAACTGGCGATCCGCGAGGCTGCCCGGGAACTCAAGAGCTACCTCAACAAACGGCGCTCGATGCAGAAGCGTCGCAAGAAGGAGAACAAGCTCGCGACGATCCTCCCGGAGATGGCCGAGAAGCTCTCGCAGGTCACCGGGAAGGATCAGCTACAGATCGACGACTCGATGGCCCGGATCATGAACAACGTCCTCGTCGAGCGCGAGATCGAGGGGGACACTGTCCGCGTCGTCGTCGAGAACAACGACGACACGAACGCCGACATCGACCTGACGGACATCGTCACCGCCGAACCCACGGACACCAACGGCGCGAACGTCGTCGAGATGGACGGCGAGTGGTTCGTCAAGTGGGAGACGACGGTCGCGGCCGGTGACGAAGCGGTCCTCGAATACACGATCGACGGTGACGCGGAGTTCGACATCGCCGTCGACGGTGTCGAAGACGAGAAACTGACGGTGGACGCGTAATCATGAGTACAGACAAATCACTCGACGAAGCCCAAGCGCGAGAACAGCTGCTGGACCTCGCAGCGGACTTCTACGATCAGTTCGCCGAGGGAGACGTACCGAAGATGCAGATTCCGACGCGGACCAAGTCCAACATCGAGTACGACGAGGACAAGGACGTGTGGGTGTACGGCGACCGCTCCTCGACCCGCTCGGCCAAGACCGTCTCCGGTGCCCAGAAGCTCCTCAAGGCGACCTACACCATCGACTTCCTCGCCCAGCAACTCGACGAGAACCGATCGTCGACCCTGCGTGAGTTGTACTACCTCTCGGAATCGTGGGACCTCGACGAGGCCCAGTTCAACAGCCAGGACGAGTCGAACAACCTCATCGAGGACCTGGAGATCGTCTCCGAGGTCAAACGCGAGGACTTCCACATGCGCCCCGAGGAGTCGGGCGCGAAGGTGATGGGCCCGCTCCTGTTGCGCGAGCAGACCAGGCGGGGCGACCGCGAGATCCACTGTCAGAACGACGTTGGGCAGGGCGGCTATCAGATCCCGAACAACCCCGACACCATCGAGTTCCTCGACAACGAGGCTGACTTCGTCCTCGCGGTGGAGACCGGTGGGATGCGCGACCGCCTCGTCGAGAACGGGTTCGACGACGACTTCAACTGTATCGTCGTCCACCTCGGCGGCCAGCCCGCTCGGGCGACCCGCCGCCTCATCAAGCGGATGCACGACGAGCTCGACCTGCCTGTCGTCGTCTTCGCTGACGGTGACCCCTGGTCGTACCGGATCTACGGCTCCGTGGCGTACGGATCGATCAAGTCCGCTCACCTCTCGGAGTACCTCGCCACTCCCGAGGCGAAGTACGTCGGCATCCGACCCGAAGACATCGTCGAGTACGACCTGCCGACCGACCCGCTCAGCGACTCGGACATCAACGCACTGGAGTCCGAGCTGGAAGACCCGCGCTTCCAGACGGAGTTCTGGGAGGAGCAGATCGAACTGCAACTCGACATCGAGAAGAAGTCAGAACAGCAGTCACTGGCAGCGCGCGGGCTGGACTTCGTGACGGATACGTATCTTCCGGAACGGCTCAGTGAGATGGGCGTCCTGTAGGACGCCATCGGACAGCGGCTCCGGGAGATGATTTCCGGAGCGCCTCGGCGAGATTGGTGTGCTGTAGGGACGTTGCCGACGCATTTTTGATCGTCGGCCAGTACCGGATTAGACGATGCCCTCCACACGCCGTGACATCCTCGGCGCAGCCGCCGGGCTGTCGAGTCTGGCGCTGGCCGGGTGCCAGTCCCTCCAGGACGAATCGACGCCGACCGAGATGCCACAGACCGACCCGGTGACCGACTACGCCGTCGCGACGCTCCGCCGGACCGACGGGACGCCGTACCGGTATTCGAGCGACGACGGGAGCGACGAAAGACAACCCCTCGTTCTGGGTTCGAACGACGACCTCGACGCCATTACGTTCGAGTCTCCCGACTCAGAGACAGAACGGTTCGCGTCGTTCCTCCAAGAGACCGACTTCCAGCACTGGTCCGTCCTGCTGTATCAGCGTCAGATCCGTCAGTGCTACCGCCAGCGTGTCGAGAGCGTCTGGCGGCGGCCCGAATCTCTCAGTGTGACTCTGTGTCGGGAGCGACTCCCGGCCGACCGGGAGTGCGAGACGGGCACACGAGACGAACTCGGGATCGCGATCAGGGTTCCGTTCCCCAGCGACCAGTTCGACCGTCCCTCAACCAGCATCAGTAGTGAGTGTGCCGCACGACTCGGCCCCCGAGAGACGGCGGAGGGGCAATGATGCACCGAGCCCTCACCCGCCGCGGCGCGGTGGCCGCCGCCGGCACCACGTTGGCCGCACTCGCCGGTTGCTCGGCACTCTCGATGGGCTCGGAGTACGACCAGCGACAGCTCCGAGAGATCGCCGAGCAACCGGTACCAGACAGCTCGTACTCCTACCCGTTCACCGTCTCGGCGTCGATGATCGACTTCCACCGCGAACGGACAGTGGCACTGCTCGAACAGGTGCCCGAATCGGTGTCGCTGCCGAACGCGGCGACAGCGAGCGAGATCGAGAACGACCGGGCCGCGCTCTCGGACCGCGTCGAGACCGCCAGCGCCGAAGACGGCGGCCAGGACGACGATAGTGAGAGCGAAAACGCCGAAAACGACGACGACCAGGCCCCGCCGCATCGGCGACTGTTCGAGTGGCGACGGAATCGCGTCGACGCCGCCAGCCTGCTGGGCAAGTATCGAGCGGCCACGGGCGAGATCGACCGGACGACCCTCCGGCAGCGACGCGATGCGATCCGTTCGGCCCGCAGCGAGTTCGTCGCGGCCCACGAGTACCGCGGTATCGACCCGGAACGGGCGGTCTTCCAGCATCAGTTCCTGGAAGGGATGCTCAGAAACGTCGGACGAGAGCTGGAGCCCTATCCCCCATTTCCAGACGAATCGACCGACGATCCGGAGACGGTCGGCTATCTCGTCGGGAAAGTCGTACGCGCCGAGTCGACCCTCGCCGACGCACGGCGGTTTCGCGAACAGGTGCCCGCCGAGGGGACGTCGTACCGACCGGCGATGATGGCGACGGCGACGTGGCTCCGCCGGCGTGCCCGACTCACGGAGACCGAACTGGAACGGTACCTCGAGAACGGCAGCGGCTCGTTCGGCCGCGACGTGACGGGAACGCCGGCCGACGTGTGGTTCGGCGTCGCCCGGGACATCGCGCGGGAGCATTCCAACAGCGACCTCATCGACGCGATCGGTGAGTCGTCGTACGCCACCGCCGTGATCGAGGCGGGGCTGCGCCGGACGGCACTCTCGACGCTGCAGACGGTCGTCGAGGAGATCGAAGGCGGTCAGTTCGACGAGACGCCGTCGACAGACGAACTGCGCTCACTGCGTGAGGCGGCCGTCGAGGCGGTCCAGTCGACGCTCGACGGTGACAGCCGGTTCGAAGACCGGTTCGTCGAACCGGCGATCGGCCACATTCGGGACGGATCGAAACGATTGGAAGCCGGAACGTCGTCCGAGTCGGTGAACCGCGCCGCCGGTCGGTTCGCCTACGCCGAGTCCCAAGCCCGGCAGGCGACTGCCGTCGCCGAAGAGGTCGAGTATCTCCTCACGACAGCAGCCGACTAAGAGGGGCGACCAGCGAATCAGTGATCGAGCACGACGGGCACGTGGCGACTCGCCACGTCGACCGTGAACGCCTCGTCGTCGCCTTCGAGCGATTCGAACGTGTTGTAGTGGATCGGGAGCACGAGGTCCGGTCCCATCGACTCGGCCAGCTCGGCGGCGCTGTGGCGGTCCATCGTGTAGTTCTTCGCGATGGAGGGGACGAACACGTCCACGTCGAGTTCTTCGTGGCCGTCGAGCACGTCGGAGTCACCGGGCCAGAAGACGCGCTGGCCGCCGATCTCGACGAGGAAGCCACAGCCGATCCCCTCGGGATGGATCGGCGTCCCGTCGGCCTCAACGTTTGGACCGTCGGGTTCGTTGTAGGCCGGGACCGTCCAGATGGGACAGTCGGCGGCGACGAGTTCGTCCTCCATCGAGACCTCGACGACCTCGTGATCGAGGCCGACCGGCCGGTCCACGTCCCGGTCGGTCTCGTGGACGTTGATCCCTTCGAAGAGGACGACCGTGGCGTCCTCGCCGGCCACCCGGCGGATGCCGTCCGGGTCGTAGTGGTGGATGTGGGAGACACAGACCACGTCGCCGTCCTCCGCGTCGTAGTCCTGTGCCGGCGGGTGGTTGATGCCTTCGACGTGTGGCTCCCACTCGCCGGTGAGGACGCCGTATCTGCCGGGGTCGAAGTAGATTACGGTGTCGTCGGTCTCGATTCGAAGTGTCGCGTAGCCCAGCCAGTCCAGCGTGAGGTCTTCGAAGTGGACGGTCATGGGTGGCACTACGCGAGAGCGTCGTATAAATCGCCCGCGATGTCCGTGACATCCACAGTCGTCGTCTGGATTGATACGGAAAGTTGTAGACGTTTCCCCAGTCGACCGCACGCAATAGTGCGGTTGATCTGGTACAGAACTACAACTTTCTGTATGACAGCTACACTTGCTGTTCGGCGAGTCGCTCGACCCGTTCGAGCGAGTCGGCCTCGCCGATGGCTTTGTCAGACCGGACCTCGACGAAGCGGGGGAAGCGCAGCGCGTAGCCGGACTCGTAGTTCGAGGACGTCTGGATCTCCTCGTACCCCACTTCGAAGACGACCGCGGGATCGACGGCGACACGCTGGCCGTCTTCGTGGGTGATGTGTGGCTCCAGTAACGCCGTCAGCTCTGCCAACTGTTCGTCGGTGATGCCGGTCGCGACGTTGCCGACGGTCGCGTAGCCGTCGTCGGTGCGCGCACCGATCTCGAACGTTCCGAGGAAGGTCGCCCGGCGACCTTCGCCCCACTCCGCGCCGGTCACGACGAGATCGAGCGTCTCCACGTCGGGCTTGCGCTTGCGCCAGTGTTTGCCGCGCTTGCCCGGTGAGTAGGTCGAATCTGGGTTCTTGAGCATGATCCCCTCGTGGCCAGCAGCGAGCGCTTCGTCGGCGATCGCTTCGATCGCGTCCGTCTCGGTTTCGAGCCAGAACGTCGACCTGATCGCTTCGGATTCGTCGACGAGTTCGTCGAGCGCGTCCCGCCGTTCGACCAGCGGCGCGTCGAGGAGGTCGCGTCCGTTCGCGTGCAGGCAGTCGAACGCGTGGAATCGGACCGCCACGTCCTCGCGGGCCTTCGCCACGTCGTGCTTGCGCCGGAAGCGCCGGAGCACCTCCTGGAACGGGAGCGGGTCGCCGTCCCCGTCGACGGCGACGACTTCGCCGTCCAGAATCGCTGGCGCGTCGAGCGTCGCCTCGACCGACTCGACGACCTCCGGCAGCGCGTCGGTCACGTCTTCCATGTTCCGGGAGAACAGCCACACTGTCTCCCCGTCGTAGTGGACCTGGACCCGAGCGCCGTCGTACTTCCACTCGACGGCTGCTTCGTCCCAGTCGTCGAGCGACCCGGTGACAGTGCCCGCCTGCGCGAGCATCGCTTTGACGGGGCGACCGACGGCCAGGTGGAGGTCTGCGAGTCCATCCCTGCCCTCATCTCGGGCGACCTCGGCGACGTGGCCGTAATCGTTGGTCACCTGCAGCGCACGCTGGACGGCGTCGGCCGGGACCCCGAACGCCGCGGCGATCGCGTCCCGGACGGTGCCTTCACCGACGCCGATGCGCATCTCCGAGAGGACGATCCGGGACAGATACCGGGCTTCGTCACTGCTCGCGCGATTGAACAGGCCGAACAGCACGTCGACTTTCGTCTCGCGACTGCCGTCGCCACTGGCGGTCGCGATGGCTGTCAATTCGTCGGCGACCTCGGCGACGGTCAGGTCGGATTGGGAGCCAGCGCCGAACGCCGCGAGTCCCTGCTGTCCCCCGAGATCGAGGGCTGCCGCGACGGCCCCGATCTCGCCGAGATCGGCGACTCGCTGTTCGATGTCGTCGGCCGAGACGTTCGTTCCGGCCGCACGGGCCAGCGCCTCGTAACACAGTTTCGGCCCCACGTCGAGTTTGGTGGCGTCGTAGGCCGGGAACACGCGCCCCTGGACGAGGCGAGAGAGCACCGAGAGGTCCTCGCCTGCCTCGGATAGGAGCGCAGCCACACGCTCGGTGATCGCCGTGTCGGCACTCTCGCTCTCGATGTCTGTGGCCGCCCCAGCGAACTCGACGAACTCCATTATCAGAGGCTACTGCCGCCCGCTTCTATACGCCCTTCGATGCACGATCCGACGATCCTCGGAGTCCTGACGATCACCGAACTTCTTTCTCGACCACGACGAACTCTCCCTGGCCTGGTGCCGGATAGGGCCGATCCACGTCGAATCCGTCGTACTCCAGTTCGCGATCGCCATCGGTGTCGAGGTGTGGGACGAAGACGATGGATCTCCCGCTGTCGGTTGGTCGAGACAACTCGATCGCGACGTTCTTGTGCGTTCCAGCAGGGAGGTACTCGGACTGGCCGATGGCTTCGCCGTCGAGTCCGCGCTCGTAGACCACGACGTAGCCGCCGTTGGAAAGTGAGACGGAGTCGATCTCGACGGCCTGCTGGCCGCCAGCGGGATTCTCCATGGTCAGTGACGCGACCGGTGAGGAGAGCAGCAGGAAGGCGACGTAGGCGACGCCCAGCATGATCGCGGCGTGTTTGGCCCCGTCGCGGAGCGATCCCTCGCCGAGCTGGCCGCCGACGAACCCCGAGAACAGCGCCTGCACGAGCGCCGTGTGGAAGAACACGAGCGTGTAGGCCGCCTTGTCGACCTGTCCGAGCCGTGCGAACTGGTCGGTGTTGACGCCCAGCCGCCCCGTGTTCTCGGGCGTCGGGACGCTGGAGGGCAGTGCCGGCACGAGCACTTCCTGGACGGAAGTGATGATGACGAGGAAGACGAGGAAGGAGATGTAGATGACGACGAGGTAGGTGAGCATCTGCTGACGGCGCTGGCGGCGAAGTCGGTAGTCAGAGCGAGACTGATCTGCCGCGATGCGGAGGATCGACCCCATCTTGCCCGACGAGCGCATCGCGTTGATCAGCAGCGTCACGACTCGCGAGATCGAGGTCGTTCTGATCCGACGACCGAATCTGGTCAGCGCGTCCTCGACGTTGGCCCCCATCGTCACGTCGGCCCAGATCCGCTCGACCTCGTCGCTGAGGTGGCCGACGTCGGAACCCTGGACCCGTTCGAGGCTCTCGACGACAGTCATGCCGGCCTCGTTGAGGCTCGCGAGCCGTTCGAGGAGTTCCGGCGTCGCCGCCTCGATCCGGCGGACTCGACGTGCGTACAGCTCTCTGACGACGGCGTAGGGGATCAACACGAGCAGAAGCGCCTGGATCAACACGTCGTCGAGCATCCGGATGTTGACAGCCCCCGTCGCGAACGCCGGCGGGGCGCGAAGGAGGATCGACAGGAGGGCGATCGGCACCAGCACGTAGAGCAGTCGCGACGGGTTCCAGAGAAACGTCTCGGCGGGTGAGGTCAGCAGCCGCTTGACTGTCGCGAGCCGATCGTAGAGGGCGAGCTGTCGGTTCTCGATCGAGTCGGCGTAGCCCCCGTCGGTCGCGGTCGGCTCGCTGCCTGCGTCGGGCTTCGCGAACGTCGTCGTCTCGCGGCGTTCCAGGAGACTGGTCGTCCTGTTGCCCCCGATGCCCAGGATCTCCAGTCGCTGGGAGAGATACAGCATGAACCCGCCGTTTGCCAGTGGGATCATCAGGTAACCGACCATCTGGAGAAAGACGAGTGTGTCCGTCAGCGTCAGCCCGAAGACGAGGAGGATCGTGATGAAAAAGAGCACCGCCGCGACCAGCACCGTCACGTACGCTTCGGCGACGGTCGCGAGGTGTTCGAGGATCTCTTCCTGGCGCTGCTCGCTCTCCGCTTTCGTGCGTTCGTACTGCTCTCTGAGGAACGTCGAGAGACTCCGCCCGCTCTGGAGGACGCTCGCCAGGTTCTCCGAGAACGTCTTGAAGTCCCCGCTCGGTGTTCGGTCGGCCATCGAGCGAACGGCGGTGATCATGTCCTGCCCGAACAGGTCCATCTGTCGCACGGCGACCGATACCTCCTCCGCGCTCGCGCCGTAGATCTCGCGGTTGTCCGAGAGGGTCCGCAGCGCGGCGGGGAACGGGACACCACCCCGCGAGAGTGCGTAGAGGAACGCCAGGGTCCGTCCCATCCCCTCGTCGATGGCGCGCTGACGCACCGCGGCCGTACTTCTGGGCATCTCCCAGCGCAGCCAGTACGTTAGCCCGGCGGCAGTGAGGCCACCCACGAGTCCTCCGCTCAAGACGATCACGAGGATCTCCCGGTCCGACAGGAGGAGTTCGAACCCGCGGATGCCGAGGGGGTTGACCATCGTACGCGGGAGCCCCATCATGAGGTCGACGATCGTCGGGATCGCCAGCAGGAAGCCGCCGAAGACGTAGACGCCGGTGATCGCACCGCCGACCGCAGCTACCGCGGTGAACATGAGCGTTCGTGCGGCGTAGGTGCGATACGTGTATTCGATGAACGCCGACTTCAATCGCCTGTCGCGCTCCTCGGACTCCGGGACGTAGCGACCGAACAATCGGCGGCTGAACCGGGTCACAGAGCGGTCGAACGACTCGTCGAGCATCGCGAGCACGATCAGACAGAGGATCGCGATGACGACGAACACCGGCAGCGTCCCGAGCGGGTCCAGTTCCATGTCAGGAAGGGATCTCGACGCCGGCGTGATCGATCTCGTCCATCACTTTCTCGCTGTCGGCGTAGTACTTGTTCACCATCGCCGTGAACCGTCGGTAGTCGGTAATATCTCGCTCCTGGAGGTATCGCAGGAACCGCTGGCGGTTGTCCAGTTCACGGAGTAGTTCCGACTGACTCCAGCCGCGTTCGCTCCTGATCTCGTCCAGCAGATCGCTGTTGGACTCCTCGAACTCGTCCTCGTTGGCCTCCCACGAGTAGGAGTTGGAGTAGTCGAGTTCGCCGGTCCGCTGGTCGATGCCTTCGATCTCTGCCAGCGTCTTGGCTCGCCGGACACGTTCGCCCCCCGAGCGGCCCAGCACTTGCACACAGAGGATGTCGAGGCTCTGAACCATCGGCCGTGGGACGTTGATCGGCTCGTTTTCGAGCCTGTTGATCACCGTCTGGACGGAGTCGGCGTGCATCGTCGAGAACGTCGTGTGCCCGGTGTTCATCGCTTGGAACAGGGTGATCGCCTCTTCGCCACGGACCTCGCCGACGATGATGTACTCGGGGCGGTGGCGCAGTGCCGACCGCAGGAGGTCGTACATCGTGATGTCGGACTCGTCGAGTCGCTCGCGGGTCACCGACGAGAGCCAGTTGTCGTGGTACAGCGAGAGTTCGCGCGTGTCCTCGATCGTCAACACCTTCGAGCGGGGCGGGATGAACATCGACACCGCGTTCATCGAGGTGGTCTTGCCCGCCGCCGTCCCGCCGGCGAAGATGAGGCTCTTGTTGGACTCGATGGCCAGCCAGAGGTAGGCGAGCATCTCCAGGCTGAACGTGCCGTAGTTCAGCAGATCGATCGGGGTGAACGGCTCGTCGGCGTACTTCCGGATGGTAAAGGCCGAGCCCCGTGGCGTGACCTCTTCGCCCAGTGCGAGTTCGATCCGGGAGCCGTCGGGCAGGGTCGTCGAGACGACCGGATCGGAGACGGAGACGTGCCGACCCGAGCGCTGGGCCAGCTGGATGACGAAGTCGTCTAGCTCGCCCTCGTCGTAGACGACGCTCGTCTCGATGTCGGTGTACTGGTCGTGATACGCGAAGATCGGCAGCCCGGCCCCGTCACAGGAGATGTCTTCGATGTAGGGGTCGTGCATGAGCGGATCGATCCGGCCGTAGCCGAGGAACGAACGATAGAGGTAGTAGAAGATCCGGTAGAACGTCTCCGTCTCGACGACGACGCCGTACTCCTCGATCCGGTCGCGAAGTGCCTCCAGGAGCGCGGCCTCCGGATCGTCGCTCACGTCCTCGCGATAGATGAGCGGACCCCGAATGTCTTCGAACAGGCGGTCGAGCAGATCTCGCTCGAACTCGTCGAGGGAGGGTTCGACGATCTGGTAGTAGCGTTCGTCGGCTGCCGGATCGTGGCTGATGACGGCGAACGCGTAGGGCGCGTTGAGCCAGTAGCGGTCGAGTTCGTCGTGCTTGTCGGGGCTGGTGTAACTGACCAGCCGGCCGTGGCGCTGGGGATCGAAGTTCGTCTCGGGGACAGCGGCGCCGCTGAACACTCGCGCAGTCCGCGACAGCCAGTTGCGGACGCCCGACAGTGCCGACCCGCCGCCGTCGCCCTGTGTCTCGTCACCTGACATTCCTCGATACCCTGTGGAACTATCCCACGCTTTCGGGGCGATCTACTTAAATGAGAGCCCCCGAGTATTGCGAATTGAAATCTCACACCGCTTCGCTCACGCGTCGTCCGTCGCTCCGTCGGATCCAGTTCGATCGACGGTCAAGAGGAGGTAGCCAAAGCCCAGCGCGAACAGCGTCCCGATCGGGAGCGTGTACATCTGACCGGTCCAGAACAGAACCGTCGAGAGCCCCAGTACGAGGCCCAGCAGCGCGAGCTGGCCGCCCTGGAGCCTCACGGGATCTATCGGGAGCGCGTCTTCGAGTTGCTCCTCGTCGACGTAGTACAGCAAACTGAGAGCGAGCGGTAGCAGTGAGATGGCCGCGGCCGCGACCCACGCCCAGTTCGCGATGGGCGCGGTCTGGGTGAACGTCGGCGCGTCGAACACCCAGAGCCAGACCTGTTCCTGATTTCCGAAAGAGATGCCGAAGATGTACTGGAGCCTGAAGTACAGAAAGCGGATAACAATGACCGTCACATCCCGCCCACCGAACTGGATCGGGACGAGCGCGCCCGACCAGGGCAGCAGCGCGACGAGCCACGTCGAGAGCACCGCCAGTTCGGCCGCGTACTCGGATTTGACCCACGCCATGCACGTGACCGCGTCCCACTGTGGATAAAAGCTGTCGGCTCTGGCCCGTCAACCGGGGGCCTCCGCAGTGGCATGCCCCAGCCAGGTCGTGTGCGGAGTGGTACCAGTCGTCGTTACGTTCTTTGCTTCGGATTCCCTACACCCGGTTACGAGATGCGGCGTGACTACTTCGAAGTCGAGTGCAGCGGCGTCGACGAGTCGAACGACCGCCCCGTGATCGCGATCACCTACGACGGGCCGACCGGGCTCCTGACCGAGCGGCTCTCAGCGGCCGACGGGACTCTCGACGCGAGCGAGCTGGACGTGGCGTACCGACAGACAGCCGAGGGCGACGAAACCGCCGGTGTGCTCTCGATCGCCAACCGGATCACTGGCGACTTCGTGCTCGAAACCAACGTCGAATCAGCCACGATCGAGTCGCTGGTTGGGGCCGCGGGCGACGGCGACGGCACGAGCTATCAGATCAGGCTCACCGACGGCGACGGCAAGTCGACGATCTACGACAAGGAGATCCTGCTGGTCTACGACGAGAGCGGGAGTCTCTGCCGGGGCGAGAGCCTGATCCCCGGTGGCGTCGAACTCTAGAGTCGTTCCTCGATCGCCGGCAACACAGCCGTCACGTCCCCGGTGAGCACGATATCAGCCACATCGTCTTTCTCGGTCGGTTCCAGGTTCACGATCCCCAGGGTCGCGTCCGACCGTGTCGCTCTGACTGGCAGTCCGGCAGCGGGATGGACTGTCAGGGACGACCCGACGGCGAGAAAGCAGTCGGCCCGGTGAGCCAATCGGTTCGCTGTCGCGATCGCGTCGTCCGGCAGTGACTCGCCGAACAGTACGACGTCGGGGCGGAGGACGCCGCCGCAGTCACAGCGTGGGGGGAGTTCACCGTCCGCCGCGCGGTCGAACGCTGCGTCGGCAGCCTCGCGCTTGCCGCAGTCGTCACAGGCTACCTGTCGGTGGTTACCGTGGAGTTCGATCACGCGATCGCTCCCGGCCTGCTGGTGGAGGCCGTCGATGTTCTGGGTCAGTACGGCGTCGACGAAGCCCCCAGATTCGAGGTCTGCGATGGCCTCGTGGGCGGCGTTGGGTCCAATGGTTGCTTCGCCCCCGCCGTAGATCCGCTCACGGAGGTCGATCCGATCGGCCCAGAACCCCTCTGGATCGGCGTCGAGTCGCCGGCGGTGGAACGCTTTCGGATCGAACTCCGACCAGAGGCCGTCCTCGCCGCGGAACGAAGGGATGCCCGAGGCCGTGCTCACGCCAGCGCCTGTGAGAATGACTGCGGTGTCGCTCGCCCGGAGGGTCTCGGCAAAGTCGGTGATCTTGGCTTCGGTCGCGTCGTTCATACTACGGAGTCGGTTCCCGACCGGGCTAAATTCAGCGATCGTGCCGACGAATGCACGATCGGGGACAACTCGGTGCAGTCCTGACGGGGCGGTATGTGCTTTGCAGCGCTGTTGAACGGTGACGCGACGGATCGATCGGTACAGGAGCTCGTGCGGGATGAGCTACCGCGCTCGGTCGCGGCCGTGATCGGCGCGGTCTAGGCGGACCCTCGGTGCGTCACCGGATCGCGTCGACTGGAAACGTACCGGTTCTTTTCGAGTTTTGTACCCCATTCCGGCGGAAATTTCCACGTCTCGTATCACTGCCAGACATCGATATGGAGGGATTTAAGCGGGCGCGAGACGGCGTTCCGTATGACATGAAATTGCACGAGTATCAGGCGAAGCAGGTCTTCGCCGACGCGGGCATTCCGACGCCCGCATCGACGCTCGCGGAGACCGTCGACGACGCGGTCGCCGCGGCCGAGGAGATCGGCTACCCAGTCGCGATCAAGGCGCAGGTCCAGGTCGGCGGTCGCGGGAAGGCCGGCGGGATCAAGCTCGCCGAGAACGAAGAGGAAGCCCGGCAGTTCGCCGACGAGATCATCGGCATGGATCTCAAGGGGATCCACGTGGACCGCGTGCTCGTCGAGGAAGCGGTCGACTTCGTCAACGAACTGTACGTCGGCGTGACGATGGATCGCGGCGAGGGCGAACCCGTCGCGATGGTCTCGACGCGCGGCGGCGTCAACATCGAGGAGGTCGCCGAGGAGGACCCCGATGCGATCGCGCGCGAGCACGTCGACCCCGCCTTCGGAATGCATCCCTTCCAGGCCCGGAAGGCCGTCTACGACGCCGGTGTCGACCGCGAGGTCGCCAACGACGTGGCTGGTGTCCTCCAGACGCTGTACGAACTCTGGGAGGCCAAGGACGGCTCCGACGCCGAGATCAACCCGCTGATGGTCACGGGCGACGACGAGGTCATCGCGGCCGACGCCGTGATGAACGTCGACGACGACGCCCTCTTCCGCCATCCCGATCTGGAGGAGATGGAAGACGAGGCGAGCGCCGGCGACGAACTCGAACAGAAGGCCGACGAGTACGGCTTCGACTACGTCCGCCTGTCGGGCAACGTCGGGATCATCGGCAACGGTGCCGGGCTCGTGATGACGACGCTGGACCTCGTCGACCACTTCGGCGGCGAGCCCGCCAACTTCCTCGACGTGGGTGGCGGCGCGAAGGCCCAGCGGATCGCAAACGCGCTCGACATGGTGTTCTCCGACGACAACGTCGACTCGGTCGTCTTCAACATCTTCGGCGGGATCACCCGCGGCGACGAGGTCGCCAAGGGGATCAACCAGGCACTCGAACAGTTCGACGAGATTCCGAAGCCCGTCGTCGTCCGACTCGCGGGCACCAACGCGGAGGAAGGCATGGAGATTCTCAACGAAGACCTCGTGACAGTACGACAGACGCTGGAGGACGCCGTCGAACAGGCAGTCGACTACGCTGAGGAGGTGGACCAATGAGCGTCCTCGTCGACGAGGACACCCGCGTCGTCGTCCAGGGGATCACTGGCGGCGAAGGGAAGTTCCACACCGAACAGATGATGGAGTACGGGACGAACGTCGTCGCCGGCGCAGTGCCTGGCCGTGGCGGCCAGGAAGTCGCCGGCGTCCCCGTCTACGACACCGTCGACCGCGCCGCGCGCGAAGAGAACGCCAATACGGCCGTCGTCTTCGTCCCGCCGGCGTTCGCCGGCGACGCGCTGTTCGAGGCGCTCGACGCGCCGGTCGACCTCGTCGTCGCGATCACCGAGGGCATCCCGACCCAGGACATGGCTCGCGTCAAGCGCAAGCAGGACGAGAGCGACACGCACCTCGTCGGCCCGAACTGCCCGGGCGTCATCACGCCGGGCGTCGCCAAACTCGGCATCCTGCCGGGCAACATCTTCTCGTCCGGTGACGTGGGGCTGGTCTCCCGTTCCGGGACGCTCACGTACCAGGTCGTCGACAACCTCACGAAGCGCGACATCGGTCAGACGACCGCTATCGGTATCGGTGGCGACCCGATCATCGGGACGAGCTTTATCGACGCGCTGGAACTGTTCGAGGCCGACCCAGACACGAAGGCCGTCGTGATGTGTGGCGAGATCGGCGGCGAGGACGAGGAACAGGCCGCCCGCTACATCGGCGAGTACATGGACACGCCCGTCGCCGGGTTCATCGCCGGCCGCACGGCCCCGCCGGGCAAGCGTATGGGCCACGCCGGTGCGATCGTCTCCGGGAGCGGAACCGGGACCGCCGAGTCCAAGATCACGGCCCTCGAGAACAACGGCGTTCCCGTGGGCGACACGCCCGAGGAAGTCGTCGATCACGTCGAAGATATCCTCTAGGCAGCGCCACCTTTCGATTCAGTCACGTATCAGAAACGCTTTGTTTTCTCGCCGCCGGATAGAATAATGGTGTGTTAACAATTGACAAGGGTTGTGTAGTTGGGATTGCTAATCAACAATTCGACAGCCGTCCATCGATATCAGCGAAAATATTCGGTTCTCCCAGACGAGAACAACACCTGTGAACATTCCGGTGTAGTTAATATGTGTGAGTCGGAACGCTCAACTATGCCTCATATTTGCCGGGAGTGTAAGCGGACCTTCGACACGGAACTCGAACTCGAACTTCACAGGGACACCTGCTCGGCCGGTGAGCTGTTCTGTGACGAGTGCGGGGAGCGATTCGCGGAGCGAGCCGGCACGGAGGACGGCTGGCACTATCGATGCCCGAACGATGACTGTGACGGGGAAGGAATCGGCGAGGATATCCACAAAGTATCGAAGGCTCGCGTACAGACGCCCTGACTACTCATCTTCTTCGACCAGTAACGATTCGATTCGTCCGAGCGCCCGTTGACACACTGGCACGTATCCCGCCGCGAGTGGCGGGATCTCGAACACCACCTCGCATCGGTTCTCGTCAGGTCTGTCTTCCCGGGCTTGGTCGACGCGGTGGCCAGTGGCGGGGATTCGTGCCACTCGCCAGGTCCAGCGATAGTTCTCGCAGGCGGTGATCTCGAACGGGATCCAGATCCCCAGCGGCGTCTTCACCCGGCCGGTCGTCCCGCGCTCGATGACGCGGTGACTGCTCTCGACTGCCCGGACCGACGGTCCCCACGCGGACCACTGGTCGGTCTCTCTGAGAACGTCCCAGGCCCGCTCGCGAGCGACAGGGATCGTCCGGCTCACGCAGATGCGACGGCCGTCAGGTGTCCGTTCGGCGGTCACAGGCACGGTCTTCATTCGTTCTCACGACTAATAAACGGGGGCCAACTATAGGATGGTCCGGTCACAAGCGTCGGGCAGATGATCGAAGCTCGGGATCTTCGCAAGGAGTACGGCGACTTCGTCGCCGTCGAGGGGAGCACGTTCTCCGTCGAGCAGGGTGAGGTGTTCGGCGTCATCGGGCCCAACGGGGCCGGCAAGACGACGACGTTGAAGATGCTTTCCGGGTTACTGGAACCGACCGGCGGCGAGATCAGTGTCGCCGGTTACGACGTGACCGACACGGCGATGCGCCAGCAACTGGGCTTTCTCCCGGAGGAGTCGCCACTCTACGAGGAGATGACGCCCACGTCGTATCTCCGTTTCTTCGCGGATCTCTACGACGTGCCCGAGAGCGTAGCGACCGAGCGGATGCACGAGACACTGGACGAACTGGATCTCGAACACCGGGACCGGAAACTCGGGGACATGTCGAAGGGGATGAAACGGAAAGTCGCCATCGCCCGGTCGCTGATCAACGACCCGGACGTGCTGGTGTACGACGAACCTGCCAGCGGCCTCGACCCGCTGACGACGAACTACGTCATCGAGTTCACCGAACAGTTGGCCGAGGAGGGCAAGACGATCGTCTTCTCGGCGCACAACCTCTATCACGTCGAGACGATCTGCGACCGCGTCGCGATCATGAACGAGGGCCAGATCGTCGCTCGCGGCGACCTCGAAGAACTCCAGGCCGAGTACGGCGAACGCGAGTACTACGTCTACACGACTGTCGAGGTTCCCGATGCCGTACAGGAGAACGGCCACTGGCGACGCGTCGTCGACAGCATGGACGGTGTCGACGCCATCCGCGAGGCGGCCGCGGAGGCCGGCGGCGACGTGATCGACATCCGGACCGAGGAGTCGAGTCTCGAAGAGGTGTTCCTCAACGTCGCCGAGAGCGAAACGCCCGGCACGCGCTACGTCGAGGAGGCCTGAATGAACCCGCGGAAGCTACTGCGGATCGCCAAGTGGGAAGTCACCAAGAACGCCGGCGGGGTCGACAAACGGACCGTCGCGATCATGGCAGTCTCTGTCGTCGCGATGCTCCTCGTGGCGGGTCTGGCTGCGAGCGGCGGCGCGACAGGCCTGGACAGCGGGCTGTACCGCGTCGGCGTCGACGAGTCGAGTCCGTACTACGCCCCTGCCAGCGAGGACCCGGCGTTCATCGTCCGGGATCCCAGTGCCGAAGCGGTCGAACGTGGCGATCAGGAACTGTACTTCGACGGCACCACACTCCGCAACAGGCTCGGTTCACAAAAGGAAAAGGCCGCACTCAGCGAGTTCCGATCGAGCGTCGATGGGTACAACAGCGAGCAGATGCGGGAAGACGACAACGCGACGGCCGCCTTCCCCGTCTCGGTGACGCTCGTCTACCTCGAACAGGACGGCGTGACCGAGACGGTTGCCACCGGCGGTAATGCTGACGGATCGAGTGGAAATGGCGGCACCGACGGATCGAGCGGGGCTGGCGGTACCGACGGATCGAGCGGAGATGGCGGTACCGACGGGTCGAGTGGTGACGCTGGCACCAGCGACGGGTCGACCGGGAGCGGGACCGGAAGCTCGTCAGACGGCGACTCTGGCAGCCTCGCCGGCCTCGGAGCTGGCCTCACTGGCGGCTCGACGAGTGGCACCCCGGCTGACATCCAGCCACCGTTCCCCTTCGAGTCGCTCGTGCTCGCGTTCCTCTTCATCGTCCCGATGAACTTCGTCATCCAGGCGTACGGCTCGACGATGCTCTCCGAGCGACTGAACCGCCGCGGGGAACTACTCCTAGTCTCACCGGTGAGTCGCTTCGACATCGTCGCCGGCAAGACGCTGCCGTACTTCCTCGGTGCGATGGGCGTGATCACAGCGATCACGCTGGGACTCCGATTCTCCGGGCTCACCGCCGGTGGCGGCCCGATCGCGATTCTGGCTGTCCTCCCGCTGGCCTTGCTCTTCCTCGCGGCGACGTTCTGCGGCGCGATGTTCGCACGGTCGTTCAAGGAGCTCACGTTCGTGACAGTGACAGTGACTGTGTCGCTAACCACCTACGCCTTCGTGCCGGCGATCTTCACGGACGTGAACCCGATCGCACTGATCTCTCCGCTGACGATCGTCGTCCGGGACCTGCAGGCCCAGGCGGTGACAACCGGTGACTTCGCGTTTGCGACGATACCCGCGACGCTGTCGGCGCTCGTCCTCTTCACGCTCGGCTCGGGGCTCTACCGCGAGGAAGACATGTTCACTCAGCGGGCGATCCCGCTGAAGCTTCTCGACTCGCTGTCGACCCAGATCCGCTCAAAGTGGAGCGCTCTCAAACTCCCAGTAATGCTCTTGCCCGCTGTCGTCGTCGCCGAACTGGCCGGGATCGCGCTGCTGTTTGCACTCCCAGTCGAGATCTCGATTCCGCTGATCCTCGTGGTCGTCGTCCTCGTCGAGGAGGTGGCCAAGAGCCTGCACGTCTACGCCGGGTTCTCGAGCGGTCGGTTCGACGGGTCACTCCGGACGACGCTGGTCGTGGGCGCGCTGAGCGGGACGGGCTTTTTCCTCGCCGAGAAGCTGATTCTGGTGTTCCAGGTTCTCAATCCCGGACTGAGCGAGATCCCGACGAGTCAGGCCGGTCTGGTCGGCTCGCTGGTCCCGGAGGGTGTCCCCCTCGCGCTGGCCGCGGTGGTGTTACTGCTGTTGCCACTGGCGCTGCACACTGTCACTGCGACCGTGTCGGCGCTGGGCGCGCGACGGGGACGGCGGACGTACCTCGTCGCTCTCGTGGCCGCGATGGCGATTCACTTCGCCTACAACTTCACGGTGGTGAGTACCGTTGTCCAGTGAGCGCTCGTGGGACCCACGGCTGATCATCGCCCGCCGTGAGCTGACGTCGCTCAGCCGCGAGAAGACGATCGTCCTCGCGATCCTGATCCAGCTGTTCGTCGCGGCGTTCTCGTCGTTCCTCGTGGTCGGGCTCACATCGCTGTACGATCCCAGTTCCATCGATTCGGGCGGCATCGAGATCGGCGTCACGGGCGACGCACAACAGGACCTGTTCGAGGCCGTCGCCGAGACTGACGGCGTCCAGCCGATCTCGTTCGAGTCGGTGTCGGCGACCCAGCGGGCCTTCGACCAGGGACGGATCGACGCGTATCTCACGGGCTCGTTCGTCGAACCACCCGACAGCCAGGGGCAGGTGATACAGGTGACAGCGACGGCACCGGACAGCTCTATCCGGACGACGCTCGTCGTCGTCCAGCTCCGGAAAGTGCTGAAGACACTGGAGCGCCAGGAGCGACTGGACCGGGCGGACTCGCTGGATCAGGTACCGCTCCCACTCCCGGAGCAGATCGACGCCAGCCCCTACTTCAGCTTCACCTACACGGTGTTGATCCCGCTGTTGCTGTTCCTGCCACCGTTCATCAGCGGATCGGTCGCGGTCGACACCGTCACCGAAGAGATCGAACGCGGGACACTGGAGCTCCTGCGGGTCGCCCCTGTCAGTCTCGTCGACATCGTCGACGGCAAGTCGCTGGCGATGATCGCACTGGCCCCCGTACAGGGGGCGCTCTGGCTCCTGCTGTTGAGCCTGAACGGCATCACCGTCGCAAATCCGCTGGCGATACTGGTGCTCGTGGGCGCGACGGCAGCCATCGTCGTCGTGTTCGGCGTGGTACTGGGACTCCATCTCGGTCGACGACGGCCAGCACAACTGCTGTACTCGGTGCTGACGCTGGTCGTCTTCGGCGCGGCGATCTTGCTGCCCGAACACCCCTCGACGACGGCCGCGAAGCTCGCCGTCGACAGCCCGACGCTGGTGACCTACGGCCACGTTGTCGGCTACGTGCTCCTCGCCGTTGTGCTGTTCGCGCTCACCAGACGATACGTCGACCGCGTCCAGCCAGAATCGCTGTGAGGGTCCCGAATGGCATCGTCCACTGCACCAGTATATTGATATTCCCCGATTGAAATCACATATCACATGTCTCGCTCTCTCGTGCTTCTCTTTCTCGTCTGTATCGTCGGCTCGGCAATCGCTGTCGGCCCCCTCGGGACGGACGCGACCCGAACGTCGGCCGCGGAACACGCGGATGTCACTGTCGAATCCATCCCGGAGGACGACATCACGCTGGAACGTGGAAAGTTCGGGAGCGGCCGCTATCACATCGATGCACCACCGGCCGTCGTCCGCGTCGAGAACGTCACCGGAACACCGATACTGCGGTACGTGATCGACATTCCCGGTGAGTGGCTCACAGCCTCGAGCCGATACGGACTCGGTGGGCGGGAAGGGCGCATCAGTATGCGACCGAGCCCGGTGACCGTCAGTCCCCATGCCATCGATCAGGAGCGCTACGAAGCGATCGTTTCCGTCTGGGTCCGGACGGGAACGCACGAGCGAGATATCGTCCAGCGACGTGTTACCGTGGAGGTCGAATCGTGAGTGTTCTCGACCGGCTGCTAGCGGGGGAGAGAGTCGACGTCGAAGAGCTACGGGCCGCTGTGTCCCGGACCGTTTTCGGCGACCGGGTGGGATTGACGCTGGCACTCGTCACGTTCTTCTGGGTCGGGCTGACCTGGCGACTCGGCTTCGCCTCGAACGACCAGTACACCTTCGCGAACACGATCCTCGCGATCGCCGACGGACAGTTGCACATCACACAGCCGAGGTACGGTCCTCCCTCGGGAGCGACACCGGGGACGTACGTCGTCGGAGATCGAGTGTACGGCCGGAACTACGGGGTCGTTCTCCCGTCGGCGATACTGTACGTCGTCTTTCGCGTGATTGCACTGATCGCAGACGTGCGAGTGTTACTCACCGGCCTGTGGTCGCTGACGCTCGTCGGCATCGGTGGTGCCGTTGGCGGCCGATTCGACAGGGGGCGGGAAGGTGTCGTCGTAGGGTCGCTGCTCGCTGGTCTGTTCTTCCTGCTGTCGGTCCTCGTGGCCGATCCTCTGTCGTCGCGCTGGCTTCCGTTGATCGCGTTGCAGTTGACGACTGCGTCGGCAACTGCGGTCGTCGTCGTCGTCTGCTACCGGTTCGTGACTCGCTGCTACGACCGACGCCTCGGCGTGGCTGCTGGGGTCGCCGTCGTCGTCGCGACGCCGATCGGCTTCTGGGCGACGCTCCCGAAACGCCACAGTGTCACCGTGATGTTCGTGATCTGTGCGATGTACACGCTGTATCGATCCAGAGCCGCGAGGACACCGACTTCGGCACGCCGGTTCCGGTCACTCACGTACGCCTGGCCAGCGCTTCTGGCGTGGGTCCATGCGCCACACGGCGCGATCCTTCTGGCGGCTGTCGGTCTCGTCGACCTGCCGACAGCTAGATCGAACACCCGGTCCGATCTGCTGAGTATCGGTGCCGCGTTCGGTGTCGCTCTCGTTCCGTTTCTGGTCACGAACACTCTCATCTCCGGCAACCCCGTCTTGCCGCCGCGGTTTCTCCCCGATTACACCGGGGATATACTGAGTGGATCTGCCGAAACTGCCGGTGGATCTGCTGGGGCTGCTGGTGGGTCTGCCGAAACTGCCGGTGGATCTGCTGGGGCTGATGGTGGGTCTGCCGAAACTGGTGGAGGCGTGGTGGGGAGTGGAAGTACCGGTTCGTCGGGCATCTGGCGCGTCGTTAGCGTGTTCCTCGACGGCAATCTGGCCGTGTTCAGGATATTTTCTCAATTTGTCAGCTCGTACGCTGCACTGACAGAGCCCGAGCGCCTCTTTCGTGTGTTCGTCCACACCGGATACGTTCCGAGACTCCGTCCGAATCAGGACGCTGCGATCAACCTGAGCGTGCTGGCGTCGATGCCGTTGCTCGGGGCACTCGTCGCGTATCCCGTGCTCGCCGGGCGACGGCTGATCGAGCGAGAACGATCCCTTAGTTCACCTCGCCAGTGGTCCCCAATACGGGTCGTCGATGCCTTCAGCGCCGTGTACGTCGTTCTCCTGCTCGGGCTGTACTTCAGCTCGCTGCCGAACCATCACATGCTCACGACCCGATATCTCCATCCCCTGTACCTGATCGGTATCTTCTGGATCGTCCGACTGCCCATCGTCCGCCAGAGCGTCGCGACCGCTTCGCGGACGCTCACGACGAGTTACGGGGGCGCGATTTTCGTGCTGGTCCCGGCGTTCCTGTCGGCGATCGCAGTCGGTCGGCTGGTTCTCGACGAGAGCATCCAGCTCTACGCGCTCTTCGCACTCTTCGTTGCGACAGGCGCTGGACTGTGGGCGATAGTCAGCTCGTTGACCGACGGGCACCGAAACACCGGATCGATCGCGCTGGGAGTCGCCGCTGGAACCGTGTCCGTGTACCTCCTCGTCGCCGGTCTCGCTCTCTTCCCAGAGACAGGCGAATTTCTGTTGCCCGTGGCACGGATCGTGAGCGAGCGGATCCACTACGCGCGTCTCATCGGCAGTACACCACCGTTCTGGGACGCCAGCCAGCTGTTCTTTGTCTGGTGATCTCGCGACAGTCGTTCTCCGGGCCGTCATCGAACTCCAGCAGGCATTGCGCACCGCATTTATTGTCGTCCCGGATGTTCGTCGACACATGGAGTACACCACCCTCGGTTCGACCGGCATGGAGGTTAGCCGACTCTGTCTGGGCTGTATGAGCTTCGGCACTTCGGAGTGGCGCGAGTGGGTGCTGGACGAAGACGAGTCCCACGAGATAATCGATCGGGCGATCGATCTCGGTATCAACTTCTTCGACACCGCCAACATGTACTCGCGGGGTGAGTCCGAGCGCGTTCTCGGCGACGCTCTGGCGGAGTACGACCGGGATTCGCAGGTCGTCGCCACGAAGGGGTTCTTCCAGATGGACGAGGACAACCCCAACTCCGGCGGCGCCTCGCGCAAGGCGCTGGAACAGGAGCTATCGAACAGCCTCGACAGGTTGGGGATGGAGACGATCGATCTCTACCAGACCCACCGCTGGGACGACGACACCCCCATCGAGACGACGCTTCGGACACTCGACGATGCGGTTCGTCGTGGGCAGATCCGACACGCCGGCACCTCCTCGATGCACACCTACCAGTTCGCGGACGCCCTCCACACGAGCGACCGCGAGGGACTGACGCGTTTCCAGACGATGCAGAACCACTACAACCTCCTCTACCGCGAGGAGGAGCGCGAGATGCTGCCCTACTGCGAGCAGGAGGACATCGGTGTCATCCCGTGGAGTCCGCTGGCCCGGGGCTACCTGACCCGCCCCCACGAGGAGTTCGAGGCGACGACGCGGGGCGAGACGGACGACTACGCCCGCGAGCACCCCTACTTCGAGGGCGGTGGCCGCGAAGTCAACGAGCGCGTGGAGGAACTGGCCGACGAGAAGGACGCTACGATGGCCCAGATCGCGCTCTCGTGGCTGCTGCACAAGGATCAGGTCGATGCCCCGATCGTCGGTACGACGAGCGTCGAACACCTCGAACAGGCCGTCGAAGCCCTCGATATCTCGCTGTCGGATTCAGATATCGAGTGGCTCGAAGCGCCCTACGAGCCGGTGCGGGTGTCCGGGCACGAGTAGGACGAGGGGCGCGGTGATCGGGGCGAGAGCCCGACCTTAGGGAGGGGTCTCGGAACAGCGAGCCGCGGCCCTCGGTACTGCGAACGGAGAACGGAGTGATCCGTGAGCGGCGTGGTCCCAACGAAGTGAAGGACCACGGTACAGCGAGCCGGAAAGGACGATCCGCGTGTAGAAATCACTCGTCGTCGCCGAGCCGGCGGCGGAGGAGATACCCGACACCGCCGAGACTGGCCAGCGCGCTGCCGAGCCCGAAGCCCGGGCCAGCACCTGCGGCCCCGCCCCGGACCGTTCGGACCTCTGTCTCTGTACTGTCCGTGTTCCCGGCGCTGTCGGTGACAGTCAGTTCGACGAAGAAGTGACCGACCTCGTCGAACGAGTGACTGACCTGCCGCCCTGCACCCGTCGATCCGTCGTCGAAATTCCACTCGTAAGCGAGGATCTCACCTGTGGTGCTCGAGGCACCGCTGGCGTCGAACTCGACAGTCTCGCCGACTGGTGGATCGGTAGGCGCGTAGGAGAACGAGGCCGTGACCTCGCTCGTCGTGCTTCTGGTTGTGGTCTCTGTCACTCCGGTCGCACTGTTGGCTTCGGTCTCGGTTTCGCTCTCTCGGGCTTCCGTCGTGGTCTCCGTCGCGGTCTCGGTTGCTGTGGGTTCCGGACGCACGCTGAAGGACTCGCTGGTCGTGGCGGACGCGCCGTTCTCGTCGGTCACTGACAGCGCCACCTCGTACTCACCGGGTTCGCTGAACGCCGTCGACGCTCGCGGTCCCGTCGCTTCGTAGATGATCGGGCCGCTCACGCTCCAGGCGAACCCCGTGATTCCGGTGTCGTCCGTCGATCCGGTGCCGTCGAACGACACGGGCTCACCGACGACGGGGTCGGTCGGATAGAACTCGATCGACGGAGTCGGCGGCTCGTTTTCCCCTTCTTCGATGGCGTAGAGCGCGCCGTCGGCAGTGGGCGCGTAGAGGACACCGTTCGCGACCGCGAGCGAGGTCCCTGCCCCCTGCGTTCCGACATCGAAGTTCCACAGTTCTTCCCCGGTCGTCTCGTCGAGCGCGTACACCACTCCCTCCGCAGTGGGGCCGATGTACGCGACTCCGTCGGCGATGGCCGGTGATGTCGAAACCGCGTCGGCCTCGAACGTCCAGCGTTCCGTGCCATCGAGGGCCAGCCCGTACACCATGGCGTCTGTTTCGCCCTCCGACCCGTCGCTAGAGACAGCGACGAGCGTCTCGTCGGAGACGGCGACTGTCGTTAGAAACGGCCGGCCCGATGCCTCGAACGTCCAGCGAATTGCGCCGGTCGTCGTGTCGACGGCCTCGGTGCCTGGGTTGTAGACGACGCCGTCTCGGTAGACCGGTTGCCTGGACGTGGCTGCTTCGGGCTGGCTCCACTGCTGAGTGCCGTCCGAACGGTCGAAGGACTTGAGTGAGGGCTCTCCATTGCCTCCCCTATCGCCCGAGACGAAGACGCGGTCCTCGGAGACGGCCACCGGTGCCGATGGTTCGCCGACGAACGCTTTCTCCTCCCATTCGACGGACCCATCGCTCGCGTCGATCGCGTAGAGATAGCCGTCCTCGAAGCCCGTCATGTAGGGGACGTAGAGAGACCCGTCGTACAGGACGGGCCGCTCCGGTTGGAGTTCGTCGTAGTACCCGTCCGGGCTGAACGACCACTGTTCGCTGCCGTCGCGCCGATTCAGAGCGACGACGCGCGAGCCCCGGGTCGTGTACAGCGTCGTCCCCGCCACCGTCGGTGCCGTGTCCATTTCTGCGGTCCAGATGCCATCCCGGTCGGTGGTACGAAGCGCGTAGCTGTTGGCGTACGTCGTGGTCCCTGAGACGACCGGGACGATTCCCCCGCCGAGGCCGCTCGCCGACCACTTCTCGCTCGGGTTCCGCTTCGGCCCCGGTGCCGTGGTCGATCCGGTCGCACCTGCGTCCCTGTGGGCCATCGGCCAGCCACTGGACGGTGACTGTGCCGATCCCGTGGTCGATACTAACGACCCGAGCGCCCCGAAAAGAGACGTGCCAGCCACACATCGAAGTAACTCCCGTCTCGAAAAGCTACCGTTGCTGTGCACTGTAGTTCGCATAACAGACACTCGTCACTTAAGTTCCGTTCGTCTGCGTCGAACAGATCACGTTCCCAGTCGCGACGCTTACGGCACGCGACCGCCCGGCGTTCCTCGCTCCCCCGGCGGACTCGTCCCGACCTGTTCGTGCGTGTGGTGGTAGAACCGGAGTCGCGCCGTGCCCTCCTCGTCGATCGGCTCGAAACAGACTCGCCGGTACCGGTCGTTCTCGATCAGATTCACCGCGACGCCGTCCTCGTGGACGGACACCGAGTCGTACGGCGTCTCGCAGATCGGGCAGCGTTCCGGAGCATCCGATCGCGTCTCGTCGTCGCTCATGTCCGGACGTTGGTCTGGCGACCCAAAACTGTCTGGGGGGATGCCTTTCCCTCACCGGTCCGTACTCTCGACCATGCACTCCCTGCTCTCGATGGAGTGGCGGAACCTCCTGTTCGCGCACTGGCCCGTCCCGATCGACGTGGTCGCCGAGTCGCTGCCGTCGGACCTGTCGGTCGACACCTACGACGGGTCGGCGTGGCTCGGCGTCGTCCCATTCAGGATGACCGATATCCGCCCGCGCGGGTCGCCCATCGGCTGGTCGTTCAACGAACTGAACCTCCGGACGTACGTCAGGCTCAAGGGCGAACCCGGTGTCTACTTCTACAACCTCGACGCCGACGACCGTCTCGGCGTCGCAGTCGCTCGACAGCTCTTTCGCCTCCCCTACTACCGGGCGCGGATGACCGTCCATCGCGACGGCTCTCGGACTCGGTTCCAGAGCGTCCGCACGCACCAGGACGCGCCAGACGCTCGCTTCATGGCGACCTACGAGCCGACGGGGCTGCCCGAACCGGCCCGGCCAGATTCGCTGGCCTCCTTCCTGACCGAGCGCTATCGCTTCTACGTCGCCGACGACCGTGATCGTATTTACTACGCCGACATCGACCACCCGCCGTGGGAACTCCAGCCCGCGACCGTCGAGTTCGAACGCAACGACCTGTTCGCTGCCAGCGGCTTCGAGGAGCCGGAGTCGGAGCGCGTGGTCCACTTCAGTCCGGGCTGTCACGTGACGGCGGGACGACTCCATCGCCACGAGGGACAGTGAAACCCGAGCGATGACAGTCGGCGGGAGACTCAAGACCGCGGCGACCCCACGACAGGGCATGCCCGACCCGGTTCGGCCGCTCTCGACAACCCTCGCAGACGTGTTGTTCCTCCACTGGCCGGTGTCGCCCGCGACGGTCGACTCGCTCGTGCCCGACTGGCTCGAACCGGACACCGCCGACGGGTCGGCGTGGGTTTCCGCGCTCCCGTTGACCATGGCGGAGTTCGATCTGTTCGGGCTCCCGGTCCGCGAAGATGTCGAGGCCCTCAATCTCCGGACCTACGTCCGCACCCCAAACGGTGATCGCGGTGTCTACTTCCTGTCGCTGGACGTCGCTGATCGCCTCGCCGCTGAGACGGCCCGGTCCGTCTTCCGACTCCCGTACTATCACGCGAGCATTCGTCGGCGGCGACAGGGCGACCGGACAGAGGTTGTCGCCCGACGACGGGCTGACGCAGATGCGCGCCTCACCGTCACGTTCGAGCCGACCGGTGAACTGAGGACTGCGGCACCGGACACGCTCGCTTCCTTCCTCGTCGAGCGCGAGCGATACTTCACGACCGGTCCGCTGGGTACTCGTCTCGTCGGCTCTGTCGGTCATCCATCGTGGTCGATCCAGACAGCGACGGCAACGATCACGGAGAACACACTGCTGTCGGCCGCCGGCATCGACCGCGTCGAGGGGGACCCGCTCGTCCACTACAGCCCCGGTGTCGAGATGGGAATCGGCGCGCTCCAGCCGTTCTGACGGTCCGAACAATTATGATCGAGTGGCCAGTTGCTTGCCTCCATGGTCGACTACGCGCGTGCAAGTGGCTGGGCCGGCGTGGCCGTTCCGATCTGGACGCTAGGGTTGATGCTACTGGCGACGCTGCTGTCGCCATCGTTTGCCTGGACCGTCAACGCTCTGTCGAATCTGGGGGCCGAGACCGACGTAGCGACGCCGCTGACCATCTGGGTGTTCAACGGCGGCCTGCTCACGGGCGGGGTCGCCGGCGTCGCCTTCGGTGCGGCACTTTGGCTCGGGAGCGAGCACGTCGTCGAACGGATCGGTGCGGTCGTCTACGGGCTCTCTGTGCTGGCGATGGCGGGCGTCGGCGTCTTCCCGCAGGATCGGGCGCTCCACTTCCCGATGGCCGCGGGCTTCTATCTCCTCTTTACCGTCGCCTTCTGGTGCTACGGCGCGGGCAACGTCATCATCGGCGATCGGACTCGCGGGGTCGTGACGATCGCCCTCGGTGTCGGGCACCTCGCCATGTGGGTCGCGTGGGTCCAGGTGGTCGGACTCGCCGGCGGCGGGCTCGCGATCCCGGAGATCGTCGGTGCCGTCGTCTTCGGCGGCTGGACCGTCGCGACGGCCCGACTGCACCTGTGGGGTGATCGCGCGCTGAATCGGCCCAACAGCTAAGCCGTCCGATACACAGTGTAGAGTAGATGCCAGCTATCGAGACGACGGAACTGACCAAGGAGTACGGGGATCTGGACGCGCTGTCCGGGCTCTCACTGACGGTGGGGGAAGGGGAACTGTTCGCGCTACTGGGACCGAACGGGTCTGGCAAGACGACGACGATCGAGATCCTGACCGGCCAGCGGACGCCGACCTCGGGCTCGGCGAGCGTGTTGGGCTACGATCCGGTCGCCGACCCGATGCCGGTGCGCCGGGAGATCGGGATTCTGCCAGAACGGGAGGACCCGCCAAGTTTCCTCACGCCGCGTGAGTACCTCGACTTCGTCTGTGAGGTCCGCGGGGTCGACGCACCCGACGAGCAGATCGAACACTGGGCCGATCGGCTGGCCTTCGGTGAGACGCTCGACTCGCTGTCGACGAACCTCTCGGAGGGACAGCGCCAGCGCGTGATGCTCGCCGCGGCGTTCGTCCACGAGCCCGAACTCGTGTTCATCGACGAGCCGCTGGTCAACCTCGATCCGATCATGCAAGAGCAGGTCAAGGGCCACCTGGCCGACTACTGTGCAGAGGGCAACACGCTGTTCCTCTCGACGCACTTCGTCGACGTGGCCCAGGAGCTGTGTACGAAGGTCGGGATCGTCACCGACGGTCAACTCGTGGCGACCTGCGATCCGCGGGAGTTCGGCGACGACGAACTGCTGGACTTCTTCATCCGGGAGGTCGACGCCGAGCGGGAGGCGGTCGTCCAGTGACGGGGGCGTCCAACCGCACGCTGCTGTCGTGGATGGTCCGCGAGGAGTGGCGCCTCCACAGCGAACTGTTCGGCGGGCGGCGCTTCGGCGCCTTTCCGGTGGTCGTCGCCGTCCTGACCGGTCTGGGGACGTATCTGCTCGCCAGGACCGGCACGCCGCCGGAATCGGTGATCGCGGGTCTGCACGCTTTGATCGCGCTGTTCGGGCTCCAGGTCGGGACCGTCGGGCTCGTCGGACGCGACGCGATGCGCGACGTCCTCGGCGACGTGACGCTGCTCATCTTCTCGGCCCGGACGCTCCCCCTGTCGATGGAGCGCCTCCTCTCGGTGTTCCTCGTCAAAGAGGTGATCTACTACTCGGGGCTGTTCATCACGCCCGTGCTGGCAGGCTACGGTACCGTCGCCGTCCTCGGTGGCACCGCCCTAGCAACCGTCGCGCTGGCGTGGCTGACGGTCACGCTCTCCTTTACGCTCGGCGTCACCGCCAGCCTCGCGCTGGCGGGTCTCGCGTCGCGAAACGGGCTCGCCCTTGGCGCGGCTGTGGTGGCTGTCACCGTCGCCGTCGTTGCCACTAACACCGATCCCGTCTCGCTGACACCCTACCGTCTGTTCACCGATCCGTCGCCGATCAGCGCCGTCGCAGCGGTGGGACCGTCGCTCGTGCTCGGGGTGCTCGGCATTGCCGTGTTCGAACCCGTCGAAGACGACGGCGAAGACGGCCGCCATCGCGTCCTCGACGGCGTGCTGACCGACATCGCGCCCGACGGGCTGACGCGCCGGCCGCTGCTGGCGGTCGCGCGTTCGGCCGGGTCAGTCTGGAAAGTCCTCTTCTCGATGGGCGTCCTGTTCGGGGTGACGGCGCTGGTCCTCCAGCAAGTGACGGCTGCGACTGGCATCGACCCGGGCCACGGCATCGCCTTCGGGACGCTTCTGGGACTGGGAGGATTCACGACCTACAGCTGGGTCACCCAGTTCGACGACCCGCGGGAGTACCTCCGGTATCCCGTGGGATACGACGACGTGTTCCGGGGAACGCTCCGGGCCTATCTCCTGCTGTCGGTCGCGGCTGGTCTCGTCTATCTCGCGGTGGCCCTCGTCTGGTATCCGGTGACCGAGGTCGTCCTGGGCGCGCTGATCCAGCCGCTGGTCGCGCTGTACGTCTTCGGTGTGACGGCCTACGTGACCGGGCTGACACCGAACGAACTGCTGTTCGATACGCCACGGTTCGCGCTCTTCGGTGGCGCGCTAGCCCTCCTCGCGACGCCGCTGGTCGTCACCGCACTGGCCGTCAGCATCGACCCGTTGCTGGTGAGAGTGGTCGCCGCTGCGGTCGCCATCGCCGGCGCGCTCGTCGGTGCGTTTCTGCTGCGACGGGCGGGACCGCGCTGGGAGGCCAGCCTGCGGGCGTGATCGCGCGTTCGCTCGTGACGGAGCGATTCCCCGGCCGTGTTGCGATCCCAACACGATTGAATACCTATAAGTTCCTATTCCCGCAATCACTGCACGACTGATACGGACAGTTGTAGACGTTTACCCAGTCGACCGCACGACATCGTGCGGTCGATCTGGGACAGACCGACAACTGTCCGTATGAACTGGTGATACCACGTGACGACACCGACCCGTGATCCGAATCAGCTCAGCGTGCTCGTCGTCGACGACAGCGACTTCTTCGCGGAGATGACGGCCGAGACCCTGGCGACGGACCACGGATTCACGACCGAAGCAGCGACGGGTCCCGAACGGGCGCTCGAATACTTCTCGAACAACGAGGTCGACTGTATCGTCAGCGACTACGAGATGCCGGGGATGGACGGGCTGGAGTTCCTGGAAGCAGTTCGTGAGAGCGACCCGGACCTCCCCTTCATCCTCCTGACCGGGCGCGGTGACGAGGAGGTCGCCAGCGACGCCATCGCCGCCGGAGTGACAGACTACCTCCTCAAGCTCGAAGTCGTCGAGGACAAGCAGTACGGCCGACTGGCGAACCGGATCAGGAACGTCGTCTCCAAGCGGCGCACACAGGCCAAGTACGAACTTCTGGTCGACAACTCGCCGGACCTGATTGCCCAGGTCGCTGCCGACGGGACGATCCTCGCAGCCAATCCGGCCATGGCGGCCTTCACCGACACTGAGCAGGCGGCGCTCGCCGGACAGACGCTTGGCGACGTACTCGGGTCGGCCGGTGAGGAACGCACCGCGATCGGTCGATCCGTCGTCGAGGAGGGTGAACCCACGCACGCCGAAGACGAGATCGACGGCCGCTCGTTCCACAACATCTACGTGCCGGTCGACCTCGGTGGCGACCGCCAGACCTTCCAGCTCGTCTCCCGGGACATCACCGAGCGTGTCGAGCGCGAGCGGGAACTCAAGCGCCAGAACGAGCGCCTGGAGGAGTTCGCCAGCGTGGTGAGCCACGACATGCGCAACCCGCTCAACGTGGCCCAGTCGGCGCTCAAGCTCCTGGAAGACGACGTGGACGACAGCGACGATCTCGTCGGAAAACTCGACCGCTCGCTCGACCGCATGGAGTCCCTCATCGACGACGTGCTGACGCTGGCTCGCGAGGGCCAGACCGTCGACGAACCCGGCGTCGTCGATCTGGGGACGATCGTGCGGGACGCCTGGATGGTCATCGACAGCGGCGAGTCGACGCTCGACATCGACTCCTCTGCCCGGATCATGGCCGACGACGGTCGCTTGGGAAGTATCTTCTCGAACCTCCTGGCCAACGCCATCGAACACAACGACGACCCGGTGACCGTCACTGTCGCGATCACCGACGACGGGTTCGTCGTCGCCGACGACGGTGACGGGATCGACGTGGCCGAAGGCGACGATCCGTTCGATATGGGCTACTCGACGGTCGTCGGCGGGACTGGCATGGGGCTGACGATCGTCGAGCGGGTCGCCGAAGCTCACGACTGGTCGGTCGAAATCGGAGAGAGCGAGGCGGGCGGCGTCGAAGTCCGGATCTCCGGGGTCACGTTCGTCGACGAGCACTGACCGGTCGATCTTTGTCGGTTCGCTCCATAGAGCGGACGATGAGTCGCGGCATCGTCGTCGATCTCGACGGAACAGTGTATCGCGGAGACTCCCTCCTTCCGGGTGTCGACAGTGCGATTGCCCGCATCAGAGAGCAGTGCGAGTCGCTGTTGTTCTTCTCGAACAACCCGACCCACGACGGCGCTGCCTACGTCGATCGCCTCGTCGATATGGGGCTGTCGGTCGAACCGGGCGAGGCATGTTCGGCGGCCGACGTGACCGTCGAATACCTGCGCGAACATCACTCAGACGACGAGATCTTCCTCGTCGGTGCCCACTCGATCGACGAGATCCTCCGCGAGAACGGGCTCGTCACGACAGACGATCCGGTCGGGGCGTCGGTACTGCTGGGCGGCTGGACACCGGAGTTCCACTATCGCGACCTGGTCGACGCGCTCCGCGCCCACGACGAGGACGTTGCCTTTCTGGGGACCGATCCCGATCGCACGTTCCCGGCAGAGAACGGCGAACCGGAACCGGGATCGGGAGCGATCATCAACGCGCTCGCCGGCGTCCTGGAGACCGAACCGGACCGAATCCTGGGCAAACCGTCGCGGGAGGCGACGCGGACGGCGGTCGATCGGCTCGGTGTCCCAGCCACGGACTGCCTCGTCGTCGGCGACCGGCTCTCGACGGACATCGCGATGGGCGAGCGTGCTGGCATGGAGACAGTCCTGGTGCTCTCGGGCGCGACCGATCGCGAGGATCTGGCTGCGAGCGACGTACAGCCCGACCACGTCGTCGACTCGATCGCCGATATCGACACCGTCCTCGATGGCTGATACGGACAGTTGTCGACGTCTCCACAGTCGACCGCACGACGGCGTCCGGCCGATCCGGGACAGACCGACAACCGTCCGTACGACGTGGGTTGATCGAATACCGCCTGATTGACGGAAAGCTGTCAATTCACCATCTGATTTATCCCCTCCCCACGCGTCGATTCGATTGCGCTCTCCGTGAGCGCGGTGTTTCCCAATGAGCGACATCCTCATGATCGTCGGCGATTTCGGTGAAGACTACGAGATAATGGTCCCGTTCCAGGCCCTCCAGATGGTCGGCCACGACGTGGACGCCGTCTGTCCCGAGCGGGAGGCCGGTGACGCGATCAAGACGGCGATCCACGACTTCCGGGGCGACCAGACGTACCTCGAAGAGCGGGGGCACAACTTCGAACTGAACGCCACGATGGCCGATATCGATCCGGCCGACTACGACGCGCTGGTCGTCCCCGGTGGACGCGCGCCCGAGTACCTCCGGACGTACGACGCGGTACTCGATGCAGTCCGGCACTTCTTCGAGACCGACAAGCCCGTCGCCGCGCTGTGTCACGGCCCCCAGATCCTCGCCGCTGCGGACGTGCTCGACGGCTACGAGATGACCTCCTATCCCGCCGTGCAGGCCGAGTGTGAGGCCGCCGGCTGTTCCTGGGTCGACGAGGTCACCACCGACGGCAACCTCGTCACCGGGCAGGCGTGGCCGGACCACGACGAGTGGCTCGCGCAGTTCCTCGATCTGCTGGGCACCGACATCAGCCACGGCGAACCGGTCGCCGCGGACGACTGATCCGGTTTGTTGTCGCATTCACCCGTCGTGTATCGCACGCGACCGCTTTTTCACGCCGCCACGATCCGGTAGACTGCTCCGTCTCGTGTGTTCGCCCCACCGCCGTCGGTCGTGCAGACGAGCAGCTCACCGTCCCTGTCACGGCCGAAGGAGGTGAGCAGCGAGCCGATCCCTTCGATCGGGACCGTCGTCGTCGACCACTCGCCGTCCTCGCCCTCGCTGGCGACGAACAGCTGCCCGTTCGCCCGGTAGTCGCCGTACACGTAGCGACCGGCAAGCGCGGGGAGGGACTCGCCCTCGTAGACGTAGCCGCCGATCACGGAGATGCCCGAGATCTCCGCCCCGCCGTGTGGGTACGTGACGATCGGATCGCGGAGCGGCTCGCCGTCGTTCGTCTCGGTCGGGCAGTCGCTGGCCCGGAAACAGTCCGGTCCCTCGCGGACGTTCCAGCCGTAGTTGCCGCCGCGCTCGACGACGTTCACCTCCTCCCAGCTCGATTGCCCCACGTCGGCGACGAAGAACCGGCCGTCCGGACCGAACGAGAAGCGCCACGGGTTCCGCAGTCCCCAGGCGTACTGTTCGTCGAGTCCCGGTCCGTCGACGAGCGGGTTGTCGTCGGGAACGGCGTAGGGTCGATCCTCGCTGCCGTCGCTGGCCCCGTCGACGTCGAGTCGGAGGACACTCCCCAGCAGGTTCTCGGTCACGTCCTGGCCGTTGCCTCCGGTGACACCGCCGTACCAGTCCTCGACGTGGCCCCGACCCTGATCGCCGGCAGCGCCGCCGTCGCCGACGCCCACGTAGAGGTAGCCGTCGGGACCGAAAGTGACCGAGCCCGCGTTGTGGTTCGACTGCGGTTCCGGGATCGTCAGCAGGACACGCTCGGAGTCGGGATCGAACGTCGTTCGGTCCTCGTCGGCGTGGAACTCCGAGAGGACGAACGAGTGGGAGTACCCGGACGGCGCCTCCTCGCCGGGCGGGCCGCTGTAGCGGACGAACGCTCGGCCGTTGTCCTCGAAGTCGGGATGGAGAGCGAGTCCGAGCAGGCCCATCTCCCGACCGGCGCCCTCGGCCAACCTGTCTCCCACGTCGAGTACGGGCTCCCGGGCCAGTCCGTCGTCCGTGAGTCGCCGAATCTCGCCGATCTGATCGACGACGTAGCGGCGGCCGGCGTCCGTTCTCTCGATCCCGACGGGCGAAGCCAGTCCGCTCGCGACCTGCTGGCCGGCCAGCCCAAGCCCGTCCAGATCGCTCGCTCGATCGCTGGAGTCGGCTGGATCTGTCGCCTCGGCATCGTCGTTCGGGCTGTCGGTGTCCCCGCCCTGGCTCGCCTGTCCGGGGCTCTGGCAACCAGCCAGTCCCGCCCCGACTGCGAGGCCGACAGCGAGAACGTCCCGGCGTGTGGGTGACGACTCGTCCATATCGCCACTGCGGCCTCTCGTCGGGTAACTGTTCCCCCGCGCAGAATAAACTCGAAACAATGGTACTGTGTTCGGTGGTCGAATGCTTTTTTACACAGGTCGCCAAACGAACGGGCATGGCGGACAAAGAAGACCTCAGAGAGCAGTTCACCGAAGCATTCCAGGACGCAGACTACCCGATTTCGAGTCCGATGGACCTCGTCCCGGCGCTGCCGAACGGGCCGTCGACGAAGTTCGAGTCGGGTGACTTCTCGATGACTGCGATGGAGCTGAACACGAAACTCGGCGGAGAGTTCCCCTACGAGAGCGTCGACGCGTTCGTTGACGACGTGGTCGAAGAGCTCGACGATCAGGGCCTGATCTGATACGGATTACTGTCGTCTCTGACCGGTGATCGCCGGGACGGGGTCGTCGATTACCGAGAAATAGCGACAGTAATCCGTATGAGCCGGCGGTTCTCTTCGACCGTCGACCGATCGCGAGCGACTGCGTTCTCGACTGCCCGGACGGACCCTCGGTCCCCGAATGCCGGCACTTATGCCCGTGGTGACGTAACGCACGCTCATGCAGTTCCTCTCGGACCTCGTCCAGACGTTCGGTCCGTTCCTGATCCCCGCGACCCTGTTCGTCGTGGGTGTGGGAGGATACGCCGTCCTCTGGATGCTGACTGGCCGGAATGACAGATGGGCCGACGAGAGCGACGGCGACGATGAGTCGTACGGAAAGTTGTAGCTCTTCATCGGAGATCGTCGACCCCGTTCCGTCGATCACCCTCGGCAACGATACTTATTTCCTTGCGATGGTACTACCTTTCGGTAATGCTGAGCGCGAAAATGGAGGACTACCTCAAGGCCCTCTATCAGCTCCAGCGCGACGAGGACGGCCCGGTGTCGACCTCGTCGCTCGCCGAGGCGCTCGACGTGACGCCGCCGACGGCGTCGAGTATGCTCGATACGCTCGAAGAGCGCGGCTTCGTCGAGCGCGAGAAGTACAAGGGAGCACGGCTCTCGCCGGAGGGCGAGACCGTCGCGCTCGAAGTCGTGCGCCACCATCGGCTGCTGGAGACGTATCTCACCGAACACCTCGGCTACGACTGGTCGGAGGTCCACGACGAGGCCGACCGGCTCGAACACCACATCAGCGAGGAGTTCGAACGTCGCGTCGCCGCCGCCCTCGACGACCCGCAGTTCGATCCCCACGGCGACCCCATCCCCAGCGAGGCGCTGGAACCGCTGGACGAGGAACTCGGTGACACGCTGAGCGAACACGACACCGGCGACGTGGTCGTCGTCGAACGCGTGAGCGATCGGGACCCCGACGAACTCGCCTATCTCTCCGAGCGCGGGATCGCGCCGGACAGCCGTCTCGAGGTCGTCGACGTGGCACCGATCGGGATGGTGACTGTCGCCGTCGACGACCGCGAGGTGTCCCTGCCCGACCGCGTCGCAGAACTCATACACGTTCGGCCCGTGGATACACAGGAGAACACGGAACCAGCCTGACCATGGACACGCTCGACGACACCGATCGCGAGATCCTCGAACTACTGCTCGAAGACGCCCGACGCCCGTACAGTGACATCGGGGACAGAGTCGGCCTCTCGGGACCGGCCGTCTCCGACCGCATCGAGCGATTGCAGGAACGCGGCCTGCTCCGAAAGTTCACCGTCGAAGTCGACCGCGGGATGCTCCGCGAGGGCGTTTCAGTCCTCGTGGAAGCGACGGTCGATCCCGACATCGCCGAGGAGGTCGCGACGAGACTCGCCACCGTCGAAGCCGTCGAACACGTCCTCCGGACGGTCGACGCGCGAATCGTGTTCACTGCGACCGTCCCCGAGGGCGACGTGACCGAACTGCTCGAAGCGGCCGACCTCCTCCAGTACGTCGAGGCGTTCGACGCCTCGATTCTGGCGAACACGGAGTGGTCTCCGGGCGTCGGGAGCGCCGAACTCGCACCGACCTGTGTCGAGTGTGGCAACACCGTCGACGAGGAAGGGACCAGTCGCGTTATCGAGGGGACGGAGTACTACTTCTGCTGTGAGTCCTGTGAGTCGCAGTTCGTCGAGACCTACGATCAGCTCCGCGACGGGATCTGAGAGTTCGAATCACGCTGTCGAGATCGACGACAGCTTACGATTCCAAAGTAGATCGCTCGTAGAGTGGCGTTTTCGAAGGGGCAAACCGCATGAATAGGGGGCCCGTATTGTAGAACACCATGAGTACGCGAACTACCAGGCTGGCGGTGACTGGCATGAGTTGTGCCAACTGCGCAGCCACGATCGAGGACGCCATCGACGATCTCGACGGCGTCAGTTCGGTCGACGTGAACGCGGCCACCGACGAGGGGCGGGTCGAGTACGACCCCGCGGTCACGTCGCTGTCGGCGATCTACGACGCGATCGACCACGCGGGCTACGGAGCCGCACGCGAGTCGATCACGATCGGGATCACCGACATGTCCTGTGCGAACTGCGCCGAGACGAACGCCGAAGCCCTGGAGGTTCTGGCGGGCGTCATCGCGGCCGACGTGAACTACGCGACCGACGAGGCCCAGGTCACCTACAACCCCGAGGACGTCGACCGGTCGTTGATGTACGACGCCATCGAGTCGGCAGGGTACACACCCGTTCGCGACGACGGAGAAGACGGCGAGGGGAGTGAACAGAGCGACCAGGAACGGCGCGACCTCGCGCGACAGCGAGAGATCCGCCACCAGCTCCGCCTGACGCTGTTCGGTGGCGCGCTCTCGCTACCCCTGCTCGTGATGCTCGTCGACCACGTCTTCGGACTCGGCGTCCTCCCGGCGGAACCGTTCGGAATCGAACTGGGCTGGTTCGCCTTCGCGCTGGCGACGCCGGTCCAGATCGCGCTGGGCAAGCCATTCTACGTCAACTCTTACCGCGCGCTCGTCCGCAACGGTCGGGCGAACATGGACGTGCTGATCGCGCTCGGGTCGTCGACAGCGTACGTCTACAGCGTCGCGGCGCTGATCGGGCTCATTCCGGCTACCGGTCTCTACTTCGACACGGCGGCGCTGATCCTCGTGTTCATCACGCTCGGGAACTACCTCGAAGCCCGCTCGAAGGGGCAGGCCGGCGAGGCGATCCGCTCGCTGTTGGAGATGGAAGCCGAGACGGCCACGGTCGTCCGCGAGGACGGCAGTGAGGCGGAGATCCCGCTCGAAGAGGTCGAGGTCGGCGACCGGATGAAGGTCCGCCCCGGTGAGAAGGTGCCGACCGACGGCGTCGTCGTCGACGGCGAGTCCGCGGTCGACGAGTCGATGGTCACCGGCGAGTCCGTGCCCGTCGAGAAGGGCGAGGGTGACGACGTGATCGGGTCGACGGTGAACCAGAACGGGGTCCTCGTCGTCGAGGCGACGAAGGTCGGCGAGGAGACGGCGATCCAGCAGATCGTCACCCGCGTCAAGGACGCCCAGTCCCGCCAGCCCGACATCCAGCGCGTCGCCGACCGTATCTCGGCGTACTTCGTCCCCGCCGTGATCGGCAATGCCGTCCTCTGGGGCCTGCTGTGGTGGCAGTTCCCCGCCACACTGGCGGGGTTCGTCGAGTGGCTCCCGCTGTGGGGCCTGCTCGGGGGTGGCCCCGCTGTCGTCGGCGGTCCGATCGGTGTGGCGGAGTTCGCCATCGTCGTCTTCGCCAGCGCCGTCCTCATCGCCTGTCCCTGTGCGCTCGGTCTGGCGACGCCCGCGGCGACGATGGTCGGGACTGCCATCGGGGCGCGAAACGGCGTGCTCTTCGAGGGCGGCGACATCCTCGAACGTGTCCGGGACGTGGACGCCGTGGTCTTCGACAAGACGGGGACGCTGACGGAAGGCGAGATGGAACTGACCGACGTTGCCGTGGTCGAACCCGCGGCACCCGACGGCGGCGTGCCGGTCGGCGAAGCGAGTGAGGAGATGGCACCCCTCGACGAGGACGACGTGCTCGCGCTGGCGGCCAGTGCCGAACGAGAGAGTGAACATCCGCTGGCCGAAGCCATCGTCGCCGGCGCTCGCGAACGCGGTCTCGACCTCGACTCGCCGGAGTCCTTCGAGAACGTCCCCGGCAAGGGCATCCGCGCGACGCTCTCCCGCGGCGAGGTGTTCGTCGGCAGCGCCCGCCTGTTCGAACAGTACGATATCGATCCTGAACCGGCCCGCGAGGCCCGCGAACGTCTCGAATCCGAGGGCAAGACTGCGATGCTCGTCGGCCTCCGCCCGCGCGGCGAGAACGGTGAGATCGACGAGTCCAGCGGTCGCGTCGTGGGCGTCGTCGCCGACGCCGACACGATCAAAGAATCGGCCCAGCAGGCCGTCACTGATCTCCGCGAGCGCGGACTCGACGTGTGGATGATCACCGGCGACAACGGGCGGACCGCCCGCGCCGTCGCCGAGGCGGTCGGCATCGACCCCGACAACGTCATGGCAGAGGTCCTCCCCGAAGACAAGGCCGACGCCGTCGACGAGATCCAGTCCGACGGGAGCGAGGCGATGATGGTCGGCGACGGTGTCAACGACGCGCCCGCGCTGGCGACCGCAGCGGTCGGCTGTGCGATCGGTTCCGGGACCGACGTGGCCATCGAGGCCGCCGACGTGACGTTGATGCGCGACGATCCGGCCGACGTGCTCAAGGCGATCCGGATCTCCGAGGCGACCCTGTCCAAGATCAAGCAGAACCTCGTGTGGGCCCTCGGCTACAACACGGTGATGATCCCGCTGGCGTCGCTGGGCCTGCTCCAGCCCGTGCTGGCCGCGGGCGCGATGGCGCTGTCGAGCGTGTCGGTGCTGACCAACAGCCTGCTGTTCCGGAGTTACACGCCCGACGAAGACTACCGACTGCTGGGTTGGTTGCGATAGTGTACGGTCCCTACCGCCGTTTTCGCGAGCAATAGGAGGTCGACGGGTGGCGATCAGTCCCTCTCACAGAGCGTCGACGAGAGCGATCTGTTCACCTGGTATCGAATCGACCGCGTGGGTGACGAGGTGACCTGCTACGTGTCGACCGACGGCCGCGAGTGGGTCCCGGTCGATCAGCGACAGGTCACACTCGGCGACGAGGTTCACGTCGGGCTCGTGGGGACTAGTGCTGTCCCGGGCCGCGAGGCGCGGCTCACGTTCGAGAGTATCGACGTTCACGAGATCGAACCGTAGCGGTCGAGTGCTAACAGTTACAGCCGACAGTATCAAACCACCAGCGACCTGAGACACGGACAGATAGTGTCCCGAACGGACGACAGCGATGGCAGCGATGGCCGACCGTCCAGCGACGCTCCCACTCGACAGCCCACGGGGCTGCGCGTCAGACTCCGGTCCCTCTGGCGCGCGGTCGTCGTCATCTGGCAGTTCGTCCCGCTGGCGATCACGTTGCTCCGGGACCGGCGGCGCTTCCTCCTGTTCGGCAGTCGTCGCGACGTGACGAGCACTGACCGATATCGACGCGCTCGGGTTCTGAGGGAGACGTTCGTCGATCTCGGGCCGGCGTTCATCAAACTCGGACAGATGCTCTCGACGCGCCCGGACGCGCTCCCGGCCGAGTACGTCGACGTGCTCTCGGAACTCCAGGACAGAGTGCCGCCCGCCCCCTGGGACGAGATCGAACCCGAGATCGAGCGCGCGCTCGGCCCCGTCGACGAGGTCTTCGACGCGTTCGATCGCGAGCCGATCAGCGGCGCGAGCCTCGGACAGGTGTACGAGGCCGAGATCGACGGCCGCCGGGTCGCCGTGAAAGTGCTCCGCCCCAACGTCCGCCGTCGCGTCGAGTCGGACCTGCGGGTCGTCTCGACGCTGATCCCGCTACTTCGGTGGGCGTCACCACCGGGGCAAGCGTTCACGTTTGGCAACCTCGCGACGGAGTTCACCTCGACGATCCGCGAGGAGATGGACTACGCCCACGAATCGGCCCGCCTCGATGAGATCCGGGCGAACTTCGCCGACGTCGACGACGTGGCCATCCCCGAATCGCTACCCGAGTACTCGACAGATCGCGTCCTCACGATGAGCTACGTTGACGGGGTGAAGATCGACGATCTGGCGGGGATCCGCGAACTGGGGGTCGACGAGGAGCGTATCGTCCGGCGGCTCACCGAGATCTACATCAAGATGATCGTCGAGGACGGGGTCTTCCACGCCGATCCCCATCCGGGGAATCTCGCGGTCGAGCCCGACGGGACGATCGTCTTCTACGATTTCGGGATGACCGGCGAACTCGGCGCAGAGACCCGGTCCCATCTTGTCGACTTCTACGTCGGCATCGCGACCGACGACATCGACCAGGTGATCGACTCGTTCATCGCGATGGAGGCGCTCGATCCGACGGCCGATCGCCAGATGGTCCGGCAGCTGTTCGAGATGGCGTTCGAGCAGTTCCGCGGGGCCGACCTCGACGAGTTCGACGTGGAAGGGATCATCAGCGAGTTCGAGGGCGCGATGTACGACTTCCCGATGCGGATCCCCCAGGACCTCGCACACGTCGTCCGCGTGACGACGGTGCTGGACGGCGTGACGCGGGCACTCGCACCGGAGTACGACTTCCTCGAAGTCATCACCGAGTACGTCATGGAGCGTGGCATGGGGAGCGGGGGCGAGGAGATCCGCGAGCAGGTGACCGATCAGATTCGAGAGAGCGCCCGGGCGGCCGTCGAGGTCCCCGCCCGACTCGACGAGGGACTCGCTCGCGTCGAGCGCGGCGATCTCACTCTCTCGACCGTGATCGCCGACGACCGCGGCGCGTTCGAGCGAATGGCACGACGCCTCCTCTACGGCGTGCTGTTCAGTGCCGGCTTCCCGGTGATCGCGTATCTCTACTCGGTCGGGGCCGGTCGGGCGACCTTCGCGGCCAGCGGGGTGACGGCCCTGGTCGGCGTCGTCCTCCTGTGGTCCTTCCGCCGCCGGTCGGGGCCCGGGATCGGGCCTTCACCGCAGTTCACGCGACAGGAGATCCGACGCCGGCAGGGCGGTGACGACGGCTAGAGCCCGCCGTCGTCCGCTCGTGACCGGATCTCGGCTGCCCGTTCCCGGATCACTGCCCGCTCGTCGTCGCCCTTGTCGTCAAGGTGGCTGTACACGAGTCCCATCCGATGGTTCGACCGGAGTTCGTCCGCGTTGCGGTCGAGGAAGTCCCAGTACAGCGTGTTGAACGGACAGGCGTTCTCGCCGGTGGTCGCGTCCTCGTCGTACGGACAGCCGCTGCAGTGATCGCTCATCTTGTTGATGTAGTTGGCCGACGCGGCGTAGGGCTTGGATGCGAACACGCCCGAACCGTACAGCCCCATCTCGACGACGTTCGGCGTCGTCACCCAGTGAAACGCGTCGACGAACGCGGCGTGGAACCAGCGATTGAGCCGTGCCGGTTCGACGCCCAGCAACAGTCCGAAGTTCGAGAGCACCATCAGGCGCTCGATGTGGTGGGCGTACCCGCGCTGGCGGACGCCCCCGACCGCGTCCGAGAGGCAGGCCATCTCCGTTTCGCCGGTCCAGTAGAACGGCGGTAGTTCCTCGCCCGCCCCGAGCTGGTTCGCCGACGCCAGTTCGGGCATCTCTCGACGATAGACGTGCCTGAGGAACTCTCGCCAGCCCAGCACCTGCCGGACGAACCCCTCGACGCTGTTGAGCGGTGCGTCGCCGCGCTCGTACGCGTCGATCGCTCGCTCGACGACCTCGGCTGGACCGAGCAGGCCGAGGTTGAGCGAGGTCGACAGTAGGCTGTGGTGCATCGCCCACTCGCCCTCGACCATCGCGTCCTGATAGGGGCCGAACTCGGCCAGCCGCCCTTCGACGAAGGAGTCCAGTGCCCGGACGGCCTGTCGGCGCGTCACCGGCCACCGGAACGGACCGGGATCGGCCCAGTCCCCGCCGTACGGGGACTCTTCGTACCCGCCGTCGAACGATTCCTCGACCCACTCCTGGACGGCGCTGGTCGTCTCGTCCGGTTCGAACGCGGGCGGTTCGGTCGGTTCCCACCCCGCGGGTGGTGTCTCCCTGTTCTGGTCGTCGTAGTTCCACTCGCCGCCGACCGGGCTGTCGTCGTCCATCAGGTTCCCTGTCTCGCGGCGCATCTCCCGGTAGAACGTCTCCTGGCGATACGGCGGGTCGCCCATCCATTCGTCGAACGTAGCCGGCGAGCACAGGAAGCGCTCGTCCTCGACGACCGTCAGTGACCCGCCACGGTCCGCGATCAGTTCCCGAAGCCGGTCGACAGTGCCGTGACTCGCAGGCTCCATGACGACCAGTTCGTCGCCCGCATGGCGCTCGAAGTGCTCGTCGAACCCGTCGACAAACGTCGATCGATCGTGATAGAAGACGGTGCGGCCCGCGTCGCGCAGGTCGTCCCGGAAGTGACGCATTGCACTGAACACCAGCGTCAGCTTGTGCGGGTGGTACGGCATTCGCCCCGCGAACGTGGTGTCCTCGATCATGAGTACCGGTTCGTCGGGCCGGCGGGCTACTGGCCCGCGCCGCCGCAGTAGCTGATCGCCCAGCACCAGTACGGTCACTGCCAAGCGCCCTCGCTCATTGGAGGGCATTCTGCTGGAGCCATCATCAATACCACGCCAACGTACGTAGGGTCAGGGAGCCGTTTGGCCGTGAGCGGGGTCGAATTAACGACTGACGGTGCTGCTTGTGAGGGACCCCCACCCGGCGGAAATCCCCTCGTTCGGCTCCCTTATTCGTCTACATCCCCTCGTTGTAACCGTCTATGACTGACACTCTGAATCGACGAACACTGCTTCGTAGCGCTGGTTCGATCGCCGCAGCCGGGCTCCTCGCTGGCTGTAGCGGCGGCGACGGCGGTGACGGTGAGAGCGGCGGTGACGGTGGGAGCGACGGCGACGGCGAGAGCGGAGAAGCGAGTCAGGAGGTCGCGGATTATCTCAGTGAGACCTCGAACTTCGACGGCACGGTTGCCGACATGACCGGTCAGGACACGGTTACTGTTGAGGTCGGCACCGAGGGTAACGGTGGCGCGTACGCCTTCGCACCGTCCGCTATCACGATCTCACAGGGTACGACCGTCGAATTCGACTGGACGGGCGAGGGGAGTACACACAACGTCGTCTCTGACGGGGACGGGCCCCTCGACTCCGGCAGTGCGGTCCAGGCCGAAGGCGTCCAGTACGAGTACACCTTCGAGGAAGCTGGCACGTATCTTTACAACTGTGTCCCCCACGAATCGCTCGGGATGAAGGGCGCGGTCGTCGTCGAGTAAGTGAGACCCCGACCGTAGAAGGGGTCTCGGAATCACCAGCGGGTGTCTCCGAACCGTTACCGGCTCACTCTGTCCACGGCAGTGGCTCGCCGAACGAGCCGTACGACGCGACCGATTCCAGTGGTTTCCGATCTTTCTTCCCCTGCAAGTCGTCGATGTCGAACGTCGGATAGCCGAAGCCGACGACGACCGGGATCGCCAGCTCGTCGGGGATATCGAGGAAGGCCCGATACCCATCGTCGTCGAGCGACGTGAAGATGCAGGACCCGAGGCCGCGGTCCCACGCCGCGAACTGCATGTGCGTGACGATCCGGCCGGCGTCGATTTCGTGGTAGTGGCGCTCCGGGTCGGTCGCGATCACGACTGCGAACGCGGCGTCGGCGACCCACTCACCGGAGTGACTCAACTCCGCCAGCCGCTCCAGTGCCGTGGGTTCGTCGACCAGAATCGGCCGCCAGTGCTGGCTGTTGTGCCCGCTCTGTGACAGTCGGCCAGCGTCGAGAATCTCTCGCTTATTCGCGTCCGATACCTCTTCGTCGGTGAACGCCCGGACCGATATTCGGGTCCGGATCACGTCCCACACGTCCATGCCCGTGTATTGGCCGGATTCGCTGTTAAGCGTTGTCGCCCCTCCGAAACTGTGCATGGGTTTCGAACCGGAGCCAGCTGGTCGACCTCGCTCCACTCTGCGCTGCGACTGGCAGGGTTCGAATCCCGCCAAGCCGGTTCGCTCTCTGTGGGCGTTGCACTGGCGTGGCGGCCGTTGGCTCAGTAGCTGAACGAACCATCCCTTCGGCCGTGGGACGGTCGAAATCGGACGCTTGCAATATCCGGTTCTCCTTGGCGACAAGGGATACGACGACCAGAATGTTCGCGCGTTAGCCCGTGAAGATGATGTTCGCCCGGTCATCAAGCATCGAGAATTTTCGCCGCTCCACAAGGCGTGGAACGCTCGGCTGGACGCTGATCTCTACGGATCACGCAGTCAATCAGAGACTGTTTACTCAACGCTCAAGCGAAAGTACGGTGTGTTTGTTCGATCACGACGGTGGTGGAAGCAGTTCCGTGAACTTACTATCACTTATCTTATCCACAACATCGACCGATCACTCTGAGTGGTCAAGACAGCGTAATAACTTCTCTACTCAAAGGAGCTATGTATCTTCGACTGGGGTTTAATCGTAAGTATTCAGCGTATGCGTCACAAAGTGGGTGAGTGGATAATACCAATGTCCTCACTGCTGGGCTCCGATGATCACTGGTTCACTGTTGCAGTTGCGTCTATCATCGTCGTGGTAGCGTATGGAGCGTTTTCAGTGCCGTGGTACTGGGCGTTGGTCGTAGGGGCGATTGTCTCTGGTGTGCTGGAATTAGCGATCGAGGAGATTCCACCGGATACAGATGAGTATGACTCCAGCCAGTATCAATTGTGGGAAAAGGCGTTTGGAGACACCCAAAATAACTCTGAGAACACAATTAAAGGAACAACGACTGATTCAGATGAATCCATAGAACATCTCCGCAATAGATACGCTCGTGGAGGACTCACCGACGAACAATTCGAGCGGAAGGTTGAGAAACTGCTTGAAACTGAGTCGCTAGATGACTCCGAGGAACGAGAAAAAGCGCGAGATCTGGTCACAGAACAAAACGGCTGACGTTGATTCTTTTGCAGGCTCCAGTGAGTGTCTGTTTCTAGTGAAAAATTCTGAAAAATAGTATTTCAATAGATCCGTATGACCGGACACTCAACAGACCTCGTACTTCGCCCATTAACACTGTTGCACTACTACGTATGGGCGATACATGGCTTACCCGAAAAAGCATCCAGAGGGAGTTTAGTCAGCTGCCTGGCCGCCGTCAACTGGTATCGTGACGCCGGTCACGAAGGAGGCGTCTTGGGAGCACAGGAACGCCACGACACTGGCCATCTCGTCCGGTTCAGCGCTGCGGCCCATTGGGACCTCAGACATGGCACTCGTATCGAACGGTAACTCACGAGGATCCGACCCGCCTGCCATCGTCTCCTGGATATTCGTCTCCGTGGGCCCGGGTGCGACGGCGTTGACCCGGACGCCCCGGTCGGCGTATTCGAGGGCGGCCGTCTTCGTGAGTCCCACGACGCCGTGTTTACTGGCGACGTAGTTACCGAGTCCACCCATCCCGACGAGTCCCGCCTCGGAGGCCGTATTCACGATCACTCCGCTGCCCTGTTCTTCCATCACGGGTAACTCGGCTTTCATTCCCGCCCAGACGCCCTTCAGATTGACAGCTATGAGTTGTTCCCAGTCTTCTTCTTCGATGTCAGTAATGTCCTGGAAGCCAGTGAGGATACCAGCGTTATTGTGGGCGATGTCGAGACTCCCGTACGTCTCGACAGCGACCTCGACGACCCGCTGGACCGCTTCAGGGTCAGCGACGTTGGCCGATACGAAGGTGGCAGACCCACCGTCGTCCTCAATGGATTCGACCACCTCTTTCCCTCGGTCTTCGTCAATATCGGAGACCACGACGTTCGCACCCTCGCTGGCGAGCCGCTGGGCTGTTGCGCGTCCAATTCCTGAGCCGGCACCGGTCACGAGCGCTGTCTTGTCAGTGAATCGGTCCATAGTATAACCTCACAAAGAAATATTCAGTCAAAATATATATACCTATGCTCCACTCTTCTGGTTTCATCGAATTTGCATGCACACTGATCAACTGAGACAGCAGACTGGAGCTGAAAGAAATCGCGTCGAAGGGCTGAATAGAACCTCTCTATTTAGCAGTCCAGTCCGTCGCTCGTCTACCCCGTTCATGACTCGGTCGGCGATCTGTGAATCGAGATTTTCCAGATAGCCGATAGCCTTCTCATACGGACCGTTGTCGGTCTGTCCCAGATCGACCGCGCGCCGTCGTGCGGTCGACCGGGTAAAAACGAGTGTATCGGCGTTCACTTCGAAGTCGTGTATGACCAAATACACTAAAGTAATCCCGATTGGGGGTCGACGACGAGCCTGAACCTGTACCACGTCCCTCCGTAGGATGCGACAACGTCAGTGAATCGTGTCAGGCCATCATAACTATCCAGTGACTGAAGATCAGCTGCGATTCCCAGCGTTTCGAGCACTTCAGCGAGCCCGTCAGAGAGTGGGGCATTTTCTTCGTACGCGGGCCGACCGTCCTCTTCGTTGACGGCAGCGTTCATCACTTCGTGGCCGTCGTCCGACAACGATGCTGCGTCTAATCGGGCATCGGGAACGGCCTCGGTCGCATACGTCTCAAAACTCTTCTGCGAGTCGCCGACCTGCTCCAGCGTGTAAGTCCATTCGGGAACGGCAACCGTTTGCTCTTGGGTCACGGCTCGGAACGTTTCGTCTTCGTAGTCGATATACTCGAACGGGGGCGTCGGGATGAGATCGCTGTCCTCGGGGGATAGGTCTTGATGGAACTGGATCGTCTGGAGTTCGTCGAACTCGGGGTCACCGAGGAAGCCGTCGTGGCTCGCGTAGACGGCATTGAGGGCAGCCTCAATTACCGCCCTGTCCTGGTCGGAGAAAGAGGAGAAGGGGGCGGTAGCGACCGTCGCGTCGTCCGGCGGCTGTTCATCTACTCGCTCACAGGCGAACACCCATCGGTCGAGTTCCAGTTGTCGCTCCTCGGTAACCTGCACCTCGTAGAAAACGCCGTCGTGTTCGAGGAATGCCGGCCGTGGACGCGTCTCCGTTCCCCAGCTTTGTCGCCACGCGCGCGGCCACTCCAGAACGGTCACACTCCCGGTGTCGAACAGTTCGTCAAGATATGCCTGTTTTGTCTCGCCGGTGTAATCGACCCGGGTGATAGCCGGCAATTCGACCGGTTCACGAAATAGATACGCCGTAGCGAACGAGTCCTCTATCTCATTTGCTATCAGGGCGTAATCACTGCCCGTGTCCGTGTCGACACAGCCGGCAGTCAAGGCTGCGCCTGCGACAACACCGGCTACCTGGAGGGCTGACCGGCGGGAAAATTTCATCTCTCTACAATCATCCCTCCCGTGACATAAAGACGTTTTGAATATCGTGCTGACTACAAGCTCTCTATGCAGTAGGCGGTTCCTGACAGCCATTGGGGTGATGGCTGGTCGGTCTGGTGAGTTGTTCTCCTGTATCTCGCAGACGACTTCTGAAAGAGTTCAGAGAGATCCCTTCTCGCTGGGATACTGCTTTGCTCTATATCTTGCACGCCCTTTCTGACAGATGCTCGGAAGCATCGGCTGGATCGCTGATGATGAACTTCTAGCAGTTCTCAGCTTTGTTGACCGCACGGTTGGACAGGGACTGCAGTGGGAACGGCATTCCACATTCAAAAGTCAGTAGTAGAAATATCAATCTTGGAACCCCTCGTACAGTGATTGGCGCTGCAGGTTCCGGTTCGATAGTCGAACGAATCGACCTTTCAGGCTTCAGGCGGCTGAATGCACCCGTCTCAAACTCACTCGACGGCTTCGACCTTCGTGCCGCCGCAGTTACGGCAGGTCGAGATCTCGATGTCGGGTTCGGCGTAGTACTCTTCGCCGCAGGAGGGGCACCGGTGAGTGGGCTGGTTCTGGTCGTCGAGGCTGCCGGTGATCGTCACCGGAACGGTCGCGTCGAGCATGACTGCCTGACTGACGCTCCCGAAGATCAGCGAGCCCAGGGGCGAACGCTTACGTCCACCGAGAACGATCTGATCGGCGTCGATCTCCTCGGCCGCGGCGAGGATCGCCGTTGCCGGATTACCGCTCGTACTCGTCGTTTCGACAGCGATCCCGTCGTCGTGGAGTCGGTTCTGTGCCTGTTTACCGGCCGTTATCTGGGTCGGCGACGTGTCGTCGGCCACATTCTCCTCGTCGAATACGTGCAAGAGCGTCACGGAAACTTCTTCAGCGGCCGCCGGTAGCTGCAGGACGGCCTCGGCCTGTCCCATTACGCGCTCTAGGTCGCTGTCGATCGGCATGAGTACATTGTACATCGGTATATTTCCACATGAGTACGTTTGATGCATATTTATATAGTAATATCGGACGGAATGCATGTTCTGCCACGGCGGGCCGACCGTGATCGCGGCCACGATCACGAGGTTCTGGATCGCCGCGGGAGGCCCGAAGTCGCTCTCTTTGAGATCGCGGAGCCGAGACACTTTCCGCAGGCCGGGAACTGATCGCCGTTCGGAGAGCTGAGTGCGCGACCTCGCCGACGTCGGTATCCGTGCGTCGCCGTAGGTGAACTACTAGCAGTTCTCAGATATAGCGGCCAGGCACCTGTAGAGAAACATCTCGGGAGACAGCGTTCCACATTCTTGAACTACTAGTAGATGTAGCAGTGGCGCTGCAGGCTCCGGTTCGACTATCGACCGAACGCTCGACCGCATGGAATCTCTGCTCACGAATCTTGTTGTACTCCCTCGCGCGAATGACTCGATAACCTCTCCTGAACCCTCACGACACTGTAGGGGAAATCACATCCCGGCTGACAGACCGGGTGGTGAGCCGGCGAGCAACCGCTGAGCCATCGACAACCGATCACCCAAACTCACTCGACGGCTTCGACCTTCGTGCCGCCGCAGTTACGACATTGTGAAGGCCGCGGTTGCCGGTTCGTCGTCACAGTCTCCGCGCTCCGCGTAGGCAAGCGTATAGTAATCCCCGTCGGCGACCTCGGCGGGGTCCGTTGTCACGACCGTTTCGCCATCTTCCATGAAGAGTCGACGACCGTACGTCATTTCGTAGCCAGCCTCGACGAGTCCCTCGTGGGTCGCCGGCACGTCAGTCACCTTGAACAGAATCATCCGGTCGGGGCCGGTCGGGGCCGCCCCGGAATCGGCCTCACGTAACGCCAGTCCCGACCCGGCTTCGATCTCGATACCGAGCGCCGACGTGAACGCAGTTACCGACGACACACCCGGGACCGTCTCAACCTCGACATCCGAGTGAAACGCTGCGAGTGTCCGGCGCAGATGGCCAAACGTCGAGTAAATATTCGGATCGCCGAGCGTGACGAACGCTGCAGTGCCATCACGCGCTCGCGGTGCGACCGTTCGAGCCGCTTCACGCCACGCCTGGCGTAATTCGTCCGGTCGCGCGTCATCGGGAACGAAAGGTCGCTCAGCGTTGATTCCGACACGTACTCGACTGCGACAGACTCGGAGAGCCGTCCAGGCGTGTACACCAGGTCAGCCGTTTCGAGCACGCGTTTGCCGCGGAGCGTGATCAGGTCCGCTGCACCGGGACCGAGGCCCACGCCGTATAGCGTCATGCGTTTCCTCCATTCGATGCATGGGTATCAAAACTCGATACCCTGGCTTGAATACAGCGCATTAATCGACAGTACCGAACGGAATAGTCATGGTAGTTTGTGTTATCTCCCGGTACACTCGACACGCAGTGCGTGTTGGGACCATTCTTGTGGCTTGGAACCGTTGGCACGCCTATGTACGAACGGATCCTCGTTCCGACAGACGGGAGCGTCGGATCGGCCCACGTTGCCCTACAGGCGATCGACCTCGCGGAAACGTACAACGCGACGATTCACGTTCTCCACGTCATCGACGAGAGCGTACGCGGACTCGTCGACGGCTTTGGGGACGAGGAGAAACTCGAAGACCGTGGCCGCAAGGCTGTCGAACGCATCGCGGGGATGGCCCGCAACCACGGCGTCGACGTCGTGACGGCCATCGAGATCGGCGACCCCCCACAGCGGATCGTGGACTACGCCGACGAGATCGACGCCGACCTGATCCTCTCGGGGACCCACGGCCGCTCCGGCGTTGAGCGGCGTCTCATTGGCAGTGTTGCCGAGCGTGTAGTCCGCACGGCCCCCTGCCCCGTCATGACTGTCAGGCTCCCGGAGACGGACGTAACCGTTGAAAACGAGAACGAGGCCATAAATATTGCTCGTGACGCCCTCAAACAGAAAGGCATTGTTGCAACTGTCTCGGCCGCTGAGCGACAGACGAGCGTGTGGGTCGTCGATGCCGAAGAGGAGGGCGACTCGTACCTGATCTACATCGACCCCGTGACCCAACGGACAAGTGTCATCTCGTAACTAATTGTTTCGTGAGAGTTGGCCCGAATTTTCCCCTCACTCCGCTACACTGAACAATTCGGTAGAGATCGTACTCTGGCAGTGGAACTCTATTCTTACAGCCTGATCTCGTCTGAGTGTGATATGATGGATCCCACGTTGCTCCGCGCATGAGCTGGCACAAGCAGACCGATCAATGACCGATTGATTACCCCCAGAGCGTTCGGCCATCGAAGCGCGCGAATCACAGGACACGCCAGACCGCGTTCAGCGACTGAACGAAATTAGCAGCGCGATGTGACCGCAATCGGTGACGTATGCCGCTGACGTCCAGCGAATTCCGGTTCCACGGGCGTGGCGGGATTCGAACCAGAGGAAGACGTGCTCGTTCGCTTCGCTCACTGCGCGCGACTTCCAGGGTTCAGGAATCCCTTCGTACGGTCCTCACGGCTCGCTGTCGCTCGCCGGAGCACGGGCGTGGCGGGATTCGAACCCGCGATCGAGGGGTTAGGAACCCCTCGCCCTCGTCCACTAGGCCACACGCCCTATCGAAGCGTGTTCGAGGGTGCGAAAAATCCTTTCTATTCCGGCGTCGTCACTACCAGAGGGAAAAAACGGAGAAGACGTGGGGACCGAACGGACCGCGTTAGTTCGTGCTCGTCTCAGAGGCCGTCTCGTCGCCTGCAGTCTCGACGAACTCGGACTCTGGCTCTTCGGTTGCCCCGTCACCACTGGCGGGGCCTTCCTTGATGTCTTCGAGTTCCTGCTCGACTTCTTCGCGTCCCTTCTGGAACTCTCCCATCGCCTGGCCCGTCGAGCGAGCGAGCTTCGGAATCTTGTTCGCGCCGAACAGCAGGACCGCGATCAGGAGAATGATCATCATCTCCTGGGTCCCCGGCAAACCGATCTGCAGTAGGGTTGCTACCATTGTAGCAGGACGTAACGTGAGGTTTCTTATAGGCTTTTTGCTCAACGGAACCAGTCACCGGTCCGTTCGATAGTTCTTGGAACGCAAGGGACTTGATCTGGTACTCTCTAGGGGGACCCGATGGTCTCTACTGGCGACGAGGCGACGACGTTCACTGCACCGCTCGCGAACGGTGATCTCGATTCGTTCACGCTCGAGGAGCGACTCGACGAGGCACCGCTCGTGCTCGTCTTCTTCCCCGGCGCGTTCACGGGCACGTGCACTCACGAGATGAACACGTTCCAGGAGCGACTCGACGAGTTCAGCGACGCCGGCGCGTCCGTTTATGGCGTCAGCGTCGACACACCGTTCGCCCTCAACGAGTTCCGCGGCCAGCTCGGGCTCGACTTCGATCTGATCAGCGACACCAACCGGGAGATCGTCGACGAGTGGGACATCGCGATGGACTTCACCGAACTGGGTGTCGACGACGTGGCCAAGCGGTCCGTGATCGTCGTCGACAGCGACGGTGTCGTCCAGTACGCCTGGATCAGCGACGACCCAGGAGTCGAACCCGATTACGACGCTGTGCTCGATGCGGTCCAGTCCGCTTGATACGGAGTCTCGTAGACACGTCTCGGCGATCGTCGCCACGGGGTAGCCGATCGCCGGTCGAATGCGATACGACCCCGTATGACAGCCCTCGATGACGCAGCCGAGACTTTTTCTCACTCGCTCGCGAACGTGTCTGCTATGAGCGAGGGTGAATCAGTCGGCGATAATGGGAGACACTACGAGCCGAGCGAAGAGCACGCGTTTCCGGATCAAAAGGTCAACGAAATTCTGGCGGCGATCGAATCGGATACGGAGATCCAGACGTATCTCCAGGCTCAGAACGTCAATCCGGTTACTCGAAAACGGTACAACGACCACGGGGCCAAACACATCGCGATCGTTCGCAATCGCGCCCTGTGCCTGTACGACCTGCTCAAGCGCGGTGGCGTGACGTTCAACGGCGCTGCCGAACAGGGCCTCGACGAGGCCGACGAGGCCGTGATCATCGCGCTGGCGGCGACGCTCCACGACATCGGCCACGTCGTCCACCGCGATGACCACCCGTATTACTCGATCCCGCTGGCAGCGGACCTGCTGGACGACTTCCTGCCGGACTTCTACGGCATCGAGGAGTCGGTGCGGATGAAAGGGGAGGTGCTGCACGCGATCCTCTGCCATCACACTGAAGAGGATCCACTGACGCTGGAGGCCGGTGTCGTCCGTGTCGCCGACGCGCTGGACATGGAGAGCGGCCGCTCGCGTATCCCCTATCACCACGGCGGGCGCGGGATCAACACGGTGTCGAGTCAGGCCATTAAGCGCGTCCTTCTACAGCCTGGCGACGACAAACCGGTCCTCGTCGAGATCGAGATGTCCAACGCAGCCGGCGTCTATCAGGTCGACAACCTCCTGAAGGCCAAGCTCCAGGACTCGGGCCTCGAATCTCACGTCCGTATCGTCGCGCTGAACAGCCGCGACGACGAGGACCAACTCGTCGAACGGATCGAACTGTAAAAATATCGGTATTTACACGTTTCTCCATCGACGGTTTGGCATTAATCAGCCATCATTCCGATCTTACTCGCCGTATCTGGTGCATGAATTTATGATTGGGTTTTCAACGTTTGCGCATGAGTGGCGTTCTCTCGAACGCGAATTCGGATGCGTCGGAGACCGGGCAGTCGGACGGTTCCTACGGGTCTCTCACCAGTCATCTCCGGACGGCGCTCGGCCGACTGCATCGCCGTCTCCAGATGCGTCTTCGATCAGACGACCGTGACGACCGCGACCAGACGCAGGCCGTTCCAGGCGGCGATCCATCACACTGTGCGGAATCCGATCGGTTCCCCGATCGAGCCTATCCACTGACCTATCCCGGACGAGAGCTCGCCGAGATCAACTCGACCGACGTCGTCGGTTTCGAGACGGAGGACGGACTCCGTCTCTCGGTGCCGGAGAACGCCGATGCGACGATCATCTCCGACCAGTGGGTCTCGATCGAACGGTAGAGACGCACGTCGCTTCACTTCGGGTTTCCTCGCTTCGCTCTGATTTCCGTGGTTTAAATCTCTCCGACCCCACTATTGCTGTCGCGAGCAAGCCCGCGAGCGACAGCGTCGTGACCGACGGAGGATTTGAACCAGTCAGGACGCGCAGCGAAGCGAGCACGTCCTGGCGTGGTTCACAATCTCTCCGATCGAATACTCGACGCTCACGAATGTGTTCACGTCGAGTAATGCGGCGACCGGGATTTGAACCCGGGCCATGAGCTTGGAAGGCTCAGGTCCTACCACTAGACCACCGCCGCTCACTTCGTTCGCGACGAGGCTCGTAACGCGTCGCGTTACTTACCACCGCCGCATGCTTCGCCTGCGGCGTGCATCGACGGACTGTGTCCGTCTCGACACCGCCGCTCGGTTCGTCCACGCGAGGGTGAACGGCGACACCGGGACGCCTCCACGGCGCGTTCCGGCGTCGCTCAAACGTGAGTAACTCGCGCTGTTTTAAGGGCGTTTCCCTTCGGGACGCACGACGGCGTAGCAGTTGCCACTCGAGATCTCCAGCGAGTCGAGTGAGAGCGCGCTGGCCGCCACCTCGCGCTCGAATTCGGGGGGCGAGTAGATGTAATAGAACCGGGGCACTGTCCGTCCGCCGGGTAGCGTCCAGTCGATCGTCGTGTCGAATCCCGACTCGGCGTCGGGACTCGCGTCGAAGCGATCGTGGGCCGTCGACCACGCGCTAACGAGCGCGCGAGCGTCTGGCCTGAGCACCCGGGCTAGTTCGTCGAGGCTCGTCCGACGCGTGGCCGCCGTCGGCAGGTGATGGAGCGTGGCGACGTAGACTGCGAGGTCGACGGTGTCGTCCGCGAGCGGGAGGGTGGCGGCGTCGCCCTGGAGCAGCTCGATCCCGTCGACACCGTCGAGTCGGTCGCTGGCTGCGCCGAGGAGTTCGCGGCTCGCGTCGAGTCCGACGACGTGAGCAGCGGCGTCAGCCAGCAGTTCGGCGTGTCGGCCGTTGCCACAGCCGAGATCCAGCGCTCGCGCTGCGTCACCGCCGTCGTCGACGAACGCCTCGACTTCCGGCCAGGCGTACTCGCGGGTCTTCGAGAAGTGGCTGCCGATACGTTCGTATGTCGCGCGCACGTCGGCTCGCGACGGATCCTCCGCCATGGTCGTTCCTCGCCACTCGCCGGCAAAGTGGCTTCGTTCCGTATCGTGACTGCGGTGCTCGCTGTCAGCAGGACCGGTCACTCAAGCTGGACTTACTCTCGCGACACCACTGTTCCGGCAGTGTGCAGTGAGCGATACGACTCCCCGGGAACGCCACTATCAGCCCGATTCGGCCGAGATGGAGGCCAATAAGCCGATGTTTCGAAGTTGGCGAGCGCGGATAAGCCGGTCATTCTTTTCACTTTAGTATCCTTTTCCGCAGACGATATGGACGACAGCGATCACGGGCGTCGATCGACCGATCGACGAGAGACGCCTGCCGGCGGCGACGCGTCGTCACGGACACGACGGCGGTTCATCGCGACCGGACTCACCGGACTCGCAGGCACAGCACTCGGGGTCGGCTCCGCAGCCGGACGCAAGCGCGTCGGTGACGCGGTCGTCGCCGCGGCCGGCGGCGGTGACTACCAGTCGATCACCGCGGCGATCGACGACGCCAGTCCCGGCGACGTGCTCAGCGTGTATCCCGGCGAGTACGAGGGGACCGTCGTCGTCGACGTTCCCCAGCTTTCTCTCCTGTCGATGGTCCCCGGCGGAGCGACGATTCGAGACGGGTGGGCGGCGGCCAGTCCGGCCCTGACCGTCGCAGCGGACGGTGTACGGGTCCAGGGGTTTCGCGTGACCCATCCCGACGGTCGCCTCGGGATCAGCGTCGACGGCGGCCTCTCGAACGTCACAGTCGCGCTAAACTACGTGACCGGGATCGGTCCCTACCAGACGCCGGGCGCGACCGGTATCAACGTCGGGACGCCACAGACGGGACTCTCGATCGTCGAGAACGTCGTCGAGAACGTCTCCAGCGTCCTCGGCGAGGGGACCTCGTATCCAGTCTCGGAAGGGATCACGCTCAACGCCGCTCCGGACACCGGCGACGATGTCGAGACTACGGCAGAGGCCGCGCCCGCCGCACAGCAGACCGCGGCGCTGACCGATTCGGTCGTACGAGACAACGTCGTTCGCTGGTTGACGAGCGAGTACGCCTGCCGAGGGATCGCGCTCGCAGCCGATGCGGCTCGCCTCGACGTGCGCCATAACGACCTCTTCGGGATCGAAGCCACGAACGAGCGGGACGAACCCCGCACGTACGCCTGGGGGTTCCACTCGGGCGGCCGGAGCGACGCAGTTCGCTTCCAGGAGAACGTCGTCGACGACGTCCGGGCCTCGACGTACGTCGGAACAGGTGTCATGGTCCGGGGGCGACCCGACGGACTCACCGTCACGGAGAACGACCTCACGACGACGCTGGGCGTGCAAAACGAGACGACGACGGCGCTCGCGGCGACGCTGAACTGGTGGGGGCATCGGAACGGGCCGCGATCGGTCCCGTCGAACCAGTCGGCTGACGACGGCAGTCGACTCGACGGACAGGGAGCCTACGTGGGGCCGGTGCGGATCGAACCGTGGCTGACCGGAACGGTCCAGACGAACGACGGAGAGACGAACTGGTACGTCGACGGGCGGCTCTCGGAGACGACACTTGACGAGCAGTCCGAACCAGAACCGTTTCGATTCCCCACTCTCCAGTAGCTGGAGAGATCAGTCGTACTTGTCCGGGTAGGCCTCGGCAAGGAGGTCCGGTCGTGCGTCCAGTCGTTCCCGGATCGGGTCGATGACCTCCGAGATGTACTCGCCGGCAGCAGGCTTGAGGTCGGCGGGGTGGAGCTCCTCGGCGAGGAAGTCCGACTCCAGTTCCTCGAACTCGTCGTACACGAGGTCACCGCCGTACTCCTCGGGCCGGTCGACGACGAACGACTCCCCGCGCTCTTCGAGGACCGGGAACACGAGGTACTCGAGGTACTCCAGGACGCCGTTGTTCTCGCGTTCGCCCATCGGGCAGTAGGCGTCCTCGATCTTCTCGACGACGGCGTCGTGGCTGTCGTTGAGGTTGACTTTCGACGACGGATCGGAGGCGCTCATCTCCGTGCCTTTCAGGCCCGACAGGAGCGGCGCGAAGATACACACCGGAGCGTCGTGGCCGTGGTTCGGCAGCGTCTCGCGAGCGAGCATGTAGATCCCGCGCTGGTCGTCGCCACCGTATGCGATGTCAGCATCCAGCGCCTTCACGTCCAGTGCCTGCATCAGCGAGTAGATCAGTCCCCCGAGGTTCGGGCTGTCGGACTCGCGGACGACTTCGCTGCCGGCCCGCTGTGCGCGGGCCAGCGTCGTCTCCGCGGCCATCCGGTACATGTCCAGCGTGTACTCCTCGTCGAGTTCGAAGTCGGTCCCGCGGACGAAAGTGACTGCTTCGGGGTCCGCCCCGGCGGCCTCGATCATCCCCTCGATGGCCTCCTGGTAGTACTCAGAGCGGGCGTCGAGCAGGTCGAACGGGCTCTTCTCGTCGTCGAGGTGAGCGTGCAGGTCCGCGATGAGGACGGTCACGTCGATGCCGGCCTCGATGAAGTCCGCGAGTTTGCGCATCGTCGTGTAGTGACCGATGTGCATCTCGCCGGTCGGCGCGTAACCGATGTAGGCCGAGGGGGTCCCCTCCTCGAAGAGCGCTGCCAGTTCCTCCTCTTTGATGACTTCAAGCGTGTGGCGGGTCGCCAGTTCCAGGCGATCGGCGGTGTCCATACCTCCGGTACCCGGCGCCGGTGAGTAAAACCTTCCATCTCCGTCGGCTCGCTGCCGGCTGCGACGAACTCAAACCCGTGGAAGCCAACACACTCCTATGTACACCGGGACCACGGAGGAGCCGTGCTGTCTGTGCGCCAGTGAGGAGACCCACACCCGGATCAACCTCCCGCCGCGGGCCGTCAATCTGATGAAACACGGGGACCCGATCGCGTGGCGTGATATCGAAAGTACGGTTACAATCTACTTCTGTGAGAGCGACTGGGAGACCGTCCGAGACCTCGTGCTGGACACCGGGATGAGTCCGCTCTCGCGGTGTAACGTCGCGTACGCCTCTTTCGACCTTCGGGCAGATTTCGAGGCACTGCTCAACGATGTTCGCGAGGAACCCGACCAGCGCGAGCGCGAGCGTGAGATGCTCGCTGACGCCGAGGAGACCATCGAAACCTACGGCGACGACCACTACGTCGAGGTGCGCGATCTCGTCGAGGCCCGCATCGTCAGGTGGGCCCTGGAAGACCTCGACGCGGCGGCGGCGACTGAGTAAAAGGGACGGAGTCTCCGAGAACAGTACACGCGTGAGTTGTTTTCGGGGCAATCACGGACGAACCACCAATGCCGTAGGTGTGTGGAGATACCGCTATGAGTCCTGCCGGAAACCGAAGACGTTCTCCGAGGCGTGCGAGATACACAGCGCCGACCTCGCAGATCGCGCCATAAAAATGATCTAACTGGATCGGCCAAGTCACCATCAGCTTCCAATAAACGCTTATTCTCCTTGATACCGTTGTTCGAGCCAACGGATGGGCTTGTTCAACAAACTGGGCCGGCAGGTCGAACAGTTCAAACAGAACGCGAAGGAGGCGGCCGAGGAGTCGGATGTTTATCGGTGCCGGGCATGTGACGCCAAGTTCCACACCGACTACGACGAGTGTCCGGAGTGTGGCGCTGAAGAAATCACATCACAAACGGCTTCCGAGTGACGGTCTGCCCGTCGAGGCTCATACCGTCGGCTGTAACTGTTTCACGATAATCGCGACCTCGGGGTCGAGAAATTCACCACAGACGTACAGCCGCCAGTATCAGCAGGCGCGCTCGTTCAGGCACGTCACTGTCGCAATCCGCTGTATCTCGCACGCCGTTCCTGCTCAGTAACCGATCGGTGTTCGATCGAGGTGTTCTTTCGTCTTCTGTACGGAGCAATTGAGGAGAGTGACCAGTCGAATGTGTGAATTTTCTATACCACCCTCAAAACGAAGAATCACTCCAGCGTGTATCCAAACTGTTTTGAGCGGGCATCGCAGTGTGTCAACCGATGACTGTACGTGCAGGTGTCCTGGGGGCCACTGGTGCGGTCGGACAGCGACTCATCCAGCTCCTTCACCCACACCCGAATTTCGAGATCGCAGCACTGACCGCGAGCGAATCCAGCGCGGGCAAGACGTATCGCGAGGCCGCGAAGTGGCGCATTGACGCCCTGATCCCCGACGAGGTCGCGGAGATCGAGGTCGGCGCGACGACGCCGGAAGACGTGCCCGACGACGTGGATCTGATCTTCTCGTCGCTCCCCTCTGGCGTCGGTGCCGAGGTCGAACCAGAGTTCTGTGAGGCGGGCTACGTCGTCTCCTCGAACTCCTCGAACGGTCGGATGGACGAGGACGTCCCGCTGATCATCCCCGAGGTCAACGCCGAGCACGTCGACGTGATCGAGGTCCAGCGCGACGAGCGCGGCTGGGACGGCGCGCTGCTGAAGAACCCCAACTGCTCGACGATCACGATGGTGCCGCCCCTGGCCGCGCTCGACGAGGCCTTCGGGCTGACGGACGTGCGCGTCTCGACGCTGCAAGCCGTCTCCGGCGCTGGCTACGACGGCGTCACGTCGATGGAGATCATCGACAACGCGATCCCGCACATCGGCGGCGAAGAGCAGAAGATGGAGACCGAGTCCCGAAAGCTGCTGGGCACGTTCGACGGCGCGGAGATCTCGCTTCACGGGATGGACGTGGCCGCCTCGTGTAACCGCATCGCGACGATCGACGGGCACCTCGAGAACGTCTGGGCCGACCTCGCCGAGGACGTGAGCGTCGCCGAGGCAGAAGACGCGATGGCCGAGGTGACGGGGATCGACCTCCCCTCCTCACCCGAACGACTGATCAAAGTGTTCGACGAGCCCGATCGACCCCAGCCCCGTCTCGATCGGAACCTGGAGAACGGCATGGGCGTCGGCGTCGGCGGCTTCCGCGAGACGGCCGACGGCGTCCAGTTTAACTGCCTCGCGCACAACACGATGCGCGGCGCGGCGGGTGCCAGCGTGCTGAACGGGGAACTGCTGCTCGAAAACGGCTACCTGTAGCGACTTTCCGTATCTTTTTGCGTTCGGTGCGTGTGACGACGTCCACTGGTGTCAACCGAGTCGAAAGTGCAGGCCGTGGCCGCTGTGGTCGCACTGGCTGTCCTCGCCGTCGGGGCGGGCCTGCTAGATCTCTCGCTCTGGTGGACACAGCCGTTGCTGGTCGGCGTCTTCGAGTCGATCGTGTTCGGTGGTACACATCTCTACTTCGTCGTCCGAGGTGGCGGCGGCGAACTTTCGCTCACTGCACGGCGACGGTTCCTGTGGGTGCTCGTCGCCTTCCTGGCGCTCGTTCCGCTGACCGTCCTCGTCGGTGACGCGACGATCGGTCCTGTCGCCGCCCGGCGGCTGTTGATGGGAGCACTGGGGGGAATCGCCGTGATCTACCTCGTGCTCGAAGGCGTCGCCGGCTACCGGGCGACCACGACACCGGACTAGGACAGATCGATTTGATTCTTCAGGCCGTCCCAGTCGCCGGTCTCCTCGGCCCGTCGGACGTTCTCGGCGAGGATATCGGCGGTGCGCTCGTAGTACTCGGGGGTGTGACCGGAGGCGTGGGGGGTCACGAAGACGTTGTCGAAGCCCCACAGCGGGTGGTCTTCGGGCAGTGGCTCGGGATCGGTCACGTCGACCTGAGCGGCCCCGATGTGGTTGCTTCGAATCGCCGAGGTGAGCGCCTCGGTCTCGACGACCGGGCCGCGGGCGACGTTGACGAGGACCGCGTCCGTCCGCATGGTTCGGAACACCTGTTCGTCGAAGAGCCCCTCGGTGGCGTCGGTCAGCGGGCAGGCGACGGCGACGTACTCAGCATCGGCGACGGCCTCGTGGATCTCGTCGAAGCCGTACACCTCGTCGGTCGGGCCACCCTTTTCGGGCGTATAGCGGACGCCGATCGTCTCGACGTCGAACCCGGAGAGTCGGTCGACGATCGTCTGGCCGATCGCACCGAGACCGACGACGGCGACCGTCGAGCCGTTCAGTTCACTCGACTGGAGCGCGCGCCACTGGCGGTCCTGCTGGCGGCGGCGGGCCTCGAAGAACCGCCGCGCGAACGCGAGGAACGCCCCGATCACGTGCTCGGCCATGTTCGGACCGTGAACGCCAGAGGCGGTCGTCAGGGCGATGTCGCGCTCCGCGAAGGCGTCGAGCGGGAGGTGATCGTACCCGGCGTAGACGCTGGCGAACAACTCGATCTCGCGGGCCTCCTGGAGCAGTTCGTGGTCGAACGGGCCGGCTGAGACGACCGTCGCCGTCTCGACGGCCGCTCGCTCTTCGGCGGGCGTCTTCGCGACGGTCACGGTCGCTTCGGGCAGGCGCTCGCGGACAGCGCTCGCGTACTCGTCGACGCTCATCCCGTGGGCCTTCTGTCGCAGGATCGCGATCTCGGTCACAGGTCGAGCCTCCGTTCGTCTCTCACGGACATGATTCGATAGTCGGGGGGTGGCGTAATACGGATTACTGTCGCGACGTCCCTGCGATCGTCTCCTGCGCCGGGAGATCGTCGGGACGTATCGACACTACTCCGCACGGAACACTGCTGTCGCGCGAGTGCGGCGATCACCGTTGGTTTCGACAGCTGTGGGGAGAAATCACTCGTAGAACGCCTCTCGTTGGATATTGAACGATTCGAACCGTCCGAAACGATGCCACAATTAAAGGGTATCCAGATAATCGGTAGTTGTAGAATGAGTGGTGACTGGGACACCGTACTCGTCGTCGACGACGATCCCGCTTGCCGGGATCTCCACTCGATCTGGCTCGAAGACGAGTACGAGGTGCTGACGGCCGCCCATGGGAAGGCGGCGATCGAACAGGTGGGGGCTGCGGACGTGATGCTCCTCGATCGAGAGATGCCGCGAATGAACGGAGAAGAGGTGGCAGAGCACGTCCACGACCACGAGCACGACTGCTTCGTCGTGATGCTTTCGGGCGTCGAACCGGACTTCGACATCCTCGAACTGCCGGTCGACGAGTACCTCACCAAGCCGGTCTCGCGGGAGGCCGTCCTGGAGGTGGTCGAGACGATGCTCTCGAGAGAAGTCTGTCAACGCCTGCTCCGGGAGTACTTCTCGCTGACCGCACGGAAAGCGACGCTCGAACTACGGAAGCGACCGGACGAACTCAACGACAGCCAGGAGTACCACGATCTGATCGCGGAACTGGAGGCCAAACGCGTCGCGCTGGACGAGATGCTCGAACAGTTCGACGGTGACTGGCGACAGGCGATTCTGGCCGCGGTCGGTGACGACGTCGGCAGTTCCGAATCACCACAGATTACGTGACGCCTGGCGAACAAGGAATTTAAGCCCCCTCCGAACAGGGGAGGCGTATGGAGCGCGTAGACGTCGCTATCGTCGGTGGTGGCCCGGCTGGCACGTCCGCAGCCAGCGCCGCGGCCGACCAGGGAGCCGAGGCCGTCGTTCTGGAAAAGGGGGTCCCCAGGGCCGACCGCGACCGGCTTGGACCCGATTCGACCGACGCCGCCGGCTTTCTGGACTACTGGATGGAGATTGCGGGGTTCGAACCCGAGGAGTTTCCCGAGTCGGTAAAGCTCGCGGAGCTCGATGGCGCGGAGTTCATCGGTCCCTCCGAGTCCGTCCTCCTCGAAGACACTGGGATCGAATCGAGCTACCCCGGCTTCGGGTTCACGTTTCATCGAGCCCGGTTCGACGACTGGTTGCGCGATCAGGCCGAGGACGCCGGTGCGGAGTACCGTGCCGGCACCAGTGTCACGGGCGTCGAGACGGACCTCTCGGACGGCCCCAGGCACACCCTGGAACTCGCCGGCGGTGAACCGATCGTCGCCGACGCACTCGTGCTCGCTGACGGTCCCCAGCGGACGATCACCGGGCGCGTCCTCGATCAGTTCCTGCCGGCGGACGGGACTCTCTCGGACCGGCTGCCGTCGACCAAAGCGAACCACATCGCCTACCAGGAACACCGCCGGATGCCCGAGGAGCTGTTCCCCGAAAAGAAGATCCAGTTCTGGTGGGGCGTGATGCCGGGCCACACCGCCTATCCGTGGATCTTCCCGAACGACGACAACGTCGCCCGCATCGGGCTGACGATGCCGATCGGACTGGACATCGACGACTACGACGCCAGGGAGTGGGCCCTCCTCCGTGGGGACGACGAGAAGATCCCGCAGGGACGCACCTACGTCGAGCGGCTGCTCGAACGGGAGTTCCCCGACTACGACCTGTCGGACTTCCCGCTGGTCGAAGACCGCGGCAAGTCGGCTGGGACCGAGACGTACCCGATCTCCTCGACGCGCCCGATCGACTCGCCCACGCAGGCCAACGTCGCCGTCGTCGGTGGAGCGATGGGTGCCACCTCCGCCTTCCACGAAGGCGGCGACCACGTCGCCGTTCGGTCGGGCTCGATCGCCGGCCGGCTCGCCGCGGAAGATTCGCTCGAACGGTACAACGACGCGTGGAAAGCGGCGATGGGGACGGAAGTCCGCCGGAACGTCGCGTTCGCAGAACTGGTGCGAGGCTTCGGTCCCGACAAGTGGGATCGTGTGTTCGGGACGGTCAGCAAGATGCAGACTGTCGATGGATCACTGTGGCGGCAGGCGCTCGCAGCCGGCACCCTCGGCATCTCGACTGTCGCCCGGTACAAGTGGCTCAAGCACCGCTACAGCGACGGCGGCTACGTCCAGCTCGCCGAACGCGACTACGTCCTGTAAGACCGCAACCCCTTACCCCGCGCACCGAGTACTGACCGACGCGTGCCTTTTGTCCCCGCCCGAGGCCCGTCTTTCGGGACGATGACAGTGCGGCGAACCCGGGCACGCGACAGTTGCAATCCGCGCTCGCGGCTGACGCCGCTCGCGCACCCGGGGTCGTCTCAGACGACTCCCGCCTCGGCGGTTACCACCGCCTCGGCACACGGTTGCGCGTAGCGCAACCCGCTTCAGCGCCCGGTCGCGCGCAGCGCGACCCGCCCGACACGAGGGTTTGCCGGCTAACTGGGCACACCGCCCCGGATGACGTCGGTCGTTAGTGTTTCGGGCGACATCACTTCGTCCGAGTACCGACAGTCCCGACCGGTGCCGGAGTTTTGGACTCCAAATCAGTACCGTCCCGAGTCACGCCATCGATCAACTCGCCACGCGCGTCTGCTTTCCCATCTCGGCCGGGTTTTTCATTCCCTCTTTGACGCCGAAGTTCACGAGCGCGGCGTTCTCGGGGAACGCGGCGAGGAACCCGAACGACAGCGACAGGGCGAGCGAGGCCCAGCAGAGCGCGTCTGTGATGTGGGCCTGCGAGGCGATCAGGAGGTCGGAGCCGATGGCGACGATCTCCATGACAGTGATCGACGGCGTCTCGCTGTACAGCGCGTCGGTCACTGCCTCCCGGAAGCCGACACCTTCCTGCATCAAGGGGCCGACGGTCAGGGAAAGGACGTGGACGTAGTGGTCGCGAGTGGTCGCGTCGAGTTCGTCGACCTGCGCATCCGTCCAGAACTGCTCGACGACTTCGTCGACTGTCTCCTCGACGACGTGGACGAGGAACGAACGGAAACGATCCTCCAGCGAGTCGCCGAGCGTCACGACATCGACCTCGGTGAGACGACCGAGTCCTGAGCCGGATTCTTGTAGATCTGGCCCGCAGCGACTGCACACGGTGTCCGGTCGACCGTGAAAGCGGATAGAATGATCCGTCTGACTGGTATCGAACGGCGACTTCGACGGGCCTTTTATTACTGAAGAGACGGCTATGATATTGTGTTGGGTGTGTATGGAAGCGACGTTCTACGGTGTTCTGGGGGTTCCCCGGGATGCCGACGACCAGACGATCGTCCGCGCGTTTCGTGAGCGCGCCAAGCAGTGTCATCCGGACGTGAGCGACCGTCCGGACGCACGGCAGGCATTCAAGCGTCTCACGACAGCCCGGGACGTGCTCACCGATTCGACCGAGCGCGCTCGCTACGACCGCCTCGGGCACGCGGCGTACCTTCGCCAAACCGACGACTGCCCCGGATGGGAACGACCCCCAGCTGATCCACCGACACGCGAGGACTCCCGTGGTGCATCGACCGAGGACAGTACCGACGAGGCAGTCGCCGACGACGGTCACGCTGCCGGGAGGTCTCAGACGGGCCAGTCGATATCTGGCCACTCTGCGGCGGCCCGGGCCCGTCGGTACACGGGGAAAACGGGCGCGCGGACCTCGTCGACCGAAGTCTCTCGCCAGGGATCGTCGGCCGCCCCCGACGGGACGGCGACTGCGTATTACACCCCCGGACAGCGGGTGAACCCGGGGTCGGACGGCACCGTCGACGCGTTGGTCGACGCGGTTCGCGCGCTCGGCGTTTGGACCCTCGTCTACGCTCTGCTCGTGGTCAGTGCTGTCGGGACCGCGTGGCTGCTCCTGCTGTGGGGATCGTTCGATCCGCTCAGCATCACACTGGCGTCGGGTGTCCTCGTCACCGCGCTCACCGTCTCGACGCTCCACCTGTCTGTCCGTCTCTATCCGTGAGACGGAGGTTGTCGACGGTTGCTCGTACGGAGTATTGTAGATCGTTACCGGATCGACCGCGCGACTGCGTGCACTCTCTCTTGGACAGACCGACACCGTTGCGTATGAAGGCGGCGCGGGGTTCCCGCAACGGTGCCCGACCGGGATGGCAAACCGTTTTTCCCAGTAGTTCTAACGACGGGTATGAACGTACGACGTGTCGGAGACCTCGGGCCGGACGAACGTCGGGCGCTGTTCGAGCGCGATGCCGGTGTCGAGGCGGTTCGAGACGATGTCGCGGAGATCGTCGGACGGGTCCGCGAGGAGGGCGACGTGGCGGTCCGGGAGTTCGCCGAGGAGTTCGACGGCGTGACGGTCGGCAACGTCGACATCACCGACGCCGCGGAGCGAGCGGCCGAAGCGATCGACGACCAGACGCGCTCGGCCATCGAGGACGCCGCGGCGAACGTCCGCGCGTTCCACGAGGCCCAGACGCCCGAAGACTGGCGCGACGAGTTCGACGGGCGGGAACTGGGCCGTCGGTATCGCCCTATCGAGAGCGCGGGTGTCTACGTCCCGGGAGGGACTGCCGCCTACCCCTCCAGCGCGTTGATGGGCGTCGTTCCGGCGAAGGTCGCTGGCGTCGAGCACGTCGCCGTCGCGACGCCGCCCGCCGAGGAGATCAACCCGGTGACGCTGGCCGCGATCCACATCGCCGGCGCGGACGTGGTGTACCAGGTCGGCGGTGCACAGGCGATCGCCGCGCTGGCCTACGGCACCGAGTCCGTCGACGCGGTCGACAAGGTCGTCGGCCCCGGCAACCGGTGGGTGACAGCTGCGAAGTCGATCGTCCGCGGCGACGTGGCCATCGACTTCCTCGCCGGCCCCTCGGAGATCATGGTGGTCGCCGACGAGAGCGCCGATCCGGAACTGGTCGCGGCCGACCTGGTAGCGCAGGCCGAACACGACGAGAACGCCTCCGTCGTGGCCGTCACCGACGACGAGGCGACCGCCGAAGCAGTCGTCGACGCCGTCGAAGAACAGGCTGGCGAGCGCGAGCGCGAGGCCGTGATCCGAGCGGCGCTGGACAACGAGGCCTCGGGCGTCTTCCTGGCCCGATCGATGAGCGAGGCCGTTCTCTTTGCCGAAGAGTACGCCGCCGAACACCTCTCGATCGTGGCTGAGGACGACGAATCGATCCTCGATCGAATCCCATCGGCCGGTTCGGCGTTCCTCGGCCCGTACAGTCCGGTCGCCGCCGGCGACTACGCCAGCGGACCGAACCACGTGCTTCCAACCGGCGGCCAGGCCCGCATCACCGGTGGCCTGTCGGTCGACTCGTTCCTCCGATCGACGACCGTCCAGCGCCTCTCGGCCGAGTCGCTGGGCGAGATCGGGGAGACGATCACCACGCTGGCCGAAGCGGAGGGGCTAGAGGCCCACGCCGAGAGCGTCCGCAAGCGACTCGACGAGAACTGATCTGACACTGATCCACCAACCGAATGACGATCGCGACACCAATCGACGTGGCGACGGTCCAGGACGTGCCCGCGATCCAGCGGGTCGCCGAGTGGAGTTTCAACGGCGCGTACGACGAGCTCCTCGCCGAGGAGTTGATCGAGGCGATCCTCGACGAGTGGTACGCGACCGAACGCCTTCGTGAACAGATCACCGACCCCGAGAACGTGTTCCTCATCGCTCGTCGCGGCGGCCGGGTTCGGGGTTTCGTGGACGTGGCACCGCACGATTCCCCGGGCTCGTACTTCCTCTCGCGGCTCTACGTCGAGCCGTCGCTGTGGGGAAGTGGGATCGGGTCGGAACTGCTGATGGCGGCCATTCGGCACATCGACGGGGACTGTGAGCGTCTCGAACTGACGGTGCTGGACGGCATGGACCGGGCGATCGGGTTCTACGAGCGCCACGGCTTCGAGTACGTCACCTCCGAGACGACGGCGATCGGCCCCGTGGAACTCGAAGAACACGTCTACGGGAAAGATATCACGGACCGGCGTCAGGGTTAACACGTTCGGGGACGACTGATGGTGTATGAGCAGTACCGCCGAACCCGAACGGGGAGAGTCCGGCGTCGACGTGACCGAGCCAGCGGCAGAGGAGGCGATCGACCTCCTGGAGAGCGAGGAGATGGACATCGACGAGGCTGGACTGCGACTGTTCGTCCAGCAGGGAGGCTGTGCCGGTCTCTCCTACGGTATGCGGTTCGAGTACGAACCGGAACCGGACGACGAGGTGTTCGAACACAACGGACTTCGCGTGTTCATCGACCAGTCGAGTCTGAACTACATCGAGGGATCGGTACTCGATTTCGAGGGCGGGCTCCAGGGCGAGGGGTTCCACGTCCGCAACCCCAACGTCGAGTCCGAGTGTGGCTGTGGCGAGTCGTTCCGGACCTAGTCTTCTAGCTCGAACGCGACTTCGACCTCTGCCTGATACTCACGACCCTCGACACCGGCGATCTCGACGCCCATCTCCTCGACTTCCGCCCACTTGAGATTGTCCAGCGTCGCTTCCGCCCGACCAACGGCGTCGTCGACCGCTTCGTCGAAGCTCTCTGCGCTGGTTCCGATCAGTGTGATCTTCTTGAAAACCATTGAATCATTCACCGTAACTTGATGGACACAGATCGGTTGCTGATGGATCTCTGTCCAATCTCTAAATTCTCTCGGATCACTGATATAGCTGGTGGGTATTTAAACGAGTCCAACGGCCATTCTGTCTTTCAGTAACAGACACAATCCGCTCGCTCCTTCAGGTGTTCTCGGCCGGCTGGATGGGGAAGCGCCCGGAGCCGCCGTGGGGACCGTTCCAGAAGACGATCAGTTTGTTCTCCACCCGGAATGGGAACGCGATTTTGACTGTGTCTCCGGGGGAGATGGTCGCGGCCATGGAGTCGTAGCACCGACCCACTGACCGGAGAACTCTCCCCTGCCCCTCACTGGTGGCCCCGACCGCGAGCCGGCGCGCTGGCACCGTCGGTCCTCTATCGAGGGTCAGTTCGATGACGTTGTCCCCGCGACCGCAGCCGTCAGTGGCGTTCGGGAGATGCCGGAATTCGAAGCTCATTTCGGGGGGGTCACGGGCGTTAAGGTCGGCATAGCGGCCCGCCACTTTCTCCGACATGCTCTCCGTGGGGTCACGTTCTTTTAGCGCCTCGACGGTCCCGTCCTCGCTGATGTTGCTGGCCTGGTAGCGCGTGGTGAAGTAACCGACCCGGCCCCGTGCGCCGGCAGTGGCGTTGAGTGAGAGGTTCGACAGGGACTGCTGGCTGGTGTATCTGTCTGCCCACTCGTCGGCTATCGTCTCGGGTGACTCCAGGGCGTCTTCGTCGAAGTAGAACGCGAAGGTCGTCTTGAGCCCGCTTCCGTCGACGACTATCGAGCGCCCGACTGCACGGGTGTTCGGCGGGCGCTCACCGAGGTCCGACGGTGAGGTGATGGCGGTGACGTAGTCTCCACCCCCGACGACGTCTAGCAGCGCTCGCATCTGTGCATCTTCGGTGTATCGAGGGCGCTCGCCGGCAGTCGCCTCCGCGTGCGCTCGGACGAACTCCGTTGCGGGGACTGTCCGGTACTGGGCTCCGGTGAAGAGGAGGCCGTCACCGACTCCAGCGCCGTAGTATTCCCCGTGTTTCGGGTAGTCGAGCACGTCGATGCCGTGGTGAGTCCCGACCACCGACCAGCCGTCCGCTTTGAAACTCTCTATCAGGGGCTCCCGATCGAACGAACCGACGAACATCTCCACTGGCCCGTACTGGCCGTAGGCCGACACCGTTGCGGGGTCCAGTTCGAACCCGTTTTCGGCCTTTCCGAGTGGCCGGTCGACCAGAGCGTCGGCGACGTGGTTCTCGTCGCGGTCGTCCCGCAGCGCGTCGATGTCACGGACCGACAGCATCAGGTGGCGTGAGTCGGTCCGGGAACCCGGGGCGTACGTCGTCTCAGCGATCGCCGACGACAGCGATCCTTCGGGAAGACTCGTCCCACCAGTGGCCGAGGAAACGCTGTCGAGGACACTCGAGCATCCGGAAAGGCTGGCGAGCGCACCGGTTCCAGCGGCGCCGAGCAGTCGGCGGCGAGAAAATTCCATATTCTCTGCGAACTTCCCCCTTCAGTTAAATATTTCGTCCGGATACACCCCTCAACTCCGCCAGTACGCCGGCGTCAGGATGACGAGGACGGAGAGGACCTCCAGGCGACTGATCTACCGTGAGGAGCTACTGGCTCGAACTTGAGGGTTTTGGGTTCATGCTGCGGTGGGGACTCCTACGCCGTCCGGGTCTCCAGCCACTCCGTGAACACGCCGACGACGTTCGTGAGATGAGCCGTCCCCCAGACTGCCACGATCACCGCGCCGATGGAGTCGAACACGAGATCCAGCATCGTGTCTTCCAGCCCGTACTGTGTGAGCACGGTCCCGGTGCCGAACATCGCCGCGCCCTGGCTGACAGCGAACTCGATGACCTCCCAGAACACGCCGAAGGCGATCACGAACAGCAGAATGAACACGAACATGAACCGCGGCGGGATGTGGATCCCGTCGGAGTGCTGGTCGAGCGCACGCACGGTGGTGTACCCCGCCGCTGCGACGACCGTCGACGAGAGCGTGTGCGTAACGTGGTCCCACCAGGGAATCGTCGCGTAGAAGTTCGCTTCGGCACCCGGCAGGCCGACCGTCCCCAGCGCGTGGAGCCAGACGGCGCCGGTGATCCACAGCGTCAGCCCGGTATCGAGCGGGATCCCGTAGTCGCGCTCGAGGACGGCGGGGAGCTGTGCCACGAGCAGACCGATCCCGACGTTGACGATGATCCCGGTCGACCCGCGTTCGACGCCGATGAAGAACATCCCGATCAGCGAGAGCTGCATCAACCGGGTGAGTCGACGCTGGGTCTGCTTGCTGATCCCGATCCAGTCTCTGAGCCTCATTCACCCACCTCCGTGGTGAACCGTTCCGCGGGGTCGATCTGTCGGCGCACGTAGTACGCGAAGACGAGCCCCCCGACGACGCCGGCGACGGTCGAGGCGACGAACTCGATCATCAGCGCGTGTTCGATCTCCGCCTCGGGGACGCCCTCGGTCAGCAACAACGTCGTCCCGAGCAGGATGTCGGAGGACCACCGGAGGACGGCCCAGATGCCCGCCGTCGCCAGTGTCGTCACGACGACGAACCCGATCGCGAAGCCGTCAGTCATCCGAACCGGTGTGAACAGGTGGAGCTCGACGGCGATGACCAGCGCGATAGCCGCCACCGAGAGATATGTGGCGATCTGGCCGGTCACCGGCACTGTCGCGAACGACCGGCCAAGCACCGGCAGCGCGGCCAGGGCCGTCACCTCCCAGGGGAGCATCGCCTGCCAGTTTCGCATGCGGATCGTCGGGAGCATGGCGAGCAGGGCCACTGCCAGCGCGAAGGCTCCCCACCACAGGAGATCACGCCAGACGCTCGTAACGATCGCGATTCCCAGTAGCGCGATCAGGAGCCACGAGAGGATGGCGTTGCTCCGCTGGCGCCGAAGCAGTTGCCCGAGGTCAGTACTCATTAGTGTCACGAAAGTGCCCCTCTGTGGAAACACTGTCGCACGAGGACGGATCGACCGCCTACAGCAGGACGTACACTGTGAGATACGCGAGTGCCGCCAGCGTCACCGCGGTCAGACCGGTCGCAACGGCTCGCGGCCAGTCGATCGCACGGAGTTCCCGGCGGAGCAACTGACGCTGGGTTACGCCGATCGCACCGACACCCAGCACGCTGAACACGAACTGATACGAGGTGTCCAGCGTCGGTGCCGGCAGGGTCAACGCGGCCACCGCGTACGCGACACCGATGGTCGCCTTGCGGTCGATATGCGACCGCAGGCGACGGTCGGTGAGTCGATAGAACACCGCCAGTCCCAGCCAGATGATCCCCAACTCGATCGCGAAGGCACCCAGCAAGTGCAACGTCGGATCCGCAGCGAGAGCTATCCGTTCGGTGACGATCGGAACGTCGAAGGGATAGAGCAACGCCGGCGGCTCTCCGGTGAACAGATCTCCGAGCGGGTGGGAGAGGAGACCGAGCAGCGCCGCCGCGAACACCTCGCGCGTCGATAGCGTCAGGCGAGCCGAGACTCGGGCGAGTGCGAGAGCCGCGAGTACGAACACCAGCGTGACGCCACCGGCGATGGAGCCGCTTTCGACCGTCGCGGTCCCGACGACCGCACCGAGCAGGCCCACGGCGAGGAGTCGGCCGAGAGTCCGGTCGCGGTGCCACAGCGCCACAGCGCCCGCAGTGACGGCGCCCAGTACCATCGAGTGTGTCGGGCCCCTGTGGACGACGTTTCCGGTCTGCCAGAACGCATCGGTGGCGTCGAACACACCAGTGACGCCGTTCAGCAAGCCAAAGGGTCCGTAGAGGATATCGACGTCAGGGATCGTCGCGAACAGCGCAGCGATCACGCCCAGCCAGAGCGCTCGCTGTCGGTCGTCCCTCCGGTAGAGGGCCACAGCTCCGACCAGTGCGAACGCTGCGACGCCGTGGCCAACGAACATTACCTGGTGTTCGCCGTCAGCGCGTATAAGTGTCTCGCGCAGGTGCTACCGTGGGTCACACTACCGACGTGTCCCACGGCGGACATTGTGGACAGAAGCGGTGAGTGTGTTTGCCACCGTGGGTATCAACTCGACGGTCGCAACACGTCGTACTCACCGTCATCCGCGACGCCAATGACGGCCCAGTCGTACTCGGGTTCTGCCATCGAAACCCGTCGATACGTCGTTGTCGCCGTCTCCATCTCGGTGACGAAACAGCGATGTTGTCCCTCTGTCGGGATCTGAGACGGTTCCGAACAGGTGACGTGGACGACCCGCCACTTGCGTTCGGCACGAAGTTCACTGTCTGTACGCGACACTGAGTACCCGAGATCGGCGAAAATCGACGAAGCGTGCTCGGCCAGGGATGTGGTAACGGCACCCATCTGTCAACAAATACCACTGCACATCTCTTAAGTATTTGCACCGTACGAAAATTCGACCGAAGATCGGCATTGTGAAACCGTCTTCCGTCGATTTCAGCCGAGCTTACCGAGAAGCGAGGAGAACGCCACGCGCTTCAGCGCGCGGAGGGTGTCATTCGTGGGCGGCGTCCCACTCGTCGGGCTTGCGAACGTTGCTGCACTCGTTGCACTGGACCCGTCCCATCGCGTCCATCGCGTTGTCGAAGGTCTCACAGTTCGAGCAGAAGTACCCCCAGCGAGTCGACCCGTCTTCGTCGGTGTAGACGACGTAGAACGGGCCTTTCGATCCGATCTCGGCCTCGTCGTCGTCGACGTACAGTGTGCGCCCGTCGGGACCGTCGCGTGGTTCCATGCCAGCACGTGACAGCGCGATTCCCATAGCCGTTGTCCTCTCCGCGCGCACGGCGGTGTGACCGATACGGATGAGAGCACAACGTTTGTACGGGCGACAGTAGTACGTCCGAGAAATGAGTCTCGTCGTCGTTCCCGTCAGGTATCCCCTCTCGGAACACTCGAGGGCGACGCTGGAGACCGCCATCCGCGTCGCCGACGAGCAGGATGCCGCTCTGACCGTGCTCCACGTCAACCTCTATCAGAACAGTCATCGGGTCACCCGTGCCGAACTCCGCGACGCCGTCCAGACCGAGTTCGGCCGCCTCCCACGGACCAGCTATTCGGTCACCTCCGGTATCCTCGTCGAGGAGACCATCCTCGAGGAGGTCGTCGCGCTGGATGCCGACGTCGTCGTCATCGGGAAGAAACAGGCCGGGCGGTGGCGGTCGATGATCCGCAGGCTCACCGACGACATGGACATCGAGCGGTTCTTGCGCGAGGAACTGGACTGCGAGATCGTCACTGCGCAACTCGACTCACGGTAGTGTCACTCTGTCGTTAGCCGGTCGACGGTCGTGGCGATGTCTTCGACCGTCGCGGCTTGTTCCTCGTTTGCAGCCGCGATCTGCTCGGCTTCGGAAGCGACTGTGTCAGCGCGCGAGACGAGTTCGTCGAGCATACTGGCGACCTCCTCCGTGCTCGCCGCCTGATCGTCGGTGGCCGCCGACACCTCCCGGATTCCCTGGGCAGTCTCCGAGACGGCGGACGCGATATCGTCGAGCAGTTCGGTCGCCCGCTCGACGCGCGCGATGCCGCGATCGATCTGCGTCGTCGTCGCTTCGAGACTGGTGACCGTGTCGTCGGTCTCGGCCTGGATATCGGCCACGAGTCGCTCGATCTCCTGCGCGCGATTCTGCGACTCCCCGGCGAGGGCTTTGACTTCGTTGGCGACGACCGCGAAGCCAGCGCCGGCCTCCCCGGCACGCGCTGCCTCGATCGAGGCGTTGAGCGCGAGGATGTTCGTCTGTTCGGCGATGTCGTTGATCATCTCGACGACGTCGTCGATCTCGCCCACCCGTGCCTGGAGATCGTCTACGTCGTCGGCCACTTCGTCGACGGCTGCCCCGACATCGTCCATCACTTCGCGGGCGTCGCTGGCGACCGCCTGCCCGTCTTCAGTCAGTTCCTGCGCGTTCTCGCTGCTGTCTTCGACCTCTGTCGCGCTGGCCGCGACCTCCTCGACGGTCGCACTCAGGTTCGAAATCTCGCTCGTGATCGTCTGGATCCGCTCGGACTGTTCGTCGGTAAGCTCCGAGATCTGTTCGGAACTCTCGGCGACGTTTTCGGCCGACTGACGGAGTTCGTCGATCGGATCCTCGATGTCGTCTTCGACTTCTTCGGCGAGACGTTCGTGGCGCTCGACCGCGGCCGAGAGCTGTTCGTTGTACGAGTGGATGTACGTGTCCGCCACGACCTGCATGTCGAGGTTGATGACCCGGAGGATCGCCAGTAGATCGTCGCGGAAGTCGTCGACGACATCACTGGTCGCCGTTTCGAGTTCAGGGGCCCATGCGTCGTCTGAATCGCCGTCGGCAGTTCCATCGTTGGTTGCCTGACCCACGCCCGCCGACCGGAGTCTGTCGACGAGTCTCGACTGGAGTCGATCGGTCAACAGCGGCAACAGGAGGTCGTAGTAGACCCCGTACTGACCGATATACTGGTGTATCGGCATATCGAGCATATCGTGGAGTTTCCCGATCCGTGCCCGGTTCTCGAAGTAGCTCCGATCGTACTCGCCTCTCGCGAGTGTGACGAGGTAGGCCTGCTGGGTCTCCTTGAGCGCGTCGACGCCTTTCGGCGACCGTTCGATCACTTCGATCGTCTCGTCGTACTCGTACAGATGATCGTAGAACCGTTCACCGATCTCTTCGGCGTTCTGTTCGAACGTTTCACGCATCGCTGCGAGCCGTTCCGCGTCGTCGGTGTCGAAACCGACGAACTCCTTGCGCCACTCGATTTCCCCCTCGTCGAGTCCGATCTCAGAGAAAAGAGCGCCCGCATCGACCTGCTCGCTCAGGCCTCCCTGACCGAACATGTCCTCGTATGCGTCCATGAAAGACAATCTATACTTTCGGATATAAGCGTTCGCTCCCGAAACGCACTCCCGAATACCCATTGCGAGCCCGTACCTTACTGACCGCCGTCGATGGCAGCGACGCGCTCGCCTTCGACGGGTGGCGAATCACGAGTTGCCACGTCGAACGTGTCCAGCATCTCCAGCAGTTCGCCCGTTCGTCTGTCCATCTCACCCACGTCCTCCGACACGGCGTCGACGGTCGCGCTCTGTTGCTGGGTCGCCGTCGCGACCCGTTCGGCCTCGTCACGGGTCTGCTCGCTGACGGCGGTCAGATCGTCGACCATCTCCACGACCTGCTGGGTCGTCTCGGCCTGCTCGCTGGTCGCGTTAGAGATCTCTTGCATCGCGTCGTCGACGTCATCGACGACCGTCACGAGGTCCTCGAAGTCCCGCAGCGCGGACTCGATGGTGTCGGTCGACCGGGTGAACTGTTCGTCCATCGCCCTGACCTCCCTCACGGTGTCGTCGGTCTCTTCGCTGACTGTCTCGATCAGTTCGGAGATGTCGTCTGCCGACGCTCGCGTCTCTTCAGCGAGGGCCTTGACCTCGTCGGCAACGACAGCGAACCCGTCGCCGACGCCGTCGGCGCGGGCGGCCTCGATCGACGCGTTCAGCGCCAGCATATTGGTCTGTTCGGCGATGTCGCTGATCACGTCGACGATCTCTTCGACGGACTCGATGCGGTCGCCGAGCCCCTCGACTGCGGTGGCGATGCGGTCGATCCGCGATTCGAGTTCGTCCAGTTCGTCGAGTGCCTCGACGGCGTCTTCACGCCCGCTTCGACCGCGCTGAGCGGCCTCGCGGGCGGTGGTGGCGGCGTCGTCGGCCGTGGCCGCGATCTCCTCGACCGTCGCCGACAGCGTGCTCATCTCGTTGGACACGTCTTCGTGGCGTTCGGTCTGTCTGCTGGCTCCGTCAGAGATCTCTGTGACCGACCGGGCGATCTCCTCGCTGGCCTGGTCGACTTCGACCATGTTCTCGTCGACCCGTTCGCTCGCCGTGGCGACCGAATCAGCGAAACTGGTTACGTCGCCGATCGTGCCGGCCAGCGTCGTCAGCAGGTCGTTGTAGTTCGTGACCACACGGTCGAACAGTTCGTCGTCGCCCTCGATAGCGTCGCCGTCGATCGTCGCCGTCAGGTCCCCTTCTTTTGCCGCTTCGGCCGCGGTGGCGAACGTCTCGACCAGTTCCTGGAGCCGCTGGGAGCGGACCTCCAGTCGCTCGGTCATCTGCTGGAGTTCGTCAGTGTAGGTTTCGAGACTGCTCGCCATCCGATCGAGGGACTCGCCGACAGTGCCAGGCACGTCTTCGTCGAGGGCCTCGTCGTCGAAGTCGTGGGCTGCGAGTGCGTCGGACTGCCGTGAGACCGTCTCGAAGTAGCCGTGCACGTGTTCGAACGAATCGACGAGCGTTCCGATCTCGTCTGGCTGATCGGTCTCGGGGACCTCGATGTCGACTTCCCCGTCGGCGATCTGGTCGGCGCTGTCGGCCAGTGACGTGATCGGGTCGACGATGTCCTCACGCGTGATGAAGACGGTGTTCGCGAAGACGACGATCGCCCCGAAGAGCAGGGCGACGGTCAATAGCAACTGTGTTATCCCGGAGAGAAGCAGTGAAACGACGGCCAGCGTTATCGAAACGCCGAACTGGATCGCGACCGCGGCGAGAACTTTCCGTTCGAGCGACTCGTCGACGCCGACTATCGTCAACGATCGGCGTATCTGGGTCTTGTACCAGCCAACAGGGGACGTGGTCATGCGTATCTGAGAGCAGTCGGTCTGGCGTTGTTAATCTGTCCCGCCCTTCTCAGTAATTGATAACGACCGCTATATCAAGTGGTTCGTAATTTCACCTGTGACAATCGTGGTTCGATTCGTCCTGGGTGTCGATCGCTCGCACGCCGAGGCTGCCGTCGACGACCACGGTCGCAGTCCCGTCGTCCGACTCGAACAGGAGTTCGATCTCGAGTGGATCCGTCGATTGGACCGTCACTGCGGGCTCCGGGAGCTCCCAGTGGTACCCAGTCTCCGCGGGAACGCCGATATCGACGAGTGCCGCCGCCACGCGGGTGTGAGACAGCAGTAAAAACGGGTGTCGCTAGTTCGATACGGGGATGTCTCCGAGCTCGACAGTGCGGGTCGTCTCCTCGCCGACGACCGTCACTTCGAGAGCGTCGGGTCGCTGTCCCTTCGGCAGGAGCCACGAGCCCGCTACGGTCTGGGTTTCGCCGGGCTGGACTGAACCGGTCGTCACGCTTCCCTCGACGGTGCGGCCGGCGCGGGTCGTAACCGGGCCGATACGGAGTTCCTGGGCCGACGAACCGGTGTTGTTCACTGCGATCGTGAGCTGGAACTGCCAGCCATCGTTTCTCGCGACCACGGTGGCCGAGTCGATCCGTTCGACCGGCTCCGTCGACGAGAGGATCTCGTCGCCCTCGACCGCGCCGGCAGGCACGTCAGTCGTCGTCGCACCGCTCGTCGCAGAGCCAGCCGGGTGACTCAGCATGCCGGCGAACGTGATCACCTCGATGAGGATCGGGATCCCGATTCCGACGATCACGAGGAGGCGGATCCACTGTTTTCCGGACGGCTCTTCGATGTCTTCTATCATGAGTGGAAAAACGGACAGTGTGTTACACCGGAATCGGCGGGCTGCCGGGTGCGAACAGTCCGTCTGCGGCCATCGATGCCAGCGGCGGTCCGTACGCGATCACGATCAGCAGGAGCGCGATCGCAGTCCAGAGCTTGTAGTTGTCGAGGATTCGCGGGCTGTGCTCCGGTCCGGACAGCGGGTCTGGGATGTTGCTGTTGACCGACAGCGTCCCGCCCCGCTGGGCGATCCAGGTGTCGAACATCACGATCAGGAACAGTGCAGCCCCGACGAACAGCAGGGTGCCCCCGATAGCGATCTGGAGGCGCATCTCTCCGACCGTGCCGGCGACGCCCTCAAACGAGAACTCACTGTAGGTCGGTTCCGCCGTCCGACGCGGGATGCCTGCCAGACCGGCGCGGTGCATCGCGTTGGACATCAGCGCCATCCCGACGAACCAGACGTAGGGCTGGACCGTCGCCAGCGCCTTCTGACGGAGCGGCTTGCCGGTGATCTGGGGCACCAGCCAGTAACTGATCGCCATCGCCGTCAACGCGAACGCGGTGCCGACGGTGAGGTGGAAGTGGCCTGGCACCCACAGCGTGTTGTGGATGAGGTAGTTGATGTTCATCCCGGCGTTGATCATGCCGGAGAAACCGCCGGCCGCGAACATGAGGCCGGCCAGCGCACATCCTGCGAAGGCTGGGTTCCCCCACGGGAGGTTCCGGAGCCAGCTCAGATACCCTTTAGCACCGCGCTGTCTCGCTCCGTGTTCCATCGAAGCGACGACAGTGAAGGCCGTCAACAGCGACGGGAGCAACAGGAACATCGTGTTCGTCATCGCGATGAACTTGAAGCTCTCCGGGATACCGGGGTCGACGTACTGGTGGTGGAAGCCAACCGGGGTCGACAGCAGCAGGAACAGGACGAACACGGCCCGCGCGAGCGGGTCACTGAACAGTCGTCCGCCGGAGAGTTTCGGCAGGATCGTGTACCAGACCAGGTAGGCCGGCATCAGCCAGAAGTACACGACTGGGTGACCGAAGTACCAGAACAGCGTCCGCGTGATCAACGGATCGACCGTCTCGATCAATCCCAGCGACCACGGGATGAGGAAGATGAGGACCTCAGCGGCGACGCCGATCGTGGAGATGTACCACATCAGCATCGTCGTCACGACCATGAACGTCTTCAGCGGGATGCGTTCGTCGGGGTTCTCCGAGCGCCACTCCCACAGCGACTTGAAGTAGGCCGCACCGGCGATCCACGAGCCGACGATGATCAGTGCCGCACCGACGTAGAACGCCGGGTGGGCCTTCATCGGTGCGTAGAACGTAAAGAGCACGTCCGCTTCGAGGTCGTGACCGAGGATCGTCGGCGCGCCCACGATGCCGCCGATGATCGAGACTGCGGCCAACACCGTCCCGACGACCATCAGCCAGAACCCAGACCAGCCGAGTCGCTGGGGCAACTCACGCTCGAGGCTGTTCGTGACACCCCACGTGAACAGGCCGGCGATGAAGAAGGTCGTGAAGACCAGCACCAGCAGGACCCCGTGCCCCGTCAGGATCGTGTAGTAGTCGGCCGAACTGACGAAGCCGCGGAACATGCCAGTCCGGTGGAGCGCCTGTATGATACCGAACAGGGCACCGATGCCGAGCGCGACGAACGCGACGATAAACTCGCTTCTGATTAGTTTCGATGTCTTTGGATACTCGTCGACGAAGACCATCAGTTGGTCACCTCCGAAACGTCGTATTCACTCTGCGGGACGACCTCGACGGAGCCACCCATCGTGTGGTGGCCCGCGCCACAGTACTCGTGACACACCAGTCCGTACGTCCCAGTCTCGTCGAAGGTGACGGTCATCTCCGAGACCTGGCCGGGGATCACCATCGTGTTGATGTTCGTCCTGGTGACGGAGAATCCGTGCATGACGTCCGCGCTCGTCACCTTGAACGTGATCCGCGTGTCTGCGGGCACCTGGATCGGGTTGTCACCGCTGCCCGGGCGGAACCGGAACTGCTCGGCGACGACGTAGACAGTGTAGTGGTCCTCCGATTCCTGTACGACACCGGGGTCGTCGAACTGGGTGCCTGTATCACCGTTCTGGACGGCCTGGGCGCTGATCGTGCCGCCCGAGTCGTCGACCATCGCGACGCCGGCCCCGACCGATCCGTAGGCGATCGTCGCGATGAAGCCGATGATCAACAGCATCGATACGCCGAACCACGCTTTCTCGAAGTTGTGTACCTGCATTGTGTCACCCCATCACCGTGACGCGGCCGAGGAACTCGACGAAGTACATGAACACCCACAGCAGGGCGATCAGCACGAAGTAGAACGCCACGAGGGCGGCCGTTCCCCACGGGTCGTACTCGTCGTGCCCGACCTCGACTGCGGGCTCGGTCTCCGCGGCCTCCTCGACGGGGGCCGGTCCATCGGTGGTGCTACGGCCATCGGCTGGCTCGAACGCCTCCGCGGGCGGTGTCTCCGTGTAGCGCCGTTTCATCAACACTGCGAACAGGAGCGGCGAGAAGAAGGCGAGCAACACGGCGCTCGACGAGATCCAGCCGGGGGCGGTAATGCTCGGCTGGCTCGCCCCGTCCTGACCGCCGCCCTCACCGCCCAGCGGACCGCCGACGACGACCGCGCCCTTCATCCCGAGTGACTCGTGCGGTTCACAGATGTACGTGTAGACGCCCATCTCCTCGAACGTGTAGGAGTAGGTCGTCCCCGCCTCCTGTACGGCATCGCCGGAATCGAGCGGGCCGTCACCGGTCGAGACCACGTTGTGTGTACTGCCCTGTCCAGTCCAGCGCCACGTCACCTCCGTGCCGGGCGTGACGCGCACTGCAGGCGGGTCGAAAGCGAAATTACCGCCGTTGCCTTCGGCCCCGACGGCGATCTCGACCGAATCCTGATCGGTCCGGTCGATGGTCGTCCCGTCGAAGTTGCCGGTGTTGCTGAAGAAGTCTCCGTAGTCGGGGTTCGCAGGTGGCCCCTGCGGCGTCCCGCCGTCGCTGCCCGACGGCTCGCCTTCGCGGACGACCACTGCTCCTTTCATTCCGAGGCTCGCGTGGGGCTCACAGAGGTACTTGAAGATGCCCGTCTCCTCGAAGGTGTGAGCGTACGTCGTGCCTTCTTCCTGGACGGCATCGCCCGAATCCAGCGGCCCGTCGCCGTCAGAGACGACGTTGTGGGTACTGCCCTTCCCGGTCCAGCGCCACACGACTTCGGTACCGGGGTTGACCATCACCGCGGGCGGATCGAAGGCGAAATTGCCGCCGTTGCCCTCGGCCCCGACCGCGATCTCGATCGAGTCCTCGCCCCGGCGGTCGACGGTCGTCCCGTCGTAGTTACTGACGTCGCTGAACCAGCCACCGTAGTCGGGTTCTTCCTGTGCCGTCGCGACGCCTGTCGCCGCGAGTGCGGCCGCACCAGCCGCACCACGGATGAACGAGCGCCGTCCTACAGCCATCGATACCCCTCCCGAAACGGCTGCCTTGTTTCGTTTCTACAACCTGATCGGCTCTGCATGTCAGGGGGGATTGGCCCCATCGTCATAAAATACTACCCCGTTCTCACAGGGCTGGAACGGGGCAATTGTTTTTATCCCCCCTCTATCTAAGGGTTAGGCATGTCGATGTCCAGCCCTCGAAAGCTGACGCTGCTGGCACTGCTCGGACTCGCACCGGTCGCCTACTACATCCAGGGCACCGGGAGAACGATCGTGGCGCTCTCGCTGGTCAGCGTCGTCATCATCGCGGCCAGCCTCTACACCATAACTGGCACGGCCCAGTCCAAGACGGCATAGATGGCGACACCGCCGGTGGGACTCGGAACCGGTGAGACGGCCGGACTCCTCGGGTTCGTCGGGCTCGGACTGCTCGGGAGCGTCCACTGTCTCGGGATGTGTGGCCCGCTCGTCACGACCTACGCCGAACGCCTCGACGACGGTGGCCCCGTCTCCAGCCACGAGATCCGACAGCAGGCGCTGTTCAACGTCGGGCGAGCGATCAGCTACGCACTGATCGGTGCAGTTCTGGGCGCGCTCGGTGGCGCCGTGTTCGGTGTCGCGGGCCTCGCCGGCGTGGGGACCGCAGTCCGATCGATCGTCGGCATCGCGGTCGGTCTCTTCATCGCCGTCGTGGGGATCGGGTACCTCACGCGCGGGAGCGCGGTCTCGGTCGCCGGATCGCTCCCGGTCGTCGGTGGAGCGTTTCAGCGACTGTCGACGATGCTCGTCGCCCGTATCGATCGACTCGTCGACGGACCGGGGATCGTCGCACTCGGTGCGATGCACGGACTGCTCCCGTGTCCACTGCTGTACCCGGCGTTCCTCTACGCGTTCGCCAGTGGGTCGGCACTGACCGGCGGCCTCTCGCTGGCGGCGCTCGGTGCCGGCACGATCCCGCTCGTGTTCGCCTACGGCACCGCCTTTGGCTCGCTCTCGCCGTCACGTCGCTCGTCGCTCCACCGAGTGCTGGGCGTCGTCTTCGTCGTGCTCGCGCTCGTCCCGCTCGCGAACGGTCTCGCCGCGTTCGGGATCGACATCCCGAAGCCGCCACTCCCGATGCCATGGATGTGAACTGTACGCTCTGTGACCTGCCCGTCGACGCGCCCGTCACTGACGAGTCAGTCGAGGGAACCTTCTGCTGTCGGGGCTGTCTGGAAGTCGCGCGGACGCTCGACGACCCGGTCACGCAGGACACCGAGGACGTGACGACTGCTCCCGATCCGGACGAGGCGGATGGAGAGACGGCCTACCTCTCGGTCGACGGGATGCACTGTGCGACCTGCGAGACGTTCCTCGAAGCTCGTGCCGCCGACACGGAGGGGATCGAGGCGGCGGCCGCGAGCTACTCCACGGGGGCGATGAAGCTCACCTACGACCCCGACCGCCTCGAGGAGGACGAACTTCCGGACCGGATCTCCGGCGGCGGCTACGAGGCTGCCCGACGAGACACCGACCGCGAGGACGAGTACGAACTCGAAGGCCGACTGCTCGTCGGCGGCTTCTTCGGCATGATGACGATGCTGTGGTACGTCCTCTTCCTCTATCCGTTCTATCTCGGCGTCGACCCGTCGTTGCAGCTCCTCGATCCGACGGGGGCCGGGGGCGACTACCTGCTGTGGAACGTCGCCATCATGACTGCCGTCGTCGTCGGCTACACCGGCTTCCCCCTGTTGCGCGGCGCGCTCGTCAGCCTCCGTGCCGGCCGGCCGAACATGGACCTGCTCGTCGCGCTGGCGGCCACGACTGCCTTCGGCTACAGCGTCCTCGCGCTCGTGCTCGGCGAGACGGAGGTGTACTTCGACGTGGCGACGGTGATCGTCCTCGCGGTGACGGTCGGCAACTACTACGAGGACCGGGTCCGGCGGACCGCGGCGGGGACTCTCTCCGACCTCACGGCCCAGCGAGCCGACAACGCCCGTGTTCGGACGCCCGACGGCCCGACGACCGTCCCGCTGGACGAACTCGACGCGGGCGATGATGTGCTCGTCCGCGAGGGCGAGCGTGTTCCGATCGACGGCACCGTGACCGAGGGGACCGTCGCCGTCGACGAGTCACTCGTCACGGGCGAGTCGCTCCCGGTCCGCAAGCGCGCGGGCGACGACGTGATCGGCGGCTCGATGGTCGTGCAGGGTGGGTGTACCGTCACGGTCGGCGCGGACGCCGAGAGCACCGTCGACCGACTCACGGAACTGCTGTGGTCGGTCCAGAGCGAACGCGCCGGCGTCCAGCGTCTCGTCGACCGGATCGCCGCCGTCTTCGTTCCGCTCGTGCTCGCGCTCGCAGCACTCGCGGGTGTCGGGCACCTCGTGACCGGTGCCCCACCGACGACGGCCCTGCTGACCGGGCTGACGGTACTCGTGGTCTCCTGCCCGTGCGCGCTCGGACTCGCGACCCCCCTCGCGACCGCTGCGGGCATCCGACGGGCCCTGACCGAAGGCATCGTCGTCACGGACGGGTCGGTGTTCGAGACGGCGACCGACGCGGACGTGATCGCGTTCGACAAGACGGGAACGCTCACGACCGGCGAGATGACGTTGCTGGAGGGCGCCGACGAAGCGACACTCCGTCGAGCGGCGGCCGTCGAACAGTTCGCCGATCACCCGCTCGCCGCGGCCGTCACAGACGCTGCCCCGTCGACGGAGGCGACCGTAGAGGACTTCGAACAACACCCCGGCCGCGGCGTCAGCGCGACGGTCGACGGCGAGCGAGTCGTCGTCGGCCGCCCGCAACTGTTCGACGAACTGGAGCTGTCCGTGGCCGACGACCTTCGCGATCGATGTGACCGCGCCCGGTCGGAAGGGACCGTTCCCGCGCTCGTCGGATGGGATGGGGAAGCGAGAGACGTACTCGTCGGCGGCGACAGACTCCGGGACGGCTGGGAGCAGGTGGTCGAATCGCTCGCGACCGATCACGAGATCGTCGTCATCACCGGCGACAGTCCCGAAGCCGCCGCGCCACTCCGGGCACACGAGGCAGTCGACGAGGTCTTTGCGGGCGTTCCCCCGGAAGCCAAGGCCGAGGTCGTCGCCCGCCTCCAGTCGCGAGGAACCGTGGCGATGGTCGGCGACGGGACCAACGACGCACCGGCGCTCGGGACGGCCGATCTGGGCATCGCCCTCGAATCGGGCACGAAACTCGCGGCCGACGCCGCCGACGCTATCGTCACGACTGACGACCTCGCGACGGTGCCGACGGTGTTCGACCTGACTGGCGCCACTCGATCGCGGATCAGACAAAACCTCGGCTGGGCCTTCTGCTACAACGCCGTCGCGCTCCCGACGGCGCTCGTCGGTCTGCTGAATCCCCTCGTCGCGGCACTGGCGATGACGGCGAGCAGTCTGCTTGTCGTCGGCAACTCCGCGCGGTCGATGCTCGAAGGCGACACGAGCGAACCCGAGCGTGCAAACGGCGACGAACCCGACCAGACCGCTGCGTCGCTCGCCGACTGATCACCCCTCCTCGTAGCCCGGCGGCAGACCAGTCTGCTTGAAACCGCTCTGTTCTTCGATCTCGAAGCGGTACACCGCGAGGTCGCTGTTCGGAACGGCGTTCTCGAACACCGCCGGCCGCCATACCTGTGACAGGATGTCGTCGATCCCGTCCCATTCGCTTTCCGGAACCACGGAGAGCGTCCCCGACAACTGCACACTCTGCCACGTGAACTGCGACGGGGCGTCGAAGACGAGAAACGCGGCCTCGTCTGTCCGCTCTGCCAACCGCTGCTTCTCGCTGTCTCCGTCGAAGACGAACGTGAAGTACAGCGACATCTCACCGTCGAACCCGAACGACATCGGGAGCAGATAGGGCGGACCGTCGGTCGGTAGTCCCAGCACGCCGATCCCCCGGCTCTGCAAGAACCCCTGGATCTCTTCGTCGTCCATTCGATGCACCCCGAGCGCCTGGAGATCGGTCATGGGCATCTCACCTCGAACTACGTTCTGGGAAGCGATAAACAGTCGGTCGATTGTCGAATCACGGGAACCGGGCGATCTTGGCCCCAAATATAGAGGGGGAGTTCCCACCGTCTGAAAACACCCTCATACATATATTGGCTGCCATATCGAAGTCGCAGATGTGAGGTGACCGAATATGGCAACCAACGCGGCGAACCCGCTCGCAAGCGACTTCGAGCTACAGCTCGACAAGCCGCTGACCACGTACTGGATCGCGATCCTGCGGGTCGTGACCGGCTGGTTCTTCTTCCACGCCGGCGTGACGAAACTCATCGAGGACGG
>Ga0207754_100053_pt1 | contig 119021 bp, 92 predicted proteins | sample A23E1SouthBayCA_FD_187728 | JGI IMG/M metagenome (GOLD analysis project Ga0207754, IMG submission 187728) | Aerobic enrichment media microbial communities from Eden Landing Ponds, California, USA - A23 E1 (SPAdes) | ecosystem: Environmental > Aquatic > Marine > Unclassified | place: Emeryville...
GGCGCCGCCGAGTTCGAGGGAATGCTCGCCTACGACCCGGGCGAGGTCACCGTGCTGTCGACGCCGACCGTCCAGCAGGGCGGCAGCGCGGCGCTCCCCGAGGGCGCGGTCGCCGACCGCCTCCCGTCCCACGACCTCGTCGTCGCGGCGGGCGTCGAAGCGCTGGTCGCGGTCAGAGGCGCCGACACCGAACCCGACGTCCGGTTCGGCACCGCGAGCGCGGTGCCGGCCGCCGCCAGCCGCGGGCTCTCCGTCCTCCTCGTCGCGAGCGCCGACCTCCTCTCCGAACACACGGACCCGCTGCGCGAGCGCAACCTCGGCTACGAGGTCGTCGAACCCGGCCTCGACTGACCGCGAGCGCCCACACTGATTCTGGCTGACTCGCCGGTCCCGTCTAGATTCGGGCTGTACGGGGCCCGTGCGGGGGGCTGGCGGACACCCCGTCGACAGACGTTTGTAGTCAGACCCCCAACTTCGTGGTATGGTTTCACTCGGCACGGTAGCCTGGGGTGAGGGGTGACGCCGCGTGTTCGCCGCCAACGCCAGAACGACGTCGCCGTACGACCTCGTGGCCGCCGCACAGCGCCTCCGCCACGCCGCCCACGACGACGGTAGCGCCGACGCCCTCTTCGACTCGCTGGCGGACGTCACCGACGGCGTGCTGGCCGTCCTGCGCGACGACCAGGACGCCGCGCTCGCGTTCTGGCTGAACGTCCACGGCGCGCTCGTCGACCGCGGCCGGAGCGGCGGCCGGGCGCGCTGTGCGGTCGCCGGCGAGACGCTGACGCCCGACGACGTGAGACACGGCGTCCTCCGGGCGAACCGCTGGAAGTACGGCTTCGGCTACCTGCCGGACCCACTGCCCGGGGACTTCCTGCGGCGGCACCGGCTCCGCGACCTCGACGAACGCGTCCACTTCGCGACGCTCACCGCCCGCCACGTCCCCGGGATGGCGGTGACGTTCACGGCCGCGAACGTCGACGCGGAACTCCGCGCACTCACTCGACAGTACCTCCAGGAGAACGCCGAGTACGACCCCGAACGCGGCGTCGTCGCGGTGCCACACGTCTGCTTCTGGTACCGCGGGGACTTCGGCGGCGCGTCGGGCGTGCTGTCGCTGCTCGTCGCACACGACGTCGTCCCCGTCGACGCCACGCCGCGGCTGACGTACGTCGCGCCCGAGTCCGGCGGCGACTCGGTGGCGCCACCGGAGCGGGCGCGCGGCGGCGCCCGGTAGTCAGTAGAGTTCGCCGCCCGGCGGCACGTCCTCGTCCGGGCCGACGAGCACGGGATTGCCGTCCTCGTCCGGGACGCCCACGGTCAGCACCTCCGACTCGTAGCCGGCGATGTTCACCGTGCCGAGGTCGGTCGCACACAGCACCTGGCGGCCGACGAGCTCATCGGGGTCGTAGTTGTAGCCGGTCTGGGCGGCGGACTGGACGGGCTCGCCGTCACCGAGGTCGACGTCGAGTTTCGCGAGCTCGGGTTTGCGGGCTTCCGGGAACGCCTCGGCGGCGACGACCTCACCGACTTCGAACGTCGTGTCGAACATGGTAGCTCGTCGCACGCGGGCCACCCACGTGAACGTGTGGGGACCAACACCTATGGGCGCGCCAGCCCAACCCCGAGTATGGCGCTGACCCTGTACGCACTCGACGGCTGCCCGTACTGCGAGACTGTCTCCGACGCCCTCGACGACCACGGCATCGACTACGAGACGGAGTGGGTCGAGGCGATGCACTCCGAGCGGAACGAAGTCAAGCGCGTGAGCGGCCAGCGCGGCGTGCCCGTGCTCGTGGACGACGAGCGCGGCGTGACGATGGCCGAGAGCGAGAACATCCTGGGCTACGTGGAGGCGACCCTGGCGTGAAGATCTACACCAAGCGCGGGGACGACGGCGACACGGACCTCCGGACGATGGAGCGCGTGTCGAAGGCGAGCCCCCGAATCGAGGCGTACGGCACGGTCGACGAACTGAACGCCGCCGTCGGCGCTATCCGCCCGACCGGCGTCGACGACCTCGACGACTACCTCCGGGAGGTCCAGAACCACCTCCACGTCGTGCAGGCGGACTTCGCGAACCCGGAGCCCGACGAGGACGACCCGCAGGTCCGCGAGGCCCAGGTCGCGCAGGTCGAGGCGTGGATAGACGCCTGCGAGGAGCAACTGGAGCCCCTGGAGTCGTTCATCCTCCCGGGCGGCAGCGACGCGGGCGCGGCGCTCCACCAGGCCCGGGCGGTGTGCCGGCGCGCCGAGCGCCGCGCGGTCGCGCTCCGGGACCGCGAGGACGGCGTGAACGAGACGGCCGTCTCTTACCTGAATCGGCTCTCGGACGCCCTGTTCGTGTTCGCGCGACTGGCGAACGACGAGGCGGGTGTCCGCGAGGAGTCGCCGTCGTACTGACGGCGGGCGCGGACGGGGACAGATAGTGATGCCGACGTCCCTCTCCAGGGACGGCGAGTGCCGACGGACTCTGGCTGGGACAGACGCGCAACGGGCGGTCGGCGGCGCCCGCTACACGTTTTAGGTCAACCTAAAGATACTAAAATCCTGTGGTGGCGAGCGCACCGCCGGCAGCGCTAAGTACTCGCGAGACTTCTGTTGGATATGAACCGACACTTTACTGACGCAGCGTACTACGTCCGACGCGCCGCAGAGGAAGCCGCTACCGGCGTCCGCACGGAACTCCGTCCGGTCGAAGACCGCGCCCGCTCGCTCACCGGCCGCGAGGCCGAAACCGGCCCGAGCACGCCCGACCGCGTGCGCCAGCGCGCCACCACCGTCGAACGGGAGGCCCGACAGACGGTTCGCCGCGTCCGCCAACGCATCTAGGGAAACGCAAGCCTTAATGCCGGCCTCCGGGTACCAACTGGTGTCCGGGTCGGTGGTCTAGTCCGGTTATGACGGCTCCTTCACACGGAGCAGGTCGGCGGTTCGAATCCGCCCCGACCCATACGCGGCACGTACGGATTGTATTCGAGCGGATTCTGCCGCCTCAAAACCGCTAACGGCAGAATCGTCGATACCGGCGGAAATTTCGAGGTCGCGTCGACTTTTCGATTCACACACTCGGTGCACGCGGAATCACTCCGTCTGGCGGTCTCGTTAATGAGTCCATCCGCCCGCACAAAAAGGTGGTGTTGGAATCGGTCGCGTGTCGCGCGCCCAAGCGGGAGCGCGCCAGTGGAGTTTTGCCACGCGCGCCACAACAACTCACAGTATATCAGATGACGCGCGTGACTGACGCGGTCGGACTGCGACAACTGCTGATCCTACTCACCGGAGTCTGCCTGGTGCTTATCGGCACGGCTGGACTGGCGGGCGCTTTCTGAATCAACGACCACTACTGAGCGCGGTAGCTCCAGTGGTTCCTCTGCCAGATCTTCACTGACCATTCCAGTCCGGTTAGGGTCTACTATCAGTTCGTGGAATGGGCTTATTCGTGTTAAACGAGAGAGTGGGCTATGGATGAACTCACGGCGAACATCTCATTCGATCGGTTCGCCGACATGCCGGAATTCTACGGGTCAGGAGCCGCGAAATACCGTCTTGCGATGGTGAAAGACCGGAGCGACTTCCTCGATTTGTTCGAGGGTGCTCGCCACGTGGATGCGGTGACGTACGCGGAGACGCCCGAACTGATGGTGCAGATGCTGACCGAGTACGACATCGGGTCACTAGACGTGCTTATCGGAAACGCCGACGACTACGCCAACCAGGTCAATGAGGTCTCGACGGCCAAGTCTCTCGTCCAGCTTCGGGAAGCCGATCGGCTGACAGTCCGACTGAAGAACCAGAAGACAGTCCACTCGAAGATCTACCGGATCGTCATGCCTGACGACACGGTGAAGCTCGTCCAGGGGTCGGCGAATCTCTCGCGGAACTCCTGGGAGTACCACACGAACCAGATCTCTGTCTTCACGACTGACGTCGGGACAGAACTGGACGAGGAGTTCGAGCGGTTCATCGATCAGTACCGCGAGGGGTACAGCGACCAGACACTCCTTGAGGGGTTGGTCGACGCGCTCGAAGAGGCAGACTCGCCGGAGGAGCGAGAGAACCGCATCGAGTATTGGGTCGGTGCAGGCGACCTCGACGTGAGTGACACGGCCGCGCTGAATCAGGACGCCGTCGAGGACCTCAAAGACGTCGCCGGGCAGGTTACCGCCGTTGTCGACGATCCAGAAGAGGCCGATGGGACCGTCGCGTTCGTCGAAGAACCCGAAAACGCCGACCGAACGATTATCGAGCCCGACGAGGAGTCAGCGAGCGGCGAGGAAGGTGATGAAATGGATTCTGGTGAATCCGCGGAGGGCGAGGAGTCTCCGGACGTCGGGCTTGTCGAGTCCGACCACGAGACGGAGCTCACGGACACGTTGGATCGGCCGCGTGTGCGAGCGCCCGACGAGAAGATTCGCATGGGGACGAGCAAGGTCGACAAGGACACTGCTGACGAGTTCGGGACCAGTCTCCGTGACCGCGGCGCGACCATTGAGGACCACAGCATCACCGCGCCGATGAGTGCGTACAACAAACAGGTCAAGGAGTCAACGTCGATCCCGACGATGTCGGTTCTACCGGAGGCCGAGCAGGTCGTCATCGGCGAAGACGACGAGATGATTCTCGTCGCCACCGACGAACCCACGCCGGAAGTCCTGGACCACTGCCTGGGCACGATTGAGGACTACATCGAGACCGTCGAGAACCACGGGCACACGCAGTCTGAGACCGCGGTGATGGCCCAGATGTACGAAGCGTTCCTGTACGGGTTCTGGGCACCGTTCGCCAACCAGTACGCCGAGGCCATGTCGTCGCCGTCACGGACGCTGGACAACGTCCTCCAGCACCTGTACATCGAAGGAAAGAGCGACGCCGGGAAGGACAAACTGACAGAGTACATCCTCCGCCTCGTCTCCGACAACACGGTCATCTCCGGCGTGGACGCAGACGACGTCGGTGTCAAGGAAGTTCGCGGCGTCCGCGAATGGGACACCAGCTTCCCGTACGCGATCATCGACGCGGAGAAAGAGAAGATCCAGCGGTGGAGCCCGATCCGGAACTACTGGGGCGACTGGACGCCCACCAGCGTCGATCAGCCGTGTCTGATCTTCACGACTAACGACGCGCTCCCGAAATCCGAGTTCCGGAACCGCATGAAGATCCTGAGCATGGACGTCTCGTTCCCCTCCAACCCGGAGGACCCCGGGTTCCGGGAAGCCCAGGAGGATCTTTCGGAGGTATTAGAGCGCCAGAACCCGATTTTCAGTTACGTTGCCCGCCGGATGCTCACCGAGCAACCGTGGACCGACGGAAACGGTACAATTGAAGACGTCCGTCGTATTGTCCGCGAATTCTACGACGAGGCAAATCGGGAGCAGCCTGAATACTTCCCCGCCGACGAACCAGCTGAGAAGACGTACGACACAGGGCGGCTCAAGTGGCAGCGCGACATCCAGGGCGGCCGCGTCACCTTCGAATCCGAACCCAACGCGATGACCGCGGACTTCGACCGCGACGAATACGAAGTGTACGACTACGAGAAACGCCTCCCGAAACGATTCATGTCCGAGAAGTCCTCGAATAGCGTCTACATCGGTGCGCCAGAGGAATTCGCCGAATGGCTCGGATACTCCGTTGACGAACTGCTCGACGGCGCGGCCGAAACTGGCACAGACACCGCACAGGCATCCGAGTCGCCGGAGACGGCTAGCAGCGATGAGTCCGGGGGGTTCCTCTCCCGTCTGTTCGGCGACTAGCTCCCACGGCTCTGACGGAAACCGACGCCGGCCCTACACGTCTTCATTGTTCCTGACGTGCGAAAACTACCGACGCCCGGGATCGTCCGGCCATCGGTCGACAAGGCCGGAGTTGATTATACGAGTTCCATCGCTTGCTCGGTGAGCCGATATCGATACGCGGGGCTGACGAAGAGAATCTGGCCGTAGGCTTCTGACTTTTCGACTTCCTCAGATGACTCGATTGCGTTGACGGCTGTGTTGAGTCGATTGACCGGGTCACCGGACTGGAGATATTCGACGACTCGTTCCGGTTCGATGTCGAACTCGGTGGCGAGGATGCTCCGGATTGTTCGTCCGGCACCATCGGCGACGGCAACCGACGGGGCAGAGATCCGTGCATCTGGTCCGTCTAACTCCGCCGCCTGGGCTTCCAGTGACGTGACTTGGAGTTCGTCGTCGATGTGCGCGATGAGCGCCTCCAGATTCTGTTCTGCTTCTTCGGTCACCCGTCCGAGAACGATTTCGTCAGTCCGCTCGCTGATCGCAAACACATCCGGCCCCGGCGGTGCTGCCCGAGCGAGCACATCGATGTCTACGAGGTGTTCGAGGACCGTCCTCAGGTGATATTCAATCTCGACATCGAGCGCGTCGACCAGGTCTGTTCGCTTCACCCCGTCGTCTTCCGGAGTGATACCCGCGTCGTGGAACGCTTTTGCGATCGCAATCTGGTCGTCGACGCTGTGGGTGTTCGATTTCCGCTCTCGGATGTACGCCGCTAACTGGTCGAAGTCTGTTTCGTCGCTGTCGTCGATTGTGAGCGCGTCCGTGACGTGGTCCGGCAGGTCCGGGCGCGGCGCGTCACGGTGGCGCTGTGCTTTCTCCGAGAGGCGGGTGTTATCGTAGAGTGCGCGGGCGACCGGGAGGCCGCGGAGGTAGTTGTACTCGTGGAGGATGTCCACGCCATGTGCGGTCAGCCCGTAGAACTGGGCGGGAAGGTCCCGGGAGTTCTCGTTCGGGGAGTGTTGGTAGCACTGGACGATGTCGTTGTCACTGAGGACGTCGAGCTGGTCTCGAATCGCGGCCTTGTTTTTCGGTATCATGTACGCTAGCTCATCGAGTGATGGGAGGTGGGAGGGGTGGCCGAGGATGAACTGGAGGATCAGGTGCCGCGTCTCCTGGGAGAGAAGGTCGTAGATCTGCCGCTGCTCTTCAAACGGACCGGCATCCGTCGCGGCAGGCGCGTCACTCATCGTCTCACGTGATTGTACCGCAGCGACGCGAATAACACTTTGGGTCAACCAATGTGGTTAAACAGCAGAACAGCCATACCAATTAGCAACCTATTTGGTCCCCCGCTACGGAGCGTCACGGCATGCCTGACCCCGGGCCACCACCAAACGCAGCGGAGATCATTGAGAGCGTGAATGACGCGCTCCAAGGCCTGGAGCTGGAACCGAACGAAACAACGGACATACTGGGGTTTGCCAACCGAGAGCTGCCGCACTTACACACCCCTGAAGACTCATATTTCATCCTCGGCAGTTACCGTGATCCGTACCTTCGACGGCTCCGCATCGTCCAGAATGAACTGGACAAGCGACTTGGCACATACCCGTTCCTCATGGCAGATCTTCCGGAACTAGACAGTGACCGACTCCCCGTCTTCCGCATTCGATTCACGCTTCTCGCCACCCACGCCGATGCGATTGTCGCCGTCTACGAGCAGGATGCCGGCGGTGAAGTCACGGAACTCGGGAAAATCAGCACCACTCCGTACTTCGAGAAAGCACACGTCCTTCCGCGAGACTACGCGTGGTTGACCGACCGCAACCTCGACACCGAAGCAGATGTCGTTGCCGCCGCCGCGACCATCTACTTCAACGACGACCTCGACGAGGACACCAGAGACGACGAGCTGGAACGACTCGTCACAGCAGCGGCCTCGAACAACGTCGATATCTCAAAATCAGAGCTGATGAGTCGGCTCGACGAACGAGACACCAGCGATGCACCCGTCTCATACAGCTGGGTTCACCTCAACGAATTCCGGCTCTTCGAACTTCACGACCGATGCCTCGCCTGGAGCACCCCCGACGACCTCCGCGACGTCGTCGAAGAAATCCCGTGAGAATCGATCGAACCAAACGCTAGAATACGTCAATCGTCCGAGAACCACGACGACTGAAGGACTGCATCGATGTGCTTGCGGACGGCCTCGGTGTTATCGTCATGGCGGGCGGCTGCTCGCAGGTCGCCGAACGCGCCTGCGAGCTTCACAACGGTCTCGTCGTCTAATTCGCGTGGATCGATTACGGGGAGGTTCTTGAGGGCTTTGACCCCGAGGCTCTCGTATCCGTCTGCTCGCAGCCGCGTGCGCTGTCGGACGACCTGCTGGCCGACCGTGCTGTTCAGGTACGCGAGGACCGCATTCAGGTCCGTCTCGTCAACGGAGACGTTCGTGATGCCGTGGTAGTTGTGGATGTTTCGCGCATCGGTTTCGTTCAGGACGAACGGGAAGCCATCCCGGCTGCTATCAGGAACGAGCACGCGCGGGGAGTCCCGTCTCGGTGGTCGATACCAGCACTCGCCCTGTTCTACGGTCGACGTGCTGGAGAGGTCGTGGTCGGTGATCGCTGTTCGGAGATAGTCGACCAGGTCTGCTTCCTCACAGCGGCCATCATCCAGGCTTCGGGGGGCGTCCTCGACGTGCTCGCGGAACGCCGTCAGTGAGTCGGGGACGGCCGACAGCTTGTCCGGGTCCAACAGCCACACGGCTTCGCCGGCCGCCCGGAGCGTCTTCCAGTCGGCCTCGCGGAATTCGTACCCGTCGACGACAGCAGGTCGCCGAACCAAGCGAGTGAGATGGTGCTCGGAGAGGTCGTAGGCATCGACGTCGTCCTGTGAGAGGGTGAAGAACCCGACGTTTCCCGTGCTCACGCCGCGGTGAACCGTGGCCAGGTCGGACAACGGAATCAGACCGCTCGTATCGATGTCGATGGGTGTGAATCGCGCCTGCCAGTTCTGGGTCGGAGATAGTTGGTTTTGCTGGACGGCGGCGACGTATCCCCAGTCAGTTGTTCCGTGGTGTTCACCGCGGACGGCTGCGCGGATCGTGCTAGCTTGGATGGGTTCATCGACGCGGATGAACCGCGTTTGGCTAGCTGTGTCGTCTTCGGCTGGAGCTTCGAGGAATGTGACGAGGGCCGTCGTGTCGGCGTTGTCGAAGACAGGGTAGCTCTCGGGGTTGAACTGGACGAACGCTTCGATTGAATACTGCTCCAGGAGGAACTGCTTCAGTGACTCGCCGTAGTGGGTGCCGAGGAAACTGTGCGGAGTGATGATTGCCGCGCGATCACCCGCGGACAGGAACTTCCGTGAGTGGTAGATGAAGTACGCGTACAGCGGTGAGCGAGCACTAATGCTCAGTCCTGTTTCACGCTCGAAGCGCGTGTTGATCTCTGCTTTGTACGTCGGCGGGAGGGCATCTCCCTTCGTGTACGGTGGATTGCAGACGAGCGCATCAACTGCCTCCGGCTGGTCGTCCGGAGACATCGTCAGGAAATCCGTGTTCGGCGGGTCGTGGGATTGCCCGTAGAGTGTGAGTGCGGTACTTCCCATCAGAGTCGAGAGTGGGCTGCGGTCAACTCCCGTGACGTGCGTTGGGTCGCTGCTCACGTCCCAGTCTGGATGGAACGGGCTCGCTAACACACCAGCCCCCATTCCGGGGTCAAGCACGGTGCTCGATCCGGTTGCCGTCCAGGTACGCATCAGGGTGCCAATTTCTGGCGGCGTGCGGAACTGGCCGAGGAGCTGACGGTGGGCATCCGGAATCACCGCTTCGTAGATGCGGCCGACATCCTCAGCGGGCTGGGTCGAGTCAAGGAGGAGCGTCCGCTTCTGGATAAGCGGCTCTCTGTCAGCCCGGCTGGCCAAGTAGATGAGGTTGTCGAGGACACATTCGTCGAATGCGGGATTGTCTGTGACCGTTCGCGCGTTCTGGAATCCGGTTCGGACGTCTGCGGGGAGTTCTGGTAGCCCGGTGTGTCGATGATGGTACTCGTACAGCGTGGCTTTCAATAAGTGGTGATAGGCGGCTTGTCGGGCCAGAATGCATCGCCTCATCTCCCCACTTACCTCGTCGAGACCGTGGAGGTCGCACCACGACGCAAGTCGAGATTTAAGCGATAAAGGTGCTTCAGCGAGCACCGGTGCGGTGGACGCAGCAACCTCTGTGATTGACCGAGCGAGTCGCTCGTCCGGGATGGAGCGCTGTGCTGCACGACTAGGAGCGGCCAGGATTTCACCGGATGGCTGGTTGATTGAAGCGACCGGAGCGTCGTCGATTGCGTGGGTCTCGACGACTAGGTCCGGCTCTATCGACGGATAGGAGCTATCGGCACTGTCCGAGCGACAGCGACCGAGGTTCGTGACGGTACTCGTAGACATCGGAGTACCCCGGCTTCATGAACCAGTTGCTTAAAAACGTTAGCGCGGAGATTGCCATATTCGCACCCCTAACGCTCTAAAACCGGCGAATACGGATTGGCAGTCTGGCCGCCCGACTCACAGCACGACTAAATCGCCCAGTGCGCCAAGCACAACGGTTCCATACCGACGACCAATTCTCTCACCGTCCAGAACTCGATCATCGCCAGCACACGCCTTAACGGGGCCCGCACACTCCTATCACTCCCTTACTCACGCTGAAACGCCTAGTAGCTGCTGTGTCCTGGACTGCCGCGTTCAAACCCGTCTACGGGAAACCGACTGTCTTGGCCGGTCAGAGGATCACTCCAGCCGCCGTGCCGTAAGGGGATTACAGAGATTCCATTGCTCAGTGTCCGGGTCTAGACGGTGCGGCTCCGCGCCACGCGTTTGGAGGATGCCCGCATGGTAGAGAATCGCCTTCAGTTGGAAGACGGTCGGCGAGTGATACACTTCACCATCGGAGAGTACGTCCACACGCAGGTCTCCATCGACGTCGAGGACGCGCTGACGAGCGTCGTCAGTGCCGCGAATGAAGAGCTCGATGGTAAACGTGGGATGGTGAACGTGCAGCCACTCGACGAGGTCAACTAACGACGGCGTCGTGATGCCGTCCTCGTGCATCGTCTGCAGTTCCGAGACGATGAGTTGCGTGGCCGGATACGCCCAGACGACTCGCCGGGTCAGCAACCCCCACTCGGGAGCCACGTCGTAGAACCGACTGCGTGACCCCTGCCAGTCTGCGAATGCAGATAGTGCTGCGTCCACGGAATCGTACCGCTGTAGCGCGAACCGAATGACCTCCGCTCCGAGCGCAGTGACCGTGGGCCCGCTCGGTTGGTCGTCGATTAAATTGAGGAACGCAGCTCCCGTTCGTGCAGCGTCGACCGCGCGTACGACGTGGTCTGCGAGAATCTCCTTAGTGTCCTCCTCGTGGTAGATGGCGAGTGGATACGCGAGGTAGTTCTTCGGGTGATTGAGCCCGAAGGACTTGTCCGCGACGCCCTGCGCGGAGGCCTGGAACCGGATGGCGGCAGCCTCGTCTGGGGCGCGATTACCGACGAGCCGAGGGGTCTCCAGGACTTCAACCGATTGATCCCGGGTGATGCCGAGTATGCCGACGTTCAACTCTCGGGCCAGTGATCGGTCCGACTGTGAGACGGCCGCCGCTGGGACCGCAGCGTAGGCGGCGTTCGCCTCGTGAAGCCGGTCATATGCCTGGACGATTCCGCGTTCAATGTCCACGCCACCGTGCTCCGTGTACCCCTTTGCTTCGACGGCGATCAGTGGAGGATGATCACCGAAGCGGTCGACAGCGAGGAGGCTGGAATCGAGCTGGCGGACGCCGACGAGGTCGGGATAACCGGACCCGATGCGCACGTGATTGAACGGCGCGAGCTGATCACGGATCTGGTCGGGAATTGGTTGGCCGGGGAGCCATTCGTCGGTCGCAAATTGCGTATCGGCCACCGCGTAGGCATCCGATTCGTCCCTCTCTGGGAAGAGGCGGCGTTTAGCTGTCGCAAGCACTTGGGGCTCAGACAACGACGCCGCACTAACCATGTGTCGAGATATTTCGGGGGCCACATGAAGATTCCGTGGCTGGCCGCACCCAGGACCACCACCGGATTACTTCAGGGCTGTCGCCATCTGTGGCAACAATGACACGCCACTGGGTGACCTGTGGGACGCCGACGACCCCAGGAATTCTGAACCCGCTGATCGCGGCCTGTGACGGCGGATATGTCCCGGACGAAGTCCACGTGCTGTCGAACCCACCGGTCGCCGACGACGTCGAAGAAGCCGCCGCACTGATGGAAGAAACGGTGGCCGCGTACGGTGGGGATACCGAGACCGATGTGCACGAGCTCGTCAGCGAGACGGACTTCGAAGCGATTGTGGACTACTATCGGTCCTGCATTGAGGCAGCGACCACCGCCGGTGACGAGATAGCGATCGATGTGACTCCGGGCCGGAAATTTATGTCCGCAATTGCCTTCCAAGCCGGCATCCAGTTCGGCGCGGACCACGTCTACTACTTCCATCGGAAAGCTGGACGCTACCGGGGACGGTTCTATCCGGAGATGCCGCGCACCGCCAGCGACCTCATCGACTTCACGGAGGTGCTCTGATGCAGGTCACCCGCCCCCGGCTCACCGTGTTACTCAACGCGCTCTACGACGCGGGCGTCGACTCCATCCCGGTCGAGCACCCGTCCAGTGACATCGGCGAGCTCGTCCGCATTGAGCTGGGGGACGACGGCGCGGCGACGGTTCGGTTCACCCAGGGAACGTACACCTACCAGGATAACCGGGAAGAGATCCCAGCGAAACACGGCGAGCCTGCATACGATGACCTCCCTGACGCGGAGACGTACGCGCGTGCAGTAGTAGCCAGTGGACTCGTCGACGTCGAAAACGACGACGAGATTACGTCCTTCTTCGACCGCTACGGCTACGCAGACCTGGAGGCGGGTCATGGACCCGTCGTGCTGGGGTTGGACACGAACCTCGTGCCCTGGCGGCTCCCCGAAACGCTCGGCATCGATAGTGAGACCGGCGAGAGCGACGACAAGGGTCGCGCACCGACGAACGGGTACGCATTAGCGACTGGTGTCAAGGAAGAACTCGACTGGCACTACAAGCAGTACAACACTCACGAACTCACGGCCGCGTTCGGCGACGAGTTCGAGCGAGTGGACGAACAGCCAGCTGGACCGAACCGCGAGGGATTCCTCGGCCTCTACGAGTATCGCCGCCTCCGCACCACCCGAACCGTCGATATCGTCGACTCCGGAACCGGGGACCAGGAAATCGTCGATGCCTACCGTGAGTTCAACGAGGACAGCCGGAAGACTGTGCTCCTGTTGTCTAACGATTATGGGTTCGTTGATCGAGCGACGGACGCAGGAATTCCCGCTCAACACGTGACGTTCCCCGTCGATCTCCCGAGGAAGGCGCAGGGTTCGTGGACGGACGCCACCGAATTACTCTACTATCCCACCATTCGATTCGGCATCCTCAAACTCCCGAAGGTGACGCTGTACGGCGTCTGGAACGGGAAGGACGGCCGGCATTGGCAGCACGAGGAACTGAATGTCGATTGCCGCAGCCCGAAGGTAGCGCCACAGATCGAACGTGACCTCAGAATTCTATCTGCAACCGACTGAGCCCTGATCTCTTCTCCTGGTTCTTGCTCTGAACTTCTGTCTCAAAGTCTCGGTCCTCGCTAGCAGAGCAACAGGTACAGCCAGTAGGGAAGTTGGACGATTCCGTCCCCGATATCTTCGACGGTTTGCACAGCCTGGACGGTGTCGCCAGCCAACAGTAACCCGACGGGTGCGTCGTAGGTCTGTTTGAACTCACGAACCGCCGCTAGCGTTGCCTCTCGCTCGCCGGAGTGGTACACGAGGCCGACGGGCACTGGGGTGCCGCCAACTTCGAAGACAAAATCGACCTCGCCGTCCCGGCCTCGCCAGTACTGGACAGACAGTGACGCGTTGTTGTCTTGGATGGCGTTGACGCCGTACGCGAATCGCATCGTGTGATCGAAGGCCGCGATGCGCGCGAGGTCGGCCTCCCGGTCGAAGTCGTTGCGAACGGTCGCCGCGTCACCATCAGCGAGCGCAGTCACCAGGCCGGTGTCCCGGAGGTAGAGGTGGACTGATCGCGGGCGGCTGTTGTCGTACTCGGTGGCGCTCGTCAGGAGGTACAGCTCTTCGAGCGCGGGGAGGTAGCTGTCGGCGATGGTTCGCCGGTCGACGTCGAACAGTTCGACGAGATCCTGGTACCGGAACGTGTCTGCGCCCCGGTTTCGGGCCGCGAGCGCACATAGCCGCTCTAAGTCCGCGATGGTCTGGATGGACTCGAATCCCGGGACTTCCTGGTAGAGTGCATTCCGCACGTTGTCACGTAGGCGGGTGTAGTCGGTTTCGTCGAGGTCGGCGGCGGATTCGACGACGCCGTCCCGTTCGAAGCTGATGGTGCCGCCCATTGCCAGGTAGTCGACGACCTGTGACTGGATGCGGCGCTCGGCGTCCGCGACGCGGTCGTACTTCGCACGGAGCTCCGCGACGAACGGTTCTACGTCTCCCGTATGGAGGGCTGTGGGGAGGCTGTTCTCGCCTTTACGGAGCGACGTCGGACTGACGCGAGTGTCCGGTTCTTCGAGACCGGGGTAGAGGCTGAACAGATAATCCCGGAACTTCTCGGGGAGGATAGGTTGGACTCCGTATTCATCGTCGTCGACGCCGGCACTCTGGAGTTCGCGTTCGACCTGCACTGCTGCGCTGGCAGTGACGACGACGTGTCGGTCGGCAGTGTCGTTGAGGAGGTCCGAGACGGGGCCGCCCCAGCCGTCGATCGTCGGTTTGTTCGGGTGTTCGATCTGGTGGACGTCGTCGAGGATGACGAAGTGTGGGGTGTCGGTGTCGAGGCGGCCGAGGATGCGGCTCTCGTAGTAGCGGACGGCGCGTCGGAGTTGGTCGTCGGACTGGAGCTGGTAGAGTGGGTCGGCGTCGAAGGGGAGGTAGAGGAACTGTGCTGGGTCGTCGCCGGTGACGATGCGGTGGTGGACGAACTGGTGGAGGAGTGTCGTCTTCCCAACGCCCCGTCGACCGACGAGGCCGAGCAATGGTTGGTCCTCGAACTGGCTACCCTGGCTATCTGGGCGGGCGAGGTGGTAGAAGTCGCTTTTCTGGCGGGCTGGGAGAGAGAAGGCTTCCGTTCCGTGTTCCCACCATGGGTTGTGGTCGTGGAGCGCCCGGAGCAGGGCGTCACCGGCGTCGATAGACATAGCGCGTTGCCGGACCCACGAGAGACTCTACAATGATTGTTTCGGCCCGCTACTCGACAGTCGAACGTCTCTTCTGGGCCGCAAACTGCTGGAGCATACTCTCTCCCGTAGTACAGCATGGGAACATACACTCCAGTGTGTTTTTGCACGCGACATACGCCACTAAGATTCAGTTTGGCGAAGGATTTATTGCAACTTAGCTCACAAGTAGGAGTGTAGAAGAACGATAAGGAACACCACGGTGTCGTTTAGCCACGGTGTTCCGAGGGGCGTCGGATTTCACAGAACAACCCGCTGGCTGCCCGGGGGACTGGCAGCCGACCCAGACCCATGGACACGACATACGCCGACATCCAGCCCGGAGCCCGACTCGACATCGCCGTCGAGTTCATCACCCGCCGAGCGATCGACTGCCCGGACGGCCGCGTCCACCGACTCCTCGTCGCCGACCAGGACGGTACGGAGTTTGCCATCCTCACCACGCCCGACAGTGACCCGATCCGCGACCTGAAGACCGGCGCGACCCACCGTATCACCGGCCTCCTCGGAGCAGATCCGCCCGTCGAGACGGAGACGAATAACGCCACCTGTCCCGATTGCGGGAGCGAACTGCGGCCTGGAACTGTCGTCGATGCCGCGGGCCCAGCGGTCGCCCAGGCTGTCGCCGAACTGGGTCTCGACGACTGGGTTGGCATCGTTGACGACGCGACGACCGTTCAACGCGTTCGACCCGGGACGACTACCGTCGATGACTGGACTCCGATGGGTGACGACGACGGCCACGTGGCGGCCCCCGACTACGTCTGCACCGACTGCGGCCGACACGCCGCCTCCCACCACCTCCAGGACGCACCAGGTACCGACGAGGTGTTCGACGAGTTCGTGGAGAACGTATCGCCCGCGCCGGCCGCTGCTGACATGGCGAGCCCGGAGACGGTCGGACTCGCCACTGGGGGCGCAAAGGACGTCACCAACTTCCGCGAGAACCTCGTCGACGGCTACACTCCGCAGCCCGAGGCTATCAGCGACGAGGGCCTGTTCTACGGCTACTACTTCGAGACAGGCGAGCGCACTGACTCGGACAGCCTGTTCGCCCCGCGGTACGCCGCCGCCGTGACCGAGCACCCGATTAGTGGTGAGACGGAGCAGCACCTCTCAGTCGGCCTCGACTCGACGCTGTCGGTCGCCGACTTCGAACGCCCGCGGTTGGACCTCGTGGCCGTCCTCGACGTCTCCTCGTCGATGACCAGCCCGTTCGACGCGTACTACTACGACGAACACGGCCGCAAGCGCGAGGCCGAACCCGACGCGACGACGAAACTGGCGGCCGCGACCCAGTCGCTGTGCGCGCTCACCGAGCAACTGCACCCGGACGACCGCCTTGGTGTCGTCCTCTACAATCACCGCGCACACGTCGCCAAACCCCTCCGTGACGTCGGGACGACGGACATGCCGGCGATCCGTCGCCACATCCGCGACATCACCGCCGACGGCAGCACGAACCTCGCAGACGGCTTCGAAGCTGCCGTCGACATGCTCGCCGACCACACCGGCAACCCCCGTGACGAGCAACGCGTCGTCTTCCTGACCGACATGATGCCGAACACGGGCGCGACGGGAGACAGCGACCTCACCGAGTTGTTCGCCGACGCGGCCGCCGACGGCATTCACACCACGTTCGTCGGCATGGGCCTCGACGCTAACGCAGAGCTCGCGGACACGCTGTCCGGGATTCGCGGCGCAAACCACTACTTCGTCCACTCCGCCCAGGAGTTCAAACAGCGCCTCGGCGAGGAGTTCGCCTACATGGTCTCCCCGCTCGTGTACGACCTCGACCTCGAACTCCAGACCGACGGCTACCAGATCGCATCGGTCCTCGGCTCACCGTCCGCGGACGCGGCCACGGGCGAGCTCATGCACGTCGGGACGCTGTTTCCCTCCGCTAAACAGGACGGCGAAGCCCGCGGCGGCGTCGTCCTCGTCCGTCTAGACCAGATCCGAGATGACGCCGACCTAGAGCTAGTCGCCTCGTGGACGGAACGCAATGGGAGCGATCACACCGAACGCGTCACCGTCGAGATGCCGGACGACCCCGAGACGTTCGCCCACGACGGCATTCGGAAGGCCGTCGCGCTCGCCCGGTACGCCCGCGAACTCCGCGCCTGGAGTCGGGAGGTCCATGAGCGCGCGGACGCAACGGGTGGCATCGACGACTGGCTGCTCGGCGACGACCGCAGCGACCACGAACGCGAATCGGTCCCGCTGACCGTCCCCGAACAGTACGCCAGCCGATTCGTCCAACTCCACGACTACCTCACCGCCGAGATGGACGCCATCGGCGACGACACACTCCAGCAGGAACTCGACCTGCTCGACATCCTCGGCTGGGAAGCACCGACCGCCGGCACGGAGGTACCTAACGAATGACGGTGTTCGCGTTCGACCGCGACTGGACCGTCGACGTGAATCCCCACCCCCGACACGATGCAGTTCCCCTAGAGTGGGTCCGCCACCTCGCCCACGAGACCGAACACGCCGTTTACGCCATCGGCAACCAGGACCTCGCCGACGAAGCCGCAATCCCCGGCGTCGTCGACATCGTCGGCCAACATCCCGACCCCTGGACGGACTGGCTCGGCAGCAAGCAGCCAGACGGCCGGTACGAACACTTCCCGACGCGACGCGAACGCCTGTCCCTAATCGCCGACCTCCACCCTAACGTAGACGAGTACCTCGTCGTCGACGACCTGGACCTGAGCGACGTTGACGGCTGGACACACTACCACGCGTGGGACTTTGTGCCTGCCGTCAAGAGCGGCGAGATCGATTCCAGTCTACCGTGGTGTTCGCCTCGCGTAGACGGCGGGTCACCAACCACCGCCAGCATCACTCAGCCTGACCTCGACGGGTTGCGGGCGTTTCTCGACGAGCACGCGGCCGCCGATGCGTTCGAAATCGGATATCGCGGCGACGAAGGGAGACACCAGCGACTGGTCGCGGATGCGAGCATCGTCGAACGGACCGTCCGCCGGCCAGCTGCTGCCATCACCGTTGAGTGTGTTGCGCTCCCGCCGAGCGGTGATACGTTCCGCGTTCGCCTCGACGATATTCACTCTCTTCAGGCTGTCGAGCCGCCGGCCGAGCTGTTCACCGTCGACGGAGAGACACCGCTGGCACGCGCGCGGTCCCTCGCGGACATTGCTGCCACGGCCCCCGACCAGGTTGAGTTCGCCACCGTCATCGACCTGCTCGATAGCGACGACAGCACAGTACGAGAGACCGTTCTGGAGGCCGTCCAGTCGCTCGCCAACCCCCGCCCCGAAGACTGTCTGACCGTCCTTCCTGCGCTTCGCAGCCACCTCGCGGACGGCACCCACGCAACCCGAGTCCTAGACTGCCTCGTCCCGCTCGCCACAGCGCGGCCAGCGGACATCGCACCGTTCCTGGTTGACGTAATACCGTATCTCCTGACGGACGATGCCCAGCAGCAGCGCTCAGCGGCTCGAATTATTTCCGAGGTCGCCAGCGAACACCCTGCGGACGTCATCGACGCCGTGCCAGCGTTGAGTGCCATCGTCTCGAACCAATTGGCGGGGTTCGAACACGCGTTGTTCGCGCTCAACCGGACCGCCGCAGAGCATCCCGGAGAAGTACGACCCGCCGCGACGAACCTCAGTGCGGTCCTCAAAGATGACTCACTAGATACCGAACCACGCCTGAACGCGAGCGCCACGCTCGGAAGAGTAGCAAGTGAACACCCAGACGCTGCCGTTGATGCCATCGAACCACTTGTCGATCTCCTAGACGCGGAATCCCAGCGCCTCCGCGCGAACGCAGCTGGAGTCCTGGGTGATGTCGCAACCGTCCACGCGACCGAGCTCATTCCCCACGTGGACCAACTCGCAGTGCTCCTAGAGTCCGACGACGACTACGCGCTCGTGAACACGACCGCCGCCCTCTCACGAGTCGCCGACACGAATCCCGCCGCAGTCGAGCACTTGACCGAGCAGTATATCACGTTACTCGACCACGACCACCGCCTCGTCCGCCTGAACGCCTGCTGGATGCTCGGACACGTTCGTGCAGACCCGGCGGCCTCACGACTGGACGACGTTCGAATCAATGACGACGACGAACAGGTCCGCAACAGAGCTGCCTGGGCACTCACAGAGATCGACCAACCGCACTGACTGGTACGGACCAGGTTCAGCAGGGAGAAGCTGCCGATACCGAATATTCGATTGTGATTACTCGACTCGGAAGTTGACCTATAACCGCCGATTCATCCACAGCCCAGTTCATTCGGGTCGCGTTGGGTCTGCAGCTTGGCCGGTCAGAAAACCCAATAATACTGAGTAGAATTCGGGACACCCCCCGTGTATCCGTCTAGAGTACCACTCGGGAACGCTCTCTGAGCAGAGAATAATTCCGGACACCCCGGGGCCTAGATGTCTATCAAAATATTTCAATTAACTATGTCTGGCCGTACTCGGACAAACAGATAGAAACGGTGGACGGTCAGTAGCTCGGCTCCTTTGGGGCCCATGGTTCTGTTAAAATCCTATAGGTTCGATACTATCTGTGGTGAAACAGCCGGTAAGTAGAGCTGCGAATATGCCAAACTGATTTAGTAGCGTCAATCATAACAAGTCATACCGGATGAATAAAACAGACGCTTTTCAGGCACTGACGCTCTGGTTTGTCATCGTCATTTTCCTCCAAACTGCCCCGGAGGACTTAGGTGGGCCGGCAGGCCCGGTCATCGCCATCGTCGTCATTGCCCTCACGTATCTCATTCCACTGTATCTTCTCATCGGCATTGGCGCAAAACTGGTTGATGTACTGAGCGATTAGTGGAGTCCCTGAACTTACCGATTCAGCTGGCTCTCCTTCAAAACGGGTACTGAATCTGGAGCGGCTGAATCGGTAAGCTGGACAGCGTAGTTATCTGCCACTGACCTAATTATTGGATTTGTTTTGCAGTGGCAACATATGCTGCGTAAACGACTGGCCCGACGAGGAAGAAGGCGAGCCAAAGACCGGAGTCACTAACAATCGCCGTGATTGAACGTGAGGGGTAGGAAATCATCGCCCATATGAACAATCCAATAAGGAGATATCCAAGGACAACGAGGCCGCCAAGGTATGGGCGTTCCTTCAGATACTCATTAGCTCGATTTGTCATATGGGGTTTCCTCTCTGGAACCTCAATAGGGATTTGGGAGGAGAATCTGGTTCTAATAAACAGGTTTCCTGTACTTACCGAAGCTATCCACCACATCGAGACGGGTTCTCACCAGCTGATTCGGGGTGAAACAGCCGCTCAGCAGGTGTGCGAACTGAGTAGTAGCGTTTCGTTCATCTGCAATGGAGGAGAGAGTTACTGTCGGAGATAGTTCCATAGATACAGCCCAATAACAGCGAATATGACTGTAGTAAGCCACACTGCCGTAAGTTCCGAAGCAAACGATTCGATGAGATGGACGGTGAATAGATACCCAAATGCCCCTCCAAGAGCACTCGCAAGAATGACTATCGAAACTGCATTATTTACGTCGATTTCTCTTCGCTCTGGTTAGCACTCATATCCTTATATTAGATTGAATTGATAAATGCCTTACCTAATACAGTTCGCTTCGAGACGGAGACTGCAAACTCCTTGTTCTGTACTTATCGATATTCCCCACCAGAATTTGTTAGCCGGCAAGGGTTTCAACAGAGCCGGATTCCTCCATTACAAATCCACGAAGTCACGACAGCCAAAATCGTTCTCCCGCCGTAGGAGGATGGAGGCGAGTGGTGTTATTGAGGGCTGTCAGGTGGAGTCTCTCTCACAGTACTGATGGTATCGTCAGCACAGGGCAGTTGGTTGTGTTGGCACCACTGACAGTGGTCGCCAGCGGAATACTCGTTGAAGGCTAGCTCCGCGATTTGGTTCATTGATGCCGTCACGTCGTCGGCAACCGCTCGTATTTCGGCGTCGCTGAATACTCGCTCCTCGACCTGCGGTCCGATTTCACCGACGTACGCGTATCCAGCGCGGGTCACTGGGTCGTCGTACAGGTCACGGCAAGCCAAGAGGTAAATCGGGAGTTGCTTATCGGTCTCCAAGTCACGGCGGCGTTCCGTCGCCTTGTAGTCGATCACGACCAGTTCGTCGTCGGGTGTCCGGTAGACCGCGTCGATGAACCCGACGAGTTCGTGGCCATCAATATCGAGTTCAAACTCGCGCTCAGCGTCGATGACCTCGTAATTGGAGATCTCCAACTCGAAATACCGGTCGATGCACTGTTTCGCCGCTGGGAGTGCGTCCGCTGCGCGACGCTGACTAGCGAGCCGCTCACAAATCTCGTACCACCCCTTCCGGTCTCCTACGTCTTGCTTCGCGGCCTGTTCAGCTGTGTCGTGGAACAGCACTCCGATCTCGCGTTGCGACACGCCGCCCCCGGTGTCGCCCGTGTTTTCTTGGTAGTCCGGGAATGCGTTGACGACGTACTCTAGGTAGTGGCTTCGCGGGCACTCCTCGTAGGCTGCCAGTGACGTGTAGCTGTGCGAGAGCGCCGGCGGTTGCGTTACGGGACCATTCAGCGATGGGACCTGGAGTCGTTCCCGGTCGGCGCGTGGCGTGAGGTCTCCATCGAGGGTGGCCGTTGCCAGGGAGAGGACGCGGTCGCGTGCAGTCCCAACAGTAAGGTCGTCCCCGTCATGGCGGACTGTCCCGCCAACGTTCCCAATTGTCTCGGTGGCTATCGTCGCGGTCCAGTCTACCGCCGCATCCGGGAGGCACTCCTGGATATCTGTCCAGAGGGGAAGCTGTCCTCGCTCTGGCTGCCACGGAATCCTGGAGGGCAGTATCTCACTGACTGTCTCTGAGACCGGGTGCGTGTCCGCGTCACCGGCTTCGTCTTCGGTGCCACCCTGGAGCACGAGCACCTCTTCGGCGCGCGTGATTCCGACGTGGAACACACGCCGAGTTTCACGAGCATCACGCTCGATGAAGTCTTCATCGAACGCGGCGTCTGCGCCGTCTGAGAGACTCGTTTCGAACGCGTCGTAGGTCCGTGAACTCGGGGCCCACTCCTCGGCTGTGATCTGCGGGATGAGGACGACCGGGAAATCCAGGCCTTTGCTCTTGTGGATGGTCATCACGTTGACCGCGTCGTCGGCGACATCCGGCTGACTCGTCGGCGAGGACCCGCTCTCGTCGAACAGCGAGTCGTAGTGTTCGAGCGAGTCGATGAACTCCGGCGTGAGCGGTGGTTGAACGGCACTGTCTCCGTACTGTTCGATGACGTCCTCTAGCTGGGCGAGGTCACGGCGCTCCTGTTCACTGAGGTACCACTCGATGTTCGTGCGGTCCGTGAGCTCGCGGTACAGGTGACTGAGCGACGCCGAGTCCCGAATATCAAGCAGTTCCGTGACGTGCTCGCGGGCCTCAGCAACGCGGTCGGGTTCCTCAAATTCATCGAGTGGTGTCTCCCGAAGCGTGTCCACGAGCGAGTCCTCGCCGGCGTTGAGTGTGCGGAGGTCCGCATCGCAGAGTCGGCACCGCATCAGCAGGACGCGATTCCAACTCACCTCGTCCTCCGGGCGTGCCAGTGCCTTCAGGTAGGCGGTGACGGTGCCAACGCCGACTGATTCTGTGGCTAAATCGCCAGCCACCTGGTAGGGAATCCCGGCGGCTTCGAACTCCTCGATGACAGGCGTCGCGTGGTTGTTCTTCCGGACGAGCAGCGCGATGTCGCCCGGGTCGTACGCCTCGTCGAGGGCCTCCGCGTCACCGCTCAGCAAATTCTGAACGACAGTCCGAAGCTGTGCCGAACCGTCGGCGTCATCGTCCTCCGGGAGTTCGACGGTAGCGACCGTGTCACCGTCGTACGTCGGTTCGTCGACGCGCGTGAGCGTTTTGTGTCGCTCGCGGCCGTCGAGTTTCGTGATTGCTTCGTTCGCCAGGTCGAGAATCAGCTGCCGGGACCGGAAGTTCTCCTCCAGCGGCTCGTCACTGAGTGCCGTGAATGCCCGGTCGAGCTCGTCGGTGATGTTGGCGACGTGCGCGCCGCGCCACTCGTAGATCGCCTGGTCGTCGTCGCCGACAACGAACAGGTTGTCATCAGTGACGAGCGACGTGACGAGATCGAACTGCAGCCGGTCAGTATCCTGGAACTCGTCGCAGAACACGTAATCCCACCGCTCGGCAATCTCCTCGCCGACCGGCGAGTCCATCAGCGCGGCTGTCTCGACGACCAAGCCGTCGAAGTCAATGAGGTTCCGCTCGTCTAGTTCTCGCTCGTACGTAGCGTAGCCTGCTGTGAGGTCTCTGGCGGTGAGACAGTCGGAGACGAACGAGTCGAGGTGATCCGTGAGTTCGAGGTCCAAGTCCGGGATCCCTGTCGGGGCTCCGCTCGCGTACCCGCCGAGCAGGTATTTCGGGAGTTTGTACGCGTTGTCTGGCAGGCTGCGCTCGCCAGCTTCGTGCCCCTCGAACGCGGTTTCAAGCGCCTCACAGACGTCGAGGAGCCGATCGATGAAGTCCCGGGCGCTCGCTTCCAAACCGTCCGTTCCGAGGGCGTCGCGTTCCGCGGCGAGGTCGTCGCGCACAGCGGGGAGTGCGTCCAGCACGCTGGCGATGGAACGGCCGCCGAGATGGTCGCTGGCAATCGTTTCGATGCGCTCCGGGAGGTCGGCGAGTTCGTAGACGCGGTCGGCAGGCCCGAGGAACGCGTCGATGTCGTCGGGTGAGATGCCGCTGCGCTTCATCGATCCGATGAAGTTCAGGAGCTTCGACGCAGCTCCGGACGCGTAGCCGTCGCTGCCGTAGACGTTGGGTTTGACCGATCGGTACTCGATGTCGTCGAGCACATCCAGGACGATGGCGTACTTTTCGGCGTCCGTGGCAACCTCGAAGTCCGGGTCGATCCCGGCTTCGTACGCGTAGTCGGTGAGGATCTCGTTACAGATCGAGTGGTACGTGTACGCGTCGATGTCGTACCCCGCGGTCCCGAGTTTCGCGTTGAGTTTCTCCCGCATCGAGTCCGCCGCGTTGTTCGTGAACGTCAACGCGAGAATCCGGTCTGGCGAAACATCCTCCTCGTCGATGAGATGCTCGATCTTCCGCACCATCGTGAACGTCTTCCCCGTGCCTGCTCCAGCGAGCACGCGCATCGGATACGCGTCCGAGTCGATAATCGCCTCCTGTTGGGGCTCCGGTGAGACATCCTCTTCGGGGACCGGGAACCACGACGGGTACTCGGCGCCGTCGCTCATCGCTGCACCTCCGTGGACAGCCGGTCAGCACACATCTCCCTGTAGTCGCAGTCCGGACACGCCTCCTCGGTGATCAGGTCGAGCGGCTCCGGGTCGTACGTCTCGCCAGTAATCCCGTCGTGAGCCGCTCGAATCAGCGCCCAAATCGTATCGTAGTGCTCCTCGTAAATCTCCGTAGTCTCACGCGGCCAGCCACGCGCAGACACGTCGTACCCGCTGGGAGAGCTCTCGAACGACGTCGTGTTGAGGAGGCCGTAGAAACTGAACCGGACCGCCATCCCGTCCTCGTAGAACGGTTCGTTCTTCACGCCCTCAATGTACGTCGCCGTCTGGAACGCATTCCGCACCCGCTTCGGCTCGTGGGCCTCCCCGTCGAGATGCTCGCCGAGGTACTCGACCGTCCCCGACGAGAGCACCCCATTCGTGTTCCGCTTGTAGTCGAAAATGTGGAGCCCGTCGTCCGTCCGAATAACGTTGTCAGCCTTCCCATGCAGCTCACGCCCATCCACTTCGCACTCCACCCAGCACTCCGTGGCAACCGACTTACGAGCGTGTTCAATCCCGTCACCGTCCTCCGGGTCAAAGAACGACGCGATGCCCGCGCGATTCTCCGCCCGCTGGTACTCCTGGTGCGCAGCAGATTCGTAATCCTCCGGAGTACTGTGTTCGTCCCATTTCGCATCGAAGATCCGCATCGCCCGCTCGTGAATCGTCTCCGGACCGTCGTCGCGGTCGGTCTCGTCGCATACGTCCTCGATCGTCTCGTGATAGATCGTCCCCTGATTGAGATACAGTTCCGTCCGGTCGGGCGTGTTCACGTCCTGAACGTAGCCGTAGTCGTACTGCCGCGGACACGTCGCGTACGTCGCCAACCGCGATGGGGACAGCGACGAACTCATCGCCGCACCTCCCCGGTCGCCAGCTCGACACGCGCACGCAACGCCTTCCGGAGCTCCTCACCCCGAGCGCCGCTCTGTTCGAGCAACTCTTGGATCTCACCGAGCTCCGCTTCGACCTCGTCGAGCGACACCGTCACGTCCTGACTGTTCGCCCGGCTCACCTCCGAGAGCGCGTCGTCAACCCGCGACAGCAGATACTCCTCCGCGGCCCGCTCGCTCGTAATGCCGGGCTCGTCGGCTTCGGTCACCCACTGCAGATCGTCGTACGCCGCCGTAAGGAAGCGCGATGCCTGCGCGCGCTCTTCGAGCGCCGTGTCCTCGAACTCGTAGAGACAACAGTACAGTCGCTCCGACGCCGCACCCGCACCGACAGCCAACCGTCGCCGCGCGTGCTCCGTATGGTACTGCGCGAACGGCCGCCCAGACGCCGTCGACGTCGTCGGGAACGTCGCCCCCACCTCCCCATCATCAAGTTGCGTGACTCCCGGGTAATCCGGCATCGACGCGACCCGCTCCGTCGGGAACAACCGCGACAGGAACGGGTCACCCGGGTACTCGCTGTCGACGAGATTCACGAGGAACACCGCGCGGAATGACTCGTTCTTGATCGCCTGCAAGTGATCGACCCGAACGCCACCATCGAGGTCCGTCGCACTCGTCTGATTCTGCTGGGGCGCATACTCGTGGGCGCGTTCCAGCATCTCCGCGAGCGACGCCCACGTCGCCTCCATGAACTCGGTGTCTTCAAGCAACGCCGCCATCCGGAACGCCCGCCTGACGTTCCCGAACTCCGCCCGGGCATCCAGCGGTGATGCCCGCTCCGCAATCCGCGCTTTCAACCCCGACTCCGTCGCCCACCACCGCAACGAATCTTCGAGCCCATCCATCTCAGCAGCCCAGGCTACCCGCTCCACATCGACCTCTGGACCGTGATCAGGCACATCTTCGTCGTCGGCTGCGAGGTGCCGAACGACGGCGAGGAGCTCCCGGATCGCGGGATCGTCACCGAACCCCGTCACGGTCGTCGATTCTGTTGGAATCCCTGAGCCCTCGAACGCCTCAATCACGTCGGTCACAGCACTCCCGCTTTGCTTCGTGGCGACCGCGATGTCGTCGTAGCTCCAGTCCGGCTGCGCGACGAGTGCTTCAATCTCGTTCGCAATCTCGGCAAGCTGCTCGTCACTGGAATCAGCAGCGAGCACGGAGACCGACCCGGTTTCCGGATCTGCCGACACCGTCTCCTCAGCGAAATACGCGGCAGTCGCCGCTGGCCGAGTCGACGGCATCTCTGAAACCCCGCGTCGGGATTCACTGAACGAAACGTAATCCGTAACGGGCCCTGTTTCAACCCACGTACGACGCACGCTCGCGTTCTCCTCCGCGACACAGACCAGGTCGCAGTCCCCCACGAGCGCGTCGAGATACGCGCGATCGAGCGGGAAGAACTCCTCAAACTCCACCGCAATCACCGCCTCGAAATCAACGACATCGTCACGGGCATCCCCGGTGAGCACGTCAAGCGCCTCGGAGATGAGTTGCCCGCGTTCCATGTGGTCGTGCTCGGCTAGCCAGTCGTGGAACGCGTCAAGCGCAGCCGTAATCTCCCGGAGCTCCGGGGTCTCCTCAGGCGTGATAGTCTGCCAGGAAATCGTGTCCATCACCTGGTCCACATCGTCGATAAACGACGGCTGTTCAGCCGCCCGCTGGAGATACTCCGTCTCCCACTCGTAGTCCGCGAGGAACCGATGCAGGAGCTCACGCCGCAGCGCGTCAGAGAGAATAACGCGATCATTCGTCTGATTCAGGACATCAGTCGCGTGTACCACGAGCGAACTCACATACGGCGTCGCCGCACCCGACAGCTCCTCACCTAACGTTTCCCGGAACGTTTCCGAGCTCGTCGGCGCACCCGTGACGACGAGCACATCCTCAGAATCGTGCTCGTCAAGGAGATCCGTGTAGACGTCACGTACCGCTGATTCGACGTTACGTAGGCCAAACGGCACTCTCACCAGTTCGCCGTCGAAAGTGTGGTTCCCTACGCCGCTCATCGATGCCCCCCAATCGTAGAATACAGAACGGTCGAGTACGACATGCTGGTCAGTTCCGAGAGCTATCAGTTAGGTTTTCTCCCATTACAGCTACCTGGCGCGCGTCGCCGGATCGGGTAACAAACTCCATGATGTATATATTGCTGACTCGACACCAGAGTGTATGAAGGATTCGGGGCCAGGATCTATTTCGGATATTCAGCGCCGGCACGTCGACACCTACGAGAGCAATCCGGATCGAATCGAGGCTGACGCAGGGACAGAGCGTCAGGATCGCGCTGACTACGAGGGGCGGTTCGTCTTCGAGTTGCTGCAAAACGCTGTGGACGAGATGGATGATACCGATGAACCACGGATCCGGTTCGAACTCAGTGAAGACAGGCTCCTTGTTGCGAATAATGGCACGGCGTTCTCTCTCAAGGATCTTTACGCGATGACGCTCACGACCCGGACGACGAAAGCTGGTGAGACGACCATCGGTCACAAGGGCCGTGGATTCACTTCTGTCCTTGGCGTCACGGACAACCCGCGTGTATTCTCGGAGAGCGTTCAGGCCCAGTTTAATCGAGAGACGACAGCGGCTCTACTGAACGACAATGATGGAATCTCGGCTGAACGGGACGACGCGCTTGCCACTGAGCAAGTTCCCTTGCTCTGTCTTCCGCACGAGACAACGACTCCGTCCCGAGTCCGCGAGCTTCTGAACGACGGATTCACGACCGTGTTCGAGCTCCCACTCCGAGACCCTTCGCGGCACCGTGAATCAATCCGTACCAAGCTCAATGGTCTGGACGCAAATACAGTCGCGCTACTACCGCAGCTCCAACAGATCGAGATCAACTGTCTGGGACAGGAGTTGACATGGGGAATTGCGCGTCACGATATGACTGCCTGCGATGCGACGCTCATCGAACTCACTACAGACGGAGCGGACGAATCAAGAGAGACACGCACTGATTGGTTCTGCCTGTTTGAGCGAACAAATCTTGATCAGGAACAGATCTCGGAACATGCAGATCTGTCCCAGCCAGAGGTCGATGCAATGGGCGAATTGAGCGTTGGAATCGCGTTCACCGCGACACCCGTTGGATCTCCTCCCTCCCTTCGCCCTGAGGATTGGAAACTCACGCCAGTGTACGGCGACACCCACGACCAGCCGCCATATCTCCACGTCTTCCTCCCGACGAAAGAACGCAGTCCCGTTCCCGCGCTCGTAACTGGGACCTTCCAGTCAGATACGTCTCGCCGAAACCTCACGCTCAACTATGATGACGCGCGAGGGTACGACGGCCAGTTCAACGCCTTCCTGTTCACGGCGGTCGGCGAGCTCCTTGCGGATCGCGTCATCCCGTTCATAGGACAGTCCGCGATGGCGACGGCGGACTTCCTTGATACGCTGGACCCGTCGCTGGGGCAACGACGCGACTGGTCGTTCACCCAGGGGACAGTCGAGGACTGTCTCTTCGACGCGATCAAGACCAGGCTCAGATCCGTCGAGTTCCTGCCGAGCGCGCGCTCTGATCGGCGTATTGCCATCGATGACATCACAGTACCACCTACGTCTGCACAACTCCCGGACTTAGGCACAGACTTCGTGTCACTCCTTCAATCGGGTGACAGCCAAGTAGACGGGCAGCCACGAGTCCCGACAGCAGGACTGGCGACCCACCAGCATGCCCAGACGCTAGTTGCCTACGGTGCGTTACAGTACAGCGCGCCATCGATACCGGAGGCCCTTGCTGCGGTTTCTGTGAATCCCTCTCTCCGCGTCGTCGACGAGCGTGAATTCGGACGAACGCCTCCAGATGACGACGAGCCGTGCCGCCTCACGGTCGATCCGGTACTTGATTATCTCGTTCGTTTGCGCAAGACACTGGAGAGCGACGACGACCGTTCGGCCTTCGACGAAGCGTGCCGCCGACACGACGTGTTCCCCGTTGAGATCATCACCGATCCAGAAGGGACGAAGCACGCGAAACGCGGTTCGAACGAGACCGGCATCATCTTCATGCCACCAGAAGGCGACATCACAGCGGACGCCCTCCCGACGCTCGAATTTCTTCCGCGTGAACTGTACCACGGCACGAATGCCGACCGCGCAGCACCGCTTCGGGAAGACGTCCTCCCGGCGAACTTCGACGCCGACGTTCAGACGATCTGGGACATCAACGACTACCTGTTCTCGCAAGTGTTCGACACCGCGATTAGCCCGCATCTCCCTGGACCGAACTCCCCAAACGCGGACCCATCGTATCTCGCGTCCGGCGCAGTACTACGAACGATCCGAGAGATGACGGACGTCCAGTCTCCGGAGAACGAACGCAGTCCCGAGTCCCCGCTCCTCTACCAGTCTGCCAAGAAGCCGTTCTCGGCGCTCGCACAACTCCCCGTCCCGACACAGTCAACAGATGGAGAAGTCGAGTGGCATTCCGCACACCGCGTGTACTTCAGTTCGGAGTGGCAGACCGCGCTCGGTCACCCCGAAGACGCTCACATTGAACCCTTCCTCGACGCAGTCGCCACGCAAACAGATTCCGAGCGATTCGATCCGAAATTCTTGGCTTCACCCGCGTGGTTCACCACTGAGGAAGACGAACAGCGCTCAGAGACGCTTGAAGCCTGGGCAGCGTTCTTCTCGTGGCTCGGCGTGTTCGAACACCTCCGGCCGCTCCCACTGTTCGCTCCGGGTGAACAACAAACGTATCGCCAGACACAGGGCCTCAGCCGACCGTCAAAATCGACGATTTCAGCGTCCAAGGACCTCCGAGAGAACGGCAGTAACACCGTCGATCATCGATACACAGGACTCACCGATGCCGAGTGGCAGGCATACCGCGACCACCTCGCAGACGCGGTAACCCCGGAGATTCCAGATCCCGACGAGCAGTACCTCTTCCAAGTGAACACTCTGGAGTACGCGTCGGAAATCCTCTCGGCCGCAAACCAATCGGATGTCATCGGGAGTTGTCTCCTCACGCACCTTACGCGCTGGTGGGACCACGGTCTCTCCGCACGGCGACATGCGACTGTCGCAGAGTTCACCAACGAACGGTGGCGCGGGAGTAACGTCGGCTACGTGTTCAACGACGACGAGCAAAAGACACTTGGCTGGAACCTGTGGGTATGGCAGCTCCGACAAGCACACTGGGTCCCAACAGCGTTCGACGCCGTGTGCCCCACAGCCGCGTGGAGTCTTCCACGCAGCGACCGTGAACGCTTCAGTCTTGACGTGAACGGAATGCAACCCTTGCTACCGTTCGTAGACGTAGACTTTCCAACCAGGGAAAGCGAAACGCCCGTCAGCTTCGAAGAACTCACCGACACACTCGGTATCGGGGTACGGCTGGAGCAAGGCACATTCTCGCCACAGGACGCCGAACGCGTGATCAGTCGTATCGGCGAGTTACTCACGTGGACCGATAATGACCTCGCCCAATACAGCAGTGCCGTCGAACTACTGTACACACGCGTCGCTGAACTCCTCCCGGGACTAACACGCGGCGACCCAATCACTGGCGGATGGGAACCCGAACGAAGTGGGCTCGAAGACGCAGACGTTCTCTGCCTGGTTGACGACGAGTATGACCTCAGACGCGCGAGCGACACCTACTTCATCCGATCACGGAGCAGTCGTGACCGCTACAGGAACCTCGGTGTTCCACTCCTCGCTATGTTCAAACCAGAAGCCGTCAGTCTCGGCGAGTACTGCGGTGCGACCGACTTACGAACCGCTGTCGAAAAGCAACCAGGATACGGCGATGAGCGCCCCCTCCCGACAGAGATCTCTGGCTTCGAAATCGACACCACGTGGCTCCAGACCGTCCTTGCAGCGCTTGTCCTCCGACTCCGAACGAACCGACCGTCATCCGCGCTCGTCGACCAAGACACGACCCGGACCCAGTCGTTCTTCAAAAATCTCGTGTTTGTCACCGATCTTGACCTCAATATCTCGCTCACCGACGGTACCTGGGACCGAAATCTCGACCCGAAACCACAACCGTACCATATTGAACGCCAGGGCGAGACGATTGATGAGATCCTTATCGACGGAACGCTCGACCGCGAGGCGTTCGTCGACGCACTTACTGGCGCGTACACCGACCGGCTCGATGTCCCCCAGTACTACGAGGCCGTCAACAACCTCGTGGACTACGCGTTCGGGGATGAAACGCCAGCTATCGCGTTACGCGAGCGGCTACGAACCGTTGGGAGCGAAGTCCCGAACGGCCAGATTGAGGCTACTCGGGTCACGCTCTTCGAAAGCACCCATGAGACCCCATCAACCGGAGACGGCACTGTAGATCAACCACCAACACCGGAACCGGATCATGACGGCGCGTTCGATCCCAACCGAAACACACACTCCGTGACAAGCAACGACGGGTCGCACTCCTCCACGAGCACAGCTGGAACCAGCGCACATTCTTCGCGCATACCCAGTATCGACGCAGTCACTCGAATCGGTGACCGCCAAGTCGCCGAATCACTCAGGAATATCGACGTATCCCCAGGTCAAACCGATAATGGTGGTCGCCAGTCCTCAGTGAACGAGCGTTCCGCGTCCGGTAGTCATAGTGGTGGTGGGGCCGCGTCACAGGAGTACCGTGACGAGATCGACGCGTTCGGCATGGCAGTTACGCTTGATGCAGAGCGAACTCGACTCACGGACGCTAATGAATTGGATCCGGGATCGAAGGTTTTCGATGTCCATACGCCGGAAGAATACCAACAGCACCGCGAGAACTCGGAACTCCTCGAAGACGCGATTCATCGATTCGCAGAACAACGCGGTCTTTCCGCCGCGGAAAACCCGCTCGACCGAGACTGGCCCGGATTCGACGTCTTAACGATCCGAACCGACGACGACGGCCCGGTGATTGACCGCTGTATCGAACTCAAGACGTCCGGCCGGAACACGCGGAAGCCGTCCCTCTCGTGGAACGAATGGAAAGCTGCGGGCGGCCCACTCAGCGAGTATTACTACCTCTATGTCGCCCGAAACATTCGACTCGGGCACAGCGGCGACGCAGAACTCCTCGAAATCCCACAGCCGTTCGACCGGCTACGAAACCGGCAACGCGAAACACGCGAACGGAACGTCCAGGTAGACCTCCGCAGCTTCGATTTCGACGACGGGCAAATCATCGAACGTCCAATCGAGTGGGATGAATAGCCCAGTCGTCCAATCTTAGTCCAGACTTTGAACGCCGGTTGATTCGCCTTCGCCGAAGTCAGCCTCTTCTGACCGAGTGGGTTCACGCTGTCGCTGGTCGTACGCGTCTCGCCATTCCGTAATTACGTCCCGGCTCTCTGCACCGTGTTCCGTGCGCCGTTGCCGTACCTGAATGAGGGCCGGGGTGTTCATCGCGTCTCCGGACACAATTGCTTGCCCGGGCGTCAAGCCCGGGAGTTCCCGGGTGACATCCTCGCCGGCCGCCTCGACCGATTTCTTGATCGCGTCCTGGTCGTTGGGGTTTCGAATTTTCATCGAGATCTGCGTCCCGCACTGCGACAACACGTCCGGGTCGATTTTCGACGGGCGTTGACTGATGATGCCGAGTCCGAACCCGAACTTGCGGCCCTCCGACGCGATTGTCCGCATAATTCCGAGCGACGGCGCATCACCCGACGCCGGCGCGAACCGATGGCCTTCCTCAAACAGCGCGAAAATCGGATGCTCGATGGCCGATTCGCGCTCTCGCACGTCGTTAAGTCGCTCGCGGTACAGCCGCCGGACGAGCACGGTGGTGATGAGTTGCTGATTCCGTTTGTCTAGTGTGTCCATCTGGAGCACCGTACACTGCCCTGGGTCCACGATCTCGTCGAGCGGGACGTTCTCTTCGGGGTGGAACAGGTCGTTGCGCTGGATCGATCGCCGAAGCCGCCACTCCAACGCCCCCACACTGGCGTCATCCTCGTCGTAGATGCGTTCCATCTCGGCGACGAGGTCATCGATACCCCAGGTTCGGCTCTCTTGGTTCTGCATCGACCGCCACGCCGTCGAGAGCCGTTCCTGCATCCGGTTGCTCGGGTTGTCCAGGATGGCCATGACGTCGCCGATCTCCAGTTCGGAGATTCGGACACGGAGTCGCTCCGGGTCGTAGTAGACGACATCGGGCTGGTAGCCGTCGTCGCCCTGGAACGCGTCGTGGTTCTGCATCTCCGCCAGCGTCGAATACTCCCCGTGCGGGTCGAACACCAGAAGCGACGCACGGGAACTGGGCCGCATCATCTCCTCGATGAGGACGGACGCGGTGTAGGATTTCCCGCTGCCCGTCTCTGCGAGGATCGCAAGATGCGTTGAGACGAACTCTTCGATGGGGAGGTGGATGTTCGTCGCTTCTTCCGCACGGTTCAGCAGCCACCCGATGTGCGCGACACCGTCCAATCCCTGAACGTCGACGGTGTCTGTTTCACAGCCGAGGTTCGGGAGGACCGTTTCCAGTTGTGGGTCCGGTGCGATCGACAGCGGCGTGCCTGGGTCGGGGAGTTGGCGTGGATTGGCGAACGTCGTCATCTTCGTGTCGTAGTATCCGATGACGGTCGCCGTCAACCGGTACAATTCGGTATCGTCGGTCGGCACGCCGAGTGTCGCCGCGATCGTGTCGGGGGCGACGTCCGGGTCCGCGAGGAAGCCTTCCGGAAGGCCCCGAATCAACTCGCGGTTCGTTACCCGCGCGAACACCGACTGCGACTCGCCTTCGACGGGCACTGAGTACGTGATGAACTCGCCAGTCTTGATCGTACGTTCTGCTGGGGCGACGAAGACGAACTCGTTCGGCCCTTCACCCGGGCCTGCAACCGTCCCGATGGCGTTCGTGTTCGCCGCCATTAGACCACCCCTCGCTGTTCGCGTGCTTGCCACTGCACGTTCTGCTCGACGACATCCAAGACCTGTTGGGCTGAATCGTCCTCAGGGAGTAGGGTCCGGAGCCGGTCGATGAGTGTGACGACGACTTCTGCACCAAGATCGCCCGCGATGTCCACGAGCCGGTCTATGTAGGCGAGTTGGACGGAGCCATCGACGCGGTGGAATGTTTCGACGAACTGCTCCGGGCAGTGGTAGACGGTGTCGTCGACTTCCAGCGTCCACCGCGGCATCTGCTGGCTCGGCTCCGCAATCGCCCGGTCATCCGTGATCACCGCGGTGCCAAGAAGTGCAATCCCCGCGAGTGTCGTGCGTTCCTCGATGTACCCCGGCGTGAACTGGGCCTGGTCGTCTTGCGCTAACCGCGGCCCAGTCCGTCCCTGGTCCGGGTCCACTAATTGCGTGTCATAGATTACGCCCATGACCGCGTGTTCGGTGCCGTCGACGACTTTCTTGAGGAAGACCGGTTGCCCGAACTCGCGTTCGTGGAGTTTTGGCGGGCGGTCGCAGTCGCGGTCCTTGTAGACCTCTGCGACGTAATCGAGGTGGCTGTTCGAGGACACGATACTCCCAATCCGGACACACGAATCGGCGTCCGGCGAATCACTCGGTGTTGCTGAACTTGTCATAGCTGTCGGCTAAGTGCGCTGTCTGGTACGTGGTTGGTTCGACCCTGGGCCATGGTCGTGGGCGGGTGTGTTGTCATCGGCGGCGGAGTTCCTTGCTGCGTGCTTTGGCGTTCCATTCGAGGTCCACGTCGTTGGCCTCCGCCCACCGTTGGACGATCCGGTGGAACTCCTGGCGGTCTTGGTGGTCAAGGACAGCGTCGCTGTCGGCTTGCTGCAGAATCTCCGGGTACCCGCGGCCGATCCCGGCTTCCGCGCGCACAATCTCGACGGTGTACTCGTACATCGAGTCGTACCCGTCGGGGCCATCAGTCCGGCACAACCAGCCAGGGAATTCGACCCGGTCAAGACCAGCGCCCGGCGGCACGTTCAGGTACGCGAACAGGATATCGTCCTCAAACTCGTACCGGTCGCCCTCGTAGGTCGTTTGGAGCGCATCGATGCTCCCGTCGCGTTTCGAGATGAACGGAATCGTCGTATCCCCCCACGGACTCATCACCCCCGTCAGCACGTGCGCGTCCGGGATCACGCGGTCCGCCTCGAACTCCTCGCGCAGCACAAGTCGCGTCATCTTCACAAGCTCGGTCGCGCTCGAATCAGCGATGTACCCGACTAACGGAATCTCGTGGTGCTCGCTGGCCGCGATCACGCGACTCAACGTCGAAATATATCGTTCGCGGGTCTCCGGTTTCAACGGATTCGCAAACGACGCAATCAACGGACCATCGTAGAACACGACCGGCGTCTGGGTAATCTCACCAGCTTCACGTGCGGCAGCAAGGTCAGAGATTTTCTCGATGAGCAACTCGCCTTCGTGTTCGAAGCGGTGATGGCCGACGAGCTGCGAGTCCACGAAGCGGTAATCCCCGTCCTCGGACTCCTGGGTTACGTCCGTCGGCGTGAGAAGCCGCCCGTGGAAGTCACGGTCAAGCCGGCCTTCGTCGTGGTGGTAATTGATCGCCCACGCCGCCTGCACGTACGCCAACGGCACGTTGAACTCCGTCGTCGTCGGAAGTTGAGACCCATCGACGGCCATCACCGGAACGCCATCGACGATGCCGCGCGCCCACTCGTTGACGTCCTCGTGATTCTCCCACCCGTCACTCTCCGGATGCGAGACAACGACGCTATCGACGGCGTCGAACTCCTCTGTGGGGTACGCCCCAGGGTACGACGTATCCGAGAGTGCCGCGTGGATTTCGCTGCTCGTCCACTCACCGGCGAGCCGCAGGAGCGCGTCCCGATACCGCTCGACCATGCCCGTGTCCTCCGCGAGGTACGCCTCAATCGCCTCAACATTCGCCTCCAGTTCGGCGGCGGCCCCGCGTTTATCGATCGGCATTAATTCACGTGCACCTCTGAGGTCTGCTGGTCTTTCTCGATGGTAATCGTGTACTCCGTCATCGAGTCGAACGTCTGGTCGTGGCTGATGACCGTGAGCTGGTCGAAACTATCCAACTGCTTCAGCTGCGTCACGAGGTTCCGCTTCTTCTGCCGGTCCAGATTCGCCGTCGGCTCATCCAGGAACGCGATGCCGACCGACGCCAACTGCTCCAAGATAGCCAGCCGGACGGCCAGCGCAGCCGCCATCTTCTCGCCACCGCTCAACGTCGAGAACGACTTCTGCACGTCCGCGTCGTGAACCACGATCTCGTAGTCGCTCGTCCACTCCAGCGTTTCTGCAGACGCCCCACGGATCGACCGGAACAACTCGTTCGCTCGGGTACCGATCCGGTCCGTGATGATCTCCCGCATCTTCGGCCCAGCCTCCCGGACGTTCCCCCGCACCCACTCCGCGAACTGCTGGTCCGCCTGCAACTCCTTCAACTGCTGGAGGTTCTCCTGGCGCTCCTCCAACTTCGCCTCCAACCGCTCAATCTCCGCACGTACCTCCGCCAGATTCCCCCGTTTGTGCTCTAAGGACTGCCGATCCCCTGCGAGATTTTCTTTGAGGGCTTCAATTTCATCGTTGAGCGTTTCGAACCGCTCTTCGTCGAACGACGCCTTCGTGTCTTCCAGTTCGTCGCGCGTCTCGGCGAGGTCCGCTTCGAGGTCCTCTAACTCTTCTTCTAACTCTTCGACTGTCTCCTGACGGTCTTCGACCTGCGACGCCTGCGTCTCGTACTTGATATACGTCTCGTACGCAGATTTCGTTTCCTCCAGCGTCTCCTCGACGTCGGCCAACTCCGCATCTAACCCCTTGAACTCCGCTAACCCCGCCTCAATATCCTCCAGTTCGCCCTCTTCGTCGCCCAACTGTTCACGCTTCACCTCCAACTCATCAGGCACATCGGCGTAATCCTCGACCCGGACCTCTGCAGTCTGGTACGCCTTGTACGCGTCCTCCAGGTCGTCCCGCTCGGCTTTCAACTCGGGGAGGTCAGCTAACTCGTCCGTCAAGTCACTCAACTCGGATTCGAGCCCCTCTTTCTCCGTACGCTGCTCTTCTAGATCCTCCTCCCGGGACGCGATCTTCTCCTCATGAAGCGAGATTTTCTCGACGCGCTGCTTGACCTCCTTCGATTCCTCCAATTCCTCGCCTAGATTGTCGATTTCGTCAGCGAGTTCCGCCCGCTCGCCCTCGATTTCGTCAAGACGGGATTCCCGCTGTTCGATCGCGTCCGACCGGTCTTCCTCGTCTAACGGCCGATCGCACGTCGGGCAGGGCGCGTCAACATCCGTATCACGCAATCGCTCTAACTGCTCTTCAAGCCGGTCACGCTCGACGGCGAGTTGCTTCCGGTGCGCCTCTCCCTCGTTGATCTCCTCTGAGAGCTCGTCTGGAGCCGTCGTTTCCTCCCACTCAGCCTCGGCCGCTTCGATCGTCGCCTCCAACGACTCAATCTCGCTTTCCGTCTCGTCGATGTCTCCCTCTAGGTCGTCGATCTCTTGTTCAAGCTCGCCGACGTCGTCCTCGCGGTCCTCCAGGTCCTCGATCTGATCATCGAGTTCTTCATATCGCTCTTTCTCCGCCTCACGCGACTCTACAGTCTCCCGGGCGTCTTCCAATTTGGCCAGGTCATTTTCTAATTGTTCGACCTTGAATTCGAGTTCCTTGACCCGGTCTGCTTGTTCGTCTCGTTCCTTGACGAGTTCGTCGCGTTCGTCTTCCTTCTCTGCTAACTCTTCTTGCCGCTGTTCGGCTTCCTTGTACCGCTGGTACCCGTCACGATTCGCCTCACACTTCTCCTGCGCTTCCTCAGCAGCGTCAAGCTCGCCCTGCGCAGTCTCTAGAGACTCCGCTTTCGCGTCAATGTCTTGCTCCAGCGACGTGACCTCCTGGTCAAGGTCGTCAATCTCCTCGTCAATCGCCTCCAACTCCTCGTACTCCGACTCCTTCTCCTCCAACTCGGCTTCTTTCTCATCGACCCGTGCCTCGATCGCTTCGACCTCCGCAGCCAGCGACTCCGCGTCCGCCCGCTCGTCCGGCAGACTCTGCACTTCCCCGGTGAGCGTATTTATGTCGCTCCGAAGGTCCTGCTGTTCCTCCTCGATGGCGTCCGGCACGTCCTTGAGCGCCTCCCAGGACTCCTCGTACGCGTCCAGGTTCAGCAACGCGTCGAACGTCGCCTTCCGCGTCCCCGGGCGCTGTGCGAAATCAGATAGGAACCGCGTCTGCGGCACCCCGATACATGACTTCCACAGACTCTGCAGTTCTTCTTTGTCTTCGACCCCGAATCGGGCGGTCAGCCAGTCTATCAGGCCGTTCTTTGAGTCAATATCCTGGTCGACCCACTCGTCGGCCTCCGAGTCGTAGCGGTGGACGCCGTACTTCGACCGACCGATCGTTCGCCGAACGCGGAAGCGCTGCGTGCCACTCGTCGTCTCCTGTTCGAACGTGACTTCGACCGTGCCCGAACTCGCGCCCTCTCGAACGAAGTCCTTGTTGTTGAACGGCAGCGAATCGAACAACGCGAACCCGATCGCTTCCTGAATCGTCGATTTCCCCGCACCGTTCTCACCGAGAATCGCCGTCACGCCACCTTCGATCGGAATCTCTGTGCGGTTCTTGTACGACTTGATGTCCTCAAGCGCAACCTCCGTGACTCTCATTGGGGGCTCACCTCTGCCTCTTCCGTCTCAGTAGTCGGCGTGTCCTCCTCATCGAATGGATCCTCATCGATATCCAAGACGACGTCGTCAGTCAACTCAGGGAACAACTCGCGTCGCGCTGAGCTCACCGACTCCTGAATATCTTCGACTGCTTCCCCGCCTTGAGCCATCTGATGTGCCGACCCAAGCACGTCTGCGACCTCCGACGCGTGCTCGTCGTACTGGGATTCCTCAGCAATCGTCTCGAATACGCGGTCCTCTAGGACGGCCGTGTTCAACTGCCCGTCCGTGAACACGTCCTCCTCGTCGATCTCCGAGATGAGCTGCTGGACGTTCGCCGTCCGAATCCCCGTGTTCACCTGCACGTAGAGTGCATCCCACGCCGACTCAATCCAGTCCGCCAACTCATCAGTCCGTAAGTCACCGCGGCTAAACTGCAACGTCCCTGTAAACCGCAGGTCGATGATCGGGTCCCTTGGCTCACCCCGCGCCGTGAACGTCTCGCTCGCACAGTACTCCGTCATCCCAGACTGCTCGTCGTGTGCGTGCTCTTTGAACGCAGATTCTAGTTCCCCCGGCGAATCGTGCGGCGTGACGTCGAACTCAACCCGATAGTACGGTCGCCGCTTCGTCGCATAATGCTCGACAGCAAACCCGGGACTATCGGACGCGGGTGCGTCGGAATCGAGTGTGATCTCGTAGTAGCCGTGCTCCCAGTCCGGATGCCCTTCACGCGTGTTATGCGCTTCCGGAGAGCCGGGATTGTAGATCCAGTCAGCGGCGTCGTACCGCTTGTGAATATGCCCGAGCGCGAGGTAATCCACCTGGCTTTTGAGATCGCGGAGTTCCGTGTGCGTCACAGTGCCGCCCAGCGTCGGCACCTCATCCTCAATCCCGAAGTGCGCCAACAGTACTGTGAACGCCGGGTCCTCGTGCATCTCGTTGATATCTTGAATTCCGTTCGCCACCTGCTGGAGCGCCTGTCCGGACTTCGCGCCACGCCACTGCAACCCGAACACACGCACCGGGCGATCAAGCTCCTCGACGTCGATGTCGTAGAAGCCCGCGGACTCGCCCGGCTCCTCGGGATCGTATGGCTCGAACCACGCCGTGTCCGGGTCTGCATTCAGCTCCGCCTTCAGGTACACGATGAGCCCGCGCTGATGCAGGTAATTCAGCCACGTGACCTCACGCGGCGTCAAATTCTCGTCGTGGTTCCCCCGCGACACGAGCACCGGCACGTCATCCGGTACCCGCGCAAGCTCGCGCTCCGTCTGGTGGAGGACCTTCGGACGCAAGTCGCGGGAATGGAACAAGTCACCCGGAAGCAAAATTGCATCCGTGTCGCGGTCCTCCACCATCCCCTGGAGTGACGTCCGCAACGACGACACCATGTCGTCCTCTCGTTGTTTCAACCCGTACTGTCGGTGGCCAAGATGCGTGTCCGCGATGTGCGTGAACGTTAACATTATCTATGTCTGGAGGGCAGCGAACCGCTCGTCTCGATTTCTCAACCAACTCGCCGTCAAGTATGTAGCAACATGCCGCCAACCCTGATAAAGACCAGTCAACCAGAGTGAAAGTAGAACTTCAGGCTCGCCGTTTAGCTCGCACGGAGCGAGGACAGGAAGGTCGTAGGGCAGTGGTCAAAAACAGACGAAGCGAGCGGTAACCAAGTCCAATACGGAAATCCCTCGACAGCCTCGTCTTCTGCGACCTACCAACCCGGTCTTCCAGAACTAATCGGTGGTCAAGTACCAGACGATTGCTGCTTCGATAACGGCCTGGTGATTCTCAAAGACAAATGAATCATTCTGCACGATCGCATCGAGTTGCCGGCTAACGGCATCTGCGTCTCGGACCTCCACGGTTCGCTGAGAGTCACCGGTAAGCACGGCCGCAATGCCTTCGGTGGTTAACGCACGTTCTGCGTCAAATTGATCGGTGTCCGCGACGGATTCAGCCAATAACTGTTCAATCCCCGAGCTCGCGGCCACATCAACGTTGAACGCTTCGGTCTCGTCACCTTCGGCATCACCACTGAGCAACGCTAAGCTGTACTCGGTAACAGCAGCAGTGACTACTTCTACACTCGTCATCGCTTCTCGACTGTCGTTGTCCGCCGCGCGTTCAGCGAATGCCGCTACTAGCGGGTTAACTGAAACCTGGAGGCTACTCGTAGAACTACGCGACGATAGCTCCGTCTCCTCTGTATCCCGGGTCACGTCGTCCTCAGCCGAGGAGGTTTCCTGAGCCGGCATTGTTCCTTCTGAATCCTCCTCTGATTGGCTATCACTGGTCGTTTGATCTGCGTTGTCATCGGCTTCGTCTGTTGGACTCTCCGGTACAGCTTCGGAGTGCTCTTCGCTCCCCTCGGATTCGTTAGTGGCCGATTGGTTTTCTTCCGCCTTGCGTTTTCGAGAACTCCGTATCGCGCTCATGAACTCTGCCGGTGTGAGATCAGCATCATCTAGCAATTTTTGCATTCTTGGGTCGATGGTGTCATCGAGATCTGGACCACTCGTATCGATGAGGCTGGTCTGTGCGTCTGAGGACGGCTCTGCCGTATTCTGATTCGTGGAATCTGAGTTGGACGTCATACGATTAGGGTCGTCGTTGGAGCTCGCTGCAGTTGTTGGCGACTGGTCAGTAAGCGCGTCCGGGACGTCAGGGCTCGTCGTCGCGTCTGTGTTCCGGTGGAGATACGCATCGATTTTCTCGGTATCAATACCTTCCGCCTCCAAGTCCGGTGTCGCGTATCGCTCAAGTGACGGCAACGTGAATGATTCGAGGAGATCGACGCCAGCGAACTGTTGGGCCGATTGTCCAGCACCGTCTGCAAGGCTGGGCCCGCCCATCCAGGGCGGCGACTGCCAGCTTCGGCCATCGTAGAGCATGTACTCAGTGGAATCGCCGGCCCCCCACACAGGGCTGTTGAGGTCGTTGAATGCGCCGTGCGCACCGCCATGCTGGTGGACGATGATTGTCTCCGTGGGCTCGACCGCATCGTGAACCGAGGTCAGCGTCTCGCGCGTCGGGTGATTGATACACTCGTAATCATGAATGGTGCATTGGCACTGTCCCGCAGTCAACGCGTCTTCGCCCGAACCGACGAGTTGGACGACGCAGGCACCCGGGTCCTCCCGTATCGCGTCGAACAACCGGCCGCTACTCCGCTCGTGTGGAATCTCTGGGCCAGCAATCGTTATGACGCCTGGACCGATGCACTCTCGCGGATTCTCGAAGACGGGAATCGTGTCAACCGTCGGGTGGTCGTATCCGAGAGACTCGTAATGTTTGGCCACCTGACCGACGACTCGTACCGGAATACCGAGGTCATACTCGTCGACGAGCGCTGCCAATAGGTAGGCGCACTGGGAACCGAACAGGCCGCTGGTCGTAACGAGCGTCCGTGAACCACTGTGAGCGTGTTCCAGCGCCGTTCCAAGCGCATCCGTCAACGAGGACTCGAACGTCTCATTCGTCGCCGCTGTAAGGAACAGCGCGTCAACATCAGCGATTGCGCTTGGGTCAAGACCAGGAAATCCGCCGGCGCGCCGACGTGTGAAATCGCCCGTAGCCAGCAGATGGTGCGTCTCATTGTCGTCTTCCGCACGTACGAGGAACCCCACCCCACCCGGAACGTGCCCAGCTGGAACCGGATGAATTTCGATGTCAGGCGCAATGGTCGTCCAGTCGTCAATCGGCTGTACGGCATCGGCCATCGCATCCGACGCTCGAACATCGTACTCGTCGCTGGCGACGCTAAAGACGTCCGTAAGAATCGACGCTGTAGCAGGCGCGGTCAAAACGGGGGTGTTATCCCGGTGAGCGGCGGCGAGCTCTGCATAGTGGTCAAGGTGCGCGTGAGTGAGACAGATAGCAGCGAGCGAGTCGTCCGGCCCAAGGAGTGCATCAACATTGACCCCGTGTCCAGCATCAACAAGAACGCAGACCGTCTTGCCGCGGCCCCGATCAAACCGCAGGAGGAACGATTCGTTGCCGCCATTGGGGTTGGCGTGCTGAAAGGAGATCTCCACTTCAACAGGGTGTGATGGAGTACGAATAACCGTTTGGCTTTCATTTAGAGTTAACAGTAAACTGGGAGTCTCCAACCCCCGCCGCCTTCGATAGCCGCACGAACTCTCCAGCTACAGATGCCCGAGATTACCACTGATCATTCCCACAGCAGTTAGCGCACTCTACGATATCACCTACACGAAGCTAATTACGCTCACAGCGACCCCATTCGGTACTCGTCTGGGACAACCACACCACACGTTCTCCAGCCAAATCCGATGCTGTATGGCGATTCACCAGAGCCCTCAGGACTACTGCTTCATAGAGATAGACAACGTCCTCTACCGGCTGTGTTGACTCTAACAACCGTGCCCCTTCATCGACGACCATGTCCCGGTCGCGTACGTCAACTAGGTAGATGACGTCGTCCAGTCCCCATTCGCCGAAGGCCGGATCCGTCATCTGATCGGTAGCCGCTTGGGACGCCGAACGCGTATCACCCGACAGCGCTGGCTCAACCCCTGCTGCGAGCGATTCTTCGAAGCCGAACCCACTAGGACTACGAAGGCCGCTGGTCTCAATGAGCTACACGCGTGGCTATCGTTGATGGGAGGATGGTTCGACAGAATGGGGTCGAACCTCGCCCTTGACCATCTATTCTTCCGCACCCCGTATTCTTAAGTATTGTTGTAGCCCTGCAGATCCCAGATTTCTGAAGAGGAAGTAGACGACCCCAAACCAAATATTCCATAATTCAGGTTCTGGATTTTAATCCCCTTCAAACGCCGATTTCGAGGCTTTCAGAGCCTCTACTCGATGTATTCTGTGAAAGCTTTTATTATGGTGGCGTGTGCAGATGCAGGTGCGGTAGTCATCCGCGAGAACCTCGCCCTTGACCAGTGAGGATCCGGGGAGACACCGCCGAGACAGACATGTATCGCCAGTTCGCAACCCCGGCCGAGACGCATCACCCCCTAACCACCACAACCGCCCGTCACCCCGACCAGGAGGGATCCCGATGAGCAGGTCACCGCCCCCGGCCCCGAGCGCTCACGCGAAGCTCCGCATGTGCCAGCGCGCAGGCCCCGATGTCGGCCCCCTCCGCGACGCTTGGGAATCTAGCACCCCCGTCTCCATCGACTACCGCGACTACACAACAGCGAAATACAACGCCCAACACGACGTAATTCTCCTCGAACGCAACGGCCTCATCACCACGGTCCTCCACGCCGCCTACGAGCAATTCACCCAGGCAACCCAATGACCCGCGAACTCACCACCCTGACGAACTTCGACCACGGAACACTCCTCAAAACCACCGCCAACCCCAAGTCCCCCGTCCAAGGACCCGCTCACACCTACTACGTCCCCCACGAAGCCCAAAAACGGGCCGGGATGAGTCACGTCGAACAACAGGAATCGATCGAGGACTACCGAGACGACGACGGCACCGTCGACTGGGACGATATTCAGGCCACCGTGTCGCCCCAAGATATCGTGGAACGCGCCGAAACCCGGTTCCTCAACCGGAAGGATGGAGACATCGGTCACGAGCGACGCCCGTGGTCAACCCGCCCCAACTCCTCCCGGACGAACGAAGAAATCCCGAACGGCGTGGTCAAGTTCTGCGACCCCGACGCCAGTGATGACACGCCGGCAGCCGGAGATCCGGTCGAACGCGGATACTGTTGGGGCGTCCTCCAAGACCAACTCCTCTCACAAGACCACGTCACCCAACTCTCGTACCAGGACGACGTCGCCAAGTCGCACACCACACAGGCCCGAATCCCAATGTGCGTGGTCAAAGAGGGAACCGGAGCAATGATCGCCTATCTCTGGGCGCACGACCACTCCCCCAACCTGATTGGCTACTACCTAGAGCGCGACCCTGACGCAGTCCAAGACTACGTCGACGAACTCATCGAACAAAACACCTAACTAACGGCCCACCGCCGTCGCAAACCGACCAACCAGCACTCTCGGATGCACAACGCGAGTGGCTCCACGACCTCCCCGAGACAACGACCATCGCCGACGGCGAGCACCTCCTCGTCCACTCCCACCCCGACAACCGAGACGAGTACGTCTATCCACGCGAGTTCCCGGACCTTCGCAAGTATCTCGACGACTACTCCGGACTCATCCTTGGTCACACCCACATCCAGCATTCCGCAACCATCGACGACCGACTCATCGTCAACCCCGGCAGCGTCGGCCAACCACGCGACGGCGACCCCCGCGCCGCCTACGCCATCCTCGACACAGACACCAATCAAGCCATGCTCCGCCGCGTCCCATACAACATCGATGAAGTGTACCATGAGGTAGTCGTCGAGGATCTCCCCACGGAGACCGGCGAACGACTGTTCGACGGCGAGTAGTCACGCCTGGTGTTGCTCGCGGAACTCCTAGATATCGTCACAGTCGAACTCGTCGAACCGCGTGATGTAGCCGCCGAACTCGCACCACAGCCAGCACTTGCGAGTTTAGCCTAGAAGCCAGCATGTCATAGACTCCTGGACTCCACCCGGAGCGGTTCTACTAGCAGTTCTCGGTTTAGAAGGCTAAAGATTGGTGTTGTTGAGGGTCTGGTTCATGCGACCAACGGGATCTACTTCATCGCCCGTCTGTGACTTATACCCGACTACTTCACCAACAACTTCATCGGAGATTTTGATGGTTTTTACAGCCCCATAACCTGATTTAGGAACGTCTCCCTGAAGTGAGATAGCACAGTCGTATTCCCGTGGACTGGCTTCTCGATTATTACTGGAAATAAATGCCCTCACCTGTTTACCTGGCTGTGGTATAGTATCTCGATAGGACCGAATCTCGGCCTTAGGCGTGTACTCTGTAATCTTAGTAAACTTGATATCTGCCTCGCCAGAGCCCAAGGCCGGTGATTCTAATGTTACGTCATAACCAAGCTCGATAGCCTCTGCTTGAGTTTCTCCCCTTCTCACTCTTGCCCGGACTACATTACCCTTCTCAGGAAGATACCCGTCATCAATAATTTCACCAAAGACATCCTCATCTGAAACCCTTGTGACCTCCACCAAAACATCCGCTTCAACTGGCAAATCACGGTCAACGAGAACCTCAAAATCCCCAACCGTCGCAACAGCCTTGGTCGTGTTGGGGATTGTCACTGCCGCTATTTCACGGCCAGTAGAAGGTAGTTCGCCCGGGTCTTCAATGGCAGCTTTGACAGGAACCCCGATTGCAGTGACTTGGGCGGTCACTTGAGTCGATAAATGAGCATACCGGTTCAATTTGATATCGTATCCGCCGTTGATTGCTGTGGCCCGCATCGAATTCTCGATGGTTCGTGCTTCAATAAGATCGTCTTCAGTTGGAAGATCGCCTGAGTCCACGATTGTGACTTCAACCGGCGGGCCAGTTTCAGTAACTTTTCCAGCCGCAGTAGTTTTTACATGTGCGTATCGGTCTAACCCCACCTCATAATCGCCGGTGAGCGCCCGTGCTCGTCGACTGTCCTTGATGATTTGAAGGTCAATGGTACGTCCAACAGTCGGGAGATGGCCTGGATCCTCAACTGTTACTTGGATTGGTGGGGTGAGATCCATGATTCTGGCTGATACGTCTGTCTGGATGTGCGCATGGCGATCAAGTTCAACATCCAAATCCCCGTTAATAGTTCTACCAGACCGAGTGTCCTCAATTGTCCGAACCTCGATGAGGTCGCCACTACGAAGGCCAGTCTCGACGATTTCATCAACAACAGCAAAACCGACTCCATCCCGGAGTTTCCGGAGTGTCGCTTTGACAGTGTCCTCAGGATATGCGCCGACAAGAATTAGTCGTTCTATATTCCTCGGTTCCTGTAGTTCGCCTGCACACACCTTTTCACGATGTTGGAATCCAGCTTTGGCTTGGAGTGTATCCCCGGGTTCATGGTGCCCCGAGTATGCTCCACGAAATTGCGAAGCATAGGCCGTGTCTTGCCTAACCCGGTCTACTTCGACGCTGAGCTGTTGACCAGGAGTGATAACGGTTACCGCGACAGCAGGGTCGATTACGATATCAGAAACATTCGACCATTCGCTAGCCTCGGCGAAAGCTGCTGAGTCGGTCACCTCAACTATTTCAGCTAGGAATTTGTCCCCTTTTTTCAATCTCATCCTGTGAAAGTGCCTTCACTCCCGCGGACAATTGTTCGGGCAATAAAACTTCGTCCATAGATACTAATATCATTATCAACACATTGGATGCATGGGCAAAAAAGACGGACGTAATGAACACCGCCGTGAAGATTCTGAGCACGATATTGGCGATTCTTCTCCGGGCGATTTCGGAGATAGTCAAGGGACGCACCACGATGGCAAGACTCAGACCATGAGCGACGATGATGCAGAAGAGTGGGAGCTTGAGGACTGAATACTGATCTTCAGGGCCGCCCGTCGAAATTGCGCTTTCGGTACCGCTTTGGAAACATGATGGCTGTCATACCAACTATTCATCCTACTATTTGTCTTATCATAAATTCATAACAGTCAGCGTTAGATTCCGGAAATCGATAACCCACCCGTTGTCTTTGGAACTGATTTCACATAGTCCGCATGCGATGGTCACCGGGTCGTTGACAGGTACGTGGATTGTTCCGTAGGACTGTACTGGCGCATATCAGATGTACGGGACACCGCGGATGACACTACCCTTGGTGAGGTACCCCTTCATGGCGAAGTCGGCGCACTTGTCGGCGTAGTACGTGGTGATAGGGAGCCGGGTGGACCGGCTCAGCGACCCAACGTGTGCTTCCGACAGCCAGTAGGCCTGCTCCGCGAGCGTATTGAGGTCTGTCGACCCATGACGTTTCACTATCTGCAACGGCCGCGGCGTGCCAGGGCTCCCCTCCTTCCCACCCGTAGTGGTCAGGTAGGAATGCTCGCCGTTGTGGACGTGGAAAGCAACTCCCTTGTCCGCGATACCGAACTGCGAGTTCGATTCGTCGTACTCGGCAATCCGAGGATTCCCGGATTTCCGGATCTCGACGAGGTCGAACCGTTTGATGAGATCACGGGCTTTGTCGAGACGATTGATGAGGCTCTCGACGTCAAGGTAGAACTTCCCGTCACGATGGATCACGACGTGCCGCGGAGGCCGGCCTTCCTCTTCGGCGAAGATTTCCAGAACGTGCTTGATGACGTTCGCCACGTCGTCCTCACCGAATGTCTCACCAGCCTGCTTCGTGACGGCCTCTGATGCGAGGATGGTTCCGTCAGCCATGATGACGTTCGCAGCCGCGCCGAGGTGTTGTTTGGTCGCGTGGTCGTACGTCACGTCGAGCCCGACGAACGCGTCAACGTCCCCGGGAACGTTGTCGATACGCCACGGAACGCCGCCCGCTTTCCCGATAAGGGACGAACAGATGTTCCCACGGTAGTTGTCGTTGCCGAGATTGTCGACGGAGATCATCTGACTCGGTACGCCGAGCTGACCGAGTCGGCGTTTAAATTCCGGATAGGGATCGTCGTACTCCGCTTCCGCCGCGTCGTCCTTATCCGGGACGACGACTAGCGCCGCATCATACTCGCTCGCGTCCTGTGCGGCCTGCGAGTAGTGGAATTCCGACCCAAGCGTGTAGGTTTCTTGTTCGAACTTCGTCGGTTCCCCCTCGTACTCCGCGAGCTTCTGGAGTAGCGAGAGGACGTAGGGGCGTGCCGCGCTCTCCTCGTCCTCAGGATACATCGCCAGAATGTCGAACGACTCGGGATCCTTGTACACCCCGTAGCCCTTCCGCTCCAACCCATCCGCACCGTAGAACCCGGTTTTCCCGCCACCAAAACGGAGGTTCGGGCCACCGTGAATTTCTTGTTCTCGATAGCAAGTGTTCGTGGGTTGCGGGACAGGGTCGAATCCGAAGTAGGGTGTCGGGCCGAACCCGTCCACGAAGGACGTGACGACACTGAACCGCTTGTCGGGTTTCATCCGACTCTCCCGGTGGATGACTTGCAGGAACTCGTCGTCGACTTCGGCGAGTTGGTCGAACGTCGGGATGACCTTACAGTACTCTAGGAGCTGCGGGAATATCGAATCCTCGTCGCTCCCGTACTGTAGATCAGCGATGATCGGGTCATCGGTTCGCATCGAGTCGATGACATCCTGGTTGACGTGCTTCTCGTGGTACTCTGACATCGTGACGCCCGGCCCGTCCAGCACATCATCGTAGTCCATATCGATGATCTCCTTGACGGTCGCCGTGCGTGCACTGTCGTACAGGTCCGTGTCGTGCTCGACGGTCACCTCGGCGATGTCGTGTCCACGCTCAACCCATTCAGCGGCGGAGAACGTCGATTCCAAGTGGTACGCGACGTTCACGCCGCAAATCACGGTCCCGTCAGCATCGACACGAATCCGGCACTTGTACTTCCGATACGCTTCGAACAACCCACTGTTCGCGGTTCGCTGTGGCGTGGGCTCGATGATCGAATCGATCCCTGACACCTCGAAGCGACCAGCAACAGCGCGCTTCACGTCCTGCTTGACGAATTCTTGGAGCGGTCCGTCGTCCGTGTACGAGCGCGCCTCTAGAGTCGTCTCTCCTTGGTGAATGGGTTCGATGGTGTACCCGTGGATCGAGATAGTGCTGTGGAGCTTTTCGGTCGCGTAGATACGCCGCCGGGACGCATCAGCTGTCGTGACCGGGCTGTTACTCCGGGACTGGTAGTAGTTCGCTGCTTTCGCCGTGAACCCCTCAATCCCGTTCGTGAAGTCATCCGGGTCGAGCCCGCCGCTTCCGGTTGCGCGGAGTTCATATTCGTGGACAGTGAGTTCCGGCAGGTCCCCGAGTTCGAACTGTAGCAGGTAGTTCCCGTCCGACAACGGCTGTTGGTGTAACAGTTCACCACCACCATCTGCCGTCGGTCGTGGCTCGCTCGTCACCTCACTTCCCCGAACGAACTCCGACTCATCGCTTGAATCTGCCTCCGATGAAGATTCGCCAGCGTCACTTTCGGAGGACTGCGCAGCCGATGTGTTCTCCGCCCCGCCGATCTCGGCTGCAGCAGGTGGCTCGTCGAGCGGCGTAACGATCAGGTCATACCCTGGATTGAGTTGCATCTCGCCGCGGTATTCGTTCCCGACCACGTTCTCCAGCACGTACCAGCGCCCGACCTCCCACTCGAAATCCGCAATCTCGTTATTGTGGAACACGGTCAGTTCCACTGGCGTCCCTTCGACATCCGCCAACTGAACTTTCCGAGCGATGGCGTCGTGATCCCACTCGTCAGTCCCTGTGACGCGCAGTGAGATATCGATCTGTTCCCCATCCTCGATGTCGTCCTTCACTGCCATCTACACCGACCAACGGACTCCCAGAATAAATAGATTGCCACTAGGAGAATCTAAAACACGAAAACTGAATTTTAGCGTAAACACAGCATCATAATAATTCAAGGGCGGTTCAGGGGCCACTGCGGAGACAGCACTGGAAAACGACGAGGTCGGAGGTCTTCCTCACAAACCGTAGCCAACAGAGGTTTTATGATAGAATTGAAAATAGGGACATCAGGATGCGTGAATATTTGTACTAGCGCAGAATAATCTTCCCTATGATCGGGACAGGGACCGCAGAAGAGTTCATCGACGACGTCGAATACCACAACCAGTGGTGGAGTGACGGCACTTCCCCTGAACTATCTCAGGCCACAGACCTTACCCCTCGCTCTGATTTCCACCGCGTCCTCAAGGGAACAAACACCCACTACACTGACGATGTCGAGAGTCTCGCCTACGCTATTCACGGACAAACCGGCATCGGGAAAACCACGCTTCTCCACCAACTCATCGCAGCTCTCCTCGACACAACGGACTTCCCACACCAAAGCCAAGACCTCGAACTCACCTCCGCACTCTCCCCCAGACAAATCCTCTATCTCCCTTTAGAAGACTCTCTGTATCAGTTGGAACGCCCAGGCGACGACATCAAACGCCTCAAGCAGGTTATCGACTACTTTCAGACCCACGTCGCACCCCGTCAAGGACAAAAGTTCATCCTCCTCGACGACGTCCAAGCCCTTGACCTCGACGAGAACCGCAAAGCACAGCTACTCGACCTTCTCGGCGAAAATACGTACGTATTCCTAACCGGCAACGTCCGCGCGCAGGTCAACCTCTCTACCGTCGAAACCGCCGACACCGTCGATGAATTCGAAGGCCCATGGCCTATTCTCCCAATGAAATTCATCGACACCGTCCAAACCGGCGAAGGCCTGGGCGTCACATTCACTGAAGAATTCCGAACCCAACTTGAACAATTCCAATCACCCGACTTAGACGGCCCATCACCGATCAAAACAATTCGAACTGGACTTTCCGGAACTAATTCGGAAACCAGTCTCGACACAGCTGTTGAGACGCTCTCAGAGCTCTGCTTCGGCATTTTTGACGAGGACGACCGAAACAACCTCCACGACGCCGCGCGCACATACCTCCGAACAGGCGGCACCCTCCACCAAACAGACGATACGTCAATCCGGAACGACCTCTCAAAATCCCACTTCCTCCTCTTCCTCTACAAAGAACTCGCCAAGCACCGATCCATCCAACAACCCGAAAACCTCCACCGACTCAGCTCCGTCGCCGCCACCAACGCCGGTGAAGAACTTCAGTACACCGACCTCAGCGACCAAATCGGCGTTGACAGACGAACCGTCGACAACTACCTCGACGTGCTCGACGAAGGCATCGCCGTCACCGAATCCCACGACTACTCCCTGCAACGCTACCGCCGCACCCGCTTGTACCTCCGCAACCCACGCCACCTCGTCCTCCTCTCCCAACGCCAGGAACACCACGGCTTCGAAGCGTACGAACAACAAGACACCCTCAACCACGAATTCGAATATAAACTCGCCCGCACCGTCGCCTTCGACCACGCCAAACGCCTCGCCTTCAACATCGGAGCATACGACGTCGAATACACCGAAACCGAATCTGGCCTCGTTGATTACATCCTTCACCGCAACGGAAACGTCCTCCCCTTCATCCTGTCCTACCACCCACACACTGGCAACGCCGAGACAATCGCCAAAGAATTTGATCCCGAATCCGGCCAGCACACCGTATCCGGCAGTGAGGAACTGCAGGAGTTAGACTACCAGGCACCGTACCGGTTTGTCATTACCGACAGCTTGCCACAGGAAGGTAGAAAAGATGAATCGCTAGTCATCAAGAAAGACGAGATCAGTATCTGCTATCTCCCATTCTGGTTGTTCTTACTGATCTGCTGAGAAAGCCCCCTACCGTCTATTTCGGCGGGCTGATCGATGTTCTGAGTCGTGCCCCTACGACCCCAAAGGAAGCATATTCGTTCCAGTCTCGCAGTTTACCGGCAAAGCGTCTATACCTCCGCGCTGAATTGTCAGGAGAGAATGGTATGACTGAGGCAGACGACTTGTGGCGGGCATTGAAGACGTTTACACGCCAGCGGGAACAACTCATCACGGTTCCCGAGACGCCTCGCTCACGGATGGATGTGATTGAATACTCGTTAGGGACACAACGGAAGGCCGAGTTGTACATCAACCAGCTCTTCGCATACTTCCTTGAGCCGGAGCAGCCACACCGGATAAACTCAGAATTTCTCCGCGTATTCCTCAATGGCCTACCCGACACGTGTGGATTCGAGGAGAACAAGAAGGCATGTCCGAAACTTGGTGTTGCCTTCTTGATTAGTAATCACTCGTAGAGTGCTTCACTTTCACTCCACCGAAGTCACACTTATTTGGTGGGGCTGCCTTGATTAATCGGAATGGCGCTTGACACCTCTCTGGATTTACTGACATTCCCTGCGCCCACCCTTGAACGCGTCCCCCAACCCGCAATCCAGGACGCTCTCCAGTATTTCGCGCCAGACTTCATCACCATCCCTGGCCCACGGAATCCAAACGCCCTCGCAGCGATCCAAGAAGCCGCTACAGACACCCCGTTCACGTATCCGAAACTCGGCCGGAATGGTCATCACATTCAGCACTTCCAATACACCTCTGATGCCGGCCTCCACAAGGTCACAGACTCACCATCACCCAACCCCACTATCGACATCCTTGCTGTCAAAAATCAAGCCACCCTCCAACACCTCAAGTCGGAAATCGAGTCGGACACTCGCCAGACAGGCAGCGATGCAGCGACGTACCTGATTATTCCGAAACTGTCGGTAGACTGGGACCCGACGACACTCTCGACAACACTCCCAAACCGCAAGGAAATCGCCGCCATCACCGCACTCCTTCCCGAGCCGGTAACCGTTCTCGCAGGTGGCCAGCCGACAGAGTACTACCACGAATGGGACCTCTCCCACAACGAATCAGCAGTAACCGTACCGATTACTGGGCTTGGTGCAACAGACCAAGCCCAGTCGAAACTTGCTCGATACTCCTGTACAGCTCAGGGAACGGTTGCCGCAGAAGCAGTCGACACCGAATCATTCGGTCTCACAGCCCTGAACGGTGTAGGACCAGCCACCGCCCAACGACTCCGCAACACGGGGTGTCGGACGACAGAAGATGTCCGCGAGCTCTCGGTAAGCAAGTTGACCGACCTCCCCGGAATCGGCCAGCAGACGGCCGAACAAATTCACGCCCACGCCGAAGTCATTGCCTCAGGCAACCCGCTCGTAGTCTCGAATCGGACACCAGTCAAGACCCGCGACGACCGCCCACCACTCTGCCTGGACATCGAAACGGACGGACTCTCGCCCACGATCATCTGGCAATTCGGCATCTACGACCCCGCGACAGACACCTACCAAGCCTTCGTCGAAACAAACGACCCCACGGACCCGGCAAGCGTCTTAGAAGCGTTCACCACATGGCTGCTCGCCAACCACAGCAACCGGACACTCCTCACATGGAACGGCCACAACTTCGACTACCAGCATATCGAACAGTTCCTCAAACAACACCATCCAGAATACACCGACGCGTGGGACACGATGTGGACGTACGACCTCTACAAGTGGGCCGTCCGAGACGGGAACGCACTCCTTCCGGGTCGCACGAACAAACTCGGGCACGTCGCACGCGCCCTCGGATACGACCCCACCGAAACAGGCCTCACCGGCGCACAAACGGCCGCTGCCTACCAAGAATTCATGCGACATCCAGACAACCCCGAGAGTGAGCCAGACTGGGACCGTCACAAAGCGTACTGCCGTGATGACTGTGAAGCCCTCTGGCACGTCTATCAAGCGATAACGGACGCACCGCGCCGTGATATGACCGACAGCGGCTCCAGTGGCGCGACCGGCCAACAAGCAGGCCTCACGGACTTCTAACCATGACAGACAGCAACCATCCCCAACAGTCCTCCGACGACCGCGTCGTCGACGCCGATTCCATCATCGATACGTTCCCCCGGGAGAGTCTGGCACCGGACTCCCAGTTCGTGCAGACAATCGAACGCCCGCCACGGCCAGCCGACACCGTCCCGACAGAATCTATCCTTCGGGCACGTCTTGCCGAGCAGTATCCATTCGAGCTGTTCAGCCATCAAGCGGAAGCGCTCACGGCGCTCGCTGAGGGGGATAACGTGACCGTCACGACATCGACGTCAAGCGGGAAAACCCACATTTACGCGCTCCAAATCGCGCGGAATCTCCTCGACGCGGGCGTCCTCAATGCAGATGGCTCGCGGGCCGCCGAACAAAACGAGGCGTCCACAGCGCTATGCGTGTACCCGATGAAGGCGTTGACGAAAGACCAGAAACAAGCCCTCGATGACCTCTACGACGACCTCGGCCTGGATATCCGGGTTCGCATCTATGACGGCGATACCACCGGCGACCGTCGCGCGATTCGAGAGGAGGCCGACGTCATCCTCACGAACTTCGCCGGGCTCAACATCTACCTCGAACACCACGACAAGTGGAGTCGCTTCTACAGCGCACTCGATCTCGTCGCTATCGACGAGTCACACACGTACACCGGCATCGAGGGCATGCATGTCGCGTGGATCCTCCGCCGCATGCAACGCGTCGCTGACTACTGGGGCAGCAGTCCACAGTACGTCCTCACCTCTGCCACCATCGGCAACCCACACGCACATTCAACGGAACTCATCGGCAACCCTGTCACCGTCATCGATGAGGACGGCTCCCCACGCGGCCCCCGAGACATCATCCTCTGGAACCCCCCACCACGCAACAAATCACGAGACAGCGACGCCCACGACGACCCGGTCGAATTTACCGAAAATCCCTCTAACGAGGACGGCACCAGCCCAGCGGACGAAGACGAGGCGGTCGACGAATTCGTTCCGGAGCGTGTGCCCGCGAGTGTCGAGGCTCCACGCATCTTCAATCACCTCACGGCTAACGACATCCGGACGCTCCTGTTCTGCCGTAGTCGAAAACTCACCGAACTTAGCGTCAAGCGCGCCAACAAACACCGTCAGGGGAATTCCGGCACCTACGACACTTCGACGACACCACGCATCGAAGCGTACAACGCCGGACTCGGCCGCCATACCCGCCACCAGCGCGAACACGAGTTCAAAGCCGGCGGGCTCACCGGGCTTGCCACGACGAGCGCCCTCGAACTCGGTATCGACATCGGGTCACTCGATGCAACCGTCCTCATGGGGTATCCCGGCCAGCGACAATCATTCTGGCAACGCATCGGCCGCGCCGGCCGCGAAGCCAGCCGCAGCCTCGCCGTCCTCGTCGGCGACCACCGCACTCTCGACCAGTACATCATCACCAACCCTGACTACCTCCTAGAGAGCGACGTCGAAGACGCCGTCGTCGACACCTCGAACAACGCAGTCTTTGCCACCCACGTTCTCGCTGCAGCCGACGAAATCGCCCTCGACAATAACGACATCGACACCTTCGCCAGCGAAACCCGTCTCCGGAGCGCCACCCAGATGTGGCGCGAAGCCGGCTACGTCGACGGCTACCTCGATGCTGCTGCCCACTACAGCGGCCCAGGCCGCCCCCAGACACGCGTCAACCTCTATGGCACTAGCGACACTGACTATCACCTCAAACTTGCTAAGGATGTCGACCGGGCTGCCCACGGCTTGACCGACGGGTTAGATTTAGAGCCGGTCGAACAGAATCGCGCCTACCGGGATTACCACGAAGGCGCAATCCGCTTGCTGGACGGCCAGCAGTTCGAAGTCACCAGCATCGACGAGGACCGCCCTCAGCCTATTATCAAACTCAAACCCGTCGACAGGGACTACTACACCCGCACCCGCAGCAAGGTCAACGTCCTTGATGCCGACACCGAACAGACACGCGACGTCAATGGCTTCACCCTCCACTTCGGGCGCGGCACCGTCATGGTCCACCACCACACCTACGACCAAATCAACATCAAAAACAACGAACCCACAATGCAGGGCATTCCCACCGACGTCCCTCCGATCCTCATGGACACACAGCTCTGCTGGGTTGAAGTCCCCGACACCATCGAAACCGCCCTCGTCCACAAATACCAGGACTACGGCACAGAGACCGGCGTTGACCCGGAAGATACGGGGATGGCCCACCTTGGATACATCGCCGGCTTGCATGCCGCCGAACACGCAACCATCCAAACCGCTCCACTGGAACTCCGCGTCGATAAAAACGACCTGGGTGGCCTCGCCACCCTCGTCATGGACACCCACTACGCCCACCCTGACTACGAGGACATCACCGACTCCATCACCGACTCCTTCGAAGCCGCCACCAACGCACTCGAACAACGCACCCAAGAACTCAACGACACCCACTCGTCCGGCTGGTTCATCTACGACGGCGTCGATGGCGGTCTCGGCTTCGCCCGCGCAATCTACAACAACTTCGAAGCCCTCGCCGAGCGCGCCCGCGACCAACTCCGCAACTGCAATTGTGGACAGCCAAATGGCTGCCCAGCCTGCACCTTCGACGAACACTGCGGCAACGACAACAAACCACTCCTCCGCGCCTCAGCCATCGACGTCCTCAACCAGTTACTCGGCGACACCACTCCAGACGACCTTACCGAACATCTCCCCGATGACGAATACGGCGGCGACCGCCGCCCAGTCATCTTCTATTCATAATCTCCTCTAACCACACCCTTTGACGACTGTATCTGTTCAGCGCCGGTAGCTGCGTTATGTTGTTGTAACCAGAGGATCCACTGGCTAATTGTCTCTCTAGTATGTGTGGAAAAGAATTAGTTGGGGACGTCAAAAATAGCGGTAGTCATGACAGAGTATTCTGACATGCCCGTGTACTTCCACCGACTCGCTCCAGGACGCCCATCTGAAGAGATACTCTACGAATTCTACAAGGAGGGGCTCATCATCTGCCATTACGAAAATGAAGCGAGTTTCTCAGACAACGATTATGACGATTCAACCGATATCGAGGAGATGGTTCAACTTGCTAAGTCCGGCGGAATCTGTCTTATCCAATTAGATGCGGACAACGACTACTATGACAGAGGACGAAAACTCGGGGTAGTCACCCCTGGAACGGAGCCATTCATTCTCGGGGTGGGAAGTGATGGAACACGTACGAAGCGATACACCGACTCGAAAGAAGCTAAAAACGTACTGGAGAACAACGATGAGATTGAGTATATCTACAAAGCCGTACAACTACAGGAAGACGTTCGTGAACTCGGGTCGGGCGAATTCCTTCTATCGAGCTATGAGCCACCATTTACTACGCTCACTCAATGGGGAGTAGTCGATGATCAGATTCGCTCGATACTTTCAGACACTCCTCTCCCAACTGATGAGCCGACGTCTTACTCACCTGACCAAACTGAACGGCTTTGCGAAGAATATCTCCGAGAAGAGTACGGATACTACCCACTAATCCAGCCCGGTGGACGCGGTGGAGTGAACCAGAGCTTCGATCTAATTGGCGGAATCAACAACAATCGAGCGTTCGGCGAAGTGAAAAACACCAAAGGCACATCAGACTCGGCGTTAAACGACCTTGAGGCTGAAGCAGGAAGCGGCAAGAGAGCGTTCTATTTCTCACGGAATCCTGTAGACCAAGATCGTGACGGTGTCGAAGTAATTCTTTTAGAGGAAGTCATAAACACGCTCCAGGAGATTAGCCGTACAAACTTGATGATGGAAGAGATGACCGCCCGGTAGAACACCATCCAAGACTCGGGGATACTCTCCATCTTACGCACCGTTCTGATATCTTCCCCCGAGGAAATCTGCATACCCCGAATTGGCACCAAGGCAGATTACTGCTGAATCCACAATCGAGGAAGTCGTCACGAGAGTGTCGATCACTAAAGTACCGGGTTGCAGATCGGAGTCCACAACAAACATGGCACTGTCCGACGCGCACACCATCTGGAGGTCTATTTAGATGGGGACACTTGTGATCGACATTGAAACTGCGAGCCCGTTCGAAGAGCCGCCGGAGAACTCGAATGACACCCAGTACTTCGAGTTGTTCGCCGTCAGCCTGGCGTACGCTGACGACCTGAACGACACACCGGAAACCGAGGTGTTGTTCCGGAGCGGCGACTGGGATGACCGGTACACGATCGACCTCTACGAGCGCCTCTTCGCGTGGTGTAACAACCGCAGCGTCGATCGTCTCCTTACATACAACGGTGCCTGGTTCGACGGCACGCATTTGCTGAACTGGGCCCGTGACATAGATGAGACTGCTGACCGAGACTTCTCGGCACGCACAGAGGCCTTGTTCGAGAACCACGTTGACGTCGCGCTCGCGGCCGCCGACGAGTACGAAGCCGAGCTCTGGGACGACCAGCACATCCTTCCTGACTGGAAAGTCTACGACCTCGTCGGCATCGATAACGATAGCGTCTGGTACGATGACTACGACCTTCCTGACAGCTATCTCTCTGGAATCGACGGGCAAGCCGTCCAAGGCAAGCACATTGGACAAGCTCTCGGTGACACATACGTGCAAAACATCGACGCCGGCATCGAACACACCAGCGTCCACAACGAACTCACCCAACTCCTCAAAGACTACTGTCTCAGCGACGTCGCCGACCTCATCGACCTCTACACAGCACTCGGCGGTTCCCGCCTCGACGACACCTACCGCCGGACCGCCGCCGACATCACCTGAAGTCGCCCCCTCGCTAAGACCGCAAAACCCTGGTCGGTTCTGAATCGAGGCCTTCTCAGTCCGGTGTCTCACCAGGATCCGAATCCGCTGCAATCCGATTCAGGAGCCTGTCTGCGGCGGTTGCCGCCGTAGTTGGTTCCAGTCCGTGCTGACAGTAGGTATCAACCACTGCTGACCGGATTTGATCGTCCGGCCGCTTCGGGCGCGGATCAAGGTAGCCCTCGTCACGGAGACAATTCCGGAGGTTTTCGGTTTTACTCGACCCGAACCGATGGATGTCTGGGACCTCCTCAAGAAGTGCGTCTGGATCGCCATCAACCTGATCGGCCAACACACTCACTTCATCGATGAAATTGTCGCTGACAGCGTCGATCGATTCTAACACGCCACGGTCAACAGCCTTCCCTCGGCCAACTGTATACGCCTCGACGAACGCTTCCAATGCGCTGCCATGCTGCCGAACCTGTTCTCGGGCTGTCTCCGCGAGGAGACCATCAACAGCGCCGACCTCCAGTAACGATTTGAGGTGTCCCCAGCGTTCGATGCCAGCAGTACGGAGCCGGTACAGTACCTCCGGGTTCTCGGTCACGTACCAGAGCGGCGCCGAAGCCGCTCCCTGTCGTGGGTCGAACATCGGCACGTCCAGTCGCTCACGGTACTCCCAGTGATCATCGCCGTCCGGCTCCGGCACGTCAATCGCACCGGACGTGTCGAGCGTCGGCGGCTCCGTGATCGGGTCATGCCCGTCGCCCGCGGTCAGATGCTGGAGACTGTATTCAACGTCCGCTTCTCCGAGGCGGTTCTCCCAGCGTGCGCGTTCGTCGTGTCGGGCCGTGAAGTAGAACACCTGTCGCCCGTCTCGCGCCAAATCAATCACGGTGTCAAGGACTGTTTCGGCCCGCTGGTCGTCGAACGGTGCGAGCGTCTCGTCAAGCAACAACGGTGGCGCAGTTTCCTGCTCTCTGTGTTCAACAAAGGCGACCCGGACCGCTAACAGTACCTGGACTCGTGTTCCACTGGAGAGGTTGTTCAAATCAACTCGCCGCTGTTCACCCGTATCGTAGGCTCTGAAGGTCCCATCATCGAGCCGGAGCTCGAACTGCCCATCAGTAATTCGACGCAAGAGAACGTCTGCCCGCTGAAACACCGGCTCCTGATTGCTGCTAACCGTCTCCGTCTCCACGACCTCCAGCAGCGTATCCGTGACCGCATCAGCAGCGTCCGCATCGAGCGCCTCTTCGAGCACCGCCAACGCCTCATCCCGTGCTTGGACAGCGTCAGCAATCTCCGTCGATGCCTTTGAGTCCTCGATTTCTTTCTCCAGCGTTGTTTTCTTCCGCAGGAACTCGTCGTGTTGCTCTGCGATCTCACTTTTCTCTTCTAGTTCTGCTTCTAGGTCGTCTTTAGGTCGATCCTCGATTGCTTCGTCATAGGCGTCGTGGTCACGAAGATCCTCACGCCGATCCACAAGAGTAGTTTCAGCCTCGCCTTTCGCCTTGACGGCTGCATCGTACTCTGCGTATTGCTCACACAGCGCCTCAAGCCGGTCTCGATCGCCAGGCTCCAAGTCACGCTCCGTAAACAGTGACCCCCACTGCGATCTGTACTGTTCGAGTTCGTCGTGTGCCTCAACGACACGCCCCTCGACCTCTGCGAGGCGCTGCGTTGCGTCCTCGTAGTCACGCTGCCGCTGTTCCAGACTCTCGACAACGGCTTTTGCGTCGGTACTCGTTTCGACCGCGTAGGCGTACGTCTCGGTCGTGTACGGCTCGACCGTCGTACAGAACTGCTCACGATACGTCTCAACTTGACCCTCTGCTTCCTCTAATGCCGCCTCTTTGCCAGCAACGGCTTCGTCGGCCGCCTGCCAGCGCTCGACGCGCTCGACGGTCACCGCCAGCTCAACATCGTCATCAACCTCGGTGTCGAACCGCTCCTGAAGTCGTTCCCGAGCCGCCTCCAATTCATCCTTAACGTTCTCGATGTCAAACTGCGCGCGAAGTTCATCCTGCTTCTTTGCTTCCTGCTCGTCAACTTCGATACTGCTCAGCCGCTCGCGGATGTCGGCTACACGTTCTCTGACCGCGTCGCCTTCCCACGTGGCCGGTTCCTCAAGCCCGGTCTGTCGGAACGTCTCCCTGTAGGTCGCCCGAGCAGATTCCGTACTGGCATCGTCACTCCTCCCACTGAGCGCCGCATATCCAGCCAAGCCAAGACCGAGAAGCGTCAGTACAGCGCCAGCCGGATTGACCCGCAGTGCAAGCATGACCCCAGCGAGCGCCGTTAAGACACCAGCCGCGACTGCCGCCACAACTGGTCCACGACTCCGTTGCTCGTCAGTGGCTTGTTCTGACGGGGCTGCAAGCCAATTCTCAAGCGCGTTCCGCCCGCTCTCAAGCGTTCCACGATCCGTCTGCCCCTCAGAGTCACCGCCGAGCCACTCGTCAACAGCAGCTTCGACCCGTTTCTTGCCCTCGACTTCAGCCACCTTGCTGACGAACGAACGGAGTTCAGCAAGATCATCCGTCTCAACCCCGCGGAGTATCTCGTCATCAACGTCAAGCGGAATCTTCTCCCGAATCTCATCCCGCTCAGTCGTTGCCTTACTTACTTCCCGCTCCAACCGATCACGGTCGCCTTCAGCGTCCGCGAGATCATCCCGGTACCCTCGCAGTGTCTGTAAATCCTCATCGCTGACGCCATCCGCTGGGAGTTCCGTGGCTGCCAGGTTCTCAGCAGCCTCACGGTACTTCGCGGCCGCCGCCTGCTCCCCACGCTTCTCCGCCTCGATTTGGTCTTCAAGCGTATCGAGCTGCTCCAGCTCATCACCGTCGAACGATTCCAACTCATTCGGGAACGACTCTACCTCTTCGACCCGCTGATCGTAGGCGTCTTGCGCCGTCCTGTACTCGATCGCCGTCTCAAGCAGATCGACGCGATCTCTTGCCGCGGCAGCAGCCGCAAGCTCCTCTTCTAGCTGGCTGAGCCGTGCCCGTTCCGCCTCAAGATCCGGGGCATCCCTCCGCAGTCCTTCAACCCGCTCGATGGCATCCTCCGCATCCTGCGTCTCACTAATCCCCCGAGTAGCCGGACTGGCCCCACCAGCAAGACCGAACTCCCCCCGCACTTCGTCGATATCGAACCCGCCAGTCGATTCGCGCTGAATGACGTTCGCAAACTCGCCGTCGTCGGTTTCCTCCTGCAGCATATCGTGCAGCGAGAGCGAATACCGACGCCCACCATCCAACGACGGCACCGAGATCGGATCCGCGGAAGCGCCATCCCGGATGTGTTCAGCAACGCCACCGTTGAGTTCGATCCGACGCGAGTCACCATCATAGGTGAGCTCCGTCCGTACGTTCGCCGCCGACGGCGCTTCGTCAGGCCACAGCGACCACCGGATCCCCTCCGCCAGCGTCGTCTTCCCAGCCGCGTTCGCACCGTAGACAACGTTCACACCCGGCGAAAACTCATCAACAGTGAAGCCAGCCGTCTCAAAACCCGGTGCACGGTCGATCGAGACGGCGCTAATAGCGATCGGCGTCTCCCGCTCGTCCGTTGGGTCCTGGTCAGTCTCGGGCTGGTCAGCGTCGGTTGGGGCTGGTTCACTCATCTGCCGTCACCCCCTGTTGCTCAACGAACGCATCAACGAGCTGGCGAGCCTGCCGGCGAAGTACGTCCCTCGTTTCGGCTTCCGTAGGACGGGTGTAGGACTCATCATGGCTCTTGAGCTCCCGATACGCGTTGGACTCATGAGTCTCTCGGACACTCGCATGCGCCGCCTCAATGACATCCTGGTACGGGTCTAATGGTTCATCGCCGTCGAGTGCGCGCAACAGGCCGGCCAAATACCCAATCGGGTCCTCGTCGCCAGCGCGTTCAGCGAGGTCAATCGAGGGACGAGTGTTGATCTCGACATCAATGACTCGTATCGACGTTCCGGCATCTGTGAGTTCAATCCCTTCGAGTTCCCCGCGCCGGCTGCGGAGATCGGTATGCGCATCTGTCCGCCCCTCGATCACCAGGTTTACGGCTAAGAGCTCGGTTTCAGTCCCACACTCCGTCACGACATCACGCAACTGCTCGTGAGCGGCATCAACGATATCATGGAAATCCTGTTCGGGGGTCGTTGAGACGCCTACCTCCTCGTAGTGCAGTGTCGCCGACCTGAGCGGCTCCGTATCAACCGTTCCGTCAGCCCCGACCGACAGAACCCACGCTCCGTGTCCGCCAGTCTCACTCGGGTCCAACGGCTGTAGGGAACCCGGATAGAGGACCGGCGGGTTGTCGTGACGTGTCCCCGGGACGTGCAGATGCCCAAGCACCCAGGCCGCATGCCCACTCGCCGCCAACTCGTCTACCTCGACTGGCGCGTACCGGTCCTCGTCACTGAGATCTGCGTGGACAACGCCCAGGCGTGGAATCCCCTCATCGGATAGGTCGTACGTGGCTACCGGACTCTTGTGATGGTACTGGCTTGGGAACGACCACCCGTCAATGTGGACACGAGACTCACCGTCCGCCCCAGTGAGCGATTGCCGCTCCCACGTCCCGTTCCGCCCGAGCAACTGGAGGTGATCGATTGCATCGGCCAAGTCCGGGAGCACACCGGCGTCGTGATTCCCAGCGACAGCGACCAGCGGGATGTCTGCCTCCGCCAGCGTGGCCGCCACGGACTCAACGGCACCGAACGCCTCGGCATACCTGTTCTCGCTGTCCACAAGATCGCCCGCAACGACGACCGCATCCACATCCCGATTCACGGCCGTCGCCGCGAGATCTGCCCACGCCTCCCGCGGCGAGAACTCAGCCGAATCAACTCTATCGGGGAGCCGACTCGGACGACGTCCAATATGGATATCCGCCGCACACAGCACCTCAAGTGAAGTCATCTGCTAACCAAATGAGGAGTAATTGACGTAAACCCCGCGGTCGGATCACCCCACAACGAAACCACTGCTCCACCCACCCGATTCACTCACACCCACTCAAACGACGCGTTATGCTGCGCGACGTACTGTGGCTCTAACTCTCATCCAGAACCGAGATCCGCTCCCATTCCCGACCGATGACCGTCCGCTGTAACATGTCACTCCCCGTTCCGGCACCAGTGTGTTTTACTTTCTACACGATATTGAACAGTCAATTAGTGTTGGGGGTACCTTACCACACCTCTTAGCACAACCGTATACGTCTCCTCGTGTGCATTCGGTACATGTACCAGTAGCTGATACCACGGGGCATTCGACTCATCAACGACATGCTCAAACACAGCCCTGGTGAACACGGCACCGACATTCCAACTCCCTCACATAACTATCTGAATACGCTCAGGGCGCACACCATAGTCAATTTTGGGCGGCCCCAGTTCACTCGTGCGTGAAGTCCTGAAACGTTTCCACAACCCGTTCTCGGATCAACTGATCCCGAGCATCCAAGAACTCCAAGAAGTTCTCAATCTGGCACAACGATTCATCACGCGGGATACAGTGTCGGTCGCGGTAATCATCAGTCCTTGTTCGAATCCACTCTTCAAACGGGAGTTCCTGCTTCCGAGCATTTTCTTCATCCGTCAGTAACTGTAGATTCGCCACCCTGTCACTTGCATCCTCGTACTGCTCAGCCCGCGCACGATCCATACCATACTCTTCAATCAAGTGATCCGCATCAAGCCGGTTTTGCGGGAATATGTGGTCTTGCTGGTATTCGACCCCTTCCCGGACAGCATCGCCGAAGTGCAGTAGCGACAGTAGGAGGAACGACTTTTGCGACCGATACGTCGTCTCCTCTAACAACGTATTGAGGACGTCCTCACTGAACCCAACAACTTTCCCACGGCCCCGCATCCGACTGTGGATATCTTTTAACGGAAACTCCCCATTCGACCCGTCTATCGCTGTCCGCGCATCATCCAACACTTCGTCTGGCCGTGAATTAAATGTCCCATTCAGCAACGCAGAGGTCAACCAGTAATGAATCCGTTTCCGTGCCTCCAGTCCGGCCTGTGATGTCCAGTCCAGCGACGGGTTGTGCCGGTAAATGTAGTATGCGATGGGAATGAGTGCGTTGTGACTGGTCAGGCTCCGGTTATCAATACCAAACTCTACGACAAGGTCAATCGCTTGTTTAATCGACTCTTGGAACCGGCCAGCCTCCCACACAGTCTGCATTCGGTCGAGATTCGCGTTCGAAAAGTTCCCAATCCGGTACTGGGGAATTGACTCCGTCCCGTACATCAACAATGCTTTCAGAATAAGATCAATCCCGAACTTGAAATTCTTGTCCGGATGCTGCTTGTTCAACCCATCGACAAATGACGTTATTTGCTCACGCGCATCTACCGAATCCTCCCCTTCACTCCACCGTGCTGTCGCCATCGACAGCAGGATTTCTGATTTACTCAACGGCGTCCCACCGTCATTCATTCGAATGAAAATATCCAGCACCCGCTCTCTGTCCGTCGTGTTCTCTTCGTGGTACTGAATCAGATCATCATCATGCACCGCATCGAATAACTTCTTTAACGTCGTCCCCGCAGTCCACCGCTTCTCATCCGGAATATCCAAGTCCGACGCAATATCCATGACATCATCCGACTGATCAATATTCAACACTTCACCGACCCGGTACCAGTACGTCCCCTCCGAATTCGAGGGGTCCGGCTCCCGAAACGAAAACTCGTATTGTAACCCAAGCTCGTCATCAACCGTCTCATCATCACCCGACAGTAGATTCAGATACAGTCGCTTCTGATTCCAGGCATCCGTATTCTTCCGCTGTGCATACTTTCGCTTCTCGGTGAATGTCCCTTTCAATCCGATGTAGAACGCCGTTAAACGCTGCTGGCCATCAAGAATCAAGTCCTGCTCATCAGGCAGGTCAATCTCGTCTTCCTCTCGAATCTTCTTGTTATGATACCGCATCTGCTCGAATTCAGGTCCATCCGGATGCACACTATCCTCAATATAATGTTGTATAAACTGATACTTCATCTCGTCAAGTGCATCCTCTCCGCTCAAATGCCAGACTAAAAACGACCCGATTGGATATCCCTGCATCAACGAATCAAACAGACGAATAATCTGATCCGCATCCCAAACAAACTCACGCTGAATCGCAGGCAACAAAATCGACCGGTTCACCCGATCAACAGCCTGCACAATACTCCACGATTGCGGCATATCCTAATTCTGTAATAGTGACCGCTCAAGAAACTTCCCTTTGAACGAACATCGATAACAGTGACTGACCGCCATATCTGCCATACATCGATTCTGACCGGTTCCGCAGGCTGAGGCAGATGACTAAAACATACTCTATATCGGTGTTATAATTAACCAGTCACCGGCGTACAGACCTCAGTAAATTATTCTTGACTGTTGAAGTGCGTACTAACCTCACAACGATTCACCTACTCACACTCACTCAAAGCCGTCTCACCTGAATCAAACGCAACTCGATAGAGCTGAGTATCTCGCTCGTCAGTAGTGACCGTATTCGCATCATCACTCAATACTGCAACGACTGCCCGTGTTCGCCGTGATACTCCTGATGATGCGGATCTGTTTCATCAGGGGTATCGACGGGTACGCGATCACCCTTAGAGAAGCGCTGCATTATCGGGTCAGACGACGGCGATGGTTATCATTACTTGGTATCTACGACCGCCCAGTCATATCGAGTGCCGCGTCGTTGTCACTCCCTCATCAGTGATCGAGAGTTCCGTTACGAACGCGGTGTGATCTCGGTACAGTTCGCTAATCCGCATCGCTGGCCCCGTATAGAACACCGGCGTCCCATCACCCGCCTCGAACGAATACCCATTCTCGAAATCTTTGCCCTTCGGGCGGTGCTCATCACCGATTAACACGCAGTCAAACGAAACGCGTGACTGCGCGAGTAACCGATTCAGATCAACATCAGCGTCGCCACCTCGGTACGGCGTCAACCCATCGTGGAGACACAGCACGTTCGGCCCGGGCGAGGCCGCCCCGAACGCGATATCGGACGGTGTCCACTCCCGCGAATGGAACTTCCCAACGTCGTTGATTCCCACGTTCCCCGCGGGGATTCCGTACGCATCTACAGGGGTGCCAGCGACAGAGGTTGGGTTCGTCGATAACTCTGTGAGGCGTCCTTTGTTCACCTGCTCTCTTAGCCACGCGATCCCGTCAACGGAGTCGGCGTGATCTGGTTCATACGACGTATGATCGTGCGACCCGATAATACCGTACACGGGGATTCCGCTTTCAGATAGCACTTCGAACCAGAACGCTACAGCCTCCAACGTATCTGCATCAACCTCATGATCCAGAATGTCGCCAGTGTGGATGACCGCATCCACATCCCTGTCAATAGCAATCTCAACCACCCGCTTTACTGTATCCACACTCAAAATCTCATCAATCCACGACACAGTCTTCCCACTACCCGTAATCGCCCGATTCTCATACCCAAAGTGAGTATCACTCACGAACAGGATTGACGTCTCCTCACCGCCAGTCACACGTTCACGCGCTCGACGCACCCGATTCGGATCCAGCAACACATCCACGCCATCACCCGGACTATCAGCCGCTGGTTCAGCAGGTAACTCAGAAAGCAACGCAATCGCACGATCCACCCCAGACCTCGACACCTTCACGGGAAGAACTTCACCAAACTCGGGTGCAACCGGCAACACAGCCCCAGACGGCACATATCGCTTGTCCTCCGGTCGCGGCTCCGCCACCGTAATCGCCGAAAACTCCGTTATTCGCTCCCCATTCCAATGTTGCCGCACGTACCCCTTCCGCTTCCCCAAATTCCGCTCCTTCTGCTGAGCGCCATAACACGATGCCTCATCAGCCAACAACTCATCACCGTATAGCACAGACCGCAACGCCGATTTCCACTCCGAATCCACCCCAGAAGGCAACGACCCATACAGAACAGAGAGAGAATCGTACAGCTCAGTCAACTCATTCCCAGAACCCATCGTATACGCGAATCCATGCTAGCCGGCAGGTATCAACTCAGCGATTATCCCTAAGAAGCTTGGATTGACTAGAGACGCTGGTTCTAAACCCTCTCCTATTGTGAGTGTACGTATGACCTCTGCTGAATTCGCTGACGTGTTCGCCTCGACCAGAGAAACGCTAGAGAAAGCAGGCATGGTCGATGACTTATTTCTGGATCTTGTTGCTTCCCGTCTTGTCGTTGAACGGGTCGGTGAATCGAGTAATCAGGATTGGTGGGAGTCACGGATTCTGTCTGAGACTGGTCGCACCCGGCTGTCTGAAGTAACCCCGAAAACACGGCTGAAATCCCGAATTACTCTCGCATTGAAAGTCGGCCGCAAAGCAGAATCGGATCGGGTTGCTGATGACTCAATCTCGCTTTTCTCCTTTGGGCCCCAAATAGAATCACGCCTTACCGCTGCTATCGAGGAACTGGAGAGTGACGACGATCTGACGTTTGAAGCACTCGAAGACCTGTCGGTTCAGTCGCTGGAAGAGGGCTGGACAGACGGTATAATTACCGCAACTGCGTCGAACATCTCCAGTACAGACACCACTGAGCCTCAGCAGAATCCAGGAACGGGTGAATCATATCTGGTTGGCGAGAGGAGTTATACGCAAGATGAGATTGAGCCCGACAAATGGAGAATCCTCACCACTCTTCTCCGGGGCTACGGGCAGTGCACCGACGAGCTCCAGGTGCCGTACTACACTCTTGAGTCAGAACTTAAATCGGAGAACGCGTGATGAGTTCGTATGAGTAACGAACCCGTCGAGCCAGAGGATGGAGAAGAGGTAGAGAACGAAGAGAGCCTCGACCCGAAAATCGCCCATCACAGCACGTACATCGATGAGACGAAACGTATTCTCCAAACCTACGTCGAATGTGGTTCTTACGAGGAGTTGGAACGCCGTGTCGTTGAGGGGAATATCCTGAACAAGAATACCGACGAATATAGAACGAACATTCTCCGGGAGGTTACGCGTCGACACATCCCCGACAAAGAGGAGTACATCGAGACCCCGCTGATGCAGGTGATAACTTCGGAGGTCCGTAGTGACGTTATTGACTGGTGTCTCTACTACGAGTTCGCCCAAGATCCGTTCATCCGACTGGTTACTACCGATTTCCTCTACCCCGAATTTGAGCGTGGAACGCTCTCCGTCCAAGCAGTCGACATCGTAGAGTTCATCGAATCGATTCAGGAGAACTACGCCGACCTGCGGGATCGCTCTGAGTCTACAATAAACGAGGCCGCTACGAAGTACCTCACCGCCCTCCGCAACTTCGGTCTCTTAGAGGGAACCCAACGGAAGGAATTTGCAGTCACATACATCCCTGATGAGACTATCGCGTACGTGGTGTATCGACTATTCCAGAAAGGCGTGAACTCGGCATCAGAGATCATTGAACACGACGACTGGAAATTGTTCCTCATGAACGAGTCGGAAGTACAGCGACGGATTCGAGATATCTCTCCCCAGTACGTAAATTATGAGAAACGCGGCTCTACACAACGACTCGTGAGAAAGCACGACAGTATGGAGGATCTCACCGATGCCTTCTGAGTTCCAGGAACGGCTTGAAGAGGTCGAACGGCTTGTTCGAGATGACCGTGACGAGGTCGGGAAGCGAGCGGGGGTCCCATTCATCGTATTCACGTACGACCCGGGTGACGAAATTGAGGTCGATGAGGAGGTTCGAAACCTCATTGAGAAACTGGAATATCACGACCAGGATGTCGAAGCAATCGATATGCGTAATCTGGTCTTTACGATCCTCGAAGAACGCGGGATTCTGGATAACGTTATTGACCTCGAACGCCGTGACAAAGAGCAACTACTTGACGGCCTGAAATCGTCGCTGCTGGACGACGGTGAGATGGGAAAGCTGGCTTCAGCTATCGCCGAACAGGCAGAGGCAGCAGATACCGTTATCGTCTACCGGATGGGTATTCTCTATCCGTTTGCAAGCGCGTCCACTCTGATGGGACAATTAGAAACGAATACGCCGGACGAGACCCCAATCGTATTCTGTTACCCGGCGACAGTCGATGACAAGAGCTTAAGATTCCTCGATGAATCTGAAGGAACATATTACCGCGCAAGGGTGATCGGACATGAGTGACACGACTACATCACACCAGATACACGAAATCTTCTACCGGTCGATCAATCGGAAAATCGACCGCGTCGTCAAGGTCGACAACGACGACCCGAGTGTCGTCAAGAAAGAGCTCGAAGAGTACATCCTCACACCACAGCTCGAACGGCACTTCTCGGACGCATTAGAGGCCGTCATCGACACCGAACACGCACAGACGGAAGACGTCGGCATGTGGGTCTCGGGGTTCTTCGGTTCCGGGAAGAGCCACTTCATGAAGATCCTCGGGCACGTTCTGGAAAACCGCGAATTCGACGATACCCAGGCGGCCGATATGTTCCGGGATCGCATCGAGGGCAACGAAATGCTCGACGGTGCGGTCGGCTCCGTGACGCAGAAATTCGACTCGGAGGTGCTGATGTTCCAGATCGGCGCGAAAGCTGATGCCTCCGGGAGCGAGTCAATCACGGAGATCATTCACCGTGAGTTCAACACCTCGCGTGGCTACGCGTCGATGCCCTGGGTTGCCCAGATGGAGCAGGAACTCGAATCTCGGGGAGTCTACGACGACTTCGTCAACGCCATCGAGGCGAACACCGGGAAAGACTGGACGGAGGCCCGCAAGGACGCTATGTTCGTCCGGTCAGACATGGAGACTGCCTTGGTCGAGGCAACCGACGAATTCGACGACGAGGACGATGCAGCTCGGGCGATTGATGACGTCCAGGATAACGTCCTGATCAACCCTTCGACGCTCGCTGAGGACATCGTTGACTACGTCGAGAAACGAGAGGAAGAGACAGGCGACAACTGTCGGTACTTCGTCTTCATCGACGAGATCTCCCAATTCATCGGCGACGACGGACAACTCCTCTTGGAGCTACAGAGCATCGTCGAGGAATTCGGACAGAAGGGCAAGGGGAAAATCTTCCTCGGAGTCACGTCTCAGGAGCAGCTCCAGCAGCTGATTCCCGGCGTGCTCGAAAAGGAAGCCGAGGAATCGAAGGTCATCGACCGCTTCCCACACCGGTTTGACCTCACCTCCGAGAACCTGGATAAAGTCGTCCGCGACCGTGTTCTCAGTAAAAAAGGTGAGTACAGGGGTACAATCGGTGATCTTTACGACGAGCATGAAGGGTTCCTCTCGGCAAAGTATAAACTCGAATCTAGCCAAAGTCTAAAACCGATTACTCGGGACAACTTCATCGACTGTTACCCCTTCCTCCCCTACCAGCTCGACATCCTCCCGGAAATCTTCAAGTCACTCGGAAAAGGCTCCGACGATCAGTTGGCCGGGAGTGAGCGGACGCTGATTGACGTCACACAGAGCGTCCTTAAAGACAAGGAGTACCTCTACAACGAGGAACTTGGGGCGCTGGTCACGCTGGACATGATCTTCGACGAGATCAGCAACGACATTCCCAGCAGTGACGTCAAATCCATCCGCGAAGCGAAACCGAAAGACGCCGACACGGAAACCGCACGGCGCGTCCTCAAATCCCTCTACCTGCTCCAACAGCTCCCCTGGATTCCAAACACAGCGGACAACATTGCCACGTCACTCCAGCGTGAACTCGGCCCAACCCAGGAGTTGGAGGGTGAGGTGGAGGATACGCTTGACGCGCTTGTCGACGCCGGCTTCGTCGGCCGGAGCGAGGAAGGATACCGGTTCCTCCGCGAAACTGAACGTGAGCTCGAAAACGAGATCAAGGGGATCGAAGTTGGTCCTGGCGACATCCGCCGGTCGTCCAAGCGCTTCCTGAACGACATTCTCGACGAAACCTCTCGCGTCAACTACGAGGGGCAGACGTTCCAGCTGAACTTGAACATCGACGGCGAGGAAATCACGTCCAAGGGCCATATCGCCCTGAAGACCTACTCGCCGATCTACCAGCGATATGAAGACCTGGATCCGGACGGTCTGAAAACGCAGAGCTTCAGTGAGGACGATACCCTCTACTGGATCGCCGACGACGAGAAGCAACACGCGATCTACGACAAGCTCAAATCGATCTACCAGATCAACACCGTCGTCAAAGAGAAGCGCGGCAACGAACTCAGCCAGGAAGAACAGGAAGCACTCGGACAGAAACAGGAGGACCTCCAGCGCCTCCGCAACGAGGTCGAGCGCGAGTTCAAACGCAGCTTCCAACGCGGTGTACTAATTTACAACGGCGATACCGAGGAATTCGACGCGACCAACACCTCACTGAGTTCACTCGTCGCTCGGAAGACCGACAACGCCATCCCGAAAGTCTTCACGAACTTCAAGCACGGTTCCGCCTCGGTCAAAGACCGACACATCGAACAGATCTTCGGTGACTTGCAGGACTCGTCACTCCCTTCAGTATTTACTGATCTCGGCGTCGTTCAGGACGGCGAGCTCATCGCGGAGGCCCGAATCGCATCTGAAGTCGAAGACGAGATTCAGCGCCGCGAGAAAGCCGGGGAGGACCGCACGGGCGACGACCTGATCAACCAATTCGCAGAGCCACCCTATGGCTGGAGCCGCGAAGTGGTCAGGCTCGCCGCCGCCGTCCTCTTCCGGAACGGGTCCATCATCCCGACCTACAAGGAGCGAACGCACGAGACATACACCGAGGATGGTGCACAGGAGTTGTTTACCCAGGTCACGAAGTTCAAGTCCACCTCGTTCGACGAGCGCGAGACCGTTGATGTTGAAACGAAAACTGACGCAAAGCAGCTCCTTGACCGCCTGTTCGACCGAAAGGTCAAAGCAACGGACCAGGCGGTCGATGAAGGTATTCGGAATGCATCGAACAACTGGGTATCCACTACGAGCACTCTACTGTCACAACTGAAGCGGGTGGACTTCCCACTGGCCAACGACGTCGAGGAGTTCCAAAACCGACTCAACAACCTGATCCAACAGCCCACCTCTGCCAAGCGCATCAAGAAGTTCGTTGAGTTTGGCGATGAACTGGAGGGCCTCGCTAAAACCGCGAAAGCGGTCGCCGAGTACTGTGGCGAAATGGGTGGCGAGAACCGCCTGAAGGAGTACGAGACGATTCAGGACTTCATCTCTGGTGAGTGGGAGACACTCGTCGACGAAGCAGCTGACCACTCCGAACTCGTCGACGTCAGTGACGAGGCTCGTGACGCCGCTGACCGCGTCAAGAACACACTGGATACCGAGGGTGTCATTGAGCAGTGGAACGACGTTAAAACCGATTACCGGGCGGCAGCGGAGACCTTCGCCTCGACGTACGAGGAACTGTACGAACAGCGCTATGAGACCTACACCGCTTCAATCGACAACGTCAGAGCGTACGCGGGTGACGACATCGACGATGATAATCTGGAGTTGGCACTCTCGGACTTGACGGAGCGCCAGGGCGAAGGATCGGTCGATCTGGACATCTCCAGCAAGGACCATATCAACCCCACACCCTCGCTCACGCGCCTCATCGAGCACATACAGACCGTCGACGCGTACGAGCGCTCAGCCAAGAACGAAATCGACGACCTCGAAGATGAAGACGACGATGGGAAGACCCGCGAGAAAGTGGACACGTCCGCCATCTTCGGAAACACCGTCGTGACTGAGGCTGACGACATCGAGGAGCCAATAACCGACCTCCGAGAGAAGGTCGAAGAACTTCTTGACCAAGAAGGAGACGTCGAGATTCGGTTCCGGTAGGGTAACCTCTCGAAATAATCTTCTGCGCTGCATCTCCCGAGCGGTGTCCAAACGGTGACGGAACGAGCCCGTGACCCAATACTATAAGAGACGCCAACTGCTTGTCGGTGGTATGTCATCGCGGGCGGGAATCACGACACAGCGTACTGCTGCCCGCCCGTTTCGTGGCAGTACGCGCTCCTCTAATGTCCATGTCCACGACACACGGTCAACCTGGTCTCTCGTCGGATCAACGCTCAACTATCCGAAGCACGATCCTCAGCACTCGCCGCACGCTTGAAGACGAACTTCGCCGACAGCTCGAAAAGTACGGTATCTACGAGGAGAAGCGTCTCCCGCTTGACGACCTCTCTCACCTGTCCGCAAAAGAACGCCACACTCGACGAACGCTAGATGCCGCTATCGAGCGGGAACTCGAATCTACGGAAGGAGACCTGGAGCGCTCGATTACCAACTACGTCCGCGAGGCAACGAAGACCTACCTCAACCGCTTTGTCGCACTGAAGACCATCGAAGTTCGTGGCCTCGTCGAGGAATCCATCACCGAGCGTCCAGAGTACGGCAACCGGTCGTACATGCACCACACCGTGGCGGAGATCAGCGGCGAGCTAACCAACGCTCCCGACGACGGCTTCGGTGCCGCACTTGATCTTGCGTATCAGGAGATCGGTGCGGAGATTCGGATGATCTTCGAGGAATCCGAACACACCGCTATCGATCTCGACGCGCAGGTTCGAGAAGAAATCCTCGACGAACTGGATGCAATCGACGACGATGCCTGGGAGAGCGACGAAGCACTGGGCTGGGTGTACCAGTACTTCGGCGAGGAGGAGCGTGAGGATATTGACGAACGTGTCGATGAGGAGAATTACAAGATTGCTGGGACAGATATCGCTACGAAGACTCAGCTGTTCACTCCCCGGTATATCGTTGAGTGGATGGTCGATAATTCCCTGGGGCGGCTGTGGCTCGAAATGCAGGATGGCCGAACCAATATTGATGATGAGGACAACTGCTTCTATCTCGCACCGTTAGAGGATTCTCTGACTGACCGCGAGACGAAGCCGGTCGAAGATATCACTGTTCTTGACCCTGCTTGTGGAAGCGGTCATATGCTGTTCTATGCATTCGACGTTCTTTACCAGATGTATCTGGAAGAGGGTGAAGTTCCTGAGAAGTACATCCCCCGCGAGATTCTTCGGAATAACCTCTATGGTGTCGATATTGATTCAGGAGCTGCACAGATTGCTGCATTATCGCTCTATCTGAAGGCCAAAGACCAATCTCCTGATGTCGAGATTCCGCAGTTGAACATAGTTTCAGCAGACGCCGTGCTGATTAACGGTGAAAGGAAAGAAGAGATACTTGATCGTGCGGGCTCGGAATTGGAGAGGGAGATTCTAGAGGAGATCTGGGATAGCTTCGGTGACATCCGTGAATTAGGCAGTCTAGTTCAGATCGAAGACCGCATCGATGAGGTCCTCGACGAATACCGGGAAGAGTTCGGGGCAACTGGCCAGGCTCAGTTCACGAGCGGTGGCGGACTAACCTCTCAATCGACCTTCGTTGCAGGAGGTGAGGAAGAGTCTTGGGACGAAATCAAGTCTCGGCTAATGCAGAGCGTACAGGATCTCGCTAGTGAAGCACTCGAACACAATGACCCAATCGAGGAGATGTTTGCAGCGGAGGTGGGGAAAACAGTCGAACTACTCGATGTTCTGATGGAGGAATACGATACGGTCGTCAGCAATCCACCCTATCTGCAGAGTAAAAAGATGGGTGAGACATTGAAGGACTACCTCGGGGATCACTACGTGGGGAAATACGACGTCTACGGGGCCTTTATCGAGCGTTGCCTCTCATTCTCTTCGGATACGGGCCATGTTAGTATGGTCACCCCGGAGAATTTCATGTTTCTCTATTACTTCCGAGGATTGCGAAAGAAGCTCCTGAATGAGAGTTACTTCATTGAAGCAGCCCACCTGTCTGGTCATTCTTTCTCAATGAAAGACCGGCCATTCACTATTCCGTTTGTACTCCGTGGCACCCCTCCAAAAGATGGGCAGTACTCCCGGTTTTATCGTATGACACACGAGCAAAACCGGTATGATAACCACGAAAAAAAGATAGCTGGCCTTGAACAGATCGCTCGCTCACTCCGTTCTGGTGAGTCACCCGATGATGTGTACACATTTTTCCAAGGAAGGATTAATGATATTGGCAGAAGGCCCTTCCTCTATTGGTTTGGTGAGGAGACGCTCCGTCTGTTCACCAAGTATGAAAGCCTGAAAAATGTCGCTGACCTAAATCAAGGGCTCTCTACGAGTAACGACGAGGGACTCGTTAAGAAGTGGTGGGAATTACCGGATGAACTCCGCGAAAAGGAATACACTCGGTTCCAAAAGAGCGGGACAGACGCGGAATACTACGACTATCCTCAGGACTATGTTCCCTGGGCTGGTCGGCGAAGCGAATTAGAAGAGAGCGGAGCCAACTTCAGGAACGAGGAGCATTACTTCGAGGAAGGAGCCACATTCAGACGATTTGGATCTTACTTCGTCGGCCGAAAGCAGTACGATGACGGTATTTTCTCAGACAAAGCGATATTCGCAACCTCGGATGAATTAAGCGACGAACTGCTGCTCTCTCATTTTAATGCTACACTGTTCCGGTATCTGGCTAGCGGTCTCAATCCGGGGATCAATTTCGAGATTGGTGACGCTGAACGCTTCCCAGTGAAAACGGAATTAGAGCGTCAGGAGAAGTTGGAGTCCCTGGCTTCGTTGGCAGTTGAGAATAGAGAAAAGATCTCCTCGATCAATGAGATCTCTGCCGACTACAGTGGTGAGACTGTTGCTGATTATCTTGAGGAGGAACCAACCGATCTTCTTGCAGCAGAAGAAGCGATGCAGGCTCGCATCATCACAGCACATGGTGCGTCCGACGAGATTGTTTTCGACGAGTACGACATCTCACAAGAGATTCGTGAACAGATGTACGCTAGCCTGCCGAAGAACACCGTTGAATACCCTGTCGCTAGGGAATGTCACGTTGAGTACCCTGATGCGCTTGCAGAGCACATAACCCTCCAATCTATCTCCGACGAGCGACTCATGGAGGCCGTCAATACGTTGTCGTCGATGGACAACCCCACCTTACGAGAGGCTGCCCTGACGACAGAACTGTCGCCGTTAACGATCGCACAGTTGCGGTTTGAGCATGATTTGTACTCAGATGACGAAGTTACAGAATCTGCAGGCCGGATCATCTCATTAATTACCGGTTCATTATTCGGTCGATGGGACACGGGCTGTAACGTTCCGACAATCGACGACGAATTCCTCACATTCGATGTCGGAGACGAGACCATCGAAACGCTGACCAGAAACTCTATTCCGGCGCTATTTAACGACAGCACAGCCGCTGATGAAGCGTTGGAAACTGCGCTGAATTCCAGTCTTGATGAATGGATTCGTGAGCGTTTCTTCCGGTACCATCACGTTGATGAGTACAAACCGCGAGGTGAACGGAGCCCTATCTACTGGCAACTAGAAAGTCCCAACGGCGGATTCAGTTGCTTTGTCTACTATCACGAGATCGACGAGAACACGCTTCCTAAACTCCGTGGCCAGTATCTCGATCCCCGTATCGGAGAACTCGAAAACGAACTGGAAACACTTAACGCTCAAACCAGTGGTGAGAACCCAGACAAGGAGCTTCTCAACAGGAAAGAGGAAGTCCAGAATGACCTCGAAGACATCAAAGAGTTCCGTGAAACCATCGACGAGATGATTGACGATGGCGTCACTGTCGATGTCGAGGAGGGTATCTGGGAGAACATCAAGGAGTGGGATCAGTACGAGGTTCTCGAAACTGGTCTCCCGAAGCTGAAATCCAGTTACTCACGGTAGGTCCATCTCAGATTCACTAACATGGCTTTCGACGAGAAGGAGTTCTACAAGTATGGAAAACCTGTCGGGAAGTTATTCCAGACGCTCTCGACCAGCTTCTTCGACACTTACGAGCATGGCCGGCCGTTCGGAGAAGGGGTCGAGGGAGGATGTCCCCCAGATTTTCCTGAATCACGATGGGGGCTGGAGTTTCGCCGAGTGATGCACAATACCCCTGTGTGGGGTGACGAGTGCCTACAAACTGTTCAGGGACACGTCCTCTACCACGTAGTCTCGAATGCCAGGGCGAACGAAGATGAATTGCAAGCCTATTTTGATGAGTCCGACCGTGGCGATCAAGAGCAAGCGCTCCGGAACCTCTCGAACGCTTGGCGAGATGAGTTCGCCGTCAATGACCCGATAGAGGGTGAAGTAGCGGACAGGATGCGTACGGCAGAGTGGCGGATTTCGATGGCATACTATGCGATCTACAAATCGTTCAGTGCCCTCATGCGATCGAAATTCGACGATATCCTTGCGGATGGGCGAGGTGGAACCCACGTCCGTATGTGGAAGAAACACAGATCGGAGATGCTTGACGAACTCACTGACTCACTGTACGTGTATCCCTTCATGTACTTCCCGGAGGGGGTTTTCTCGGACTATTGGTTCGATTGGTCATCCCCCTATCCTGATTGGAATGGCCGATCCTCTGATATCGACTCAGTACTGAATGAGAAGGCACGGGATTCGCTTTCGGAGATGTACCGTTATAGACAGTCTTTCCACGAGGATCCGGATGCTCCCTGTCCTACTTTCTTCGATATGCTCCTGAACTTGCGCCATTGGGCGAACTACCATCGAGGAGGCGTGTTCAGCCGGCTGTACGGAAGCGGACTGAGGTTTGCTATCGACGAGGGACTACGACTAATCACCTTCACTGGACTCGCAATTACGGAAGTCGGATTGATTCAGTCCCTCGGCTATGATACCGTTGAAGAGGAATTCCTGGCGTTTGAACAGAGTTCGAAGGAAGGAGTCAGGGATAGTTCGTACTTCCCGGCCAGACGATTCGCAGTCTACGAGCAAGCGCTAGGTGATTGAGGAACAATCTAGTGACCCCTCTGTCTTGTCGATAAGCGTCTTCATTTCCCGAAACAACAATCAATCCCCGCTAAAAAGGGGAACACAATGGGAGATCTTGCGGACAGTATTATCACGGAACTCCGGCAGAAGTTCGACCGACACCCAGTCTGGGTGTGGTACGACGCCCAGGAGAAGTACAAGGGCGTCCTCGACGAGGTCGAAGCTGCACTCGACGACGTCACGCTCGCACGCTACGACGGCAGCTACTTCGAACTGAAGCGCCGCCTCTACGAGGAAGACCCGAACTACGAGAAGAACTGGCTATTCTACATCCCCGAATCACGGAACGAAGCAGAGTGGTTCCGCGATATCCACGCCCTCGGACGACAGTACCGTGTAACAGTCGGTCCGGACGTTGATGGAGATAATACCCCAGTCGCCCAATTCCTCATAGAACACGACGACGAGATTCCCGACGCGTACGAAGATTGGGGCCAGAACCCCGAGGTTCAGCGCCTCGCATTTTTCTGCGTTCTCTTCGACACCGCTGGCCCGGAGACGGACGATTGGGTGCGAGCATATCTCTCGAACCCTGAAGAATATCGTGAGACAATCGAGGACAATGCGATGGCAGACGCTTGGGACGCCCAGCTCCGAGAGGAGTACGGTGTCACTGCGGGGCTCGACCCGAAAGAACTAGCGACTCAGCTACTCTTCGGCGAGGTGTCCAGCCGCGCACGGACGTCTCGGTACGATGAACTCGCTGCGGACGACACCCGCGCTGCTGCATCGTTCTGCGACGAGTGGCAGCAGTACGCCCCTGCCGAGTTCCGGCGCTACGCCGAACGAATCGCGGAAGACTACGACCTCGCGGAGGCCGTCGTGGAATCGGATTCGGCCCACTGGGACGCTACGGCGTTCAAAGGCATCGACATGGGTCTCATCCGGCTCGTGATGGAACGACTCGCTGAAGAGACGTACGCTGATCTCCCCGACATCGCCGTCGATCTCGAACAGACCGTCAAGAGCCGACAGAACAGCTTCTGGAGCAACGAGGACCTCGTCGATTGGTCCGTCCCTGCCCGAGCTATCGAAACCCTCCAGCAGATTGGAACCGTCAACGCGGACGAGGCGAAGACCCTCACGTCAGAAGAACTCGCCCAAGCCTACACGGGCGACGACGGCTGGTGGCAGATCGACGCGTCCTATCGGCGATACATCGATGCAACCCGGAAGACCACGTTCGTCTACCCGAAGGAACCGGTGGTGAAACGGCGGGTCACCAGACACTACATGTCCTTCCTTCAGGATGTCAATCGCCCACTCGCCGATATCCTGAGTGACGATCCGACGCTCGGAACCCCACAAACCTCGTTCTACGAGGAGTTCGCTGGCCTGGATAACGGAACGGCGATCATCATCTGTGACGGCCTGCGCTACGAACTCGCCGAAGCGATCCAGGAGAATCTCGGACGGCAGACCGACTTCGAACAGAATTTGAGCGCTGTCAGCGCAGCGCTGCCGTCGATTACCGAAGTCGGGATGGCAGCACACCTACCCGGCGAACTCGGACTCTCTCTGGACGATGACGACCTCGTCGTGACTAGCGGTGGCGAGGCGATGAACGGCAAATCGGACCGTATCGAACGGCTCAGCAACGCGGGCTTCGAAGTCGTAGACATGGACGAGGTGAGCGACATCTCGCTGGAGCAGCTGACCGAGTCCGAGCCGGTTCCCCGCGTCGTCTACTCCGGGACGATAGACAAACTCGGTGAGAATCTCGACGACGACGAAGCGTTCAGCCAAGTCGCCTCGCACGTCGACGACGTTGAACGTACAGTCCAGCGGCTCAAGCAAGCCGGATACACCCGGTTCGTCATCACGAGCGATCACGGGTTCCTCTACACAGACCGACTATCTGACGACCTCAAGGTCGAATCACCTGACCTCGCCTCTATCGTAAAGCGACGGTTCGCGGCTGCGGACAGCGATACTCCACTCGTCGATACGGACGAGTTCATCGAGATCGACCCCGATGCGCTGTCTGACCTCGGAATCAATGCCCCCGACCTGAAGTTGCTGTTCCCCCGAAGTGTCGCGTGCTTCAAGGCACAGGGTGGGAACATGCGCTACTTCCACGGCGGGATTTCTCTCCAAGAGCTGCTCGTCCCGTGTCTCACCGTAACGACCGAAGGAATCGAGGAAAGCGCGTCGATCACCTACGACGTTTCCATCCCCGATCCGATCACGAACTCCATCGTCCCCGTGGAAATCGAGGCCAAAAGCGGCCAAGTTGCCTTCGACCCAGCACCGACCCTGGAAGTCCGTGCGAACATCGACGGTGAGCCCGTTGCAGACCCTGCTTCGATGGAGATCTCGCCGGGAACCAATACCACTCGGGTCCGGCTCAAACAGGGCGCGATCTCCGGCGAGGACACGGTACAATTTGAAGTCATAGATACCGACACCAGAGAGACGATAAGCAAGCAGACGGTCAAACTGGATCTGCTCTTCGGGGATGACGATATGGGGTTCGACGTCTAATCACCGCCCGTTCTCAACGATTTGTGCCGATCGGCCCGAAAGTAGATTCGAAGCAGCCGTCAATAGTTGATTGGCCCCGTTTTACCGACACCAATATGCCCCCGGCTCTGTTCCTCCTTTACAATGACTACTGAGGACGTCGATCAGAAAGCACTCGACGTCTTTCCCGGACGCGTCGTCCGGAAGGATCTCGTTCAGGACATCAAATCTGGCGCGAACGTACCCACCTACGTTCTGGAGTACCTCATCGGGCAGTACTGCGCCACGGATGATGAGGAATCACTTGAGGAGGGACTCGAAAAGGTGAAAGAGATTCTGTCGAAGCACTTCGTCAGGCCTGACGAAGCCGAATTCGTCAAAAGCGAAGTGCGCGAGCGGGGACGCTATCGAGTCATCGACAAGGTGAACGTCCGACTCGACGAGCAACAGGACGCCTACATCGGCTCGTTCGTGAACCTCGGCTTGAGCGATGTGGAGATCAACGAGCATCTCGTCAGCAAACATCCCAAGCTCCTCGGCGGTGGTGTGTGGGCTATCATCGACCTGGAATACCTCCCCGATAACGCAAACAGCCCGAAGAGCCTGTTCGGAATCGACTCGTTCAAACCGATTCAGGTTTCGAATCTCGACCTCGACCAGCTGAAGGACCGTCGCCGTGAATTCACGCGCGACGAATGGCTTGATCTCCTGCTCCAAAGCGTCGGATACGATCCTTCCGCATTTTCGGAGCGCGAGAAGTTCCTCTTCCTCACTCGATGTATTCCGCTCGTTGAGTCGAACTACAACTACGTCGAGCTAGGTCCCCGTGGAACCGGGAAGAGCTACCTGTATCGGGAGATTAGCCCGCACTCCATCCTCATCTCCGGCGGCAAGACGACCGTTGCAAAGCTCTTCCTGAATCTCAACACCGGTCGGATTGGCCTCGTCGGCCGCTGGGACGTCGTCGCCTTCGACGAAGTCGGTGGGCTCCAGTTCAGCGACTCCGAAGCAGTCCAAATGCTCAAGGACTACATGGAGTCCGGGAGCTTCTCCCGCGGAACTGAAGAGCTCACTGCACAGGCTTCGATGGTCTACGTCGGAAACATCGACCTCGACGTCGAAGGCGTTCTCAAGAGCTCCCATCTCTTTGAACCGTTCCCCGAGGATATGCAGGATCTCGCCCTTATCGACCGCTTCCACTACTATCTTCCCGGATGGGAAGTTCCGAAGATGCGCTCCGATTTCTTCGGCGACCAGTTCGGATTCATCGTGGACTACTTCGCCGAATTCGTGCGCGAACTCCGAAAAGAATCCTACAGCGACGTAATCAACGAGGAGTTTGCATTCGGCGATCACCTGAACCAACGAGACGAAAGGGCCGTCCGGAAAACCGTCTCTGGTCTGCTCAAATTACTTCACCCGCATGGAGAGTACACCAAGGAAGAACTCCGCGAATACCTTGAATTCGCAATGGAGGGCCGGAGAAGGGTGAAGGAGCAGTTGAAGCGGATGGGAGGAATGGAATATCGAGCAGTGGAGTTCTCGTACCTCGATCTTGAGACGAAAGAGGAAATCTACGTGCCGGTTCCGGAGGAGGCCGATGAGACGCTCATTCCCCCAGGGACGCAGCAGCCTGGGACGGTTTACACAATCGGGAACAGTGAGGGTCGCCACGCACCGTTCCGGATTGAAACACAGGCACTCCCAGGGTCAGGTAAGACGAATATCTCGGGGACTCCGGGAAGTGATATGAAAGAGTCGTTCGAGACGGCGTGTGACTACCTCCAAGCAAATATGCGAGAGCTCCGCCGCGATGAGACGCTGGAAGAGTACAACATCAATGTCCAGGTGCTCAACCCTTCCGACGCGAAAGAGGGCGGTGAGACGAGTGTCGGCTTACTTGTAGGGATTGTCTCAGGTATTCTTGACCGACCTGTCCGCTCTCAGGCCGTAGTTCTAGGTGCTATGAGTTTGATGGGGGAATTGGTCGCCGTGAGTTCCCTGGTCGACAAGCTTCAGTTAGCTGCAGATTCGGGAGCAAAGACGGTGTTACTCCCTGCGAAAAATAAAGAGGACCTAGCGAAGATACCTGATGAACTCCTGGATCAACTTCAACTCGTATTCTACACCGACCCACTTGATGCAGCTAGCAAGGCGATAGAACTAGAATAAGCCCGTCCGACGAGCAAGGATCTAGTCCTTCAGTTCCCAGAGGAGAGAATTCCCCACTTTTCTGCTTCTAACTTCTCCTTCCTCTTCGAGAGATTTTAACTTCAGATAGGCGGTTCGACGGTCACATCCGATATGTTCGGAGATCTCCGTCGTTCCACTTGGACCAAGTTCGTCTAAGGCTTCCAAGAACTCTTGGGGAGGGTACTCCTCAGTAAATTTTCCGCTTTCTTCGTCCCGGCCCCGGTCGCCCATAGTAACGACGTGAGCACCATTTCACATATGACTGCTGGACCGACATCCATTAGTCGAACGTCCAAAGGTTTATACCAATAGACGCATGACTAATGGATGCGAACTCAGCCGTTGGGCACTGATCGACAGAAGTGCCCGGGTGTTGCAGCACCCAGGCTGGGTTCCGAAAGCCGTCCGAGAACCCATGAAAAACTCAGATTCGAGAACCCAAGAAGGCAGCGACAGGCCACTGATTGAAGACATATATCAAATAAATTGTATTTCGCTCGGGGAAGGGGCCGCGACGTGTCAGGTGTGCGGCTCTTCTTTTTGTGAGGGTGATGCGGTTTTTGTGTACGTGTTTCGGCCGGCCGGCGAAGTGATGTTTCAGGTTGGTTACGTAGTGTGTGGTGACGAGGGTCATGAGCTTCCCACGGAGTACACGCTTGGTGTGCGGGAATTGCTTGTCGAGGGTCGCATCGGGCTGTGCTCGGACGGGGCGACGCAGTCGTCATGGCCGGTGCTGTTGGATCCTGTAGTGGTGGGGGTGAGTTCGGCGGCGACTAAGTCGGTGCGGAAGATCCCGGATGGTGGGTCGCCTGCGAACGTCGCGTCTAACGTTGAGGAACCAGAAACGCACGAGGCGTCAGCAGAGGTGTCCCTTGGCGAGGCGCAGCGTCGTACGAGCCGCCCAGACAGTGATGTGGTTCGTGGGTTGTTCTGGGGTGAGCAGCGATGACACCGGAGCTCGCGGATTCGCATCTCGATACCGATCTCGATTTCCCGGAATCGGTTGAGGAAATGCTCCTCCCAGACGTGTACGTTGGGCTCGAAATTGATCTGCTGTCGCCTGGTGATGGGATTGTCACGGATCGGCATCACGCGTCTGCAGACCGGTATGAGTCGGATGATCCGATGAATCAGATCGAGGGGCAAATTAGTCCGTTCACCCTTTCGGGGTGGCTGCGGCATGGCTGCGAGGAAGTTGTTCAGGTTGCTGGGGCGTCGGCGTGCCATCCTGGTGAACCGAATGCGGACTACATGCGTGCGGAGACGTACGAGCGCGACTTGGAGTCCGGGTACCACGAGAAGGGCGCGTGCTTGGATGACCACGATGCGGGTTGTGTCATCTACGACCTGTTCGGTGGGTTCGGTGCGCAGGCGGGGAAGCTGCTGCGCCGGCCAGTGACGTTCTCCCCAATCCGCAGGAACGTGGATGTCTTGGATGGGGAGGCGGAGGCGCATTATCGACAGATTTCGAATCAGGTGCGGTCGCGGAACGAGGAAGACTGTGGGGAGCCGCTTCGGCAAGCGGACCGAGACGTGCTCGGAAACGTCGAGGGGACGTGGAAGTTGACGCTTCGGGAGTTGAAACCGGAGTTCGTCGGGCTTCTGCTTGAAGCGGTGTCGTTCTTGGATGAGCACAGCGATGAGTTCGAGTTTCAGGTTGGTGGGGCGCGGAACTTCGGTGCTGGCATCGCTGATGTCTGGGTGATTAATCCACTTTACACTCATCAGGAGGTGCGGCGGGTGTTTGATCGGGCGAAGGCGGCGACGTCGGCGATGGAGGACAAAGACGACCTGTGGGCCGAGGAGTGTCGGACGGAGTTTGTGGAGGCGTTGCAGGCGCGTGTTGAGGCGCGGGCTGGGGAGGTGGTGCGTGATGCCTGACGACTCCCCAAAGGATGACAGCGGTGCTGAGACGGATGATACGGGTGTGGATGAGTTAGTGGAGCCGTCGACGGAGTTGCGGACGGCACAGGAACGTGAACGTGCCGAGCCAGCTAACCACGCAGGTGGCGAGGCGACGTCGAGTCGTGGTGATGAGCTAGAGTCGGACGTTCGGGATGGGGTGGATGAGTTGGTGGACCCCTCGACGGAGTTGCGGACCGCCCAGGAGCAGGAGGCGGCTAATGAGGATGCTGGGGGTGGTGGTGATGCGTGACGCTGCTGAGAATGCGGTGGTAGAGGCGGAGGTTGCGCCGTTGGTGGGGGTGTATCGGCATGATGTACATAAGGCGCAGTTGCGGTCGCATGCAGATGCTGAGGACTGGGTTGCTGGCGTGCGCGTAAACCAGGAGGTACCTCGTGGGGCGGATGGGGATGCGGCGGTGTTGAGTCGGCCGCGTGGTGAGCCCAGTCAGACGTTCGAGGGGCATGACTCGCCGTACCGGCTGTCGCTCGTGTCGGGGAGTATCTCACCGCTTGTCAAGGCGGCGAGTGTGTGGCCGGCGATTCGTGATCTCATCCAGGTAGAGGACCCCGTGGATTTGCATGCGGCGTGGCTGGCGTCCCGGGAAGTAGGGGTGTTCAGCGAGTCTGTGTATTATCCGTATACGTCGCTGAAGTACCACACGCTGCTGGCGGCCGCGCTCTTCGACAACTATCGTGCTGGCTACCACTTCGAGGACCTCTACCTTGCCGTCGAATCTGGTGGTGAGGGGTCCCCGAGTGTAGTGCCGCATCGGACAGTCCTGCAGACGGCCGAGGTTGCGTTGACGGTGACTGGCGAGCCTGGGGAGCGGCCAGCGGCACCGCTTGGTGCTGTGCCAGCGCGGTCATTTGCAGATGCGTGGAGTCGTTTGCCGGAGCATCCGTTTGATGCGGATGACGGACGCGAATGGCGGATTCTGGACGCGGAGCTGCGGCGAATCCAATCGTGGTCCACTGGACTGCAGTACATCGAGGATTACTGCCGGTGGTTCGACGTGGGTGGTGGACGTGGTGCGGGGTCTGGGGGTGGGAGGTGATGCCGGTGGGCTGGGGGCGCATGGGTGGTTGGTGTGGTGGTGTCCCCGAGGGTGGGGTGTGGGAGGTGCTCGTGGTGGGGCACCGCTCACACCGACGTGGTGGTGCTCGCGTGGCATGCTGTGGTGGGCGTGCCACGACGAGCACAGTGGAGAGTGATCCCCCGGGTGGGTGTGGGCGGGTGGGCTGCGTGGTGGCAGCCCGTGCCCGCCCAGGTGCCCGTCGCTGGCTGGCGAGGTCTGTTCCCCATCGCCAGCCCCAGCGGCGGGTTGCCACCCGCCCTGCTGTGGAGGCAGCGGATTCCCTGACGCCTGCGTGTCCGAGAGCGCAGGAACCATTGGGAACCATGGGTGTTCGTGACGGGGGGTCGGTGCGTCGACGTCGTGGTGGCGGTGGGTGTGTTGGGGGTGGTGTGGTGTGACGGTGCTTCAGCAGGTGCTGTTCGAAGTTAATGGGCACTATCTCGGCCACCCGTATTTCGTCTCTGGGAATGCGCTCTACAACGCGTTGGCGCGCCGCGTTGACGACGACGCGCGGCGTTCACTGCACGTGAGTCATGGGGTGTTTGTGCCGGGCGAATACGGCGAGTACCCGGCCGACCACTCACAGAATGGGTACGCCGGTAAACTTGGCATGTCACTGCCCGAGGTCGAGTCCTACGCGGACCTGTTCGTGTTCCGGGATCCCGGGCAGCGGTGGTTGCTGGATTCCCGGCCGCGTGACGCGCACAACACGCATGATCTCGCCAGTCATGGTGGGCGGGTGGCATTCAAAGATAGTGTGCAGTTTGCGCGCCCTGAGGAGATGCGGGCGCATACGCGGACGATGTCGTGGTTCCTCCACTGCCACCTCCACACCCAAGGCGACGACAATGTCCTGCCACTCGACGAAGCGACGCTAGATGGGGTGCGGGTTGGTGCGGCGCGGAACTACAGGTTTGGCGAGTTATCGGTCGCAGACACTCAGCTCGTCGAGCTTGACGACCTCGATTATTCGGGGTTGGAGGATGCCAGTCAGTGTCAGTTAGAGGTGGTGTCGCCGTACGTCCTCAGGAGCGGGTCGCCGCATGGTGATGCCCAGGCGGTGCCGTGGTGGTGGGACGTGCCGAGTGACGTGAGTGGTGGGTTGCGGCGGCGGACTGGGCGGCTCGTGGACGGCGGCGACACGTACGAGCTTGACCTCGTCGATCACGGCCAGGTCGTCAACTATGGTGGTGATCGGCCGGTGGAGACGGCGATGAATGGCGTGTTGCGTGTAGGGACGCATTCGCGGCTTGGGTTTGGTGAGTTTCGGCTCCGACCGGCTGGCCGTGACCGCGTTTCGGCGCGCGGCGAGGCTGTGGCTGGGGGTGATGAGTAGTGGTGCTCGAATCGGTCGCGTTCGATATTGAGACGACTGGGTTCGGCGTTGCTGATGCGGTGACGGTGGTCGGGTTCGCGGTGCCGATGGGCGTCCGTGTGTTCGTACAGACGAGTGGCCGGTCGGTAAACGGGCTTGAGACGCGAGTGCGGGACCGTGTTGACGAGCACGTGGTGGTGTCCGTCCACGAGAGTGAACGAGAATTGTTGGAGGGGGTGGGGGAGTTTGTTGGGCGGCGGCTCTGTGACCGCGAGGTCTTGTTGGTGGCGTATAATGGGGAGCGGTGGAAGTCTGGGTTTGACCTGCCGTTCCTGCGGACGCGCCTCGCCCAGCATGGGCTCGCGTGGCCGTTCAGCGACGTCCCGTACGCAGACCTGCTGCCGGTCATCTCGCGGCGGTTTAACACTACCACCGGGAGTGACGCAGGTGGTGATGGGGGCCAGTCAGACTTGGTGGGTGCGTATGAGACGCTGTGCGGTGGCGAGTACAGTGGCCTCGATCCGTTCGAGGAGAGCAAAGAGGCCGTATCGGCGTTCGAGGCCGGCCGGTTCGACGACGTAGCGCTGCATAACGTCGCGGATGTGTTGCGGACGCAGGCGCTCGGCCGGCTCGCGGAATCGTACTGCAGTAAATCCGATTTCAACGTGAAATCACTCACGCCAACAATCACAGACTCATGAGGGACAGTAACACGACAGCAGCGACGGTAACGTGGACGAGTGACTGCGGTATGCAGGGAGAGTGGGGATGACGGAGTTTTCGCGGGCAGACATCCAGGAGCTGCAGACTGCGGGGACGGAGTCGCAGGCGCATCTGTGGCCGAAGGTGGAGTTGGCGGCGCGGAAACGCGAGGAGCGCGACCCGTACTATCCTGGTGAGTACCGGTTCGAGCGGAAAATGGCGGACCGCGTCCCTGACTGCCTGATCCTCGGGGAAGGAGTGAACCGCTGGATTGAGTTCGTCGCCGGCAGCGACCAGCCATATCGTGCAAAAACCCGGGAAGCACTGCGGCTGGGGGCGATCATCCACTGGGTGTTCCACGAGGACCACATCGAACAGATCGAGGATGCGCGGGCTGCGCTTAGCGGTGATCTCCAGCAGTCCGTCGAGTTCGGCCGGTACAGTCCTCGCCACGATCTGTTGTCGTTGGGGGACCCGATTACGTACCGGAATTTCGAGATGCCTGTCGAAGCCCTCGAAGACCTGGTGCCGACCGAGATCCTCGGGTATCGCAAAGGCGCAGCACGCATCCAACAGAAAGACCTGTACCTCGATCTCGGACTGTTCGACCTCGGTGGGAGTCAGCGCCGGTTATTCGCATCCGACCCGGACGCGCACTACTATCACTCACTCGCGCCCGGGGAGCCGATGGAGGGCCTCACGCGGCGATTCCCGTCGGAGGATGGGTTGCGGGAGTTGATTGATCGGGGGCAGTTGACGCGGCTCGGCCCTGTGGCGACGCAGTAGCCGCCACGACTTGGCTACCAATCGTTGAGTGCCGGGGTGGCTCTGGTGGTGTGTTGGATCGGCTGAATGTCCAGCAGTTCGTTGCTGAACCTCGTTGTATTCGGTGCTTCTGTTACTCGAACAAGCGGGGAGGCCTGCGAACGTGCTTGGGGGCTTGCTAGGTTCAGCTGAATGTCGGCGTGACTTGCAACATTGGGGTCGGTATCCGCCAACTGGAGAGGTTGGTTTGACGACAATCCAGGGGAGTCAGTTCTGGCGGACCCCTCATTACCTGATAGTCTGGTCGTGCGAGATGCAGAGCATGAGACCAGCACTCCGAGAAACTAGTGAAGGAATTCGGTTGAGCCTGATTGTGTGACTACGGGCTCGGTCGCCCACCTCGTTTCACTTGGAGTACTTCTTAATAGTCTTGCCAAGGTTAATGTTCCAGTCGTAATAGTTAGGTGTCATGATGAGGTTAGATTGGCGGAATTTCGAGGAGAGGACCGGAGACCATTTTGAAGACCGGTTTGGTGTAGAACTGTCCGAGACCAGACTTCAAATTGGGCCAAACCAGTATCACCGATTTGACCTCGTTTCTCCCGATGAGGATATCCTCATCGAATGTAAGAGTTTTACGTGGACCGCCGGGGAGAATTTCCCGCAGGCGAAGATTTCGACCGCCAATGAAACCATGTTATTCTTGAGTCGGGTCGAGGCAGACAGAAAGCTGCTCGTCATGCAGGATGACTTCTCACCGGATGGACGCAGTTTGGTGAAGACGTACGCTAATCGGTACGGCGGCCTAACGGATGATATCGAAGTCTGGCAGTATCTACCCAAGCAGGAAGACGCGGATACAGTAACCCAAATTATTGGTGCTGACGATGATGGTTTCTCCGAAGACAACAGCTCACCGGAGACACACGCAGCGGAAGATGCTCCGCAGTTCGACTCACCGAATACCGAACACCGACAGGATGAGACGGACAGGGGTTCCGCTGGTTCCGCGCTCGATTTCGATGGGGTGGACTACGAATTTCTACGCGTGGGTACGCCATCATTTGAGCGAAATTCGGATGGGGAGGTGGAGGTGAAGCGGCCGCAAGACCGCTACTCCAACGCGGAACAGCGAGCGCTTCATCCTCATGGGGACGGTCCGTATTGCCAATTCGATCTCGATGTTCGGCCCTACGAAGAGGCCGAGGGTGTTTTCCTCATAACGGTCGATGGTGAGCCCAAATATATTGGACGGTCGTCAAATATTGGAAAATATCTCTACGACATCTCAAACGTAAGCCCGAGTGCTTGCTACGAAGGCGGGCAACAGACAGTGTGCCGTCTCAATACGAAATTGTTCAAGGCCGCTCGGGAGGGCCGGGAACTGGCTGTGTGGGCAACCGAGTCCGAACACCCTGGCCGAATAAAACAGGAGATACGCAACCGATTCGCTCTCCCTTGGAATTCTTTGTAACGGGTTGGCAGCGGACACAGCTAGCCCCCGCCACGAAAACCCTCCAGGAAATGCTGTTCCGGCCAAGGCCAGCTCAATATAGTACCAGCGGTGTGACTATCCATTCGAGATTCGTGCAGGGTGGACAGCATGGCGGCAAGAAATTATCGGCGACTGAAGGCTTCAGCAGAGCCGGGTATAACCGGTCTGATGCGCTTATCACGGCCTTGCCTACAGGAGGAGTGGCTAGCGGTTCGGTCTCCATGATAGTGTGCGCGCTTGGATAGTGAGGAACGAGATGCAGGATAGATCGGATTCCGTTTTCCCTTGACGGGGGGTGTCGTGGATTATTCACCGCTCCGCCTGGTGGGTTTCCAATTTTCATTTTCGACGCGGCCGGGGGAGGGGGTGTGTCTTGAATTTACCACTGCGCTATCGGACGGTTTCTAATCAGTGTGCTTGGTTCACGACAGGGGGTTTTGCCGGTTAGAGTTCCCTCGGAACGACAGGCGTCAGCACCGACCACTGAGTAAGTCCGGTAATTTGAGGGGCGCGATGTTGGCTCAAGAGCCGGTCTCTTTGGGTGTTTCGTCGTCCACGATTCGAGATCAGAATAGAACCCCTGCGCCCACGGGGTTCGCTGGCAAGGGTTTAAGTCAAACTGTAGGTTATTCCTCGGTGTTCCAGTTCCTCCCGCGGGGATGGCAGCCCGACGGATAGCGGCTGCTGACAGTCACCAGTCGCAGTGCCATCCACGGCTGCCAATCATGCCAATCGTATCGGCGAGCAGATGTTCCGCTCACCAATCAACACTCGACGCCAATCATGACACTCACAACAACCATAGAACACAGAGGAACCGAATTCGAAATCGATCTCGATGCCCTCCGTCGCTACGGCCAGTACTACGTCGATACGGACCGCGACCTCATCATCAAAGCCGACGTCTACACCCATGGGACAGAAGACAGCCGGTTCGTGACCGCAACAGACGTCGGCACGGACTACACGATTCAGCCCGTCGAAGTCGATGTTGACGCCGTCAAACAGTCGGTAGAAGACGACCTCGCCATCACAGTCACCGATGAGGACGCCGAGCGCATTGCCTCCTATTATCAGCAAGGAGGTGTCACGGTCGTCGATCACTGGGCGAGTGAGCTCGATGGGAAGCGAATCCTGATGAAGGCCACTGACGGCATCGTCTCAACGGATGTAACGGACCCATTGACGGGCTGGGATCACGAATTCGAGACGGTCATCGACCGAGCACAAGCGGCGACGGGCCTTCCACGGCGAGAGGTCACGTGGAAACTGCTCAATGCTGCCCGCGAAGCCTCACGCGGAGATAACGAGTACAGCGCGAGGGTCGCCCTCGTCGAGACTCGCTAACGGACGGCTCTTCTCGTCTTTCTCGTTTCATACACGACGGTACTCAGCCTTCCGTAACCGCGTATCCTATGACTTCGATCCGGCGAAAGCTATCAGATCTGAAATCACGGCTGCTTTGGTGATTCGTCCGAGAGCATCCGGGTATGAATAGTTGTTCTGATAACTCTCCGTCGGCGAGCGGTCAGGCGGTCTATCTCTATCATCGTGCTCCCCGGCGAGTACTTGAGTCGATCACACAAGACGGGATTCAGCCCGCTGATAGTACGCATCGTGACTCGCTTGAGGCTGATTTAGCCGAACTAGCCGCTGCGAAAGATATCTCATTTCCCGTTGATCGGCAACAGTGTGTGTTTCTCTATTCCTCCTGGGGACTGGCAGTTGAGAACTTGAACCAGGAAGATGGCTGTGTGCTCTCAAATCCGGAGGTGATCGTTGTTATTGATGCGACGCGGATTGAGCAGCCATTGTATATTGGTGAATTTCAACTCATCTCGGATGCGATTGACTTCCAGTATCTGGACGAACCCGACGACGTGATGATTTCAGCGTCCTACGAGGACGCGCTCACAAGATATGCTACGTCACTCACTGAGATCTCGTCTCCGGATAGTATCGCCTCGCTCAGCACCCAGTATCGCCGTCCAGAAATCGTAGTCGAAGGTGGAATCTCTCCCACGTGTATTCTCGAATACCGCTCCCTGAAAACGGTAGCAGGCCAATGCTGAACTGAGGACGCAGATTCAATCCATGAGGAGCACCTAGATTGAACCATACCCCACTTCACCCAGCAGTAGTTTCTAGCTCTGTTTCGGTATTCAGAATGGACTCGGGGATTGGAACATCTGAAGGAGTAGGGAGAACGGCATATTTACAGCACCTGCTCGTCGTCGTGCATCTGTTTCACGTCGTTCCAAACCTCTCCTAACTCGTCTTCTAGGTATCCCTCTGCAACGGCACCGATCCAGTCTTCGAATGGCAGCTCTCCTTCGCCGTGAAAGTCAGAAAACTGTACGGTGTCACCGGATTCACTAATGTCTACAAATTCGAACCGGAACCAGTCACCGGCTCGAATCAGTTTGCCCTCATAGTAGTAATCGCAAGCGTTCTGCAGCGTTCCCTCGTGGCTTCGGACCTTCCAGTCGACCTGACGGTCCTGAAATTCACCTCGTACAATTGCGAGGACATCTCCACCCTCATTGGTTTCCGAGCTATTGATTCGGTCCGTGCTCATTTGACTGCTGACCGTCCGTCGGCTTGGTTGTCGCATCACATCTGTTTCAACAGGTGGGTTAAGGATAGTGATTCTTGCACCATACGCGCGCAAGGCGAGGGAGAGATAATTAAGTGCTTCTTGGTTGTTTTTCGGATAATGGAAAATGGGATTCGTGCCTTCTGGAATGGGATGCCACTCACGGAGGAGAATGGATTTCGCGTCTCGGGGGGGACAAGTTGGCGGCCGATTGATTCAGATGAGCGAGCAGGTCCATCGTTATCCGTGTCCGTGGGACCTGACGGATTTAGTTCGGTATTGGCTCGATTAGAGGGATCGAACCGAACTATTGCACTGACGATAGACGAGTCTCCCGAACCGGGAATCTATAAGTTCTCTTCGTCGGCCGAAGACGACGATATCACGGTTCGACTTGAGTTTACGGATGAACCGTTTCCCAAGGCGAAGATGCAGACTCTCGGTTTGAGTTCAGAACTCTGTGATGTTGAGGTCGGAGACGATCTCGTGATCGGGCTTCGAAAAGATTCAATCGAAAGTCCGGGTATCAAAGAGATTCGAGGAACCGTAGTAGAAGTGGCAGACTCTAGTGGGGCTGTTCCTGACCCTTCTCAATCGTTTATCGACTATTCAGAGTCGCCAATCGTCTCTGTTTTGGTTGATTTTTCCGATCGAACTATTGATGGTACGGATAATATCGCTCCATTCCCGATGCTTTCACACAGACTCGAACCACACGGAAATTCGAAAGGGACGATTGACGTGATTGGGACCTCGGAGCCATTCGAAATCCGATGGGAGGGTGCGAGCGATACTGCAGCACTCTCTGTTGAACACGTCAGGGTCGATCGGCAGGACAGCAATTCATGGACTGTAGTCAACGAATCACTTCCTGATGTTCAATTTTCGCCGCTCCATGACCTCACTGTTGGTGAGCGCGTCGAACAGTTTGAGTTAGCGTTCGACCGAGCTTCGGGAGTCACTGTTTCCGATGACGTGCTTCGGATGTTCGCCTCTGCGGTCGACGGTCAGGTTCCGGAAGTGAATGTTACCGTGCAATACGAGTCTTCGAAGAGCGACCAACTACAGTCCAAGAGTGGGGTTCTCGATTCCGTTCGATCAGTCTATTATGTGGATCCGAACCGGGCGCGCCACCAGATTCGATTCAAAAATACGACATTATATTATCTCTTGGTCGATCCCCACGTTGAGGCAACGTCACCGGTTGGCGTGTACAGTAAGGCCTACAATCGACACTGGGATACGGATTTGGGAGCCGTACGTAGCATCGAAATCGCTGGACTGGAGTAAACTCAAAGAACCGTCTATATCTCACATGCACCTCCTGATAGAGGTCAGAGAGATTGTAGACTTCACTGGTAAGTGATTTCCCTGTATTTACCGATCTAACCAACTGTAGTGACTCTTCTATAACACCCTTTGTTGGATGTTGGTGCCGGTAGGGATGAACGGGAGAGTACCGGGAAATGGGGGATGCTTCGGACTGACGGTGAGGCCAATGAGCTATCGGGCGCGGTGGCTGCTGGAGATGAAGAAGCCGCTGGTGGGAACTGACGAGTGGTGGGCAACTGTAGCGCGTGATAGCCGTGCTTGCGGAGGTGATCGCAGAGGCGGAAGCCTGCGTTGTCCGTGCTGGTTGAATTGGTCGTGGTGAGCGGGTCTCGTTGGCGTTGTAGTTCGAGGCCGGTTCTGGGCCGCGATTCTCAACATTTCGTTGTTGAGGGAGCGGGTGCGCGTGTTGGTTCCGGTGGGGTATTTCGACCCTCGACTCGGTATCGTGATTCTGATAGTTACGTGGATATGGAATATGGAAAACTGCCACCTTATAATTAGGTATCCAAACACAGATTGTGGGGTAAACGTCCTGATGGGTTCGTTTTCTGGGGTTGTCGGGGGTGCTCGGGGGCTAATCCTTTTATGTGGGTCGTTCAAATCCGGGGTGCTGTCGGACGTGATGGGAAACTGGAACCAACGGGGGTAGAACGGTGCTCCCGGCCGCACTAAGATGCGGCACCGGGGCCAGATTCCCTGCTCATCATCCGCAGTACACACAAATCGAAACTATGCAGACCATTACAGAACCTGTAGCGGACGCGAGAAGTCAGGTGCATCGCATCGCTGACTACTGGACGACCCACGATGAACTGCCGGACGACGTTTCGTGGGACACGGTCGCTGAGCACGCACACACACTTCACGACGCTATCGAGGAACAGATCCAGACCCACGCAACCGGCACGGGGCTGACGCGACTCGAAGCCGAAGTGTGGCGGCTGGCGAAGCTGATGGCGCAGGAGCCAGGGGTCGTGATCACGGATGGCATCGCGCTGGTGCTAGCGGTGGACGACGGTCCGTTCCACACCGCCGCCGTCGAATCGGAGGCAATCACGCCCAGGACGGTTGATAAGTTGTTGGCGGGTGTCGAGGAGAAGATTGCGGCAGCCCAGCGGCTGGCGATGCTGGTCGCTGACCCGGAGTTCGATGACGAAATTGAGGATCCGGAAGTCGTGGTCCTTGACCGCTGGACGCGTCAGCGACTGCAGGACCTGGCGGAGCCAGGCGAGCAGAGGATTGAGGCGGTCGTCCGTCGGCACTGTGACGCGGTTGAAACGCGACGAGAACTCGGGGCGTTTTGCGAGGAGTTCCTCGACGAGGTCGGCCGTGAGAACGTCGTCCAGATCACCGTTGCTGAGCAGGTATCCGAGGGGGCGGTGCTCTTACTCACCGTCCACGGCAACGTGTCGCTGGAGGACGTTGATGTGGTGGCGGAGATGGATGCCATCACGATCGCAGACCGGCGCTTCGACGTCCACGTCGAGGTCGATCCGTACGGGCCGTCATCGCTGAACTGCACGACGATATACGGGACTGACCCGCCAGAAGTCGGGCAGCCGGACGGCTCCCAGTCCGAGGTGCCGCTCGCAGACGGCGTCGACGCGGTCACGGACGCGGTTGCTGCCCGGATCAACGACGAGGACGCCCGCACGCCCGGCACCGCCCTCGACTAACGCAGCCGCCGCTGAGGTAGAGCAGGTGAGCTCTCACACCCAGTGAGAGGCATCGCTGCGCAGCCACACAGCCAGCGGCCTTCTTTTGGCTGGTCGAACGGTGTTATCGGGTCATTGTTGGCGTGGTGTGTAGACGGTGTGGCGGTTCCAGAGTTGTTCTTCGTGGGTTGGGAAGGTGTGTGGTGGTGAATCTGCGGGCGTGAGTTCGACAGTGGTCTCGATGGATGTCCCCCAGGGAATTGGTGTCCCGTGTTTCGTCCAGAGGACGACGTCATCGACTTGTTTCATGGGCGGGGCTCCGGTGGTCGTGAATTGGATGTGGATAGACGTGGGGTCTTCGATGGGGGCGTAGGCAATCCACCTCGCTATTGCGGTATAGTCGCCGTTTCGGTAGACAGAATCCGCAACAGGGGGGATGGACTCGCCGGCGATCGAGAGCGAGCAAGACAGCTGGTCTTCGGCAGTGATTGTTTCGTGATATAGCTGGCTGCCGAGCGGTGACTGGTTTGAGGGAATTCGTGTGGGGGTCCCGACAGCGAGGGCGGTCCAGAAAAAGAGCGTTGTGTCGGGTGGTACTTCGAATTCGTGTGTCGCGCCGTCGAGTGGGAGTGGCAGTTCTACAGCGGGGTGTGAGAGTCCGTCACTCCAACTCATCAGCACGATACACAGGGGGCCTCGATGGTTCGTTCGGGCTGGTGTCTGGGTCTGGAGTTAACGTAACGACTCGAAAGCGCTGGGTCTCCCCGAGTCCCGGGAACCGGCCTGAGTTGCAATGATAGCAATGTGCTTCTAGCGTCGCTCCGAGGGCTTTCTGTTCTCCGGTTGTGTGAAATCTGGTAGGAGTCCCGCACGCTTCGCAGGCCGCATCAAAGCGGCTGCCGGAGAGGGCTTGGTCCGTGTCTAATTCGATTTCTTCAACGGTGGTCGTGTGAGTCATCAGGGAAGCTACGCAGTGGCGCGTGAATGACAGCGGTCAGTGGTTCTTCGCCGTGGCCTTGATCTCGTCCTCGTAGTTCCAGCCAAGGTCTTCGTGTACCGAATCTTTCGACCCGGAAATATGGCCTTTAATGCTCCGCACGGAGTCTGACTCGTACTCCCCGCAAATCGGGCACGCGTATTCGCCGTCTTCCTGGGTCACATCGCCGATAATCTCGTCGAACTCAAACGGCGGGCCATCTGAAGGCATACCTCCACGTTCCAACACAGACCCAATAAATCCCGGCACCAAACCCTAGAACCGTCCTAGGTTATCGCTCCTAGACGCGCTCCTAGACAGACCCGGGCTGGTGAGTTCAGCAGTGGGCAATTGAACGGAGCTCATTCAAGGCGTGTCGTCAAAACGGCCAACCGTTGTGGTTTCGATATCTCTGGTATCGGTTTGGTACGGAACCGGGGCCGTTTAGCTGGAGAGTGGCTCCGAGGGGTCGGTTCGGTCTTCGCCGGTCGCATCTGCTTCGCGGAGACTGAGGAGTGTCCGAGAGCCAAATTCGGGATGTCCCCAGTACGCATAGCCGTTGAGTGGATCGTTTTTGTCTCGTCCAACCTGCTGGTGGAGAATCTCCCGGGTCAACCCAGTGAACGAATAGAGTTCGCCGTCATGCAGCCACTCAAGATTGTTCTGCTGTCCTGTTGCTCCTGTTACGCGAGCTCGCCAGTAGTCGTCATCTGGGTCCCAGTCACGGTCTGCCCCTTCTGGGACTTTGCTCTCGTCGAAGATGACGATATCATCCGATTCCAAGACACCACGGTCTAGCAATGCAGGCAGGGTGAACGTGACAGAAGACTGCTTTTGTTTCTCCTGTTTCGCACGACGTTTCGTCAAGTACTCTTCTGCTTCTGGAATCGGGATCACTTGCTGACTATTCAAGATCACGCGGTCTCGGTGCGTGTACGCCTGAATACGGGTACACGTGATATCCATGTCGTACTCTTCGATTAGCCACATGACTGGGGACGTGATTTCAGGTCCAAAACTTCCCGCGACCAGCAAGATCCGCGGCGTATCGTCGAGTTCGAAATTCGCCCAGCCGTCGTCCATGTACGGGACGTCGTCAATTACACTCTGGTTCAGGAACTCAGCGAACGTTTCTCCCACCTCTTCCGGCGTCAGATCGGTGTCGTCCCGATCATTCCAGAATTCTCGATAGTCCTGTTGGATCTCCTCAGCAGTCAGGGTCGCACAGTAACTGGCGTACTTAATCGCCTGTAAGTCCGTTGTCCGATCAGCTTTATCGCGTTTTAATTCGGCGACGACCAGTTTCCCGTCCTGGTCGATCGCCATGATATCGAGGCGTTCTCGCAGGTCTGCAAACTTCGCGTACTCGGACGTAATAACCAGTAGCTCCTCACCAAGTACCCGCGGCTCCTCGATAGCCCATTCTTGGAGATCCTCTCGTTCGAGAATATCCAGCTCCGAGAATTCCTCCTTGGGAAGCCGCTCTAATTCTGCATCCTCTTGGTCCACTGAGAAAATCATGCGCCAACCTCTACAAATGGAAGCAACATATGAATTTGTGTTGTACTCTCCATCAACACAAGGAATATTATATCAAATTAGAAGATAGTGCAAATTAATTACGTGGGTCGTTGACCAGATGAAACACTCCCAGACTGTTTTAGAGGTCCGAGTTAAACAGCGGGAATCCGAGAGCCATGGTGGGCTTCAGTAGAAATCGTTTCCATCGGGAGGGAGTTCAAATCGCGTCTCATGAGGGTGTCACGACAATGCGGGAGTTTTTGGTTGATACGCTCGTAGAGGAGTGGTTTCAACCCAGGATCGACGTGGAGGGGAATGTCTGTGCTACATTTCACCAGTGATTCAATCTAGATACTAGATTGTAAAAATCGTAGGCGGTTTGATAGTCGGCTGACGTATAAATAGAAAGCTGTCGATTGTGAGGGCATGACCAAGGAGGGCCCTGCAGAACGGGGGCGGGGAGATGAGAGAGCAGCGTATTGTAGCGTCTGTGGAGACTCGCTTCCGGATGAGGAATTCGCCCTGGATTATCCGAATTTCGTTTGTGACGAGTGCAATTCGGCTGCAGTGAATGAGACTGGTGAAACACCTTGGCATGGATGGCCGCCTGGCGAGAAACCAGAGACTGAGCGCGGTGTAATTCAGATGACGCCAGACCAAGGCGAAAACCCCGTCTTTATCAATGGTATCAAGTGCTGGCGTCGATATCGGTTCGGAGGACACATCGCATTCCGCGACCCCTTCGACTGCCGGACCCTTCAGGAATTCTATGATAGACATAAGAAGGAAGAGGGATTCGTCCAGATCTACAATTCGCCTGACCCACCCGATGAGTGTACTGATCTAGACCGTATCCTCGTCCAAAAGGTCGATCAGGACAATTGGGAGACGTATGTCTGGGGTATGCTTGCTGCAGATACCGGTGAGGTACTTGCCCGGAATACGGTGGCTGAACAAGCCCTAGGCCCTTTCGAAGACTTCCTCAACCGGGTTGAGGGACATGCCGGTAAGGAATACTACGAACAGGTGATAACAGACCCTACCTGGCTACTCTCGGCATTCTACTCGTTTGGTGCACAGGCCAACAAGCCAAAAGTGCAGTACCTAGTTCCGGAACTTGACCAGCCCATCACTGGTCTTAGCGGGATTGTCGAAACCGGTGCGCTCCGTGGACTCCGGCAGCACGACGTTTCCCACGACGTATTTGAGCTAGGATTCCGTCCCGCAAGCCGCTGTGCTGCTCTCTCTGAGGATTCTGAAGCTGAGTCCCCCGGTCAGATGACACTCACTGATGTAGATAGCCCCGAGAGCTCGGACAGTTCAAACGATTCGACGCTCACGGTCAGATACGAACTCCCGTATGAACGTAATCCGAAGGGCTTGCTCGATACCGGGGTGAAGATCTCGCAGTCAATTCTTGCGGAGATCGACCGGGCCGTAGAACAGACAGATTACACCTACTTGAGCTCTCGCCCTGCCGTGGACATTCACGCTTACACCGCCCAACGAGAAGTATTAACCATCGGCCTTGATGCCTCCACCGTTCGGGATACCAACTGGGAGAGCTTGAGCAACCAGCCGATAAAATTGCAGAAACACGCGGTGACGTTCCACGAATCACTGATAGAAGACGGGCCCAGATTTGATTAACATCCCCTCCAGAAGGTGGTACAGAAACACGCGATATTTTCGGAACATTGAGTCAAAGGGGCAGACGAGTCCTGGAATGGTACTCCGGTTGGCGACGTCATTCGGAGAGCAGTTCTTCAATCGTCTTTCGAACTCCCGTTGCGGCGTCCTTAATTGACGATTGGCTGATGTATTCGCGGTTTGCGTGGGCGGCAGGTCCCTCTTCGTCGGAGAGGACACCTGGTCCAAATACGACTGTTGGGATGTTCGGTGCGAAGTAGGACGCCTCTGTCGCCGCCTCGAAAGGTGTATTTCCCCACCGCTCGTTGTGGCCAGCGTTCGTACGAGAGGCGAATCAACATCGGTGGCGAAAGCGTCTGGGTGGGCGCTGCTTGGGAACGCCGGGCGAACATCGAACTCGTAGTCACTCGAAAGCCGTCCTTCGAGATAGGAGCGCAAGTCTGCGAGGAACGTTGATCTGTAGGGGTGGTTTCCTAATTTGATGTTTGAACGAGAGGGCGAATCCTTCGATAAGATATTTGTTCATTCAAACATGGTTGTGTATGTGGATAACGTTAGTCAGCTTCGGTCAAAGTGGAACAATCTATTTCGGTATGAACACGCTTCGGGATCGAATCAACGCGAAAACAACGTCACGAAATCGTTCCTCAAAGTATTACAGGACGCTGATGAGGGTGCGTCTCGCTCGGTCATTTCTTCGGTTATTCAAGGTGTTGACCAATCTGATTTTGAAGTGACAGGCTTCTCAACTCAAATCGGGTTACAAAGCCTTCAGGAGAGTGAAATAGATCGGGAATTCATGCTGATTGGCGTTTCTCGATACGACGGTAGCAGTGCTATGAAGACAGCAAACGAAATGGTAGACGGAGAGGTTCCGACCCAAGGTTCTGGGGTAGTAGATGCAGCGATTACAATTGAACTAGAAAATAGTCGTCGAACGATCGTCTTCGAAATTAAAACTCAATCAGAACCCCTTGATGCTGACCAACTTGCACGGTACCAATCCCAGTTAGGAGTTCCCAGTGAACGCTGCGACACACTCACTTGGGCAGAGGTGTATAACGTATTCCGGACAGAAGTTGCTGAGCTAAACCCAGATACGAATCCTCGTTCCATGTATCTCTACGACGAATTTTGTGAGTTCCTCGCTGTTGAAGAGCTCGAAGGTGTCGTTGCTCAAAAAGACGAGGGAGCAACAAAACGCATTCTCGTCCGTCGAAAGCACAACGTAGCTGATAGCGAAGCAGAACGATATGGAGACCTTGAACTAAGGATTCAATGGGCGGATAAGGGAAGTAATTCCTCCAGCGTTGGCTGGATTGCAGCTGAAACGTTCCACGAACTCGTCCGAGATATGGACGATGGGCTACGAGAAGCGTTCAGGAAAGCCGATGGTTCTCGGCTCCACGACTACCTTGCACAAGACGATGTGGATTGGCCGCCAGGTGATGGCAGCCTTACTTATCTAGCTGAAGCCAACCCGAGAAATGATGATCACGAAGATGCCATCCTCAGGTTGGTTCTGGCTGAAGAGGGGGGCCGTCCTCAACTCAGGATTGCCCGTTATGTCGGCACAACGTACGACCGATACACGACCCCGCCCTACCTGACGCTGGGTGAAAACCGGGACGAATTTACATTACTTCTGAGTGATCTTCCTGCCAACACACGAGAGGCAGTCTTCTCCCGTCAACCTGATATCGAACAGTTGTGGCAGGCATTTCTCACGGAGGGCGAGTCACGACGCTAGCTTGGCAGTACTATTTGAGAATTTATTCGGTTTGGAATAGGATATACTACGAACTTTCTCTCTATACAACTCTCCCCAGTCAAGGACTAATTCTTCTTTCTGAGGCCTAATAGAAGCGTTTGCGTAGTTTTGGATATGGGTCTCTGCTAACGTAGCCCCAGGACGCCAAGACGTCAAGCAGCATCGATGCTGCATAAACCGCTGTCGTGAATAAAGCGACGTAAAATCCCCACTGGAGCACCAGTGAAGCTGTTCTCTGTTGCAGCCCAAAGGACCTAGAGACCAACTCGCCAATCCCAAGGATAATCATGCCGAACGAAAACATGATTCCTAACTGCGCTACATTAGCGATGTCTCTCCAGAAGCTACCTGGATGATAGTATGGCAGCCGTTCCATTGCGACCTCCTCCGCTACATCCTTCGGAACATCTCTAGGCTCAATTTCGCTGTAATCAATTGAGTCATCAAACACGTCTTCAGACGGGACGTCACCAGCATCATCACCTGCCCGAGGATACCAGTATAGAACAACGTCACCGTCGTTATACCGGCATATCTCGTTATTGTCAGCCAATTCATTCAAATTCGTTCTCACGGTTTGTGGGTCAACGTGTGAGAACTCTTGTGCAGCAATCCGTTTCGTAATTGCGGGCACCGTCTCTCGTTTCTCCGCAAGGAATTGCTTCAACTCCTCGGGATTCAGTTTCCGTGCAGGATGATTCGTATCAGTGCTAGAATCGCCAGCCATCGCTAAATTAACGTTCCACAATATTTGGAGTGGCATGATATAGATAATGGGGTGAACAGTAATCCACACTAAACCAGCCACCACTCGAATAGACTCAATACAGCATGGCTGGAGACGCCTATCCGTTGGTATCCGGAACCGCAATGGCAGTGTTAATCGGAGCCGCCGCCATACTATCATCGTTGCTGGTCCCAGGTATCGCCCTTGGGGATCGAGTCATTCTCCTATTTCTCGGTCTCTTGTTTGCTCTCGCTGGGCTCCTCTTCTCACAGGCCTAGCATTATACCGAAGAAATAATCATTGGTAGAAAGTTGAATCAGCCATCATTAGACGGACTGTTGGTCAATTCTTTATCCTCGTTCCTTTTCCCGAACCCGATGTCGTTGAGTCCTTATTGCACCTTGAGGAATCGGTAGTGCTTCAGCAATCTCACGAACACTCTCATCCGCCAGCGGACTTGGTGAAGTGTTGGAGGGATGATTTTATACTCGGGTAGTGTGATTTGTTCTCAATGGCCTCATTTCGTGCGCTTATTATCGGTCCGCCCGACCCAGTTGAGAACCTCGTTGACGGGGTCTGTAACCACATTCGGGAGAAAGACGAGATCAAGAACACTGTGGAGTACGAGGGGTTCTCACTGGATTACGCACGACAAATTCTCCAACTTGACGAATTCCATGACTCATTCCCGTACTTGTTCAAATTTTCCAAGCCGGTCCTCTCCGACTACCTAGGTGAATTGGAGGAGAAAGGGTATACGAACATCACTGGCGTAGGCGTCTGGTTCGTCTGCTACAACTATTCTCCAGGACAAGTGCTTGAAGAGCGACGACCACGGGTTGTGAAATACAGAATCGAGGATGGAAGCGGCGGTTCAGTAACACCCTTTAGCTACGATCCGGCACAAGATTTCAAGACGGAGTTGTAGTTTGTTTTAGGTACTGGGATTGATTCACGAGAATTGACTTGTAATGAGCCAGCAGCATTCTGATAGCTAAGACAATGAGGCAATTGAGGAAATTCTCGGAGAGACTACCTTCAGAAGAAGCGACAGTAAATGGCTAGAAATCCCCCCAAATCTGAGATCGTGTGGCATTGAACTAATTTCTCCCTGTCTAATTGTTCAGAGTGATTTATCGTCTGGCCAATTAGGTTGCAATAGAACCAAGATTCTATACTACATGGGCGTGATTATGCAGTTCTTCACCGCGGATGATGTCTTGTCGCATAGTACGGCGGCTACTCCAGATGACCCAGTGACGATTGATATTGATGATTCAATCCAGATTGCGCTGGAGATTATGCTCGAAAATGATTTTGACCAGCTGCCGGTGATGAGTGAGAACGGCGTTGAGGGTGTAGTTACGTACAAATCGATTTCGAGGTACGTGAAGTCGATGGACGATATCAGTGTGGAGGAGACCTCAGTGAAGATTGCGCTAAATACAGCGCCGCGATTCGTTGACCCTGAGCATGATATCTTTGAGCTCTTCGAGACGTTTGCGGAAGATGATTATGTCCTGATTGGTGACCGAGACGATCTTGCGGGGATTCTCACTCGGTATGACATCCTGTATTTCCTCGAAGTCCAAGTTGATCCGTTTCTCAAGATTGGTGAGATCGAGGAGAGTCTCCGACATCTGTTCCGTGAATCCGTTGATGATCTCGACGAGTGTATCGAGGAGACGTTCGCTGACCGCGCTGAGCATGATGAACGATATGATCCGCCGGAGCGTCTAGAGGATTTCTCGTTCGACGAGTACCGGCTGTTTATGATGCGGAATCTCGACCAGCTTCCATCGCGCCTGTCCAAGGAGCGTTCAATGGTGGATGATTTACTCGAAGATATCCGAGAGATGCGAAACGCGTTATTCCACTTTCGTGCTGAGGCCGATGAAGTTGATCGAGATCAACTTGACTTAGCTCACAGTTACTTCACTGGCATCGCCAACACGGTCTAACAATCGATTAGCTGTTTCCAAGCGGTTCTACAGTATCTTCGCTTCTGTGAATGGATTCGTCCGGGTGGTTCTGGCATGGATTCGGTATGCTGAATCGTGGGTGTGGATGCAAATTGATGTGAGTAATCGTCAAACCCCCACAAAGCTAATGCGTTTTGGGAATGTATTCTCTACCAGTTATGCTCAAAGGGCATTTCGGGTCGGCCGGGGTGAGCATCGACTACGGGAACGCGAGCAGCCTGTTCCCGGTCGAAGAACTTGATGCAACCACCCACCAGTACCGAGATGCCCAACTCGCACTTGCGGACACAGACAGTGACAGCGTCATCGTCGTCGTCCCGACGAGTATGGCGACCAGCTACTTCCTCACCCAACACGCTCTCACAGCAATCGTCGTGGACAGTCTCTCCCCACCGGTTCGGTCATCGCTTGACGACGCCCTAGAGGCCCCAGTCGAGGCGTTCGACCTCATCCAGATCGGGAAGTGGAACACAGACAGCACGAACCACTCCCTCAATGAATTCGCAGACGCCTAACCACTCCCTGGCAACCCCACAGCACTGAGCCACATGGAGCGTGACTAAGGTTGACTGAGCCGCTCGAAGACGAGTATCCGGAGGCAGCACCGTACATCCAGCAGGCCATCGACGAGCACGGCGAAGCATGGGTGTTGGAACACTACTACGAGCAACTCTACCCGCTCAGTCGAGTGATGGCGATGCCGGAGAAGGATGAACTCCCGTTCTACGACGAGGACGAACACGACACGATGACAGAAGAGGAACGGGTGGAGATGTACCAGGCGTGGGCGGAGTACCGCGAGAATCTTCGGACCGGAACGAAACCTCAGGAGTAACCCGCGTCTTCAACAGACTGCGTCATTCACGCAGGTGGAAAATAGAGACCGGTGAAGGCTGTTGGCGGGAGAGCTGGCTAGGTTACTCGTCGAATGGGCGGGCCGTGCTGTTCTCGTAGAGGCTGAGTTGGATTTCCTCGCGGGAGCCGTACGTTCGGTCCTTCCCAACGAGGTAGTAGCCGGTGCCAGGCTCTAGGACGAGGTCGTCGTCGAACACGGTGCAGACGACGCCACGACCGGACGTGGACTCATCGCCGAGACGGACACGCTGGCGCGGCATGTGACTTGCCACGTCTTCCTCCCAGTTGACGAACCCGCTGGTTACGATCCAGCCGTGTGTCCCGTCCAGGTCTCCGAGCTTGACGTAATCGAGCCCTCCCATCAGAGATCACCTCGCGTGACCGTCACACGACCAGGACGCGTTGTTCCCGCACTGTCTGCGTCACACCACGGGCAGGTAGCGTGATCGACGGGATCAATCAGATCTCCGCAGCTCGCGCACTCGATCAGGCCCGGCGTGTTGAGCCGCCCATCGTTGTGGAGCACTGTTGTCACGGTCGCGCCCTTGACGGTGAGGAGCGCGTTGTAGGGAGGGTACAGGCGTGCTGACGTGCAATCTGCTGCGTACGCTTCGACATCGACGCCTTGCTCCCAGGCTGTTTCGAGAGAGATGTTCGCGGGCATGCGGTCCGCCCACTGCTCTTGTGCGTGCGTGGAGATCGTGACTGCGGTCGGGCTCTGAGAGTGCTGTGCGCCGCCGAACGCTCGGGACTTTTGCTCGAACATGTCGCACCTAGATAGATGACGGTATGGATTGTTAAACCGCGTAAACCGGGTTATTAGGGCGTGTAACGCAAACTAGGGTGAATACTCAGATTTATTATAAAATTATTTCGAGGGTGGAACCCCCATTAACCGCGCGCGTTTAATGCGCGCGAGTCGCGTGCGCGCGTTAAAGGGGGTGCCTTTCCGGAGGTCTTCAGCGAACACTCTCCCCAAATACGCGCGCGTCGCGCGCGATTGCCAAACCGGGGGTCCCTTAGGAACCCCATCCCAAGGGGGACCCCCTCCGAAAACGCGCGTGTCGCGCGCGCGTTAAAGGCCGTATCTCCACTATACCTCCCTTAGTGGCCCTCACGGGCCGGTTTCTAAATCATAAGTATTCTGGTATTAGTCGGTTTTTGGCCAGAAAACCACATATAAACCCGGCCAGGTCCCACAGCCAATTCGACTAGAGCCCAGCACGCAGCTGTTGTACGATCACCGCGAACGCACGATCCCTGGACCATACAATTCATCGCACTCGCTCACGCGGCCACTAGAGCCTCCTCACAGCGTCATGAGGACAACAGACAGTGGACGCGATGAATCCGCTCCCACAGCCGAGTCTCAGAAATCTCAAACCGGGCTGGAACTCCCGAGAGTGACGACGACCCTACACTTTTCTCGGCGCTCGTCGTTGGTGGCGTATGGATTCGGACCGCGTTCGCGGTGTTCTCCTTGGGTTGGCGTGCGGGGATGCGCTTGGCCGGCCAGTCGAATTCTCGTCGGCGACCCAGATCGAAGCGGAACACGGCCAGCTTACTGAGATGGTTGGGCAGGGGACGTGGAATCAGCCTGCGGGGACGATCACCGACGACACCGAGCAAGCGCTGTGTATCGCGCGCAGCCTCGTCGAACAGCGGGGGTTCGACCCCGGGGATATCGCTGAGCGGTTTGTTGGGTGGTATGATAGCGATCCGTTCGACATTGGGCGAATGACGATGCGGTCGCTGAGCCGCCTCAAGCACGGTGACGACTGGGACGAGGCTGGCCAAGAGGTCTGGGAGCAGAGCCCGGAAGGTCAGAATGCGGGCAACGGGAGCGTGATGCGTTGTCCACCGCTGGCGATTCCATACGTGGATGACTGGGAGCGACTCGTCGAGGTGAGTCGGCAGTCCTCGCAGATTACGCATGCTGACCCGCGGTGTACCGACGGCTGCGCGATTCTGAACCTCATCGTGGCTGGCTTGCTTGAAGACGCAGATGCGCCGTTGCAAGATGCCCTCGACGACGTTGGCTCGGACACCCCTGAGGAGTTGATGGCCGCGCTGCGCCCCCTCACTCGTGGCGAGACACCCGACACGCTGGAGACGTCAGGCTACGTGGTCCACTCACTGCAGACCGCGCTCCACGACGGACTCTCAGCAGAGAGTGCCGAGGACGCGATTGTAACGGCTGTCAACCGCGGTGGTGACACCGATACGATTGGCGCGATTGCGGGTGCGGTCGCCGGTGCACGGTTCGGAGCGTCGACGCTCCCTGACCGCTGGCTTACTGCTCTCGATACGACTGCGGAACTCGAATCATTGGCAGAGCAACTTCGGTCAGTCTGATCCAGGTGCTGGGAGGGCGCTCCTGGGTTGCGTTGGCGACGGACGCAGATTTAGATTCTATGTACGCTGAGCGGTCATAGAGACGACCATCCTTAGAGAATCCCTCAACGACTACCGGGGTCCCGAAGGTCACCCTGTGGACGAGTCATGCCTCGGAGTCTGTGTGCGCGTTCACGACATCGGTGACGGTGAACAAGCGGAGGTCGTCGCGTTCACTGGCTGCTTCTTCGACGGATTGTTTGAAGCCACTTCGGGAGAACAGCGCGTGCTCGACGGTCCTGTCGCTCCCGTTTTGTGGGGTCCATCGCAGTTCGTCGGCGTGGCGTTCCAGATTCGACAGTGCGTCGTAGCCGAGGGGTGATTGTTGGAATTTGCATTCGCCGACGAGCAGTGTCTCACCGGCGGTCAGTCCGACGACGTCGATTTCGTGTTCACCGTACCACCAGTGGCCCGTGTCGGTGATTGTGTGCTCCGGGTAGAGCGTTCGAAGTGCGGCATTGCAGAGGTCTTCGAACGAGTGGCTGGCGAAGTCTGCGAGTTCCGGCTCGATGAGTGTGTCGTAGGCCTCCGTTCCGAGTTCGTCGTACTGGTCGCCGGTCCCGTACATGAAGTGGAACCAGAACCGGAAGAACGGGTCTCGGATGCGGTATCGGCTGCGTTTGCTCCGCTCTTTCTGCTCGGTGATCGGGACGTGCTGGTCGATGAGTCGGAGTCGGGACAGTCGGTTGAGGTACTTCGAGAGTTGGTTGTAGTCGATGCCGGTTGTGCCGGCAATCTCGTTCCGGGTGGTGCTCCCGCCAGCGATGGCTTCGAGAATGGAGAAGTACCGTGTCGGCTCGGTGAGCTCCATGCGGAGGACGTAATCCGGCTCGTCGTGGAGGGTTCCGTGCCGGGAGAGGATCGTCCGCTGAATGTTCTCCGCCAGTGTTGCGTCGGGAGAGACCTCTTCGAGATAGTACGGCACGCCACCGAAGACACCCCACGTGAGGACTTGTTCGGTCGGCGAATATGCGTCGTCGAAAAACTCCATTGCGGCGTCGAACGGGAGCTGTCGAACGTCGAGTTTCAGTGATGACCGACCGTACAGCGGACTATTCCCGAGTAGTGCCGCGTCTTCCATCATGCTGATCGACGATCCGACGAGGACGAATGTCGCAGCTGACTCGTCGAGTTCGTGGTCGAACATCGCTTGTAACACGGAGGGGAGGCTCTCGTCTTGTTCGACGAGGTACGGGAATTCGTCGAGGACAACGATCGCGTCCTGGTCAGCGAGATAGCCGAGAATGTCGTCCCAGGTTTCTCGAATCCGACGGACGCCCGGGTAGGATTCTGCAGCCGTCTCGATGAACTGTTGCAGTTGAAGCTCGCTGGTCTTCTGTTTTGCCTGGTAGACGATGGCGTCGTCGTACTCGGTGAGCGACTCTTTGACGAGTTCGGTCTTCCCGAGCCGGCGACGACCGAAGATCACCGCGAGTTCGGCAGCATCCGAACTGTAGAGCTCACGGAGGCGCGTGAGTTCCTCGGTGCGGTTGACGAACGCGACCATACTCCCCCTATCGTAGGACAGACAATAGTAATTCCGATAATCGTACTTCAAAGTACGATACTTCAAAGTATCATAACTGCACCTGAGGGGTTCACTCCGAAGTCACAGCAGACACACTCGAACCCACTCGTTCAACTCGCCCCAGCACGACGGGTAGAGCCCGGTTTGGTCACCATCGCTCGATACGCGTGAGGAGTCTACCCCATTGGGATGGTGCTTAGAGCCACGACAGGCCGGCGTTGAGTTCGTCGAGAAACGACGGCTGGATCTGCGCATCAGGCGGGAACGAAAGTTGGTCGCCTGCGCGTTCGGTGATGGTTTCGCGGAGGAACGGGTGGGCAGGGTCAAAGGAGGGGCTGGTTCGGACGCGGTAGTCGCTGTCGATAGTGAACAGGGCGGCGTCGAACGCGCGGTGATGCAGCGTATTCAACACGAGGACGTTCTCGGGGTGTTCAGCCAGGTCTGGATGCTGGCTCCGTGGCAGGATGTGCGCTAAGTCCAGCAGGTCGTCGTCTCGGATTCCGGTCATGGTGCACGCGTGGCCGTAGCGGTCAAACGCGTCGTCGCGGAAGGCGTCACTGACGACAGTTTTGGACGTTTCATAACGGCGAACACGGCCACTCTGATCGAGCGTTTCGCCGGTCGGCCACTGGGCGACGTCGCCGGTTTCGGCCCACTGCGTCCAGACGTCCGGCGCGCGCTCGTTGTCGTTCATGCGGGCGCGGTCGTGCAGCCACGCGACCGGGACGGACTGCGTGTTGAGAATCGAGAAGTGAAACAGGTAGTTGGGGATCTGTGTTCCGGAGTCGGCTTGATAGGAGCGAACCTCGAAGTGGTCCGGGACGCACAGCCCGCAGAATTCGACGACCCCGGATTCTGGTTTGCGGAACACGAGGACTGGTGGGACGTCCTCGCGGTGGCCGGCCGCGGCCCGGTCAAAGGCGGTCTTGATCTGGCGGTTCGCCAGTGAGTCGTCGTAGGGGTTGTCGGCTTTCGCGTCGCCCCAGTACGTGATGTAGCCGGCGTTGACGGCGAGCGTGTCCTCCCACGGGTCGTCGTGCTGGGAGACCCCGCTGTCGTTCGAGACGAGGACAAGGGCGGCGGGCGTATCTGAGCGATCCGCAGCGAGGTTACGAATCCCGCCGGTGTTTTTGATCCCGCTGTCGAGTGGCCCGCGGATCCACCGGAGGAACTGGTCGTCCGAGTTGCGGTAACTTCCGGTGTCGCGGTATTGTTGCCCGACCCGGAACGCCCGTTGCATGGTAGCTCGGCCTTGCGTCTGTCAGGCAATAAATGCCTGCGTGCCGCGCTGAAGAAGACTTGAGACGTGACGCGAAGGGTCGTCACGACCACGAGGGCGTTGTCAGTTCCCTGGAGGACCCTAGGCGCAGGGTGGTCTGTCAACGAAATCTCGATACATCGCAGACGGCGTCGGGAACGCTGTCGTTGTTCGAAGAGAGCCACGACCTACCGGGGTGGACAGCTCACCTACGAGGTCCGGGGATCGTCAAAGTCGAACCCGGTGGCCCCGATAACCCCACCAACGGCGGTCGCGGCGATGTCCGGTGAAAATACCGATCCAGAGGCGACCATGAGTGGGGTAAGAACTAGGAGCAGACCAAGTCCGTAAGCGGCGGCCCCCGCTCCAGGTGAAGGGGCGGTCGCCGTTTCCGCCATTGCCGATCGCTCGTACCGTACACGACCCAGCGTTTCCGTCGCGGACACCATCATCCCGAGTACCAAGGCGGTCCCGGGAGTCGCGGCAGTCCGGAAATCATTCAAGGATGTCGTCTTCTCGACGTCCGATCTCTCAGCCTCAGTTGCCTCGTTCTCGACCTGTTCTTTGATCGCGTGAATATCACTTCTCGTGAGGTCCTTCACGTCAACTACATCCTGTAGGTTCAGTGCTCGTTCGATCTGGTCGAGGCGTTCGAGAATCTGTCCTAACTTGTCTTGGCGTTGCGGTGCTGGAACGTCTTTCTGCACTACCCCTGCGCTTGCGAGGTCATCCTGGAGGTCGCGGGGGAGTGGTTTCGCCAGATACGGGTCGATGGCTTTCCGGCTGCCCCAGCCACCCATCGCCATTACGGTCTCAATGTCAACGTTGAGGCGTTGAACCATGTTCGTGGCGTAATAGGCGCGAAAATCGTGTGGCCGGAGGTGCTTGTAGTCCTGATTACCAGTTGCGACAACCGTTGCTTTAGCCGCTTTCACGATAACTTCCTTGAGCCGTTTTCCGCCGATGTCGAAAATCTGCTCATCGTCTTCGATGCCTTCGTCCTCACAGTACTGCTGTACCTCCTCGTACAAGTCCCAGGGGACCCACGAGATTCGAGTCTTCCCGCCAAGCGCGTTTTCGCCTTCGGTCGTGTCCTTTGTTTCACGGAGCTTCACGAACGCGAGTTTGACACCGGGAGCATCGGGCACGAAGAAATCGTTCGGGGTCAGCCCGACCGTGATTCCTCTTCGTGGGCCGGTTTCACCCATGATGCGCGATGCGAGGTGGGTTCGTCGGGGGCAGTGTTCCAGGTAGGTATCGTACTCGTGTTCAGCCATGAAGACACGAACCTCGTCTTCCATTGGTCTCAATCTCATGATAGTTCGATCCTCGTTTTGATCTACCAGTATCTTCTGCCTGGACACGTACTAAACCTCGCCCCCGCCACCCCGCCTCTATCCCCGAGATTCGGAGAAGAGAAGAAAACCGAAGTCGAACGCCGTCTGCTGATTTACCTATTTCCTGGTTCGGTTTTGTTCGTCAGACGGAACAAATCCGAAATGAGGGTAAGGGAACAAACATATAATCAGAGCATACGTTCTGACAGTCCGGCATTCGGACTGTGAGTCCGATTTTCCACAGTTGCAGCGAGTGCGTATTGGACGAGACGCAACTTCTGTAATTGCCTTGCTTGTAAAGGGAACCCGTGAATCATGGCGTGCAGAATACGGAGGGCCTGAATCACACTAAACTGGGTGCGTCCGACGAGGGTTTTTTATTCGATTGGTTAATATGCCGGTTTGATTCAACCATGCGACAGCACAGGCTTGAACCAATCAGCCCAGCAGACGCCGCGGAGATGTATCTTGATGAGCGTCAGGAGGATGCGTCGTACTCGACCATCCAGACAATCGAGGATGGTGTCGATCTCTTCGTTGAATGGACCGGTGAAGCCGGCATCAACAATATGAACGATGTCAGGGGTCGCCAGCTACGTAACTTCAGGAAGTGGTGTAAGAAGACCTCCGACAACAACACCGTTAGTCTCAACGGAATCATGAGCGTCCTCCGTCGGTTTCTCGTCTTCTGCGTCGAAATCGAGGCGGTGTATTCGAATGTGCCGGATAAGACGCCGATGCCGAACGTCCCCGACGACGAGGCCGTTTCGGACGAGAAACCGACTGACGAGGAAGTGGATACGATACTCGAATTTCTGGAAACGCACGAGCCGTACTCGCGTCGACACGTGGAGTTCCGGTTGATGAAGGAACTCGGCGATCGCGTCGGGGCCGTGCGCGCACTCGATGTCAGGGACGTCGACGTGAAAAACCGGGTCATCCGGTTGCGGCATCGACCGGAGCCACAGCGACCTGACGTCCGCGGGACTCCACTCAAAAATAAGAAGGATGGGGAACGGCACCAGAACATCTCGAAGGGCCTCGCAGATCTCATTGAGGGTTACTTGGAGAGTCCGCAGCGCCCGGACGTGACGGATAAGTTCGGTCGAAACCCGCTGTTGACGACGAATGGCGGGCGGCCGAGTATTGCGACGATCCGACGCGATATCTACAAACTCACACGTCCGTGCACGTACGCCGGAGAGTGTCCGCACGACCGCGACCCCGACGAATGCGAGGCGACAATCAGTCGGCACGCGTCGGAGTGTCCGTCGAGTCAGAGTCCGCATCCGATTCGCCGCTGGTCGATCGAACACCAGATCGAGTCCGGTGTGTCGAAGGAACTGCTGTCCGACCGCGTCGACGTTTCTGTGCCCGTATTGAACGAGCACTACGATCGGCGATCGGAGGAGCGCAAGCGACAACACCGGCTCGAAGTGCTGGAGAAGGTGTTCGGTGACTACGGCGATCCTGACGCAACGGTCGACGCCGGCGTCCTGGTAGACATGTTCGTCGACGAGGGGGGCGTCGATACGGAGGCGCTGATGGAATTCAGCCGGAAGCGCGGCGAGGAAGTGTCGGACTCGGATGGCGACGCGCCCGAGGATCAGATGACCTTCGACGACCTCAGTGGCGGTTCCACGGGTGTGCTGCATCCGGGAGTCGTTCCAGCCGTCGCTGGCTTTGCTATCAGTCGGTGGCTGGTGGGTCGTCTCCGCCGTGAGCTCGAATCGTCAGCCTCCGCCCCGGGTGCGTCACTCCAGCCGAGCGGGAAGCGGATGGCAAAAGGCGCTGCGGCGTACTCGGTATTCGTCGGCATGGTCGCGTTCAACCTCATGACGCTCGGACTAACTCCCGGTACGATCATCTGATTGTATCCCGAACCTGCGGTGGCATATCCACGCTCGTTAACCCGTTCAGTCAAATCGGACGTGATAACGTCGGTTCTGCTGGTCTCGTTCAGGAATCTTGCCGTCGTTGGACTTCGTCGACGTACGCTGCTCGGGATTGTTCGTCAAGGAACTCCCACGGATCCGGGAACGATGTCGCCTCTGCGGAAGCTCGGGCACTCAGCTCCAGAACGCGTTCTGCTTCTTGGACGGCTTCGCGCATCGCGCGGATGTCGTCACGGGTCAGCTCTTCCCCTTGTGCGAGACGCGTGGAGGCTTCGCGAAAGGCATCGCGGATGCCCTCTTCGCTAACACGTTCAAGCTCAGCTCGCAGGAGATCTCGACCGACTTCGCTCAACGAATCGTCCTCAGTCGTAATCGTCGTTTCATGGTCACCGTTCGTATTCGGAGCAGTTGACGACATGCGGCCTGTCCGAGACGCGGCAGTCGTGCGTACTTTCTGTGAGTTACTCCCGAGCGTTCCGAAGCCTCTGTGTAGCCCGATGTTCTAGCGTGCGCTTCGCGTAGCCGGCGTCATCGCGTTCGCTCTCCGCGACCTCCTCGAAGGCCTTCCGAGAAATCTGCTTAGTTATCAGTTCGCCGTCTTCGACTCTCCAGGCGAACGGCTCTTCGGGATTGATCTCTCGCTCGCGTAGGATTGGACCGTTCACCCGTAGCGACATCACCATCTCGTCACCGTACTCAACTGCCTGTTCCCGGTCCAGCACTAAGTTCTCGAAGAAACCCTCGCCATTCGGTTTCACGGTCGCCCATTCTACGGACCATTCAGAACTGAGGCTAGTCGCTGCCATGCGCGAGGATTGGTAGTGGAGGCGAAGAACCCCTAGTACTCTGCCTATGGTCTTTCGTCCGGCGAGAGCGCTCTATAAGTCAAACGTGCTGGCCCTATCCGCTAAATAATGGACGGAGAGTTCGGTATTCAGTCTTCTCAGATCTCGTCGAGGTAGCCGCGTCGCTGCTCTAGTTTCACCTCCGCTGAGCGCTTGTCGTAGTGCTTGTCGAGCACTTTCCGGCTTACGTCCATTCGGTCGCTGACTACCTCAACAGGCACGTCTTCGGTGAGATAGTGCGTGATGCTGCCACGGCGGATTGCGTGGGGGCTGACTGCTTCGGGACATTTTCTGTCGTTCCCTTCCTTGCAGTCTGGGCAGGCGTTATTGAGGTAGCAGGGCGCGGTGATTTCGTAGATTTTCCGTCGCATCGTCGTCCGGCACATCCGTCCGTGTTCAGTGGTCAGTAGCGGCCGACGGTCGTAGTCGTCGTCGACGTCGTGACGAATGGTGTCGATGTGGTCGGCGAGCATCTCTGCCAGTTCTGAGGAGATTGCCACGAGTCGTTCACCACCCTCTCCGTTTTTCAGCGTAGTTCCTTGCTCGGGTCGATGAACTAGTTCGATGCGTTCCTCATTAAGGTCGACATCGTCTACGTCGACTGAGTGTGCAGCACCCATCCGCATCCCGGTCTCCCAGAGGAACGCGAGCAGCACGTGATGCATGGACGCGTACTTGTACCGCGAGAGGTGCGCGAGGAGTTCCTCAGCTCGCTCCGTTTCGAGGATGTCCTCTCTGCTCTCCCGATTCCCTCGGACGCGCGGAATCATCAGTTTCTGGTAGAGGTTTTCCGTGACTGCTTCAATTGAGCCCGCCCATTCTAGGAATACGCGGAATCCGGACATCATGTTCTTCATCGTGATGGCGTTGATGTCGTCGCCGTCCGCGAGCCAGAGCCTATACCGCTGGATGTCGCGGCCCGACAGGTCGTTCAGGTTCTCGGTGCCCGTCTCGTCACACCACTCCAGGAAGTGTTTCATTCGGTAGCGGTGGTTCTGGACGGTCGAAGCCGCGCAGTCCGTCGCCTTGTGTTCGATGAACAGTTCCACTCCCGTTTCGGGATCGAGCGGTTCCAAGTCGGATTTGTCCGTGCTCATAGTTCACATGGGCCGCCAGTAGAGGAGTTCTGCGGCACGCGAGCGGCATCGAAGAGTCTGCACGCACCTCGCGCACATTCCGCCCCGACCCACTTCTACCGAAGCAACGACCGCGAGCGACCAGCGCGTCCCCCGCGCGTTCGCGGGTGCGTGCGGTCGGACGGCGTCGAGTCCTGCCAGTCCGCGCAGCGAAGCGAGTACGTCCGGGTTCGGCTCAACTCCGGCCCGACCGACCGACCAGTACGGCGGAACGCAATCGGCGATCGGTGGCCGGCCTCGGCTGCGCGGGACGAGACATCCCCGACTGGGAGTGCCTCAGTCGTCCCGGACGACGAGAAGGGGCCGCTGCCACACCTATCGATGGAACCAAATCCGCAGAACGAGATATCCGGTCAGATACGGGAATGCGGGTGATAATCGCCGGCGCCGGTCAGGTGGGCACCAGGGTCGCGGCGGAACTCGATGCGGACCACGACGTCGTGATGATCGACATCGATGCCGGTCGAATCGACGGACTCAGCTACGACCTCGACGTCCTCACGGTCACCGGGGATAGTTCGGCCATCGACACGCTCCGAGAGGCCGGCATCGAGGACGCCGACATTCTCATTGCGAGCACCGACAGCGACGAGATAAACATCATCACGTGCGGTACAGCGAAGGCACTCGCGGACGTGACGACAGTCGCCCGGGTCAAAGACGTGAAGTACATCGACACCTGGGACCAGGCCGAGAACGTCTTCGACGTCGACTTCATGGTCGGAACGAACCTGTTGACCGTCGCCGCCGCCGCCGGCGGGACCGGTCTCTCGGCCGCGCGCGACTTCGACGTGTTCGCCGGCGGGATGGTCCAGATGGCCGAGTTCGAAGTCGGAGCTGACAGTCCGCTCGTGGGCCAATCGGTACGCGAGGCCGACCAGTTCGACGCGCTCACCTTCGCCGCGGTCCTCCGAGACGGAACGACTGTCGTCCCGACCGGCGAGACACGTATTCAGGCCGGGGACGACGTGGTCGTCGTGGGGCCACCCGAGTCGGTACACGTCTTCGGAACCGAACTGGCTCCCAGGGGGTCCGACCGCAAGAACGTCCTGATTATCGGGGGGAGTGACATCGGCTACCACACGGCTCGACTGCTGGAAGACCGTGGGCTCCGTCCCCATCTCGTAGCGGCCGACGCCGACCGCGCCAGGGAGCTCTCCGAGCGGCTGTCTACCACCACGGTTCGGAACAGGGACCCGACCGCCCGGGACTTTCTGGAGAGCGAACGGATGACCGACGTCGACGTCGTCGTCGCAGCGCTCGACCACGACAGTGAGGAGAACTTGTTGGCTGCCTTGCGGGCCCAGGGGAAGGGAGCGGACCGGTCGGTCGCCATCGTGGACCACGGTGAGTACGTCGACCTGTTCGAAGCGGCGGGCGTGGACGTCGCCGTGAATCCGCGCCGAGCGACGGCCGTCGAAATCATCGAATTCGTTCGCGACCAGAACACGCAGAACGTCGCCCTGTTGGAAGACAACCAGGCCCAGGTGATCGAGATCCAGATCGACAGGGACAGCGTCCTCACGGGGCGCCCCATCAGGGAGTCGATGAGCGACCTCCCGGAGGGCGTCGTCGTGGGCGCAATCACGCGAAACGGGAGTTTCCTCGTGCCGCGGGGCGACACCGTGATAGAGCCCGGGGATCACGCCGTGATACTCGCGGACAGCGACGTTGTCGAAGAGACGATCGCCCGCTTATGAACCGCTCGAGAGACCGACGTCGAACCACGCGAGTCGGCGACGTGCCGCGGTGTCGTCCCGGTTTCCAGGGGTGGAGTCGCTGAATGCAGGTGAACGTGAACTGGCGACAGAGTGTCGCGCTCGTCGGCACGGTGCTGAAATACTTCGCGGTGACGCTGGCAGTGCCCCTGTTCGTCGCGCTCCTGTACCGGGGCGACATTCTGGTGTTTCTCGCGTCTACCGCCGCGACGGCCGCACTCGGACTCGCACTCGAACAAGTCGATGGCGACGCCGAACTCGGGCTAGAGGAGGCCCTCCTGTTCGTCACGCTCGCCTGGGTCGGTGTCTCCGCCGTCGGGACGATACCGTACCTGCTGGCCGGCGTGGGCACGCAGTCGACGGTGGGTCTCGCCCTCGATTCGCCGACTGCCCTGTTCCGCTCGCTCGTCAACGCGCTGTTCGAATCGACCTCGGGGTTCACGACGACGGGGGCGACCGTGCTCGGCGAGATCTCGTTCGAGCGGCACTCCCACGCGCTGTTGATGTACCGGCAGTTGACACAGTGGCTCGGAGGCATGGGAATCATCGTGCTCATGGTCGCGATTCTCCCCGAGCTGGCAGTCAACGGCGCGCAACTCATCGACGCGGAGGCCCCCGGACCGGAACTGCAGAAGCTGACTCCGAAGATCACCGAGACCGCACGCATCCTCTGGCTCGTCTACGCCGGGTTCACCGTCGTGTGCATCGGTCTGCTGTACAGCCTCCACTGGCTCGGACTCGCGCCCGAGATGAACCTGTACAACGCGGTCGCCCACGGGTTCACGACGCTCCCGACCGGCGGGTTCTCCCCGCAGGCGGCGAGCATCGCGGCGTTCTCGCCGGCCGTCCAGTGGCTCGTAATTCCGTTCATCGTCGTCGCGGGGACGAACTTCGCGCTCTTCTACTTCGTCCTCCGCGGGCAGTACGTCGAGGTGTTTCGGAACCGAGAGTTCCAGGGGTACGTCGGTGCAATCGTCGGGGTCGCGGTACTCCTGTGGGGGCTGCTGTTCACCGGGGCTGCGCCGCCGCTGGAGCTGGGGGGCGTCACCCTGGGTGTCCCCGAGAACTCACTCCGGCAGGCGCTGTTCCAGACCGTCACGCTCCTGAACTCGACGGGGTTCGCCACGAGCGACTTCGCGCAGTGGAGCGAGTGGGCGCAAGTGCTGTTGTTGGGCGTGATGTTCATCGGCGGGTCGGCGGGTTCGACCGGTGGCGGCGTCAAGGTGATTCGGTGGCTGGTCATGCTCAAGGCCGCCCGGAGACA